>Ga0182014_10000332_pt1 | contig 60564 bp, 47 predicted proteins | sample 612S2DmetaG_FD_120489 | JGI IMG/M metagenome (GOLD analysis project Ga0182014, IMG submission 120489) | Permafrost microbial communities from Stordalen Mire, Sweden - 612S2D metaG | ecosystem: Environmental > Terrestrial > Soil > Wetlands > Permafrost | place: Sweden: Stordalen | collected... | reverse complement strand
TGAACCGGCTGGGCACGGTGGTGGACAGCCGGCTGGGCACCACCACGTATGCCTACGATCCGGCAAACAACGTGACCACGGCGACCTACCCCAACGGCTTCCAGACGATTTACACCTACGATGGCGGGTGGCCCAGGTCTAGCTAGCCAGGAATCTGGGTGCCCCATGTCTGGAGTTTCAGACATGGGAAAGCACGAATCTCACCTGACCATGACCGACGCCAGCGGCACCACGAACTACGGCTACGACAGCATGGACCGGCTGACTTCGAAAGCCACGCCGGAAGGGACATTGAACTATACTTACGACGCGGCGAGCGTGTGGCGAGCATTGTTTGTTCCAACTCGAACGGGGTCGGGTACCCTCATCCGCAACTCCCTTTTGCAGAGAATTACCCCTTCCCGGCGCACACTATCGGCAGGTGAATCTCACATGTCCGATTTATCAGCGAAAGAACTGGCCTTTCTTGAATCCATCCAGCGCAATGCGCCCGCCACCACGCTCTCCCCGGGGCCTGGCCCCAATTCTTCCAACGCCAAAGCCGCCCTTCGCCGCTGCTGCGCTGCCTGGCAACGTGCCTTCAAGGCCTGCAAGGACGATCCGGAAAACTCCGACGACAAGTTCGATATCGATGCCGCCAGGGCCGCAGCCGAAGCCTATTGCAACGCCATGCCCCTGCTCGCCGGTTACGAAGGCGTCCGCGACTTCATAGCCTGCGCCGCGCACGGCATCCTCATCGGCGCCATCCCTCCCGAAAAGAGCAGCCAACTCCTCTACGCGGCCCAGGTCGCTCTCGGCAGCCTTCATTTCGAACGCCACCTGCCCAAATCCCCCTCCGAATGATGACCGTACCCACCCCCCTCCCCCTCCAAAGCCCGGCTTCCGGGGGGGCATTTTTAAGTTAACTCAATTGCAATGAATAGTTTGAAAATTTTACCTATATACTCATCGGTAAATAGAACTCCCCAATTTTCCCCTGTTTTTGGCTCCAAAACACCTTGGAAAGACCGATTTCAGGCTCGCTCCGCCAAGAAATGAACGAGTCGTGGCTTTGAAGGCGGGAGCTTTAGCTGTGAATCAAGGGGCGTCAGAACTCTTCGCTGTTCTCCACAGGGGGCAGGATGTCGTCTTCGCGCGCCGCCCACACATACAAAGTTGGCAGCAGGAACACGCCGATCACCAGGTTGGCCAGCAATCCGCCCACAATCACGATGGCGAAGGGCCGCTGCGAGTCGGAGCCGATGGCATGCGAAAGTGCTGCCGGCAGCAGGCCCAGCGTGGCTACCAGCATGGTCATCATAATGGGGCGCAGGCGCAGTACCGCACCCTCCACGGCGGCTTCCACAATATGTTCCTGTGTAGACACTTCCATGCCCCTCCGGCGCGCCCGCAATTGGTTGATGAATTCGATCATGATCACGCCGGCTTGCACCGAAACTCCAAACAGAGCCAGAAATCCCACCGCTGATGAGACTGAGAAGTTGGTGTGGGTGACAAACAGTGCTAGCGGCCCGCCGATCGAGGCCATCACCACGCTGATGAGAATGAGCATGGCCCATTTGAACGAGCGAAACATGGTGTATAGGATCAGGAAGATGGCCAGCATGGTGATGGGAACGATAATGGCCATCCGTTTGTTGGCCCGCTTCTGGCTCTCGTATTCGCCCGCCCACTCGAGATGGTAGCCCGAGGGCAATTGCACGTTGTGCTCCACCTTGCCAATGGCTTCTTCCACGGTTGAGCCCAGGTCGCGGCCCTTCACTGAGTACTTGATGGCGATGTAACGCTGGCCCGATTCGCGATTGATCTGTTCGGCCCCGTCGTCGGTAGTGGTCTTGGTCAGTTGCGCCAGCGATACCCGCTCGCCGGAAGGCGAAAGCAAGCGGACGCTTTCAATGGCTTCGCGCGTGTCGCGGTACTGCTGCTGATAGCGCAACGTCACGTCGAAGCGCGCCTCACCCTGCTGCACTTGGGTCACGGCGTTGGCGCCCACCGCGGTTTGCACTGCGTCCTGCACATCGGCCACGTTGATGCCCCACCGGGCTGCAGCCTTGCGGTCAACCTGCAGGTTCAGGTTCGGTTGTCCCACAATCCTGAAGATACCCAGGTCTCCGACGCCCCGCACCGAGGCCATCTGCGCCTGGATCTTTTCCGCCGTCTGTTCCAGGGTGCGCAGATTGTCGCCGTAAAGCTTCACTGCCAGTTCACCCTTCACCCCGGAGACAGCCTCTTCCATGTTGTCTGAGATCGGTTGGGAGTAGTTCCAGATCACGCCCGGAAACTTCTCCAGTTCCTTGTCGATCGCGGCCACCAATTGTTCCTTGTCGCGGTGAAAGATGGGGCGCCATTGTTCTTTTCGCTTCAGGTCGACAAAGTACTCCGTGTTGAAGAATCCGGTGGTGTCGTTGCCGTCGTCGGGACGCCCCGTCTGGCTCACCACCTCGGTTACCTCAGGAAACGACGCCATCACCAAGCGAGCCTTGTTGGTGAAGCCGATACTGGCCGTGGGACCTTCGCTGGGTGGAAGCGTTCCTCGCACCCAGATCGAGCCTTCATCCAGGTGCGGCAGGAACTCTGACCCGATCGGTCCGCCCACCGTGAGATAGATGGCAATCGCGAAGAGAATCGTCGCGATGCCCACCGTCACGTAGCGATGCACAATGGCGGCGCGCACTGCTGTGCGATAGCGGATGATGAGCCAGTGCATGATCGGGTTCTGCCACTCTTTAGCCCCGCCGCGGAACAGGATACTCGCCATCACCGGCGCCACGATGATGGCAAAGCCGAGTGCGCCCAGCAGCGCAAAGGTCACCGTCCAAGCCATCGGTTTGAACAGCCTGCCTTCCACGGCTTGCAGGGTGAAGATCGGCAGGTACGAGGTGATGATGATGCCGCGTGCGAAGAACACCGGCCGCTGCACCTCGTGCGCTGCGTCGCGAATCTTTTGCGCCGGGGTGCGCGTGTCGTCCTGCTGCGACAAATGGCGCACCATGTTCTCGATCATCACCACCGATCCATCCACCAGCATGCCGAAGTCCAGCGCACCCAGAGAAAGAAGGTTGGCGGGGATGTGGCTCAAGTCGAGGCAGATAGATGCAAACATCAGCGCGAAAGGTATGGTGAGCGTGACGATGATGGCGCCGCGCACGTTGCCAAGAAACAGGAACAGAATGATCGCCACCAGGATCATCCCCATGCTCAAGTTGTGCTCCACGGTCTCCACCGTGTACTTCACCAGGTCTGAGCGGTCCAGAAACGGCGCCACCTTCACACCTGCGGGCAGGATGCCATGGTTCAGCTTGTCCACTTCATCGTGGATGCCTTTCAAAACCGGGTCGGAATCGTCGCCTTTCTGCAGCAGCACGATGCCTTCGACGGTGTCCGGATTGTCGACGATCACCCCGTCGGGCCGATGGGTCGCTCTGCCAATCTGCCCCAGCCGGATCTTCGCTCCCTGCGTAACCGTCGCGATATCTTTGACCGTGACCGGCGTACCGTTTTGCGTCTTCACCACCGTGTCTTCAATGTCCTGCACACTGGTGTAGAGACCCAGGGACTGCACGTTGATCTGCTGCGCGCCCTGCTCGATAAAGCTGCCCCCACCGTTGGTGTTGTTGGCGGCGATCTGCTGCTCCACTTGGCTCATGCTCAGCCCGTAGCTGACCAGCTTCTCCGGGTCCAGCTTGATCTGGTACTCCTTGGTCGGGCCGCCGAAGCTCGATACGTCCACCACTCCGGTAACACCCTTGAACGATTTCTCCAGCAGCCAGTCTTCCAGCGACTTCTTCTCCATCACGTCGTAGGTGGGATTGGTGCTTTCCAGGGTGTACCAGTAGATCTGGCCTACAGGGCTCCAGTCGGTACCCATCTGGGGAACCAGGTTGGCCGGCAGGTTCACCTGCCCCAGCCGCTCCACCACGTGTTCCCGGTTCACGTCGCTGGTGGTACCGTCGTCGAAGATCAACATCAGGCTCGAGAGGCCGGCCAGCGTGGTGGAACGCAAATGGGCCAGGTGGGGAATGCCGGCCATTTGGATCTCGATCGGCACCGTAACCTGGCGCTCAATCTCCTCCGCCGAGCGCCCGGGCCACTGGGTGATGATCTGCACGTAGTTGTTGGCGACGTCGGGGTAAGCTTCGATGGGCAGCGCGCGGAAGCTGATGACGCCCCACGCAGACAAAACTACCACTCCGCCCAGGACCAGCCAGCGGCTTTTGAGAGCGAAATCAACGAGCGCTCGAATCACTTACCGGTCCCCGCTGTTCAAATGCCAGCATACTATCTCTGCTCGATCCGCCCCAATGGAACCAATCCGCCCGCCCGTTCCAGATTCTGCTGCTATCCTTCGCCATCCTCTGCAAGCAATCCAAGGAAGATTTGAACTGCCGACCCCCTCACACTCCAAAAGGCACTGAAGATTGACAGTCGTGTCTTTTGTTTAGCTTACGAGCCGCTCCTCGTTCGATTTGGAGCATATTTGGCCGGGTCACGTCACAAGTACGTCACACGGAAGTAACTCATTCGCGTGTTGCCACGGCACCGATTTGCTGTAATAGACCAAGCAAGTCCGGCTGGCCGCGTTCTTCCACGAATTGCCCATTTGATAGACGATAGAAATTCATTGCTTGATTACCGGATAGGTCAGCGTAAAACGCGAGACCGTGACGCGGGCCAGGGCATGGAAAAAACCTTGCCACATTTGACCCCTCGCGTTAGGGTTCTCGTTACGGAGAGAAGTTCTGTAAGCTATTGATTCTAATAATGGTCGGGACGGGCAGATTTGAACTGCCGACCCCTCGCACCCCAAGCGAGTGCTCTACCAGGCTGAGCCACGTCCCGACACAATCGAGCTGGCTCGGGTGAGCCGGCTTTTGGGGTCTGAATTAGTTTACACCAGCGGCAACCATTGCGCGCGAGCTGCTCATCGCCGTCTGCTGCCACCCGACGGCTTTACGGCGCTGCCTCCGCACACTTTCACCGTAAAATCGGCTCCAGCGGCCGACGGAATCTCAGTGCGAAGGCGGAACAAACTCCTGGGGCAGCGCGGAGCCTTCGCCAAAGAAAAACTGTTCCATCTGCTCCACCAGGAATTGCTGTGCTTGCGGTGTCCAAGGCTGCAACCGGTACTCATTCAGCAGCATCTTCTGTCGATCCACCCACTCGCCCCAGGCTGCCTTCGAGACATTCTTGTAAATCTTCTGGCCAAACTCGGAGTCGAAGGGCGGCTCGTCCAAGCCCTCCATCTCCTTCCTGTTGCGAACACAAAATACCATGTGCGCCATTATGTATGCTCCCTCAACAATTGTATTGGATACCCTCTGCGGCCCGGAAGCAGACTCGGCACACTGCCACGGTGTCTCTCCACAATCAGAAGCCAACGTTGCGGCCCGCTTTCCAGTTTACTGACTTGACATTTGCAGCCAGATTCAAAGATCTGGCGCTAGCTCTGAATCTTGAAGGCCCCTTTCAGGCCTAGCGCAGCTCTTAACTTGTCACTTTGGATGGGCTTGCTCGTTTCCTCAATCAACATAGGTTGAAAGCCGGTTTCCAATTCGGTAGAAGTAAAGCGCATCAGAAGCTCGGCGCCTGCGTAGAGTTCGTGACCTCCGAGGCCTTCTCCCGTCTCGGCGTTGTACCATTCACGGACCGACTTATCGGGAGCAGATACCTCATAGCTCTTCTCGGCCAGCAAGCGTGCCTCCCGGTCAAATCCATATCGCTGCAAGCCGTGGGTCACAAAGTAGTTTCCATGGGGCCATAACCCTCCGCGCCAATTACAATGTCCATCCTCTAAGGCAAAGTAAGTATCGATCATTGGTGGGGGAACATGGTGCTGGGTATAGTTGGGTTCGTTCATCGCATAACTAGGTAACGGATATGCGCTCCAGAATTCCTTGGGGTTCATGATGTGCTCATCCACCAGGCGTTTCGCCTGCGCCTGGTCTGGAATGCCGGCCCACAGGGGATATAGACCCGCGAGTGACTTGATTCTTATTGGTTTTCCAGTCCGGATATCTCTGTCGTAATAGAAGCCGTCTTTCTCGTCCCACATGAGCTTTTGGATTAGCTCTTTTTTCTCGCGGGCGGCTTTGGCAAATGCCGCAGCATCGTCCGGATGCCCTTTTGCTATCGCTATCTTTTCTGCCGCCAGGAAATCCAGATACATGAAACTATTCAGATCCGCACCTTCGCAAAAGTAAGAACGCCACACTCCGGCACGATCGAATTGGTTGTCTTCTCCCGTATGGCAAGCGCTCGCCCACTCACTCAGTCCGTTTGAATCCCTGTCCCACGCAGTCGTCCAGTGCCCAAGATACTTCTTGAGTCGACGGTACATTTCATCTGTAATCCACGAAGTGTCTCCGCCGTTTGCCCTGCTCAGGAACAGTGCTACCTGGAATAGAAACGGTTGCGCGTGCTCCTCCCCTTCATAGATACCGTAAACATTGTCCTCTGCGCGTGGCGGATTCATACCCGGCCAATGGCGTGGAATGAACCCGTCCTCCCGCTGAAGACCGAGATTGATGCGTAGCGCATTCTTGCCCAGATTCGTATCTCCCGCATGAAGCAGAACTATGTTGTCAAGATAAGTCTCCCAGGTGAAAAGGCTTTCGCCGTACCCGGAATAGTAATAGCCTTCTGTCGGGTGCTTATGAGTTCCGTGTTTCTCCATGATTTCAACTAACTCTGCGGCAATCTTCATTCGACTTTCGCGAGTTGGGACATCTCCCATGGAAAACAGAGCGTTCTCCGCGCCGAGTCTAAGTGGGGGAGTTATTCCCGCCAGAATGCTGTAAGCCCCAACCTTAATGAAGTTACGACGCTTGATAGGCATATCCTTGCACCTTCCTAACCCAGGAAACCTGCTTGGTCCGTTTTAAGAACGGTTTCTTCCGCGATGCGTCAGGGGCCATTGCTCCGGCACTTCCTTGCGGAAAGAGGGATCCTCGAAGGGCAATTCTAAGGTTCCGCACTCTTCGCTGTCTATTCTGCACGCTGGCAACTAAGCGAGATACGGGAGATTGACTCGGCGGCCCAATGGGCTTCGCAGGTGAGCCTCCGTGGCTCATCGCCGTCCTTTTTTCCCTGGCCTCCTGCCGGCCTTCTTGGCTTCGCGATCGCGCACCCGTTTCGTCTTGGATTTCGGCGTAGTCCTGACAGCTCTCCTGCCGGTAAGCGGCAGGCCCTCTTCCGCAATCGAGAACTGCAGCTTTCGCTCTTGGGCCAGGATTCGGTCCAGAATTACCTGTACTCGGTCGCCGGCTCTAAACCTCCGCCCCCAGCGCTCACCGATGATCTCGTGTGTATTCTCGCGCCAGGTGTAACGGTCATCGCGTAGCGTGTCGATCGGCACTAAACCCTCGACAAATAGGTCGGTCAACTCGACAAACAGTCCGAATTTGGCCGGGTTCAGCACCAGGGCGGCAAACTCCTCTCCCACCCGGTCCTCCATAAAGCGAACCTTCTTCCACTCCACCAGCTCGCGCTCGGCCTCAGCGGCGCGGCGCTCTGTTTGGCTGGTTTCCTCCGCAATCTGTGCCAGCTCAGCTTCGGGGATGGGTGGCTCGCCAGTGAATGCATCCTGTGCTTTGCCCGCATGAGTCACACGGATTCCAGCCAGGCCCTCGTTGGGGTGCGTCCAGGGAGAGTTGTGCCGCCCCTCCGCCACATCACCCCGCCCCACCACGCCCGCCCGCAACAATGCCTTGGCAATGCGATGCACAATCAGATCCGGGTACCGGCGAATGGGCGAGGTGAAGTGCGTATACGTAGGCGCGGCCAAGGCAAAATGGCCTTCATTGATCTCGGAGTAGCGCGCCTGTTTCAGCGAGCGCAACATCAGGTAGCTCAGAATACGTTCCTCCGGCTTGCCCTCAATGCGTGCCGCCAGCTTCTGGTACATGCGCGGCGTTACAGGAATGTCTTCAGGCACTTCGTGTTGCCGCGGATTGCTCCCGCTGCCATGGGATTCTCTGCGTTCGCCGCGAGTCTGGATGCGTTTCACCGGTAGCGCGCCCAAGCCCAGGGAGTAGCCGAAGCTCGCCGCCAACTCCTCAAACTGCACCACGCGCCGCGGTTCCGGCTTTTCGTGGATACGATAGAGCGATGGTACCCCCAGGTCTTCGAGCCATGTGGCCACGCACTCGTTGGCTGCCAGCATGAACTCCTCAATCAGCCGATTCGCCCAGGTGCGTTCGGCCTTTGTCACCCCGCGCATCTGCCCTTGTTCGTCAAACTCGATCACCGGCTCCGGTAGATCGAAATCGATAGAGCCCCGCTCCTCGCGCCGTTTGTTCATCAGCACTGCCAGCATACGCATGCGATCGAACTCTTCCGCCAGCGCCGCGAAACGCGCGCGCACTTCAACGTCTCCCTCCAGAATCGCGTGTACCTCGGTGTACGTCATCCGCGCCGCTGAACGAATCACTCCCTCGACAATCTCGTAGCTTTCGATGCGGCCTTCCCCGTCGAGCTGCAGAATGCAGCTCAACACCAGCCGGTCTTCCCCAGGGCGCAGGCTGCAGATATTCGTTGAAAGCTCCTGCGGCAGCATGGGAATGGCGCGATCCGGAAAGTAGACGCTTGTCCCGCGCAGCCGCGCTTCCAGGTCCAGGTCCGTGCCTCCGCGTACATACTCTGACACATCGGCAATGTGCACCTGCAACTCGTAACCGGCGCCGTTCGCGCGCTCCCTCACTAAAACTGCGTCGTCGAAATCCCGCGCCGTCTCGCCATCGATAGTTACAATGGGCAGCCCACGAAAATCCCGGCGCGCCGCCACCTCGGCTTCATCCAGGTGCGCCACTCTGCGCGCCTCTGCCAGTACCCCCTCCGGAAAGACCCTGGGCAACTGGTGCTTGCGGATCATCATCTCCACATCCACCCCGAAGTCGTCCGGGTCGCCCAGCACCTCGATCACGCGGCCTACGGCTGGCTTTGTCAGTGTGGGCCAGCTCGTAATCTCCACATCAACCACCAGGCCTTCCAGGTTTTCGTGGGCCGCGGCTGTGGCCTCCGTTCCCAGCACCCGGTGCGGAGTGGGTCCGCCATCGGCTACCGGCAGTTCCTGCCCGGCGGGAATCAAAATGTGCTGTGTCATCCGCTCGTCAAACGGCACCACCGAATGTCCCTGGCCCCGGTCCGACCGCGCGTAGTGGAATATGCCAACTACGGTGGGGTTGTGCCGCTCCAGCACGCGCGCAATCCGTCCCAGTCTGCGTCCATCGGCGCGCGGAGGATCCACCTCCACCAGCACCTGATCGCCCTGCATAGCCCCATTGATCTCGTTGGGCGGAATAAAGATGTCTTCCTGCCCCGACGCCTGTCTTGCGTTGGGCCGCACAAATCCATACCCATCGCGATGCAGATCCAGCCGCCCGGCCGCCAGATTATCGCGCGTAAGGCCGCCGTACCCCGCCGTAGGCTTCGGAATACTCCAGTGCTCGCGGTCCAGCTTCGTCAGCTCGCCTCGTGCGGTCAGCCGCGCCAGTTGCTCCAGCAGCAGGCGCCGCTCCCGCCCGCCGCCCAGCCCCAATTCGCGGACCAGCTGCTTGTAGCCCGCCTTGCCGCCGGGTGAGCGGGCAATCCGCTCCACTAATTCGCGATCAGTCATAGTTCAAGAGTAGGTCAATTCGCTCCAGCCCTGGCAGACGCCATGCAAGTTTCTGGTTCGCTTGCCTCACTTCGCTGTTGTCACAAGGGGCTACTTTGGACCCTTGCCGCTTACCAGGTTGGAACATTCGCCCCTTGCCGTCTTAAAATAGCCGCAGTGACATGGCTGCTTCCACCTGGATGGGCTAACATCATGGTGCGGGCGCATGCGGGATACCCGCGCACGACGGCCCGGCAGCCTGAAAACTCAGACTCTTGGGACCAAGGTATTGGCCCCTGCCTTGGCAACCCAGTCCCATCAGGACAGAAAAGGAAATACTTTGAGCGCTATGTGGAAACCCACCCAATCCGGACCCGTTGCTCCCCCCTCAAACCCTGAGCCCTCTCGCCCCGTCCCTGCGTCTCCGGCTTTTGAACCTGCCCGTCCCGCGGCTCCTGCCGGCGAGCAGGCCACTATCGGTAAAGGCCTTTATATCAAGGGCGAGATTAGCGGTTCCGAGTCGCTTTTCATCGACGGCAAAGTCGAAGGCAGCGTCAACCTTGCTGGCAACCGCGTCACCGTGGGGCGTAACGGTCAGGTCAGCGCCAACATTACCGCCCGCGAGATCGTGGTCCTGGGCAAGGTTCGTGGCAATGTCTCCGCCACGGACCGCGTCGACATCCGTGCCGAGGGATCTCTAAGCGGAGATGTGGCCGCAGCACGCATCAGCATCGAGGATGGCGCCTTCTTCAAGGGCGGCATCGACATTCGTAAGCCCGACTCGAAAACGACCGGTACGCCTGCCTCCGAGCCCTCCAAGACGGTCCAGGTCTAGCAACTGTTGCGTGCCGCTTAGACACCAAGGCTTCGCAACTGCGGGGCCTTGGAGTTGGCGCGGAATCATTGATATTCCCCGATCCGCGCTGGACGATGGTCGTGACTTGACAGGGCCGATTTGAAATCCACGCGCAACTCACAGTGAATCAGCTGCGCAGATCAAATCAGCAAGAGATCGGAAAATAAGCAGGCCGGGAATAGACTGCAAACTCTCCTATCCCAGCCCCAGGCGTTTTCTCGCAACTCTCGGTAGTGCCGACCCGGATTTCACCAGCACCCATGCTGCAACCGCCAGCCACAGCGCCGTTCCTCCGCTCAAAACCCCGAGGTCTGTCCATCGGCTCTCCGCCGGAAGATGCGCTCCCCAAGCGTGAACCACCACGTCGCCTAGCCAGGAGACGACCATCCACACCGCCGCGCCGCTTGCAATCCCGGCCAGCAGGCATCGGCCCAATTCGGCATAGTCTAGGCTGGCCAACGACACCATCCGCCGCTTGTGAAGCAACACGGCCACCGCAACCGTCTGCAGCGCGATGCCTATATCCGAGGCGGCGGCCAGCCCCATGGTTCCGTACCAGCGATAAAACGCGCTATAGATGGGAAGTGAAATCAGGGTGATGACCGTCCCCGCGGCCATTGGCGCAAAAGTATTGCCCGCGGCATAAAAGGCGCGTGCATAAATCGCCTGCGCCGACCACAAGAACATCGAGACCGAAAAGACCGCGAAATAAGCGGCGCACTCCCGCGCATCGGCCGCGGAAAAGTGCCCGCCGATAAACAGCAGATCCACCAGCGGAACGCCCAGCGCAGCCATGGCCGAGGCCGCCAGAAGCCCCATGCAGGCAACCCGCGACACTGAGTCCGCCACCACCATGGAAAACTCAAAGCGCTTCTCCTGCATCCATAGGCTGGCGAAGAACGGCATTGAAGCGGCTCCAGCCGCCTGGGCCAACACTGCCATGGGCGCGGTAAACAGTTGCTTCGCATAATTGAACAGCGAGACGGCCCCTCCGATTTTGGAAGCAAAATGGGCGATGATCCAGCCATCGGCCGTCACCAGCGAGACACCTACGATCAGCGGTAACGACAGTCGCACCCACTCGCGCAGTCCCTCATCGCGCCAGTCCAATATCGGCTTATAGCGTGTTCCAGCCCTGCGCGCAAACACCGCATTCAGCAGGAATGGCCCGAAAAATGCGCCCGCTACGGTGCCGATCGCCAACGCAGAGACGCCAATTCGCCGGGCCAGCAGCACTCCGCCCACAATTGTTCCCATGTTGTAGATCAGGGGAGTAACCGCCTGCACATTGAACTGCTTGCGCACCAGCAGTACCGCGCCAAACACGCCACCCGCAAAAAAGAACAACTGTGCCGGCAGCAGAATGCGGGTCAACTTCACGCAGAGTGCCGCCTTGGCCGTGTTGAATCCCGGAAACCACCAGCGGATGTACCACGGGGCAACCAGTTCCGCCAGCACAATGGCTCCGCCCAGCACCAGGTACATGGTGGTCAGAATCACCGAGAGCGACCGGTCGCCTTCCGCCTCCCGCCCCGAGTCGCGGTAGCGCGTCAGGATGGTGACAAAGGTGATTGATGCCGCACCGCCCACCAGAAAATACGAAATCATATCCGGCAGCACAAAGGCGCCGTTCAGCGCGTCGGCTTCCACTCCGCTGCCGAACAGCCACACAATATACTTCACCCGCACCAGGCCGATAATGCGCGACAGAAAGGTCGACGCCATCAGCACCACGGTCGCGCTGAATGCGGAGTGCGCATGCGACGGGCGCAGCATCCCCATCGCGCGCGCCCATCGCGAACTCGGCAGCCGCCCCGGTTGGGTTGAATGTGTTTCTGTCACTAGAGTTGATTTTACCGGGGATGTGTGCGCCCGCGATCTTGCATGCCTCACCAGCGCACCGGACATTTCAACACCGGTGCTCAATTCTGCTGTCATTCCCGGTATTCTTTTTGGCAGGGGGCTTTGCATGGGGCTTATTTCGCGTCTTGGACTTGTTCTCTTGCTTCAGATCAATGTGCTCGCCCAGACGATTCACGGCCGCGAGGGCATCACCCTACCCCCTCCGCCTAGTGTTGAAGCCATTCCCGTCGTCGACAACTACTTTGGCGTCAAGGTTTCCGATTCCTACCGCTGGCTTGAAGACGCAAAGAGCCCTGAAACTCGAGCCTTCATCGATGCCCAGAACGCCTACACAACGCGTTACTTGAAGCAGGCCCGCATCCATGCCCAGGTCTTCGACGACTTGGATGCGCTGGAGAATATCTCCGAGACCAGCGCTCCATGGGAACGTGCTGGCAGTTACTTCTTCTACCGGCGTCTGGCTGGTGAGCAGCAGTTCTCCATCTATGTGCGTCACGGATGGACGGGCAAAGATGAGCGCCTGATTGATCCGGCGGCGCTTAGCAAGGATCCAAACACCTCGGTTGATCTCGACGATATCTCTCGCGATGCGTCGCAAGTGATCTATTCGATCAAGCAGGGCGGAGCGGACGAGACCAGCATTCATGTGTTCAATGTCAAGACCCGCAAGACGCTGGAAGACGAATTGCCCCTGGCCCGCTACTTTGGCGCCGGCTTTGCGCCCGACGGGGCCAGCTTTTACTACGCGCGTAACAACAAGGAGGGAACACTGCTCTACCAGCATGTGCTGGGAACCCGAGCCTCGCGCGACACCCTCGTCTTTGGTCGCGAATTTCGCGGCGAGCCGCTCACTGGCAACGACCTCTTCTCGGGTGTGGTCACTGACGACGGCCACTACCTCGTGGTTGAGATCGGTCGCGGTGTTCCCCCCAAACGCGTGGACATCGTCTTTCGCGATCTGACCCAACCCGGCTCACCCTTTGAGGTGCTGGTTTGGGGGCTGGAGTCGAGGTTCTCCGCCGTCTATGCCCAGGGCGGCTGGTATGTGAAGACCGACTACCAGGCGCCCCTGGGACGCATTCTCAAGGCCGATCCCGGAGTCCTGCCCGACGCATGGAAGACCATCGTGCCCCAAGGAACAGACGTGATCGATGACTGGTCCATCGTCGGCGGCAAGATCTATGTCAACCGGCTAAAGGACGTAAAGACTGAAACCACGGTCTTCACTTTGGATGGCAAGCCCGCAGGCAAGATTGAATACGACGGGATCGGCTCCGCCTCGGTTCCCGCGGGACGGACCACGGATCGCTTTGGCTACTTCAGCTTTGAATCTTTTATTGTGCCGCCCACTATCTATCGTCTGGATACGGCTACTGGCAAGCGAGAGATCTTCTTCCAGCCCAAGATCCCGTTCGACCCTCGGCAGTTTGAACTGAAGCAAGTGTTCTTCAAATCCAAAGACGGTACTCGGATTCCCATGTTCATTGCCGGTAAACGGGGCCTCAAGCAGGACGGCACTGAGCGGTTGCTCATGACCGGCTATGGAGGGTTCAATAGCAGCCTGCCCCCCTGGTGGAATGCAACCTACGCCTGGTGGTTGCAGCAGGGCGGATGGTTCGCCATGCCCAACCTGCGCGGTGGTGGCGAGTACGGCGAAAACTGGCACGAGCAGGGCATGTTCGAGAAAAAGCAAAACGTCTTTGACGATTGGTTCGCCGCCGCTGACTACTTGATTGCCAACAAATACACCACGCCTCCTCACTTCGCCATCACCGGCCGCTCCAATGGCGGCCTGCTCATGGGCGCAGCCTTCACTCAGCACCCTGAGCTGTTCTCGGCGGTTCTCTGCGGCTATCCCCTGCTGGATATGCTGCGCTACCAGAAGTTCCTCGTAGGCTACTACTGGACCACCGAATATGGTTCCTCCGACAACGAAAAGCAGTTTCCTTATCTGCTCAAATACTCGCCTTACCACAACGTGAAGGCCGCCACGCCATACCCCGCCGTCATGTTCTTCACCGGCGACGGCGACACTCGGGTCGATCCCCTCCATGCGCGCAAGATGACCGCTCTCTTGCAGTCGGCTTCCTCCAGCGGCCGCCCGGTCCTCCTCCACTACAGCCTCGCAGGCGGCCACTCCGCCGGCGTCAGCGTTGACCAGAAAATACAGGATGACGCCGACCAGCTCACCTTCCTCTGGACCGAAACAGGACAGCCGGCATCTGCCCGATAGTCATTGCGCGACTCCCGGTCCTGATCGCCCCGGGACACTTGCGCCCCGGACTGAAGCCATCCCGGCTTTCTACCGATAAGTGAAGAGTTGCATTTGAGCAGTAGTCCACGGGGCAAGCTCTTTGTGTTTCCTTTCTCTGTGAAGCCGCTCTTGTGCCAGGGCCGGTGTCAATATGCCGCAAGCCGAAGTAAGCATTTGCAAGACAGACCGGCAGCAGGAGGCAGCCAGGCTGTCCGTTCTCTCCTCTGCGGGGATCCTCGACTCCACCCCGGAACCCGGCTACGACGCCATCACTCGGTTGGCCGCCGCTTACTTTCACGCCGATGTCGCTCTGCTGGGCTTTGTTGACACCCATCGCATCTGGATCAAGTCCCATTGGGGTGAAGTCGTTCGCGAGTTGCCCAGAGAACATTCCCTCTTTGAGATGGTCCTTAATGAGGACGGCCCAGTGGTCGTCCCGGATCTTTCCCGGCATCCCCACTTCCATGATCGCTGCACTCTGATCCGGAGTTTCGATGCGGCCTTCTTCGCGGGTGCTCCGGTTCGCTCCGCCAATGGGACTATTCTCGGCGTGCTCACAATATTCTGCCGCCGGCCACGCCCCTCCATGAGTCCCGAGGAACTGGAGATGCTTGTGAGTCTGGCTGGTCTGGCCGCCAACCAAATCGAATTGCACAGGCTTCGCAAGATATTCACCAGGAGCGGGCTGCGGCGGCCTCGCGCAGCCGTTCTCAGCAACAGCACACGAACCTGGCCGCGCAGTTCCGACCTCCGCCGCGCCCTCGATCAGCACGAGTTTGTGCTGCACTACCAACCCGAAGTCGATCTAGCCTCGCGCCGGATTATTGGCGTCGAGGCCCTCATCCGCTGGCAGCACCCCCAGCGCGGTCTCATCTCGCCCCAGGACTTCATTCCCCAGGCAGAAGAGTGCGGATTGATTCTGCCTATCGGCGACTGGGGCCTGGCCGAGGCCTGCCATCAGATTCAGGCTTGGAACCGTCAAGATCCCCGCGATCGTTCCTTCCAGGTATGCGTCAACCTCTCCGCCCGCCAGTTCTCTCGCAAGGGACTCGCTGACCACGTCGAGTCGTTGCTCCTGCGGTCAGGCATCTCCAGCAGCCAGCTCGGTCTTGAGATGACAGAGTCCAGTCTCATTCCCAACATGAGCATCGCAATTGAAGTCCTCACCGGTCTGCGCTCCCTCGGAGTCTCCTTACTAATGGACGACTTTGGCACCGGCTATAGTTCCCTCAATCACCTCCACTCCTTTCCCTTCGATGTGCTCAAGGTTGACCGATCCTTCGTAGGCCGCATGACCGAAGGGGACCAACCCCTCCAAATCGTGCGCACCATTGTGGAACTTGCACGCGTCTTGGGCATGGACGTAGTTGCCGAGGGAATTGAGACACGCGAGCAGTATCGTTTGCTCCGTCTGATGGGTTGTCGCTACGGCCAGGGCTTCCTCTTTGCCCGCCCCATGACTGCTGAAGGTGTGACCCGGCTTCTCCGCCTTCCCGGTCACATACTCCCCGATCCCGCAGACCTCGATCCTTCGGCCGCCGGATTTCCATCCTGACCCGGCAAACGCGATTTCATTTCGGATTTTCCTGCGCGCTCCATTCCCATGTGGGAATCATCTTGGCCCCCACATGGGAAATCCCTCTCGCCGCTCGACCATCCTGCCCTATGCTTCAAGCCATGCAGGAGCCAGCAGCAACTTCGCCCTCTCCCGCCACTTTCGGCTTTGCCAGCCTGTTGGCCTCCCTTACCGCTTCTGCGGCTGAGTCAACGCCCGCATGGGGCGATGACGCCTTGGCCGACGACGTTGCCTCCCTCAGCTACGAGCAGGCTCTCCGCACGCACGCGCGCTTGCGTTCCAACCAGGCCGGCGGCACGGCTCCGAGTCAAGACAACGGGTGTGGTGACCTCCGCCTGCAACCGTCGCACCCTGATCCGCCAAATTCAGCCATGGAGGCAACAGTTCCGCCCTCGGGACCAGATCGCAACGCAGCGGCCGAACCCAGCCTTGCACTTGATTCCGCAGTTCTTGAACAAAGTCGTCGGGCCGCAAGCATCACCATTCGTCTTAGCAGGGCAGAAAGCGCCCAATTGCGTGCCCGCGCAGCGCAAGCCGGTCTTAGCATTTCTGCCTATTTGCGTTCCTGTATCTTTGAGGCGGAAACCTTGCGCATGCAGGTCAGGGAAGCGCTGGCGCAGTTCCGGTCGGCTCCCGCGACGGACGTCACCAAGGCGACCGCAATGAAGAGATCTTTTCCACCCGCCTGGCTATCAAGGTTCCTTTCCCACTGGTTCAGTAACCCGCACGGAGCTCACCCCTGAGAACCTATCCAAAAACCAACAAGGCGGGATACGGCACTCAATCCAGGGATGCTCTTCCCTTCGAATCCTAAGAACGGCCGCCCTTTTGCAGGAAATTAAGTGCACTCAGCGCATAATGAAATTCGATTGGAGTATTGATAGGTCGAGGGCAAGACGGGAAGCATCACCAGTCGACCCACACGCCCTGAAGCTGCGCACAGCCAGGCGCAGAAGGGTGCATGTCATCCTGAATTTGGGATGTGAACTACCCGGCAGGCCAAAAATGCGGCCTAACTCCTTTGATGTCTAAATTCTGCGGCGAACTCCTGCGGAATCAATATTTTGCAGCGCAGCCCCTTCCGTAAACGCAAGAAAATAAGTAATTTATCTACAGAATCTAGGGGGGGGAGGGGGGCAGGGCTACTCACCGGTTGACCGGCGACTGTCACCTTGCTGTGCTCGGCGCTCTCTCCCCATGTCGGTTACTCCACTTGCAGAACCAGGCATTTCAGGTATTCGGTCTCCGCCAGGTTCAGCACCACCGGATGATCCAGTGCCGCGCCTCGCCGCTCCAGCAGCCTTACCCGCCGGTGCGCATCGGCCGCCGCGGAGGCGACCGCACCTTCCAGATCCGCCCACCCTACGTGATGGCTGCACGAGAAGGTCAGTAGCAGACCCCCCGGTTGCGCCATCCGCAAAGCACGCAGATTCAGCTCTTTATATCCGCGTAGCGCTCCCTCGACCGCACGTTTGGTCTTGGCAAACGCGGGCGGATCAAGCACGATGGTGTCGAATCGCTCGCCCGCCTCCGACCAGTCGCGCAAAATCTGAAAGGCATCGGCCTCCACCCAGTCAACTTCCGCAATGAGCCGGTCGCGGTTGGCCGCAAAGTTGCGCTCGGCCACTTCGAGAGAAGAGCGCGAGGCGTCGATTCCTGTGACACTCTTGCAGACGCGTGCCAGATGCAGCGCAAAGCCGCCCTGGTAGCAGCAGACATCGAGCGCCCGCCCTTTTGCTCCCAACCGCTCCGCCCACTCCCGTGCTGCGGCGTAGTTCGCGCGCTGGTCGAGAAAGGCTCCGGTCTTCTGGCCCGCGTTGGCGTCGTAGTGAAACAGCAGACCGTTAATTTTGAATTGCGTGCTGGTGATAGGTGCAGCGGGATCTGCCGCCCAAATGGGAGCGAGGTCGGGCGCGGCCAATTCCTCCAACTCGCGCATGCGCGGGTCGGGGCGCTCAAGAATGCTGACAGGATGCAACTCTTCGCGGAAAACGCGCACACAGGTTTCACGGACGGGTGCGGAGTCCAGGCCTTTTGTGAGCAGTTGGAGAATGACGAGGTTGCCGTACTTGTCCGCTACCAGGCCAGGCAGTTCGTCGGCCTCGCTGAAGCACAACCGGCACGCATCTGTCTCTTCGTTCAGCAGCGGCCTGCGCCTGGTGATAGCCGCGCGCAACCTGGTTTCTAGCAGTCTTAGCCATCCGGCTTCGTCCAGAGCCTCGCGCGACACCAGTCGCAACACAATCTGCGACGACGGGCTATAAAGTGCCGTCCCCAGCAGCAAACCGCGGGCATCCGCCACTGGCAACAGCGCCGGTGGGCCACCCTCACCGGTTTCCAGCGATTCAATGTCGGAGGCGTAAACCCAAAGATGGCCTGCACGCAACCGATCGGCAGCGCGCCGATTCACACGCGCTCCCGGGCCTGCATTGGCCAGGTTGGGATCGTTGCCTGGCGAATAGGGTTTTCGCTGGGAGTCGCGGCCATCCGTGCGGAGAGGCAATGAGGGGCTCTCGCGATTTCGGTCAAAAGGCGCCATTGGCTTGGTAGCCTTTGGCGCCCTCTGGTCCGTAGTTGGTTGTAGCTTGCGCGGCTTGGTCATTTGCTCCTTCGGGGGTCTCGTCGAGCCCTTGCCGGGAGCGTTTAGGCCGCCGGTCTCTACCTTGTCTGAACGCTTTCCAAATAGCGGCTCAGATTGCTGATTCTGAGCTGTCTCGCCTGGGCGTTCGTCATGTCCATCTTACCAAGGATGGGACCCCACACGGGCATCTCGACCGTGCCGTGCGCCTGCACATTCGAGCCAAACTGCATTACCGCAACAATGTGCGTATCCGGGAACTTTCCGTGGTTGTTCCTGCTTAACCCCGTCAGGTCGGTCGGCTGGGTCTTCAGCGCGGCCGCAGCGGGACCGTTCCCTTTGGCGTCTACCCCATGGCACGGCGCGCAATAACTGGTAAACATCTGCTTGCCGCTCGTCGGCGAAGTCTTGTTGACCGGGATTATCACCTTTGTTCTGGACTGATCTGCATAACCTATACCGACGGCAACAGCCGCAGCAAGTGTTGTAAGTAAGAGGCGTTTCAACATTAGTTCCTCCGTTTCGGACCTCTAAATCCGCAGGGGGGACTTTACTCCTTGTTTATGATAGTCATGCTGTGATGGCCAGCACACTCAACAGAACCTTACGGCACCGACGAACCAAGGCAGGAACGCTAGTATTCAAGGGCATATACCGCATAATTATTCCCTTCTGAGTGTCATTACATTTGTAACCAAGGCTAATTAGAAGGCACACTAAGTCTGAAGAAGTCAAAGTTCAACCAAGCGTGACTCATTTACTAGACTGCTCGTGAGATTGTTAGCAATTCAAAAGTAATCTCAGTAACCAATCGTCTAAGTTATTGAGTATTAGACCTACGCGCGGAAGCTATCTATCTTGATGCCGGTCCTATTCCCAGTACATCTGCATATTGTTCTTCTCAGAAGCGCTCTTCGTCCCCTCCCCGTGGCCACGGCTCACAATCCAGAGTTCCCTCTCAACGTGCATAGAATCAAAAGGATAGATAAAAATTGCCCGCTAGGTCTCTGACCGTATGAATTCGCTCCTTAAATTTGTGGTTTCCCAGGTCAAAAGCGAGACCTGAGGCACCCGACATTGATACAACATCAAGCGGTCAGAGACCAGTTGCCGCTCTCCTCTGTTTTGAAGCGCGGCGCGGTCTTCAACCTCTTCAGCGCGCTGCCTGACCCGCAACTTGTCCCGTTTGATCCGTTTCAAATCACTCCGGCCTATAATGAAGCATGGCGACAGTCCGGCAGGCCATCGCGGCGGATCTCCCCAGCGCCACTTCGGCTCCTCCAGGAGCGGCGGCGCCTGCTGCCTGTGTCTCGGACCAGCCCACCATCGACCAACGTTTTGAAGCCCTGCTTCGCCGGGTCCAAGCCAATCGCCCCACTGAAGACATCAGCCTCATTCGCAAGGCCTGGGACTTTTGCGTTCAGCATCATAAAGGGCAGATGCGCGCGTCGGGCGAGCCCTATGTGATTCACCCCCTTGAGGTTGCCGAGGTGTTGGCCGAGATCAAGCTGGACTCCACAGCCATTGCCGCCGGACTTCTCCACGATGCCGTCGAAGACACCCCAGCCACCAACGAAGAGATTGAAGCCGAATTCGGCGATCAGGTTGCCCACATTGTTGAGGGCGTTACCAAAATCGACAAAATCGAGTTCGCCAACCGCGAAGATCGCCAAGCGGAAAATGTTCGCAAGATGCTCCTGGCTATGGTCACTGACGTGCGAGTTGTTCTTATTAAGTTGGCTGACCGGCTCCACAACATGCGCACCCTGGAACACCTCAAGCCCGACCGCCAGGAAGCTATTGCCCGAGAGACTCTCGACATTTATGCTCCTCTGGCTCACCGTCTGGGCATGGGCAAGGTGCGCGGCGAGCTTGAAGATCTGGCTTTCCGCTACACCGACCCGGTGAGCTTTGAGCAGGTTTCTGCAGCCGTCGAGGCCCAGCGCATCGAGGGCGAGCAATTCCTTCGCGGCGTGGAAGACACCCTGGTCGAGCAGTTGCGCGAAAACCATATCGAGGCCCGCGTCGAGTGGCGCATCAAGCGCCTCTATTCCATCTACCAGAAGCAGCAGCGCTCCAAGGTCTCCTTCGATCAGGTCTACGACTTGCTGGCAGTACGCGTAATCACTCAGGACGTTGCCTCCTGTTACGCCGTTTTTGGGCTCATCCACACCCTCTGGCGGCCGGTTCCAGGCCGCATCAAGGATTTCATCGCTATTCCGCGCGCCAACCGCTATCAGTCACTGCACACCACCATCATTGGCGAAAGCGGACACCAGTTCGAGGTCCAGATCCGCACTGAAGAGATGCACCGCATCGCCGAAGAGGGCATTGCGGCCCACTGGAAGTACAAAGCCGGCGAAGGCGTCGTGACCGCCCGTGACGAGGAGCGCCTCAACTGGATCCGCCAGCTTGTCGAATGGCAGAAGGAGATGACCGATCCCAACGAGTTCCTCTCCAGCCTGAAGATGGACCTGTATCCCGATGAGGTCTATACCTTCACGCCTAAGGGGAAGGTCGTCGTGGTCCCGGCCGACGGCACACCCGTCGACTTTGCCTACACCATCCACACTGAGGTGGGCCACACCTGCGTCGGCGCCAAGGTCAATGGCCGCATGGTTCCACTGCGCACTAAGCTGCGCACTGGGGACATCGTTGAAATCGTCACTCAAAAGGACCACAAGCCCAGCCGCGACTGGCTCACTTTCGTCAAGAGCCCGCGCGCCCGCAACAAGATCAAGCACTGGCTTAACGAGGACCAGCGTCGCCGCGCGGTCGAGATCGGGCGCAAGCTGCTGGAGCGCGAGGCCCGTAAATTCAAGGTGCCGATGAACCAGATCGACGACCAGGATCTGGGCCGTATCGCCAATGAGTATGGTGTCGTCACCGCCGCTGATCTGCTAGCCACCCTGGGCCAGGGCAAGCACTCAGCTCACCAGGTGCTCAACAAACTCGCGCCCGGCTTCGCCAATCTGGGTGATGCCGAACCCAGCGCGGAGACCAAGCCTCTCGGCCGCGGTGAGGCGGCCATGTCCGATGCGGTGCGCAAGTTGCACCTCACTGGTTCCGACTCGCTCCAGGTTGAGGGCCAGAACGACCTGCTGGTTTATCGTGCGCGCTGTTGTAACCCCATTCGTGGCGAAGAAATTGTCGGCTACGTCACCCGCGGCAAGGGCGTGGCCGTCCATGCGCGCAGTTGTCCTAATGTGCAGAATCTGCTCTACGAGAGTGACCGCCGCATCGCCGTCGAGTGGTCTCGTGTCGGCGACCAGTCGGCCGGACGCCCGCAGCGCTACCCCGTCAAGATCACCATCTTCTGCGACGACCGCACCGGCATGTTGAAAGAGCTCACCGCCGTCATCTCCGACGACAACACCAACATCCGCGCCGTGGATATCCGCCGCGACGAAAACGGCGAAGCCATCATCGAGTTCGTGGTCGAAGCCGAGGATGTGCGCCACCTCAACCGCATGGTACTCGGTCTTCGCCGCGTTGCCGGCGTTCGTGATGTCCAGCGTACCCAAAAGCTCTAAAAGCCTGTCCAAGAACTCGAAGCAGCGCCCGCGCGGGACCAAAAGGGCCGACATCGGGGTAGCAGCAAGCAGTACGGCGACGGTCGACGGTCCGTACCGATGAGTAACCCCCCCCGATTCTGTAAGTAAATTACTTATTTTCACGCGTTTATGATATGGGTTGCGCTGCAAAATATTGATTCCGCAAGAGTTATCCGCAGAATGTAGGCACTAAAGGAGTTAGGCCGCATTTTCGGGGCGCGGTCGATTGTTTGCCGCCCAAATTCAGGAAGACAAGCCCCCTTCACGTTTGCCCGTGCGCAGCTTCCGGACGCGTGGGTGGATAGGTGATGCTCCCCGTCCCAGCGATCGACCTTTCAACTCTCGACTCGAATCCAATTATGCGCCGCGCGCACATAATTCAATGCAAAAGGAGGGCCGTTCTCCGGATTTGCGGGGGAGAACCTCCCTGGATCAAGTGCCGTATCCGGCCTTGCTGGTTTCTGGACAGGTTCTACGGCTCGTTCAGAATCAACGCTACACGGCCCGCAATGAACTTGCCGGGCGACTCTCCCAGCTCCACATCGATCAGCTCCACGGGGAAGTCGATGTGGTGCGGGCGCAGGACCAGGCGTGTGGACACCAATTCCAGATAGCGAAGTATGAGGTGGGCGCCGGTCTGCACCGCATACAAAGTGGGCCGGTCGAGGCGGTAGGGTGTGAGCGAGTTGTAATGGCGATCGATGACGGCCAAGGCGTCGGGAAGGACCAGGGGGTCCATGGGCAGCGCATCGGCTGCGGGAATGCGCACCGCGACAAACCGCTGCCAGGCGCGCCGCGAGGACGAGGCGCGGGCCCGGACTGACTCAAGCGCTGCGGAAGGAAGATGAAGCATCGACCGCACCGCTACGGGACGGATGTAGGGCTCAAAGAGCGCCGTGGCATGCGAAACCACAGGGATGGCACTCCCGTCTTCTTCCAGTGGGAATCCGGCATTTCTTTGAGTGCCTGGCAGCAGGTCGTCGGCTGCCAGGTGTTGCGCGGCCAGGATGCGGTCGATGGCATCCAGGGAGAGCTGGCGGCGGTCGTGCAGAAAATTGGAAAGATGCGACTGGCCAAAGCCGGTCTGCCGGGCCAGAAGTGAAACGCTCAGACTGCCCCGCTGTATCCTGCGAAGCAGTTCCAGGCGGAGGCGCTCGTGCATCTGGATAAAATTCATCTGTGGAAAATCCGTCACCGGCAATGGAGACGAACGCTCTCCATTTTCTTGCAGCAAAGTCATTTGAGCTAACTAGCCTTCATTTACACCGTTTATTTGGGGAATGAAACAGGACAGAGAGGAATAAGTCTGGAATACATTGACGCAAGAGATACATCTTTCTAGATTGGCTTTACTTTAACTCGCACAGGTATGCGGGAAGCTATTGAGGAAATGCATCTTTGGTGCTACCTCGAAGAGGCAGAATTCTGCCCTTTGCGGTGACCAATGAACAGTTCCGGCCGGATTTACGGCGCTCCAAGGAAAGCCAAGCTCCATAGAGTCCGTTCGAGGTCGCCGATCGCACAGGGTCGCCTCGACTGCAACGCGGCGGCTCAGGGTAAAGCAATCCTGAAAGCGCAATGATTCGTGCCGGCTATCCTCTTCCCGGCTGCAGGCGCTCCGCAGAAGCGTCCCAGAGCAGACGAGTGCGAGAATTCCAAGGTCTGCGCGCCACCATCATGACAAATAACAAGAGAAGACAGGCGGCATTGACCAATCAGGTCATAAGAAACCTGAGGCGCATTGCCTGGTTCTCTTTAACCCGCCATTTTGCGATGACCATGTTGAACGGGCGGGGAAATACGCAGAAGGGGAAGATTCGTCATGGAATTGCGCGTGCAACTGAAAATTTGCGAGGGATGCGGTTGCCTCTGGTATCGGGCTCAGACCCAAGGGAGTGTGTATTGCAAAGAGTGTGAGACAAAGTTGAGGGACTTTCCAACACCGGAGAGCAGGAAGCGGCGCGGACGTCCCGCCCGTAAGCCAATCGTAAGGATTTGGGCGGTGGCTGATGCAATGGGAGGTGTGGAATGAGCGCCGCGCTGCAGTTGTCAATGATTTGGGGAGCAAGCAGTCCTCGAGAAACGGGGTTTGGAAAGCGCGGACCGGCGGAAGAACGGCCGGGGACAAATCCGAGAGCGGTGGCGGCAGAGACGTTGCCTGCAAACCTGCCGGATATCAGCCTGGCATTCTACAGGAAGCATACGGAAAGCATGCTTCGGCGCTACCTGTATGCATCGATGCAAGTGGGGCGGGCTCCGTCGATCCTGGGGGAGCCAATCGCGCGGGGGTGGGTTTCAAGCCGTCCAGTTCGCACCTTCGAGGACGCCGTCATCTTTGTCCTTGACGTGGAAAGCTGCCTGGACAAGCTTGGATCGCTGGACCGCCAGATGCTGAGCAGAATTGTTCTTCAGGAGTACACCCAGGCCGAGGCGGCCACCTTGCTGGGGATGAGCGTTCGCGCCATTTCCTACAAGTTTCCGCAGGCCCTCGATCGATTAACCGAGAAGCTGCTGCAGAGCGGCCTCCTGGTACTTCCGCACTCATAACCTACGGCGCCAACCGGGAAAGGGGAGTGTCCAAAAGCGCTCCCCTTTTGTATGTGTCCCAAACTCGGGTGAATCGCCGAGATGGCGAAAGGGTCGTAGAACGGGGCGATATCCGAAGCGCTGGTGCTGTGCACAAGGAGTCCCCGCTCCGTTCAAAATCGAGCGAAGTGACTACATCTAGTCATAGTGACGAGATTTCATCATCGTTACGTCGTCACTAGCTGTTACGCCAGCGTGGCCTGGCTTGCTTTGCCAATCGCTAACTTCTCTCTCCTCAATCAGCAACAGGTTCTCCCATACCCACACGTGTGTATGGCCCCGGACTTGCTTTAGCCATGTCAGCGCAGGACGGCATGAAATAGCGCAGAAAGTGTAATCAGGAGGGTGGGAATGGAAACGATGCAGGTTGGAGAGAGCGGTTCAGGGGTGCAGATGCACGGTTCCTGCGAGTTCTATAAGAATCTGTCACCCGAAGCTCTGAAACACTTCACGTCGCTGGTGACTTCGTCCTCATATCCCGCGAATATCGTTCTGTTTCAAGAAAAAGCAGCGTCGGGCAGCGTGTATGTGGTTCTGGAAGGAGAGGTAAGGCTCTCAATCAACTCCAGTGAAGGGCGTCGCCTCAGCATTCGCATCGCGGGGAAGGGTGAGATTCTTGGGCTGGCTTCGGCACTTTCAGGCAAGCCTCACGAAATGACCGCCGAGACGCTTTACCCAGCCAAGCTTGCTCCCATCGGGCGGCGTGAATTTCTGGGCTTCCTGATGCGCTATCCCGTGGCCTACCAGGCCATTTCAGAGGAGATCTCACGGGAATATGCGATTACCTGCGGCCATTTGCGCACGCTGGGTCTGTCGTCGTCGGTGCCCGAGAAGCTCGCTCGGCTACTGCTCGATTGGAGTGAGACCGGACAGACAACCGAATCCGGATCGCGACTCCGCTTTTCGCTGACCCATGAACAGATCGGCGAATTCATTGGCGCATCGCGCGAGACCGTCACGCGAACCCTTTCGATCTTCAAAGAGCGGCAGTTAGTGGCGTGCCACGGTTCCATACTTACCATTCCCAGCCGGGCAGCGCTACAAAACTTCGTCTGTGCCTGAAGCGCTCTTACCAGGAATGACAGAAGAGAGCAACAAGGCGATCTTGAACTCAATTCGCAGAGACTGGAAGCAAAAGAAGAGCGAGATCTCTCCTGGCAAGCCTGCAAACCAATCTCGAAATAACCTACCGAGGGAATCAAAAAATGGCAACGACGACCGCGACTTCTGCTTACGCTCTACTCGCTTCGAAAGCCGAGAATCTCCAGCAGCAATGGCGCGACGAGGAAGCTATCCAACTGATCTTGGGTCTTGATTGGTTCGTAAGGACGATCGCATGTCCCAACCATGTCTGGACGTGGCCCAGGTCGTTGGATGGCGAAAGCATCGAGGGCTTCGATGCTCATCAGACCTGCTTCAAATGCACCGCGGAACGCTTCTTCGATACCCGGCACTGGCAGGCAGGCCCGATGTATCGCAGAGAGGGCATTCGCCGGTCTGAAGGCGCTGCTCATATCCATACGAGGCGAGAGCGCCACAACAGCCATGGTTTCTAGGGAACCGTGGAGTCTCAAGCGAACCCCAAATCCAATTCGGATATAGACGGTCGGACCCGCCGCAACTCCAACTGCGTGGTCCTGGAACACTGCCCAGTCAGCCGGATCATGGGCGATCCCCTTGCCCCCGCAAGAACTAGCCACCGCCGGTTGGCCCTTTAGTACCATTGACGAGGTCAAGAGGCTGCCTTAAGTTACTGATTGCGGTGCATGTTCGCCCCGTGCAGTCGCTAACTCCGGTGTGAGGATAGTCCTTGATTCTCTCTCTGCTCTCAGTCATTGCCTTCGTGGCGGTGGTCCTTTATTTTGGTCCATTGAAGACCAGAAGACTCCGTATGAACAGGCAGTCATGGAGTGCACTGATCGCCGGACTAAGACATGATTGGAGCGCGCGCGAGCTAAGCGATCAATTCCTGTGGAAGGAAGGGCTGAGCGCCACTCCCGAAGAAGCCTGGGAACGGATTCACGGCGCCCACGGCCTGTGGGCCATGTTTCAGAATGCGCAGATCATGGTGGAGATGGCCGAGTTTGCCGCTCGTACCAGCGACGCGATCGAGCCCTCGATTCTTGAGACCCTGCGCGACAATGCCGAGCAGATCCGGCTTTACGTTCTGAAGGCTGTGGACGAATATGCATCCTCGCAAGCCACTGAAAGCGTGCAGGAGAACGCATTTTGCGCGGCGTTCATGTATACCAGGATGGCCGCACGGATGACGCGGCTGCTGCAGGACCATGCGGCGACAGCCCTCCCCGATTTTGTAGCTGCCATGTAACGGAAAGAGTTTCAGTAGACGGGCGATTTCGCCTGCAGACCGATCAGAATTTGCGCGACCACTCGCGAGGCCAGCGCTCCACAATCACCTTTTGTCGGTGAAGAACTCCACGGTCCGCGGCCCTGGGCATGCATTACGCCAAAGAAGCTGCCTGTCCAGCCTCAGAAAGGGAAGTAGGCCATGGGCGCGGGTACCCCGATGTTCACGCCGACATTGCCGGTGGAGGCACCAGGAAACTGTATGCATTGCGGCAAGGGAGATTTGGTATTGTGAACGGGTTCGGTTTCTGCGCGTTCAATCAGCGTTCAAATTGACTCCTTTCCAGGGGGACTTCCATGCATCGGTTCTCTCGTTACGCGGCTTTTCTACTGTTGCCGGCATCGGCCGTGATGGCCGCACAGCAACCTGCTGGTCAGCCCACCAACACTCCTCAACCCACGACCGCGGCCCAGGCGCCCACCCGCGACACCAGCTACATCGACGAGAAGGGTACGGCGCACGTGACGAGGGTGGTTCCGCTGCCGCAGACCATCAGTTCCCAGGCGCAGCTGATCCTGGGCCGGGCTGAGCCGGACCAGGGACCGCCGCAGCCGCTGGCGGAGCGCCGCACTCTAACCGACGCATACACGGCGCGCGCCCGCGCTGCGTGGACCAAACTCTGTCCAAATACGCTTGTCGAAGACACCATTGCCGGAGTCCCGGTACGCATTGTGACCCCCGAGGGGATGCCCGACACCAATCGTGACAAGGTGCTGCTGAATCTGCACGGCGGCGGATTCAACTCCGACTCCGGTTCTTACACTGAGTCCATTCCCATCGCCAGCTATACCAGGATCAAAGTGGTGGCCGTGCTGTACCGGCTGGCGCCCGAGCATCCGTTTCCGGCTGCCGTGGACGACTCGGTGGCGGTCTACAAGGAGTTGCTGAAGACCTACAAGCCGCAGCACATCGTCCTCTACGGGACCTCCGCGGGGGCCATACTGACTGCCGAGGTGGCCGCGAAACTGAAGCAGCAGGGCCTGCCCCTGCCGGCCGCCCTGGGCATCTTCAGCGGCATGGGCGACTTTGCGCGCGATGGGGACTCGATTGCCATCTATGGGCTGCGCGGCTTTTCCGGGCATCTCGATCCACCCCAAGCCGGAGCACACGATCTCTCCTACGTGGCCTCGGCCGGCCCCAAGGACCCGGTGCTTTCACCCATCTATGGCGATCTGCATGGGCTGCCGCCGACGCTGTTTGTCACCAGCGGCCGCGACCTGCTGCTGAGCGGCACGGTGAACTTGCATCGCGCCTACCTGAACGCCGGAGTGGACGCACGGCTGGTGGTGTTCGATGCCCTGCCGCACGCCTTCTGGTACGATCCGCTGCTGCCGGAGGCGATAGAGGCCAACCACATGATGGCGGAATTTTTTGTGAAGGAACTGGGGCGGTAGCCGGTCAGTCCGCCTTCGGAACCGGAGTGACCGGAATGCGCAGGCCGGAGTTGAAGCGGGAGACGAGCTCGAAGGCTGCGGCTACGACAGCGAGTTCGACGATTTCCTGGGTGTTGAAGTGCTCGCTCACCGCCGCGAAAGCCGCTTCATTCACGGCGTGGCCAGATTGATGGAGCAGTCCGGCAAAGCGAAGGCCCGCCTTCTCCCTGGCGGTAAAAGGGCCAGTCTCGAAGTTGTCGCAACTAGCCACCTGCGCGGGTGTAGCGCCGCGTTTCAGGGCCAGGTAGCGGTGCGTGACTATGCAGTCCTCGCACTCGTTCAGAGAAGACACGCGGATGGCGATCAGCTCCTTGTACCAGCGTGGCAGCGAGCCCTCTGCCATCAACGGCTGCAGCAGCGCGGTGATTCCCTGGGCGAGCTTGGGCACGTTGGCCAGCGCTTTGAACATGTTGGGAACTATCCCCAACTCTGCCCGCACCTGGTCATAGAGGTTGGCGATCTCGGCGGGAGCTTGTTCGCGGTCGAGTAGCGGGACGCGGGGAGCGAGAATCGAGGACACGGTCATGCAGACTCCTGAGAGATTCAAAGCCAACCAATTGCGGCATGATTCGTTGCTGACGCAGAATTGAGTTGACACTCAGGAATTTGCTCAATCCCGCACCTGAACTCATACCCGCCGTGGGAGAACTGTATTAGAAAGAACGCCGTATGGGCACGATTTCATTTTCCCTAACCGCTCATTGGTATGATGCGCGGTTGATCAAGACGGTTTTCATCGGGGCATGGTATGGCTTGAGTATTTAAGTGCCTTCCTCTCCGCTGCGACGGCGTTCTCCCACAAAGAGAACGATGCTTGAATTTCCGATGCCGGGCCGGCTCACCGAGGCGATTAGTGCAAAAATATTGCAAAGCACTTATTCCGCGGAGGCCAGGCTCTTGCGGACGCGTTCCATGATGCCCAGGTAATAGGCCAGGTTGTGGATGGTGTTCAGCGTTCCTGAAAGAGCCTCGCCGCATTGCATCAAGTGGCGCAGGTAGGCGCGGGAGTAGCGACGGCAGACCATGCAGGTACAGGCCGGGTCGGGCGGACCCTGATCTTCAGCGTATCGCTTGTTCTTGATGTTCAGGCGGCCCTCGCTGGTAAAGAGCAGCCCGTGACGCGCCGCGCGGGTGGGCAGCACGCAGTCCATCATGTCTACGCCCATGCGGGCATACTGCTCAATCTCGTCGGGATAACCGACACCCATGACGTAGCGCGGTTTGCCGGGAGGCAGCAACGGCAACACCTCGGCGATCATGTCCAGAGTCAGGTTGCGCGGCTCGCCCACGCTGAGGCCCCCGATGGCGTAGCCGTCAAAGTCCATTTCGACGAGGCGCTCCGCACTTTCGCGCCGCAAGTCTGCGTAGGTGCCGCCTTGGACGATGCCGAAGAGGCTCTGCGTGCGCCCCTCAAACTGGTCGCGCCACACAACTTCTTTGCCATGTGCGCGCATTTGGTCCAGGGATCGCCGCGCCCAGGCCATGGTGAGGCGCAGGCTCTCTTGTGCGCGCTGGCGGTCGGCTGGGTACTCAGTACATTCGTCGAAGGCCATGCAAATGTCCGCGCCGAGAGCGATCTGCACGTCCATGGAGTGCTCGGGAGTAAAAAAGTGGCTGCTGCCGTCGAGATGGGAGCGAAAGCGGACGCCCTCATCGGTGACCTTGCGGAGCCCGCTCAAGCTGAAAACCTGAAAGCCGCCGGAGTCGGTGAGCAAGGCGCGCGGCCAGCTGATGAAGCGGTGCAGCCCGCCCATGCGGCGGATCGCCTCATGGCCAGGGCGCAGGTAGAGGTGGTAGGTGTTGCCGAGAATGATTTCGGCGCCGAGAGATTCGACGATGTCCTGTGCCACGGCCTTGACCGTTCCGGCAGTGCCGACGGGCATGAAGACCGGGGTCTCGACGGTCTGATGAGGCAATCCGAGGCGGGCGCGACGGCCCCCCGATGCGGTTGTCTTGAGTACGGTGAAGTCGAGGGTCACCAGACGATTCTATCCGGGAGGGTCTGCTAATTGGCCTCCAAGTCAGGCGGAAGCACGGTTCGGACGGGTGTACGGGTAAATCCTGTGAACCCGGATTTTCCTAACGCGCACTGCCGAGCCGAACCAGAAATCCAACCCGCCCCACGCGCGGTGTGCCGAGAGTTGCGGTCGGGGTTTTGCCCACCTCAATCTGGCGGTCGAAGAGGTTTTCTCCGGCGGCGAAGACTTGAAAGCGCTTGCCGAGGTCGTGCGAGGCGTAGGCGTCCAGGCGGAAGAATCCGTGCAACATGTAGTGGTTCGCGTCGTCGTCGAATTGCCGTCCGCTGAGCCGGCTTTGCAGGCTTAGAGTGCCGAAGGCGGGCTTGTATGCACGCAGATTGAAACTGGCCAAGTTGTGGGCTACCTCGGGGATCCAGTTGCCCATGTCCTGGCTGCCTTTGGTCACCGTCGCGCCGGCATATTGGTAGCCGCCATCGACGGCGAGCCAATCGCGGGGCGCAAGCTGGAAGTCGAGGGCCAAGCCGCGGCTTTCGATCTGGCCCAGATTCTCGCGGATCAGCAGGATGGGCGAGGACGTTGGATTGAGAGTGACCGCGGTGATGGGGCGGTTGACCTGCGTGGCGAAATAGCTGGCGCGGACGCTGCCCCAGAACCACTCCGTGGCCAGTCCTGTCTCCCAGCCTGTGGCGCGCTCGCTGAGCAGGTTTCCGTTGGGCTTGGTGAGCATGTTCCCAACCTGCGTGGTGCGGTAAAGCTCGTTGGGAGACGGCGCGCGAAAGGCGCGGAATCCCGACGCCGAGAGCGCCCAGTGATTCCACAGCTTGCGCGAGAGGCCCATGCGGGGATCGAAAACATGCTGGTCGAATTGCGGCGGCTGGGTGGCAGACGGAGTCCAGGCCGACCCGTTCAATGCCAGTTGCTGACCGTCGTAATTTTGGAACCAGTCCAGGCGGCCGGAGCCGGTCAGCGTCCAGCCGGCGCGAACCCACATGACTTCGGCGTAGGCGGCGGAGTCGCGCTGGTGATCGTGCAGGTTGGTGAGCGCGGCTGTGGCGCCGTAAGTCTGTTCCAGGTCCCACACGCGCACATCGTGGGTATCGGCCCCGGCTACCAGGATGAGCCCGGCGCCGATAGGCTGAGTCCAGTGGGCCACCGCGCCCAACTCGTTCTCCGGTGTATGCGAGAAGCGCGTAGGGGTTTCTCTGCAGCGATAGGAGCAGGTGGGGTCAGCAGAGGTGGGCAGGTTGCTGATGTTTGAAAACACCTGGCGGAAGTGCGCGGTCGAGCCGTAGACCCGGGTTCCCAGCGAGCCGCCGTGCGGGCCCTGCCAGTCGCCTCCGGTGGCGTAGCGCCACAGGCGCGTCGCGTTGGTCTGGTCCGGCGTTCCATTGTCGCGCGCATCGTTGAAGCCGCTCGCGCGCAGCAGCAGCCGCAGCGGGCCGCGGTCGTGCTCGGCAAGCAGCACGCCGTTCTGGCTATGCACGTTGCTGGCTATATCCACCGGCCCGCGCTGTGAAGGCGCCTCCTGAATATACCCATCGGTGCCCAAAACGCCGCCCGCGGCAAGCAGGCCCCACGATCCTCGTTTGCCTTGCAGCAACAGACTGTCGTCGAAGGTGCCCTCGGCGCCGTAGCTGCTCTTCAGTTCGGCCTGGTCGAACGTGGGCCGTGCCGGAATCAGGTTCAGTACGCCGCCGATGGCGCTGGAACCGTAGAGGTCGCTGGCGCCGCCGCGCACCACCTCAACGCTCTGGACCGCCAGTTCCGGCTGCTCCTGCCAGTGAATCCATCCCGCAAACGGGTCGTTCAGGGGCACATCGTCCTCGGTCAACAAGGTGCGGCTGGCCGCCGTGGAACCCAGTCCGCGCAGGCTGACTCCCTGGGAGGAAGGGTTGGCCACCAGCGAACTGGAACGGCGAAACAACTCGACGCCGGGAAGCTGCCGCACTTTGCCGTCCATGGTGATCGCGGCCGCTGTGTTCAGAGCTGTCTCATTGAGCACCCGCGTGGTCACCGGGCTCTCCAACTCGCCCAGGGGCGTGCGGTAGGCGGTCACCGTCACCTGCTCGCCGGCTGCGGCCGGTTGCATACGGACGATGGCGCCGGAGTTCAATTGTAGGCTTTGCCCTGAAAAACCTGGGGCATCGACGCGCACGCGGCAAGGGGCGGCACAATCCAAGGTCACGCGGCCGTCTGCGCCGGTCAGGCCCAGGACGCGGCCTGCCGCATCCTTCACCGAAGCGCCGGACAGAACGGCCCCGCGGCTATCGTCGACGGTGACGGTCATCGTGGTCTGCGCGCAGAGGCTCAGCGGGATCAACAACATCCCGGCAAGCGCCAGCGCGCCAAATCTCGTTGTGGACTCGCACCACCGCATGAGCGTCACCTTCGCCATTCTTTAGCAGAGTGTAGAGCAGTTGTGCCAGGGTTTTCCCCTGGGTGGGGTCAACTATCTGTGGTGCAATCTCGTTGAGTGGGATGAGGACGAAAGCGCGCTGAGCCAGCCGGGGGTGGGGAATCTCCAGGCCTGGTTCGCTGACCCGGAGATCGTCCCACAGCAGTAGATCCAGATCCAGCGTCCGCGGGCCGTTGGGGATGCCCGCTACGCGGTCCCGGCCAAACTCCTTCTCGATCGCCAGCAGCTCATGGAGCAACTCGCGAGGCTGCAGTTCGGTCTCCAGCGCCACCGCGGCGTTGGTGAAGCGTGGCTGCGCGGCCAAGCCGACGGGCGTGGTGGAATAAAGCGAGGACCGGCAAACCACCCGGCCCAGGGATTCGAGGCGCGAGACTGCGGCGGCCAGAGTAGCCTCTGGAGGTCCAGCCCAACTGGCGAGGTTCGCTCCCATTCCGATGTACACCGTCGGCATCAGTCTCAGGGTATCGCGATGGACCGGGTCCGGATCGCGAGTTCATGCTTGATTGAGCCGGCGAGTCACAAGCCTCAGGCGAAGCAGCGTGCAAACCAATGCGGCGAGTCCTGCGAACCAGACTACAGTGGCAATGCGTACCACCCATGCGGGCGCCTCGCCCACTCGTCTCAACAGGAATGGCAGAAAGTTCCAGCAAGTGATGTGGACATAGTCCCAGGGATCCTCGGTCATGGCGTGAGTATTCAGACCCCAGGCGTCCATCTGTCCAAGGGCAAAGGCGGCGATGTTTTTGAAGCGCAGGGCGATGACAAAGGTGGGATGACCAAGCGTCTCCATCTGGTAGATCTCGAGCGGCAACCAGAAGGCCAACGATGCAAGCTGGATTAGTGTGCTGATGCCCACGAGCGCGATGCCGACGGTCCAAAGCACCTTGCCCACCTGTTGTCGGTCCCGCAATAGCAGCGGAACGGCAAGGAGGGCCGCGAATTCGACCGCCGTGGAAACGTAGCGATCGCCCCAGGCGAAGTCACCGGCCCAGGCGAAATATCGCGCGTAAAAGCTGAGATAGGCAAGGAGCATGAGGCAGGTGGAGACCGTGTAGGCGCGGACGGCGGGACTGAAGCGCTTCCAGCAGAGGACGGTGAGAAGAATGGCGAGGATCAGCAGGGGATCGAAGAGGAAGATCGATTTTTCCGGGGCAAACAATGCACCGAAAAAGCCGCTGTGGAAGGGGGTTGTCCATGGGTAGTTGGCAGGTAACGAAGGATCGCGCTGTCGGGCTTCGACGGCAACCAGGCTTACGTAGGTGTTGAAGAACGACCCAAAGCGATAGAACTGGTAGACGCGATCGAGCAGGCCGAAGCAGAGGTAAACGGGAACAGTGATGGCGGCATAGACGCGGCACTTGTTCCAGAGGTCGCGGCCGCGCACTTTTTCGAACCATAAGACAAGCAGCAGGAAACAGGCTCCGGCCACCAAATCCAGGCCTGTGGTGAGGCGGGTGAGCAGGTTGAGCCCGAAGGCGGCTGAGCCCCAGAAGAGCGCGCCACGGCTGGCGGTGCGCAGCCATTCAAGCTGATAAGAGAACCCCGTCAGCGTGAGGAGAAAGATGTAGTTGTTCTCCATCATGTTCTGGGTGTAATGCAGATGCGTGGTGGAGACGAGCAGGGCCAGAACGCCGGCGACAGAGTGGCTGAGCCCAAATCCGAGTTGGCGCAGAAAGCGGAGGCAGACGAGCGCGGTCAGTACGGTAACCAGAATGCTGGTGAGGTAGCTGACGATGATGTCGCGCACGTTGGGATCGGTATCTCCATAGTCGTCGAAGACAGAGAGATTCCCGGCCCAGGTTCCGAGGATGTCCTGCGGCAGCATAAGCAGCGATTGGCCGATGCCATACCAGCTTTGCAGCCGGCCTCCGCGCCCATGCACGCCGAATTCGGGATACTCGTTGGGAAGCACCGGCGGTTCCGAAGTCCATAGCGCGTGCGTGGACTGGAGACGATGCTGGGTATCCGCACTCCCTACCTCTCCCGACTGCGCAACGAATGCGATGAGACCCGCTGCAATGGCCAGGAGGACAAGAGGATCACGGAACCAGGCGTGAAGGCGATGGATCATATGCATGTGTTGTGCCGGGATTTGCTTGGCTGTTTCATTCCTCACGACTCGATGGGCCGCGGCCAACCCGCCGGGTTTGCATCCGCTCCGATGTACAGAGTCCACATGAATTCAAGAGTATCGCGGTGGGGTGTATCTGTGCGTGGGAGCCCACTCAGGCGGTTTCTGGTAGCATCCCTTTTGGAGAATATTCAGGATGGATGCTCTTAGCAGTGCGGGCCTTGGCGCCCGCCGCAATGAAGATATTGCCCTCGATCTGCTGAAATTTGTGGCAGGTACGGCTGGAGTCGGCCGGCTCGCCGCGCCCTCGACCGGCTTCAGCGGCGCGGCAGTGCCCAAGCCGGAGGAGCACGTGAACCAGTTGCTCGAACTCTACAGCCGCTGTCTGAAGGCCGTTGAAGGAAAAGGGCCAGGAACAGAGGCAGCAAAATAACCGGCGAACCTATTCTGCGTGTTGCCGTGGCCGGGGCCGGCGCCTTTGGGCGCAATCATCTTCGTGTCTATCGCGAACTGGAAATAGCCGGGCTGGGCGTGGCGCTGGCAGCGGCAGTGGAGCCCGACGCAGGCCGTGCCGCCGCCGTCCGGGAGAAGTACGCGATACCCGTCTTCTCCACGGTGGATGAGTTGCTGGCGTCGGATCTGCGTCTCGACGCAGCCAGTGTCGCCGTCCCCACAGTGCATCATCACGAGGTAGCCGCGGCGCTGCTGGAGGCGGGCCTGGATCTGCTGGTGGAAAAGCCGCTGGCGGCGAGCCTTCCCGAGGCGGACGAACTGCTGGAACTGGCGGCGAAGGGCAAACGCATTCTGCAGCCCGGCCACCTGGAACGCTTCAACCCCGCGGTGCTTGCCGTCGAGCCGCAGTTACGCCGGCCCATGTTCTTTGAGGCTCATAGGCTGAGTGTCTTCACCCCCCGCGCCCTGGATGTGGACGTGGTGCTGGACCTGATGATTCACGACCTGGACATTGTGCTCACGTTTGCGCGCTCCCCGGTGCGCGAGGTGCGTGCCGTGGGGCTGCCGATCCTTTCGCCCAGGGTGGACATCGCCAATGTGCGCGTGGAGTTTGAATCCGGCTGCGTAGCTAACTTCACCGCTTCGCGCGTCTCCACCGAGCGGGTGCGCAAGCTGCGTTTCTTTGAGCCGCGCCAGTATGTTTCCATCGATTATGCCCGGCGGGACTTGCTGGTGATTCGCCTGGATGGCAGCGTTCCCGCAGAGATTGCGGCGGCCATCGCGGCAGGCACCATGGATCCGGCCATGCTGGCGCAGCTTGCGGCGTCGGGCCCTGGTCCGGGGCTTTCCTTTGCCAAGCCGACGGTGACCGCGGGAGAGCCGCTGCGACTGGAGATCGAGTCGTTCCTTGGTGCGGTGCGGACGCGCCGCGAGCCGCGTGTGACTGCCCGCCAGGGACGCGATGCACTGGCCCTGGCGCTGGAGATTCAGGCCGCAATGGCCGCCCATGCCCATCGCGCCGGACTGCAGGACTTTTTTGAGCCCGGCGCTTAAAGCGCACTGCGGCTCAGGCGATCCCCAGGACCCGGTTTATAAAGCCCACAATGTACTTCCACACCAGGTAGTATGCGGCCAATGCAGCCAGGAAGCCCGGCGCGATCCACGCATAAGGGACGTCGCTGGTCTGGAACCACGTCATTCCGTGCGAGCCGAGCACAAGGATGCCCAGAGAACTGGCAATTGTGGCGCCTGCGGGCAGCAGCAGCAAGGGCAGCACCGCTCCGTGCAAGCCGACGGGCAGGTGGGTGCTTGCGTGCGAGCCCAGCCAGAGCATGTTCCACAACCCCCACAATACAGGCACCAGCGCCATGGGAAATACCAGGCCGCGCTCAATAGGAACCGGGGCTTGAAGTACCAGCCGGATCACAACGAATCCGGTGAGCATGACCGGCAGAATCAGTGTGGGCACAAAGATTCCCGCCAGGAATGCGCGTAGATACGGATGAGTGTTCATCGGAAACTCCCTTTCGGCAGGCATACGCCCGCGGGTTCAGAGGTAGTAAAGGAACACGGGGATCGATGCGGGGAAGAACGCGGCGAGCGCCACCAGCCCGCCCAGCAAAGCCCAGTCAAACCACGGCGGTGCGTCCGTTTTGGCGTCCATTTTCCGCAGCATCGAAGGCCACAAGTCGCGGGCAGGTTCGGCTTCCGCTATCGGCGGCAGAGCTTCTCGCAGCAACTGCTTCATGCGTTCTTCGTCGTGTGAATTCATGGTGCGATCCCCTGTTGTTGCAAGTCTTTCCTGAGCAAGCGAAGCGCGCGGAAGACGCGCAGTTTGACCGCCGCGACGGAGATGCCGAGCGCGGTGGCTATTTCCTTGTGCGGCTGCTCTTCCACCACCGCCAGCAAAGCGGCGATGCGCAGCCGCGGCGGCAGCCGTCCAAAAGCCAGCGCGGTCTTGCGCCGGATTTCGTCCACTACGCCCGGATCGGCATTGGTCGCTGCGGGCAGGTCAGCGGGAAGTTCACTTTCAGGCCGCTGCGTGCGCAGCCAGTCCAGCGCCGCATGGGTGGCGATAGTGCGTGCCCAGGCTTCAAATCCGCGCGAAGGCTGGAAGCGGGCGTGGGCCCGGTAGATGCGCCAGAAAGTCTCTACCGTCAGGTCCTCGGCCGCGGCCGGGTTGCGCACGATGCGCAGCAGCCATTCGTACACGGCGCGTTGATGAAGGCGGAAGAGCGTCTCAAACGCGTCTTCGAAAGTTTCGGGGCTTCCCTGCCTGAATTGGTCCAGGACGTTGCTCTCTTCGTTCGGCATCCGTCCTTCCCCCTTCTATCTACCTTTACTTGCACGGCACCAGAAAGGTTACATGCAAGCGGTAGATCCGTGGACGCGGCGGCTGATGCGATCCCGTCGTAGTCGCCCTGTACAAGAATCTGCCTGAAATCAATAAAGCGATTTTCTCCAGCAGGAAAGCCTGTTAACCTTCGGCTTGACGCCGGGCGCGCCGCGCATTAGCGTAGGCTACCGGGGGGCAGGTCATCAATTTACGGGTTGGATGGATGTGGAAGGTTCTTGCCTGCCTGAAAGGGAAGCGATGAAGAGTGTTGCAGTGCGGTGGATTGCGGCAGGATTGGCCTGTTGCGGGTGGGCGTGGGCGGCAGGGGCACAGAACGCACAGAAGCCTGCGTACCTTGATCCAAGCTTGCCGCCGGAGGAGCGTGCGGCGGACCTGGTGCACCGGATGACGCTGGAAGAGAAGGCGACGCAACTGGTCAACCAGGCGCGCGCGATTCCCCGGCTCAATGTGCCCGCCTACGACTGGTGGAGCGAGTCGTTGCATGGTGTGGCCGTGGACGGAACCACGGAATTTCCAGAACCCATCGGCCTGGCGGCCACGTTCGATGCACCGGCGATCCACCAGATGGCGGTGGTCATCGGCACCGAGGGACGCATCAAGCATGCGCAGGACGTGCGGGCTGGGCACAGCAATATTTTTGAAGGCCTGGATTTCTGGGCGCCCAACATCAACATCTTCCGCGATCCCCGCTGGGGACGCGGCCAGGAAACCTACGGCGAAGACCCGTTCCTGACTGCGCGGATGGGCGTGGCCTTTGTCACCGGCATGCAGGGCGACGATCCACACTACTACCGCGTCATCTCCACTCCCAAGCACTTTGCCGTGCACAGCGGGCCTGAGCCCACACGCCACACTGCCGATGTGAAAGTGAGCAAGCACGACGAACTGGACACGTATCTGCCCGCCTTCCGCGCCACGGTGACTGAGGCCAAGGCTGACTCTGTGATGTGCGCCTACAACAGCATCAATGGCCAGCCCGCCTGCGCCAACGAGTTTCTTCTAGAGGATCAACTGCGCGGCAAATGGGGATTCAAAGGCTACGTGGTGTCTGATTGCGGAGCGGTGATCAACATCTTTGATGGCCACAAATACAAGCCGTCTCAGGCAGCGTCATCGGCCATCAGCCTGCAGCGCGGCATGGACAACGAATGCGTCGACTTCACGGACAAGGTGACCGACGACCACGACTACAAGCCGTATCTGGATGCCGTCAAGCAGGGCTTCCTGAAGGAGAGCGATATCGACGTCGCCGTCACACGGTTGTTTACCGCGCGGATGAAGCTAGGCATGTTCGACCCGCCGGAGATGGTGCCCTATTCGAAGATCGACGAAAGTCTGTTGGACAGCGCCGCACATCGCGCCATGGCCCGCAAGCTCGCCAACGAGTCCATGGTGCTCTTGAAGAATGACGGCGTGTTGCCGCTCAAAACTTCGGGCATCAAGATTGCTGTGGTCGGTCCCCTCGCCGATCAGACCAAGGTGCTGCTGGGCAACTACAACGGGATTCCGACTCACACGGTGTCTGTGCTGGAGGGATTGAAGGCGGAGTTCCCCTCGGGCAGCATCAATTTTGTGCCTGGCACTTCGTTTCTCCGCAAGGATGCCTCCACCGCGGCTGAAGCCGTTGACGCGGCAAAGAATGCCGATGTGGTTGTGGCTGTGGTAGGCATTACCAGCGAACTTGAAGGCGAAGAAATGCCGGTGAACCAGGACGGCTTTAAAGGCGGCGACCGCACCAAGCTCGACCTGCCCAAGCCAGAGGAGGATCTGCTGGAAGCGGTAGCCGCAACGGGCAAGCCGCTGGTGGTGGTGCTCACCAACGGCAGCGCTTTGGGCGTGAACTGGGCCAAGGAACACGCCAATGCGATTCTTGAAGCGTGGTATCCCGGCGAGGAAGGCGGCGCGGCAGTGGCCGAGACGCTCTCTGGCCGGAATAACCCCGCAGGCCGGCTGCCTGTGACCTTCTACAAGGACATAAGTCAGTTGCCGCCCTTCGAGGATTACTCAATGAAGGGCCGTACTTATCGCTACTTTGAAGGTACGCCACTCTATCCCTTTGGCTATGGGCTGAGTTACACCACCTTCGATTACAGCGAACTGACGGTGCCTACCGCTGCGGTAACTGCAGGTAGCCCAGTTACGGCGGAAGTTACCGTCACCAATACCGGAAAGATCGCGGGCGACGAAGTGGCTCAGCTTTATCTGGGCTTCCCCGGCGTGGCCGGTGCGCCGCTGCGCGCGTTGCGAGCCTTCCAGCGCATACACTTGGAGGCCGGCGCCTCGCAGAAGGTGCGTTTTGAATTGAAGCCGCGCGACCTGAGCATGGTGACCGAAGCGGGCGAACCGATCATTGCCGCAGGCGACTACATTGTCTCGGTGGGTGGGGGCCAGCCGCAGGCTTCTGCGCAGGTTTTGACGCAGAAGTTTCACATCGAAGGGACAATGACACTGCCGGAGTAACTTGCCAACGAACGGAACAACACGGGGCGCTTTCTCGTCATGAAGGCGCCCCTTTTGTCTATGGCGACTTACCGGGTTGCCGCGATTGCAGGCTCTGCCATCACCTGTTTCATCTTCAGATATACCCCGTTGGTCCAGCCGAAGCCGATCACATTCTCAATGTAGCCGGCACTTACATGTACATTGGCGTTGCCTGAGACTACGTTGTACTTCTCGCGAATCGTTCCATCGGCGGCAAAGCCCGTGTCCAGGGTCGAATTGAATTTTCCCGCGATGCGTTGCGCATCCCCGCGAAAGCCGCTGGCATCGAGACCGGCCACGGCGATCCAGTTGGTGGGCGCCCACCCGTAAGGCTCATCCCACTGCATCCCGCTCTCATTGGTGCTCATGGATAACCCTCCAGGGCGCTCGAACAGGTTGAGTTTGGCCACGACCCGGCTGGCCTGCTCTCGCGTGGAGACCCCGGCCCATAGAGGAAAGAGCGAAGTAACATAGGCATAACTCGACGACTTATGGCGGACAAAGTCGAAGTCCGCAAACACACCCTCCTTCGCCTGCCATAGATAGCGCTGGATGGCGGCGTTGCGCGCCGCAGCGCGGTGCTGCCAGCGCAGGGCATCGGTCGGCTTGCCCAGTAACAGGGCCAGGTGCTGCATGTCGCGCTCGTAGCGATAGAGCAGGCTGTTCAAACATACCGGCGCGTAGTGATGAGTGGCTCCAGAGAAAGGGCCGAAGCGGAAACTGGGATCGAAACCGGACTCGCGCATAGCGCGGTCGCCGAGATAGAAATCCCGGCTAAGCCGATAACCCGTGGCCCAGGCGCGCATGCACACCACACTGGCGCGCACGTCGCAACTGGTTTGCTTGAGGCGAGCCGCTTCAACCGCGTCGGGGTGTTCCGAGCCTTTTATCAGGAAGCCTTCGCCGCCCTCCTTTGATTTCGTAGCTGGGGGATGCGCAACCAGCCAGCGGATCACGTCAGGATAGTAGGTGCTATCGTCGGCCATCTCCGGCACCGGGCCAGTCCCATAGTCGAAGTAGCGCGCCAGTCCGGTCATGCCGGCTTTGTGTTCCGGCCGCGTCCAGGTGGAGTAATCCTTCTCTGCCAGTGAGAAGGCGCGGGCCAGCCACGCCCGTGCCTCTGCGCGGCCTGCGGGTGTTGCCGGAAAGCTGGCCGGGTCCTCAACCACCGCGCGAATCATTGAAGTTAGAAACGGAGGCTGCGAGCGGGTCAGATAGTAAGTACGGTTGGCATTCAGCACGGCGCCATAGTGCTCAATCTCGAAGAGAAAGTTATCCACGATGCCTTTTGCCAGGGCTTCGCGGTGGTCCGCTTCCAATCCAAGCAGGATGAAATAGCTGTCCCAGCCATACATCTCATTGAAGCGTCCGCCGGGAACGACATAGGGATTGGGCAGGTAGAGCAGTCCGGCAGCGGGCAGTTCTTCAGGGCGAACATCGCCGATTTTCTCAATGCGGCGCGGGAGCGATGCGGCCTTTACGCTGCACTTTTGCTCGAGTGCCGCAACTTCAGGCGGCGCCGTCATCTCTGCAGGCAGATAGAGCACTTGGCTTGCGCTCACCTTCACGTCCGCCAGCGAGTGACAGTCGGTTGCCGAACGAGTGAGCGTGTCCCATGCCGAGTGAATGTATTGGAGCGTTGCGGCTGGATTGGGAGGAGCGCCAGCATCCTGTGCCTGCGCCAACGGGATATGGATCGCGGCGAGCGCAAGGACCGAAAAGCGAATCAGATTCATGCCAACTCCAACGCGAACGGTTGTAAATCTTTTGGAGTTTAACTTACCGGCTCCGAGGCTTGCCCGCACAAGCTCATGTTGCTGGAACATTTTAAACGTGCCCGGTGTCTACCTAAGCACAGTGGTACCGATTGGGATCAACGGAGTGCCGAGATTCCCGGCGACAGAGCTAAGTCGCCGGGGTCGCAGAGGACCTTGACCCCGCTCCAGCATACGTGAGCGGGCACGGTTTCTTGCGCCCGCGGCGAGTCTCCGCCTCCCAGACGGCACGGCTGAATCGATGTTGGGGAGGCAGGCCATGTTTGAAGACTCAACCTTCGAATCCACAGGCAGAATACACACTCGCAGCCGCCGCTGGATGATCGCTACGCTCGCTCTCAACGGATCGATCCTGCTGGCGCTGATCCTGATTCCACTTATTTACCCCGAAGCGCTGCCGCGCCAGGTTTTGACGATCCTTCTGGAAGTGCCCGCGGCTCCGTCTCATCCTCAACCGCCGCCGCGGCAAGCTGTGACTCAGTTCCACGGTGTCTCCGAACTATCCGACGGGCATATCTTCGCGCCGTCAAAGATCCCTCAATACATTTCAATGTTCCAGGGTCCTGAAGCCGAGCCCGCTGCGAACTTCACGAGCCTTGGTGACGATGCGGGTATTCCGGGCGGCAATAACGAGATCTTTCGCGGCGGGAAAACACTCCCCGTTGTACGTCCCGAGAACAAGGGGCCGGTGCACATCTCTTCTGGCGTCATGACGGGGCTGTTGATCCAGAAGACTGTGCCCGCGTATCCGCCCATTCCAAGGGAGGCGCGGATTCAGGGCACGGTGGTTCTGCAAGCCACCATTTCGAAGATCGGAACCATTGAGAATCTGCGCGCGGCGGGCGGTCCGGCCATGCTGCAACAGGCCGCGCTCGACGCTGTAAAGACCTGGCGCTATCGGCCTTATCTGCTCAACGGCCAGCCTGTAGAAGTGGAGACCACGGTCAACGTGGTGTTCACGCTGGACCGCTGACGCCGGGAAGGATGGACGACGCAAACTGACCGTACAACGCGGCTGCAACCTCAGGAGTTGCCGGCTTGCAGTTTTTCGCGGGTCAGCTCGTTCCATGTGGCGAAGGCCTCGGGCATGGGCGGGCTGACCACGCCGGGCGCAACGCGCTCCAGCGCCCTCTGGGGATCGACGCTGCCACGGGCGTCGCGCAGCGTTCCCTTAACCCAGCCCAGCGCGGCCATGCCTTCGCGCCCGGTAAAGGTCTGCTCAAGATAGAACCACCGCTCATCCCAGCAAACCAGCCGTGAAGCGACTGAGAAGGTTGAAAACAGGGGCAGAGATCGCCGGTAGGTCATCCAGACTGCGCCCACCAGCGGCTGCCAGCGCGAGCGGATGATGTGTTCGAGCAGGCGGGTGCGCGCTAGCAGATGAGTCCGCGCGTAATCCATGATGTTGAGATAGCGCGCGTTGTTCAAGTGCAAATTAAGGTCGATGTCATTCGGCCAGACGCGCATGCGTATGCGGTCCTCGTCCAGAACGGCCATCGGTGTCAGCGGTCGCAGATGCTGGCGAATGGCCAGCGCAGGAATCCGGACAAAGCTGATGAAGTGAGACAAACCTTGCTCCCCAGTATCCAGTTTAATGGACTGCGCTGTGGCGCTCCTCTCGCCTCATCGGCGACAATCGCTGGTGCCATGAATATTCTTTCTCGCAGGGATTTTCTTATGACCGCATCTGCTGCCACACTCGCCGCTGCCGCTGCACCAGGCATTGCCGCCACCCGCCAACGCGTCTTTGTCGCTTCGTTTACACCGGACGGCATTCTGGCCTACGACTGGGACTCCGCGACGGGTCAACTGGCCGCCGCCGGAGTTGCCGCCAAAATTCCCAGCGTGGACTGGATCACTTTTTCTGCTGGCCGGGAGTACCTCTACGCTGCTTGCGAGCTGGACAGCTTCAACGGCAAACCCACCGGTGAAGTGGCCAGTTTCAGCGTGAAGAACAACGAGCTGCATCCTCTCTCTGCGCAGAACTCGGCCAATAAGGGCACCTGCCACGTGGCCCTCGACCACACCGGCCACGTGCTGCTCTCGGCCGACTTTGGCGGCGGCAGCGCAGCCAGCTTTCGTGTCACTGACGGCCGTCTAAGCCCGGCCGTGTGGACCGAGCAATACACCCTCACTGGCCCTGGCACCGACCGGCAGGAAAGCGCGCACGCTCACTTTGCTTCCTTCTCGCCTGACAACCGATTTGCCTATATCAACGACCTGGGCGGCGACGTGATCCATATCTATCGTCTCGAGGCGGCCAACGCCAAGCTCACCAGAGCGGGGGCCTATCATGCGCGACCTGGCTCCGGCCCGCGCACGCTTCACTTCCACCACAACGGGCATACCGCCTACTGCGTGAACGAGCTGGCCTCGACGGTGGATGTGCTGGAGTGGCACAAGACCGACGGCAGCCTGACCCTCGAAACGCGCATCGAGCTGCTGCCGCAGGGCTATCACGGTCCCACCCGCGCCTGCGACACCGTGATAACACGCGATGGAAGGTTCGTCTACTTTGCCAATCGCGACAACGATTTTCTTTATGCTTTCAAAGCCGATCCGCAAACGGGCGCGCTCACGCCCATTGGCCGCTCAAGCTGCGGGGGCAAGACTCCGCGCAACTTTGTGCTCGACCCCACGGAGCGTTGGATGCTGGTGGCCAACCAGGACTCGAACGTGATCAGCGTCTTTGCGCGCCATCCGCAAACCGGCGAGCTGGCCGGCGAAGGCCAGAGTTTTGCGGCGGTCGCGCCCATGTGCATTCTGTTTACGTGAGTGTTTGGCGCGGAAAACTTACGTGACCCGGAGCCGGGTTCAGGTTTCCTGTTCTATGCGCCGATCAGCGCCGGGTTGGCCATGGCCGCTGCGGGTAGGTGTGCGGCCTCGGAACCCTCTGCAGACTCTTCTGCCACCGGCACACGGGCCAGCTCCCACGCTGAACGGTCTTTCATCAGGCGCGATACCAGCGCGGTGTGCATGGCGTGTCCGGCGCGCTCGGCCACCACATGGCCCTCGATGCGCCGCCCCGCCAGGGCTAGATCGCCAATCAGGTCCAGCACCTTGTGGCGCACGCACTCGTCAATAAAGCGCAAGGGCCCATTCTCCGGCCCGTCGGGCGTGAGAACGATGGCATTTTCCGGGCTGGCGCCGCGGATCAGACCCATATTGCGCAGCCGCTGCTCGTCGGCCTTGTAGCCAAAGGTGCGGGCGGGGGCGATAAACGCTCCATAGGTCTCCGTGGCCAGGTCGACGCTGGCGTGTTGCCAGCCGATAGGGGCAGGGAAGTCGATGATGTAGTCGATGCGGTAGCCGGAGCCGGGGTAGACGCCAATGAATTTGTTGCCCTCGCGCACTTCTACCGGCCGCAGCACACGAATCGACTCGCGCCGGCGGCGCTGGCTACGGATGCCCACGCTCAAAATTGCCCCGACGTAGGGCAGAGAGCTGCCGTCGAGAATGGGCAGCTCAAGGTTGTCCAACTCCACAATCACGTTGTCCACGCCCATTCCAATGAGCGCCGAGAGCAGGTGTTCGGTGGTGGAGATGAGCACGCCCTGACGCATCAGGCTGGTGGCATAACTGACTTTGGCCACGTTGCGGCCGACCGCCGGAATCTCAAAGTTGTCAAGATCGGTGCGGCGGAAAACAATGCCGGAACCGGCGGGTGCGGGCAGTAAACGCATGGTGACCGGCGCGCCCGAATGAAGGCCAACCCCCGCGAATTCCATAGGTTCGGCAATGGTTTGTTCCAGGTGCGCAGGTTGTGACAAGCCAACTTCTCCCACTGTGGAAAACGCACACAAAGGATAGATTAGACGGCAATTGGCAAACTTTCTATGTGGCATTTTTGCCACACTTTGCGCGTCGTAAGCCACCTTGATCGACCCGGTCCGGAAGAGGCACTTCCAACTAAGATACTTATAATCATATAGTTATGCATATAAGCCTCGCAATTGCAGCCGCTTCCGGAGCAACGCGGAGTGCGGTTGTCCGGCATGGTTCGTCTTTCGGTGGTCAACATTTCCGGACATTCATATAAGGCACGGCAACGGCTCATCGACCATGTGCTGCGCCTGCAAATTATCAACTAAACTGGAGTTGAGACACGAAAGCTCCTCCAATGCCCGCTGCTCCTGATCTTCCCGTCCCCATGCGCGCCTTGCTGGCCGGAGCCCGGCGCAAGCAGTCCGCGCTCCTCGACCTGATATGTACACTGGTCCTCGCCGAGTCTCCCTCTGACGACAAAACCGCTGTGGATGCATGCGTGGCCCTGGCCGCGGCGCACGCAAAGGGTCTGGGCGGGCACGTGAAGCTCCATAAACAGAGCGCATTTGGCAATGTGCTGGAGGCGCGCTTTGGGCCCCGGTCCAAAACCGGCGCGGCGGGCCGGGTTCTGCTGCTGGGCCATCTGGACACAGTCTGGCCGCTGGGCACCCTCAAGCGAATGCCCTGCCGTCTGGGGGAAGGACGCCTGTGGGGTCCGGGTACGCTGGATATGAAGGCGGGCGTCGCCATGGCGCTGACGGCCCTGGAAATACTGACCGAGGCTGGGATGCTGGAGCGGGAGATTGTGCTTCTTTTGAACAGCGACGAGGAAGTGGGCAGCCCGGTTTCGCGGCCTATCACCGAGCGGCTGGCGGCCGAGTGCTCCGCCGTGTATGTGCTGGAGCCGGCACAGGGGTTGGCCTGCAAGACCGCTCGCAAAGGCACCGGCAACTGGCGTATCGAGATTAAAGGTGTCGCCGCTCATGCGGGAGTGGACTTTGAGAAGGGTGCGAGTGCCGTTCGTGAATTGGCCCGGGTGGTGGAAACAGTGAGCGGCTGGACCGACCTGAAGCGAGGACTGACAGTGAGCGTGGGCGCGGCGGGCGGCGGCAACAAAACCAATGTGATTCCCGCTGAGGCCTGGATGGAGATCGACATACGCATTGCCCGAAAGGCCGATGGCTCGCGCATCGAGCGCAGGTTTGCCGCGTTGAAGCCGGTAGACCAGCGCTGCACACTCAACGTGAGCGGAGGCATCAACCGTCCGCCGATGGAGCGCACCAGGGGAACGGTGCAACTCTACCGCCGGGCACGGGCGCTGGCCGCGGAACTTGGCATTACGCTGGACGAGGCTTCAACGGGCGGCGCCTCGGACGGCAACTTCACTTCCGCGCTTGGAATTCCCACGCTGGACGGACTTGGCGCTGTGGGCGAAGGCGCGCATGCCAGCCACGAGTCCATCGTGGTGGAGCATCTGGCGCCACGCCTGGCGCTGCTGGCGGGTTTGCTGTCGCGATGAGGCGCGCCGGGAGCTGCCTTACGGATGCCGCAGGTGATTTTCTAGGAAGAAATACCCGGCGGTCGCGAAGCCAATGAGCGCCACCGCCCAGCGCATCGCCCGCTGATTAGTCGTACGGCTGAAGTGTGCTCCAAGGTAGCCGCCCAGCGCGGCCAGAATCGCCATCTCCAGGCAGAATCGCCATTCCACGCGGCGCGCGGCAATGAATGTGATGGCGGGAATGCCGATAGAGACGACGGCGGTGACAACCTTGAGTGCGTTCATCTCGTGAATGTCGTGGATGCCGCAAAAGCCGAATAGCGCCATTACCAGAAATCCGCCGCCCGCACCGAAGTAGCCCACATAGACGCTGACCACCACCGTGCCGATGAGGAGCCAGGTGTTGTAACGCTGCCCGCCGGAGAGGGTCTGCAGCCAGCGGCCCAGGGGGAAACTTAGTGCAAACATGATGGCGGCAAACAACAGCAGCCAGGGCAGTATCTCGCGAAACATTCTGTTACCGGTTCTCAACAGCAGCCATCCGCCGATTTCCCCGCCCACGCCCGAGGCCACGCCCAGCGGCAGCAGCTTCCAGCCGAACTCGCGAAGTTGCTTTCTGAAAGCTACTAGCGCGCTCAATTGTCCCGGCCAAAGAGCCACGGTGTTGGTGGCCTGGGCGGTCACGGCTCCCACCCCCGCGGCGGAACCGCTGGCAAGCAGGGCGGGAAGTGAAAGAAACGACCCGCCGCCGGCAATGCTGTTGAGAATGCCGGCAAAAAATGAGGCCACGGGAAGCCAAAGAACGCGAAGGAGTTGGGAGAAAATGGCGGCCATACTTCAATGTAACTGCCAAAGGCATAAAGGCTCATAAGGTTGCCTGTCTTTGCCGGAGGTAGCGGGAGGGAGAGAGCCTATGCTCTGAAGAGGGAGCGCTGATACACTCCCCATAAGAACCAAACTGGAGCACTCGCACGCAATGAAGCCATTCGTCTTGATTCTGCTCGCGGCGGCCAGCGCCGTTGCAATCGCCCAGGCCCCCGCCAAGCCCGCAACCACCGCCAAGCCCGCCACCGCCGCCAAATCGGCCACGGCTGTGTCTGGGGTCAAGCTGCCCCCCGGAGTGCCACCTGCGCACGGCATCATCAGGAGCGCCTTTTCGCTGCGCTACCAGGACACCAAAATCGGCTCCGGCGCGCTGGCCGAGCCCAACAAGATGTACATCGTTCACTACACCGGCTGGCTGGCCGCCGACGGGCGCAAGTTCGACTCCTCTTTTGACCATCCCGCTACCCCGGTTGTAGACAAGGACGGGAAGCCGGTGATGGGCGACGATGGTAAGCCTAAGCAGGCTCCGGGCCAGCCCATCCGATTTCCCCAGGGCATGGGCCGTGTGATTCCCGGCTTCGACCAGGGATTTGACGGCATGAAGATCAATGGCAAGCGCCGCCTGTTTATTCCCTGGCAACTGGCGTATGGCGCGCACGGCCGGCCGGGCCCGGACCCCGCGCATCCGCTAATTCCTCCCAAAGCCGACCTCATCTTTGACATCGAACTGGTGGACACGGCAGAGCTGCAGATGCCGCAGAACCATCCCGGCATGATGCCCGGCGGCAACTCCATGCGCCCCGGAATGACCCTCCCAATGGGCCATGTACCTGTCACCCCGGGTGCTCCTGCCACGCCAGCCGCGCCAACGGCGCCGGCAACCCCGGCAGTTCCTGCCACAGCGCCGACAACGCCTGTTGCCCCACCGGCAAAGCCGCCGGCGAACTAGCGTCTCGGACTGTTTGATGTCATGCTTTCCCACCCTTGCGACAAAGACAAATACGCCGCAAGGATGGGGCGCACATATCGCTACAACTTCATGCGGTCAGAAACCTGGCGGTGCTCCATGAGGTTGCGGCTCAGCCCACTTCGGCTGGCAGTTCCGGAGTGGCCGCCAGCAGTTGGCGCGTGTAAGCCTCGCGGGGCGCGGCGCACAGGGCCTCTGCTTCGCCCGTCTCCACTAGCCGGCCGCGCTCCATCACTGCGATGCGCGTACTGAGGTAGCGCACCAGCGGCATGGAGTGGGAGATGAACAGGTAAGTCAGCCCGTGCTCGCGTTGCAGGCTGCGCAGCAGGTTCACAATCTGCGCGCCTACGCTCACGTCCAGCGCCGAAACCGGCTCATCCAGAATCAGCAGCTTTGGCCGCAACGCCAGCGCGCGGGCAATGTTGATGCGCTGCCGCTGTCCGCCGGAAAACTCGTGCGGATGCCGCTCCAGCGCAGACTCGTCCAACCCCACCTCTGCCAGCAACTGGGTGGCGCGGGCCCTCAAGACAGCACGCTTCCCGCCTGTCTTTGGTGCTCTGGAGTTGTCTGCACCGCCCGCGCCGAGCCCATGAATTGCCCACGGTTCGGTCACGATATCGAGCACGTTCATGCGCGGATTCAACGCGGCATAGGGGTCCTGGAAGACAGGCTGCATCTGGCGGCGCAGGCCGCGCAACTCGGCCGCCGAAGCACGCGCGACATCGATGCCGTCTACCCGCACGGTCCCCTGGCTGGGCTCGATCAGGCCCAGGATCATTCGCGCCAATGTGGTCTTTCCAGAGCCGGACTCGCCTACCAATCCCAGCGTCTCGCCCGGCTCGATTGCCAGCGACACGTCCTTCACTACGGCGTGCAATTCCGTGCGCAGCCCCACACGCCGGGGATAGCTTTTTGTAACCGCGTCCACCTCAACCAGCGCCATGAACAAATGGTACATGGACGGCGGCAGACGGGAAGTGGTTGGGCATTCGTCGCGTCGGAGAGCCCTCTTGTTACGTCGTCAGCCGGTCTGAAGAGATTGCTGCGAGCGGCCATTCCGTCAGTTCGAGAACGCCTTCTCCATCGACGGCGATCTCAAGCTCAGTCTGGCCGGATTTCACAGCATACACGCGGCTGGTAATGGTCTGCGAACAGCCCACAAACGCTTCGATCACCGAGCCGTCGAGGAAGAGCCGCAGCGCTGGCTCCCCCGGCCTCGATTTAGGCAGGGGAAATTCCCGTTCGCCGCAGTGCACTTTACCCCCGCGCACGTCGAGATTCAATTCCCAGGCCTTGTTGCCACTCGTCAACAGCCGTAGCGTAACCGCATGCAACGACCCCGTGGCTCCGAGGTGTAGTTCCCGGCGCAGCGTGGGCAGCTCGAGGCGGAGCGGCGTGCCTGCCTTCACCCGGAACCGTTCTTCTTTGCCGCGCAGCTTCTCCACCTCATCCGCTACAGCCATTGTCAATTGACCATCGGCGTCCACGGCGAGCACGCGCGGCAGCGACATCACGCCTGCCCATCCCGCCGCGACATACTCTGCTTCAGGGCGCGTCTCCGTAATCCATCCCCAAAGAATGCGCCGGTTACCGGGCGCCAGAAAGCTCTTGGGCGCGTAGTATGCGCCTTGATCCAGAATGCCCCGCCTGCTGGGTGTGTAGCGATGTGCGCGTGCATCGTAGTCACCGGTGGTCCAGTAGACTTTGCCCTCGGTGGAGTAGAGCAGGCAGTGCCGGTCGCCCAGGGGAAAGAAGTCCGGGCACTCCCACATCTCGCCGCTGCCCACGGGATTGGACGAGTCGGCCGTGCGCGCTTTTCCCTGAATCAGCGGATGCAGATATTCCCAATGGCGCAGATCCTGAGAGCGGTAGAGCAACACGCATCCGCCTACGCCACGGATTCCCGACCCCACCCCTAGATACCAGCCGTCGGCTTTGTGCCAAGGGCAGGGATCGCGAAAGCCGGTGACCGCCAATCCAGTGGGCGGAGCGGCAATCACAGGGTTGGGGAGCTTCTCCCAGCGAAGAAGGCCGTCGTCCTCGGCGGTAGCCAGCATCTGGGTCTCACGCAACGTGGGGTTGCCTTCGCGAATTGTTGACTGCTCCAGTGGTGCGCTTTGCACGGCGGCGTAGAGAAAGGTGGGCACGCCGTCGAAAACGATCGCCGACCCGCTCCAGCAACCGTCGCCATCCGGCCCACCGGGTGTGGGGGTGAGGGCAATCGGTCGGTGGCGCCAGTGCACCATATCTTCACTGACTGCGTGACCCCACTGCTTGGCGCCCGAAACGGGACCTGGATTGGTTTGGTAAAAGAGGTGGTATTGGCCCTTCCACCAAAGCGGTCCATTGGGGTCGTTCATCCAATTGTGCGGCGGCAGAAGATGATACTCGGGCCGTAGCGGGTCATGCGCCAGATCAACTGCGATCTCGGGCGCGCTGGCGAGAAGGTTTCGCGGACCACCGGACAACAGTGCGGCGGTGCTGCAACCGGCCGCGGCAATAAATTCCCGGCGGTCAAACAGTGGAGCTTTCATCGGTGGCCTCTTTATGGGTGTTGGTGCACTGGCGGCAGGAAGGCGATGCGCATCTCCGCCACTTCAATGTGGTTCACGCCGCCTTTCACGCTGGGGTCGTCTGCGGCAATCGCCCGCGCTTCTTCCTCGCTGCTGGCCATGATGGCCAGAACTCCGTACACCCCCTTGGGATCGAGCACTGGGCCGCCAAACACGCAGACGCCCTTCTCAAACATCCCTTTCCAGTAGAGGAAGTGCTGTTCCATGAGATTCTTTTCGGCGTCGGTCATGTCCTGCACAAAGGTAGACCGGGGTGGGATGAGACGGATGAACCATGCCTTCTTTGCCGGTGCGGCGGGCTGTGCGGAGGTTGACGGAGCCGCAGGCTGTTGCGCCGGAGCGGAGACGCTGCAGGCGGACAGCAGTACGGTTGCGAGGATCAGGAATTTCATGACGGGGAGCATAGCATGTGAGCCGGCTCCCCGCCGCAAATCTGCAACAGGGAAAAAACCCTCGACTGCTTATTTTGCCACCGGGGTCACCTTCAGCGCGTAAGCGTATTTGCAGGCCGCGTCGCTGGGCAGCGTCACGTCCAGCGCGTTGGCGCCTTGTGTCCAGGTCACTTTGCCTCTGGAGCCGAGTAGCTCAATCGTAGCGATAGACAGCGCGCTCCCCTCGTGCGCCCAGCCTAGCGAGCGGATGGTCGCCTTGCCGTCCTTGGGGCAGGCCATTCCGATGGCATACACCGTCGATCCCTTGGCCGTGAAGCGAAAATCCTCGGCTGTATATGGCTTGGTATCGGTGTCGTGGAAGGATCCGGCCTGGACCTGCGTCGGTCCCTCGCCAAATGTCTTCCAAGGCGTGGTTGCGTAGATGGCCTCGCCGTTCACCTTGAGCCATGCGCCCATTTCAAGCAGCGTGGCGCGCACCTCGTCGGGAATGGTGCCGTCGGAACGCGGCCCAAAGTTCAAAAGCAGGTTACCGTTCTTGCTCACAATGTCAACCAACTGGTCCACCAGAAATGCCGGCGTCTTGAAAGTGTCGTGCTCAATATAGCCCCAACTGGCATCGCTGATGGAGGTGTCGGTTTGCCAGTGATCGGAGACGATGTGGTCTTGCTGGCCGCGTTCGAAGTCGAGCACCCCGGCCTTGTGGTTGATGGCGAAATCCTTGAAGTTGATTACGGCAGTAGTGCCGTGGGCGGCTGCGTAGTTGTAGTAGAAGGCAGCAAACTCAGCCACGGCGCGGCGCATCAGCGGCTGGCCGATCCACCAGTCGAAATACACGATCTCAGGCTTGTACTTTTCCACCAGTTCCGTATCGCGTGCCAGCCAATCGCGCGCCCAGGCATCGCTCACATACGTCCAGTCGTTCGTCAATCCGCCGTCGCCGCTGATGAACTCGTGTGCCGGCCCATAGAGTCCCGCGTTTTTAGGGTCGTTCACGTCGGAGCGGATGGCGCGGCCGCCGTCATAGAAGAAGTTGTGCTCCACGCGGTGCGAACTCAGCCCGAAGTGCAACCCCTCGCCGCGAACAGCCTTGGCCAGTTCGCCCAGCGTGTCGCGCTTCGGCCCCATCTTCACCACCGTCCAATCCGACAGGCCGGAGTCGTACATGGAGAAGCCATCGTGATGCTCGGCCACCGGCACTACGTATTGCGCGCCTGCATCCTTGAATAATTTGGCCCACGCCTCCGCGTCGAAGTGCTCGGCGCGGAAGAGCGGAATCAAGTCCTTATAACCCTTGGCATCCTTCTGTGCCGGATCTGTCGAAGCATAATGCTCACGGAAGTTCTTGTATGCGACCTCGCCAGGGTGGTACATCTCGCGCGGATACCACTCGCTCTGCGCAGCGGGCACGGAGTAAACGCCCCAGTGGATGAAGATGCCGAACTTGGCGTCCTGATACCACTGCGGCGGCTGGTATTTCACCAGCGTGGCCCAATCGGGACGGAAGGGACCGTCGTTGGCCTGCCGCTCGGCTTCAGCGGCCAACCGGTTTCGTTCGGCGTCATACTTGGCAACCGACTGTTGCCATTCGCGGTCGATCTCAAGAGCCGACTTGACTCCCAGCGTGGGCGCCAATGGGTCAGTGGAAGCGGCAGGGGCCTGCGCAAAAAGCAGTGGCGCGGCAAGCAGCAGAATAGCAGACAGAAAACGAGCCAAATTCTTCATAATCCGGCATAGTAAACGTTTTAGTTGTGGCCTGCAATTGCCTTCAAGAACCACCGCGAGCGGGGAATCGAAAATCTTCTTTACATATTCCTATATAGGAATGGAATGTACCTCCATGGCACGTGCAGCTACCACTTCAGATGCGTTCAATGCGGTCGCCGAACCCAGGCGGCGGCAACTCGCGCAGTTTGCACGGCAGCTTTTGAGGCCGGCTGGCCCTGCGCCTTCATCCCCGATACTCCTGCAACGACCGGCAAAATTGTGACAATGCGTCTAATTGTGGCAATGCGCTTAAGAGAAATGCCCACAACTTTCCCGTTGCCCTGATTGATTCCAGAGGAAGGCTACCACCGGAGGGAGGGCACGGCAGTGCGCTGCGCTGCGCGAGACCCTCACACCTTCCCCGGCTCCAAAATCGCCTCTGGGGCATCCAGCGGTGCAAAAGGCAAATCGCGCTACAATTTCTTTCTTATTGCATTGTTCATTACCTAACTGGAACAATCCTCTGTTGAGTTATGTAAATGCCGTGCCCGGGGGCTGAAGCACCGGCAGAGGCTGAACATCCCGCTCGCAGCGGACAAGTGAGAAGTGCGAAGCTTTGCAACGGGAGGTAGCATGACCACGCTGGCTGAATGGCTAAAGAAACAGCCGCTTTTGCGACGCCGAAGGCCTGAGAGGAGAATCGCTCCCGGGCTTGCGGCCTACCATTCCACCGGTTCGGTCCCCAAACAAGCCGGCATCAGGGATATCAGTTCGACTGGGATTTACCTGGTGACCAAAGATCGCTGGTCACAAGATGAAGTGGTCTCGCTCTGGTTGCAGCGGCCTGGGCCGCCCGAGAGAAGCCCTGAGCACCGGTTTTCAGTGAAGGCCAGGGCCGTGCGGTGGGACAACAATGGCGTGGGCCTATCCTTTGTTTTGCCCAACGGGATAGATGTGCGCCTTTGGGAGAGTGAAACCGGGATCGCGAAAGATCCGATTGCGCCGGAAGACATCCTCAGAAAGTTCCGCAGAGCTGCCGCCTTCGCTTTTCTGAGCCGTATCTCGCCTGCTGCAACTGAAGAAGTTACGCAATTCCTGCGCAAAGGAAAGAGTGATTTTAGACTTCTGAGCGCGGTGGAGATTGCGCTCAGGGCGGAAGCGCAGTTGGCGCGGACAGCGGATGGCGAAAAGATGCGCGCACATCCAGACCTTGTGGTGCGCATTCTTGAAGATGGTTCATGGGCTGAGGTTGATTGGTTCCAGCAGTTTTGGGGCTGTCTCCTGGCGACGTCATGCACCGTGGATGGAAGCGATACATCGAATCTTCGCCTCGTGCAAGTGCTCAGCCAACTCACTCCCCTTCACGCTCGAATTCTTGCCATCGTCTGCTCCAAAGCTGCCGAGTCCAGATGGGTACCTGAGAGTGCAGACTTTCGTCAACCGTCTTGCTCGGTGCAGGAGATCATCCATCGCACCGACACACGCGAACACGTCCGGATCGATATGGATCTGGGACATTTGTCCAACCATAATTTGATTACGAAGGCTGAGAGGTCCTCACGCCTTTCGACTGTTGAGATCGCCTATGTCACGCCCACGCGCCCCGGCCTTGAACTCTATGCCCGCTGCCAGGGCTATCGAGGGCCGATCGAGGGATTTTATGCGCCGGCTTCCGTTGCCGCGTATGTCCTGGCAAGGGGGAAATGACGGATTGCGCCGTTCTCACGGAGCCCTGACCGGAGTGGAAGTGCGCGGGAGACCCTTTATTTATAACGAGCTTGCGTGTCAGATATAGAACCTTGGCATGTCCGCCGGATCATTTTTCAAAGCACGAGCTATTCGAGACAGACGAGGAAACTCATCTGGATGCAGAGTTGGATTATGTGCTTCAAGCAATTCTACTTCCGGCGGTTGCTCAGTGCCAACGATGCGGTGCCGAGACAATCGTTAAGGGCAAATCCCATTTGCGGTACTGTTCCCGGAATGAATCTCCCTGTGTGCCGTAAGAGCCTCGAATTCTATTTCGATGTTCTGTCTGGTCCGATGGCATAAAAAGGTGCATCCAAGGATATGAAGGAGGGGTCACGATGCCATTTCTCATTCTGAAGTGGTTCTTCCCCTTTTTTCAAGGCCTCTTGCTCGGCCTCGTCGCGATGACACTCCACGAGGCCGGTCACCTGATTGCCGCGCTGGCCGTGGGTATCAAGGTCAAGAATGTTGGATTTTGCTGGAAGGGCATGTACACGGTGCGGGAACCCGGCCCTCCGGTGAAGAACATACTGGTCTCTCTGGCTGGCCCCATGGTGAATCTGATTCTGATGATGACCTGGCATTGGTGGCCCACCTTTGGCCTGGCCAATCTATGCTTTGCCCTATTCAACCTGCTGCCCATTGAGGGCTCGGATGGCCTGCGCATCATGAAATGCTGGCGGCAGATGGCTAAGGCACCCGTTGTGTCCAGATAGATGTACCTGGCTTCCGAAGCATGGTGGAGACAGAGGGAGAATGAGCGCGGCCGAGACCGCGCTCATTGTTTTTTCGGTGGGCACTGGAGTTTTGTTCCAGTGATGCAGCCCTGACCTGCCGGGCCGCTTTAGATGTCGAGGTTCTTGACGTCGAGGGCGTTGTCTTCAATGAACTTGCGGCGTTTTTCAACGTCTTCACCCATCAGTGTGGTGAAGATTTCATTGGTTTCGACTAAGTCCTCGAGCTTGACGCGGAGCAGAGTGCGGTGCTCTGGGTCCATGGTGGTTTCCCACAGTTGGGTTGAGGTCATCTCGCCCAGGCCCTTGTAGCGCTGGACCTGGTAGTCCTTCTTGCCCTGTTCGACGATGTAGGCGAAAAGCTCGCGCGCGGTCTGCTTTTCGACGGGCTCGCGCAGAGCACGCGCGCCGCGGGTTCCGGCCTTGGTTTCCGCACGCACTTCCGCGCTGCCGGGCGACGGGGCACCCTCGGCATCGGGCTCTTCTTCCTCAGCGCCCGGCTGCGCAGCCGACGCTACCTTGGAAGCAAACTCGACGAGGAACGGAGGCTCGAGGAATTCCTTAATCTGGGTGTACTTCGACATCATCTGGCGGAACTCGGGACTCGACGCGAGAGTCCAGTCGATGCAGCGTGTAGCACCCTGCGAATCTGTAAAGCAGATGGACCAGGTGTGGTGCTCCTCGTCCTCGACCGGATCTTTGAGCTTGAACTGGAACTGATCCGCCATCTCAGCGAGCTGGGCGTGGAGCGCGACGAGCTTCTCGGGAATGTCTCCTTCGGATTTGGAGGAGAAATCGGCGCGGTGAACGAGTTCGGCACGCGCCAGCAACTCGGTCAGCTGCTCGTTGCGGAGGCGCTTGTCGACTTTCTCGACGAATCCGAGGTACTCATTGAGCGTGCCCATGAAGCGGGTGAGATTGGCGCCTTCAATGCGGCTGGCCGCCTCGCCGTGGCGAACGATCATGCCCTCGGACGCGCGGTTGACCATCACCTTTACAAACTCGCGCTCGTCCTTGATGTACTGTTCATAGCGGCCCTTCTTGATCTTGAAGAGCGGTGGCTGGGCAATATAGATGTTGTCGCGCTTGATCAGTTCCGTCATGTGGCGGAAGAAGAAAGTGAGCAGCAGGGTGCGAATGTGCGAGCCGTCCACGTCGGCGTCGGTCATGAGGATGATTTTGCCGTAGCGGATCTTGGTTGCGTCGAAGTCGTCTTTGCCGATGCCGCAGCCGAGCGCGGTAATCATGGCGCGAATTTCTTCGTGGCCCAACATCTTGTCGTAGCGGGCCTTTTCGACGTTGAGAATTTTTCCCTTGAGGGGCAGGATGGCCTGGAAGCGGCGGTCGCGGCCCTGCTTTGCAGTTCCGCCGGCGCTCTCGCCCTCAACCAGGTAGAGTTCGCAGCGGTCGGGATTGCGTTCACTGCAGTCGGCGAGCTTGCCGGGCAGGCCCCCGCCGTCCAATGCGCCCTTGCGGCGGGTCAGGTCGCGAGCCTTGCGTGCAGCCTCGCGAGCGCGAGAGGCCTCGACGGCCTTATTGATGATCTTGCGGGCAATGGGCGGATTTTGCTCCAGGAACATGCCCAGGCGCTCGTTGACAAAAGCTTGCACAGTGCCGGCGATGTCAGAGTTGAGCTTGCCCTTCGTCTGGCCTTCAAACTGCGGCTGCGACAACTTGACACTGACCACGGCCACCAGGCCCTCCCGCACGTCGTCGCCGGAAAGGTTCTCCTTCATGTCTTTGAACAGGCCTAGCGACTGGCCGATGGCGTTGATGGTGCGCGTCAGCGCGGTGCGGAAGCCCGACAGGTGCGAGCCGCCATCGACGGTGTTGATGTTGTTGGCGAAACTGAATACGGTCTCGGAGTAGCTGTCGTTGTATTGCAGCGCAATCTCGATTTCGACCGCGTCGCGCGTGGCCTCCATCACGATCGGCTTGTCGTGCAGCACCTGCTTGCCGCGGTTGAGGTGCTTGACGAACTCCGCGATACCGCCTGCATAGCGAAACTCGGTCCGGCGAGCCTCGCCGGTCTTGGGATCGGCGTTGCGTTCGTCGGTCAGCGTGATTTCCAGGCCCTTGTTGAGGAAGGCCATCTCGCGCAGTCGCTGGGCCAGCGTGTCGTAGTTATATTCGGTGGTGGCGAAGATGCTTTTGTCGGGCAGAAAGTGTACCCGCGTGCCGCGCCGCTTGGTGTTGCCCGCTTGGCGCAGTTCGCTCGCCGGCAGACCGCAACTGAAGTCCATCTCCCACGTGTGGCCGTCGCGCCATATCTCCACATTGAACTCTTGGCTCAGGGCGTTGACGCAACTGACGCCCACACCGTGAAGGCCGCCGGAGACTTTGTATGTGGAGGCGTCGAACTTGCCGCCCGCATGGAGCTTGGTCAGCACCACTTGTACCGCCGACATCTGCTTGCCGTCGGGCAAATCCATCATGTCCACAGGAATGCCCCGGCCGTCGTCGACCACGGTGATGGAGTTGTCGACGTGAATGATGACGTCGATCTTTTTTGCATAGCCGGCGAGAGCTTCGTCGACGGAGTTGTCGACCACTTCATAGACCAGGTGGTGCAGGCCCATTTCGCCGGTGGACCCGATGTACATGGCCGGACGGAGACGTACAGCCTCGAGTCCTTCAAGTATTTTTATGTTTTCGCCGGTGTAGCTGCCGTTGTCTTCTGGCATCGGGGCCCCGTTTGCTGGTTGAGTCGCCATAGGATTCCGTTCGCAGGATTTTCGCTCTGAGCTCTACGCGGGACGCGGCTTCTGGACTACGTTGCCGGGTTTGACTTCAGGGGATTAACCGCTTGATAGATGAGGGCTTTGAACGATTCTGCTTAACTTGATTTTATCACGTGGAGAGGCACGAAGGAGGTATAAGAACCGATTACTAAAATGGTTACCTCTGGGTAGATTACTTGTGCGTGATGTTACACTAGTAATCATGTCAAATACTTTCTTTTGATGTGTCTGAAAAAGATGGACTTACTCAAGAGATTGCTCTACCATTTTGGTGTTAGGAAGAGACTCTTTCTGTCAATCATTTTCGATAAGGGGTAACCAACAATGAAACTCGCTTTCCGCATTTTCGTTCTTTCCGTGGTCGTTGCCGGCGCCGCCGCTGCTTCACTGTCCTCCACCACCACGCATGCTGTTGCCAGCCACCTGTCGGCGACTTCAGGTTTGCCGGTTCCTACTTGCGGCCCGGGCATGGGTTGCACTGTCCTCAAGTAATAAAAAGTCATAGCACCAAAGTGCTATAGGCTTAGTGTGTTTTTTCCATTGAATTTGCAGGCTGCAAGGCGCTATTCTGGGTGAACCCTCAGAATGGAAAGGGCCTTGTATGCCGTTAGACTTTGCAATGTCGCTGCTGAGCGTAGTCGAATTCGCCCTTTGGGCTGTGCTCGGCTTCCTCTTTTGGACTAAGGGTATGCACCGCCGTTTCCCGGCCATGAGTTTCTATCTGGCTCTGCGCGTGGGTTCTATGCCGGTGCTGGTTGGTCTCCTTTATCTACAAGCGCAGCCTTGGGGCCACCAATACTTTCCCTTCTACTTCTATCCATATTGGGCGGTATATATCGCTAGCGCAGTAACGCTGTTCTTCGTTACCCTGGAGATTTTCCGTTCAGTACTCGCGCCATTCTCCGGGCTCAAGAGGCTCGGCACCGTGGTGTTTCGCTGGGCCGCGTTGGTTTCATTGCTGGCCAGCCTCGCATCCATCTCCTACGCCCACCCCAGTGTTTCGATGATTCCCGAATTCGCAGTGGCGCTCATGCGGTCCGTGAGCATTCTTGAGTTGTGCCTGCTGGGCTTCCTCTGCCTGTGCATGAATGCACTTCGCCTTTCGGTCAGGGACATCGCCTTTGGCCTGGGACTCGGCTTTGGGTTGATGTGTGCGAACGACTTCATTTTTGCAGCTTTGATTCCGGGCAACTGCTCACTGACCACGCCGTTGCAGTTTGCCTATGAATCCGGAATTCTGCTTTCGTTGGGGACCTGGGTTGCCTATTGTGCTCTGCCCGAGCCCGCCCGCGAGCCGGTCGTCATGCCGGCCAACTCCACCATCTACCGGTGGAACGAGATTGCTTCCGCACTGGGCCATGGAACGCAGGTTGCAGTGCAGCAGCCCGCCAACGGCTTCTTCCTTACCGATGTGGAGAAGGTGGT
>Ga0182014_10000330_pt1 | contig 60602 bp, 61 predicted proteins | sample 612S2DmetaG_FD_120489 | JGI IMG/M metagenome (GOLD analysis project Ga0182014, IMG submission 120489) | Permafrost microbial communities from Stordalen Mire, Sweden - 612S2D metaG | ecosystem: Environmental > Terrestrial > Soil > Wetlands > Permafrost | place: Sweden: Stordalen | collected... | reverse complement strand
GCTCAATGGGCTCAATGGGCTCAATGAGCTCACTGCGCAGCGTCTCGGACCCTGGCATCAGCCGAGGGCGCTCATTGATTCGCTCGGCCTCAGCGAAATCGTGGGACTCCAGAGACGCGACGGTTGAGACGGCACGTCAGCACTGCTCTGTCACTCCGCGCGCCGACTCGAGCGGGCCGGCGCGACCGTCCTCGCGATAACCGCCAACGCAATGCACATGAACCACGAGGACGTCGCGGCTTGCGTGGACATCGAGGTACTCGACTTCCGCGACGCCGGCGCACGCCAACTTCGCGCAATGGGAGCGGGTTCGCTGCGGCGCAGGTAACTGATGACCGAGTTGCCGGTAGGGGAGTCGGTCCTGACGAAGATGGCGTGTGCTTGCTCTGCGCCCTAGTGGCCGCGGTGCTGGTCGGCTCCGACGCTCGCGCCGAGTGCGAGCCGGCTCGTGACGACGCCGTTCGGCAGCACGGCTGCGCTGACGAGTCGAAAGTGCTTTCTGATCTTCATAATGAACTCCTTGGGTTGGATTGACTGCTGCAGCACCGTTCGTCGTCGTGGTGAATGCGTCACCGGAAACTTCTGGCTGAATGAATTCAACCGCTGCGTCAGCGGTGCGCCACGAGTTGGCGTCAGGCGAAGGGCGGTTGAGCGACGCGGGCAACTACCCTTTGGCGTATGGAAGACGAGGTGCTGCTCGAGAGGATCCTCGCGGGTGACCGCGACGCCTTTCGCGAACTCGTTGGCCGATACCAACTGTCGCTCGTGCGGGTGGCGCGGTACTACGTGAACTCCGAGGCTTCCGCCGAGGACGTCGCTCAGGACACGTGGATAGCGGTCATCAAGGGACTCGAGAAGTTCGAGGGGCGCTCGTCGTTCAAGACGTGGCTCTTTCGCATCGCCGCCAATCGTGCGCGCAAGACCGGTACCCGCGAGCATCGGATCATCAGTGTCGACCCCGTTGACCCGGTCGCGAGCTCGAGGTTCAACGAGGGCGGCATGTGGCTCGAGCCCCCGGCGCCGTTCACGGAGGTGATCGACACGAAGCTGGCGAGCGCCGAGATCGTCAGTGCGATCCGCGACGCCATCCGCACCCTGCCCGAGCCGCAGCAGGCGGTCGTAACGCTACGCGACGTTGAGGGACTATCTACTAGTGAGGTTGCGGAGTTGCTCGAGCTCTCGGAGGCGAACGTCCGGGTGACCCTGCATCGGGGCCGGGCGAAGGTTCGTGAGATCTTGGAAGGGACGTTGCAGGGAGGTCGTTCATGGCGTTAACGAAGGACATCTCCTGCCATCAGGCGGTCGCTCTCATCAGTGACTATCTCGAAGGCGCCCTCTCCATGAGGAACCGCCGCCGCCTCGAACGTCACCTTGCGAAGTGCGAGGCATGCTCGGCGTACCTAGACCAGATGAAGGTCACAATCTCGCTCTTGGGATCGGTTGGCCCCGACGATCTGCCTCCCGGCGCGCTCGATCGGCTCGTCGACGTGTTCGAGGACTACCTGCGCGAGGTCGATGGAGAGTCGCCGGGCAAGTAGTCGGGCTCATCTTGCTTGGCTCGAGAGCGGTTCAGAGAGGCGTGGTGAGTGCGGTTCCCGAGGGCAGTTCCTCGCGCCCGTTCTGGGTCAGCAACCACGCCGATTGGCGGCCCCGGACGGTCCAGTCGCTTGGTCCGCCGACGAGCGCCGTGTCCTCGTCGATGCCCACCACCGTCACGGACGGGTCATGTGGGAGCAGGAAGCGGGTCACCAGGTCCGGCATCCTCGCGGCGAAGGCATCGAAGTGGGGGATGACGCGCATGTGCGGCAACAGAGCGAGACCCTCGGTACCGCCCTTCTTCGGATGGCGAAGGGACGGGACCCACGACGTCATCGCCATCGCGCCCGCGCTGCATCCTGCGAGCGCCGCCCCACCGTGCCAGGCATCGAGAATCGCACGCCACACGGCGGTTCCGCGCAGGGTGTCGGCGAGGTACGCAGGATTGCCGCCCGACAGGTAGATGAGGCCGGCTCCGGCCACCTGGCCCGCGATTTGCTCGTTGTCGGCATCGGTCCGGTCGTTGACCGCGAGCACCACCGGCTCCACGCCCAACCGCTGCGCCTGCGCGGTGCCCAGGTCGTGCCAGTACTGCACCACCGAGGGTCCGTCGGGAACCGCGGCGGTGGCGAGTTGCACGTAGCGCGATGGCCGCCCTTGGATGAGCGCCGCCTCGACGTCAGCCATCTGGGGCAGGTATTCCCCTGAGCCCACCAATGCGAGTGGGCCGGGGCCCGAAGCTGCAGTCATCGCGTCCTCCTGGTTGGACGCCGTACGAAGTCCACTCAAAGATTAATGAGTCCGCGATTAATCCGTGCTGCTCGGTAACCCCGAGGCCGAGGCACCGACCGGTCGAAAGTGGATGAGGATGATCGGCAGTTCCTCGGTGACCGCGACACCCGTGCCCTCCCAAAACCGGCGGTGGCCCTCGCGCCACTCCTCGATCGACGCGTCGCCTTCGTTCTCCGCCCGGGCGAACGACCACGGCACGGCACCAAAGGTGGTCAGCACGGTGTCGGTGACCTCGACGACCCCGACCGGTCGAAGGTCGTCATCGACGAGGGCGAGCCGCTCGCCGACGAACTCATACGGTTCGTCCTCGTAGTCGTCAAGGGTCCCGGCGGTCGCCGTCTTCGGGCCCGAAAGCACCAGCCCGTTCAGTCGCTCGCGCACGGGTCCCGGGGAACCGAGCTCCATCGCTCTAAGGCCCTTCACGACCGGGAAACCCATGTCGAAATACTGACACTCGGACCGTCGACGGGCGAGGAGTTGGCGAAGGGTGCGTGAGGAGCTTGGGAGCCTCACGGTCACGCTTCGAAAATGTTGCAGGATAGGACGGTGTCGCTTGAGCTCTCCTCGTTCCCGCGCTACCCACTCGGAACACCGTCTTTGAGATGCTTGAGTGACCAGCAAACCCGTCACGATTCATCCATCTCTTGACGCCAAGGACTTCGAGGAGGCTCAGGCAACTCGAACCGAGTGAATCCACGGATCGTCGCGAGTCACGGCGAAAGGCATGCGGCCGAGTGATGCCATCGCCCTTCGCCACCAAGTTGAGCGAACTACAGCAGAGTGATGGAGGGCAGTTGGCCGAAGCGGCTCAAGAACTGAAGACTTCCGAGTCAACTGATTCGAGGGCAGACCCGTCTGCAGACCCAAAGCCTTCTAAACAATCCAAACAGAACTCTCCGCGGACCCCGTCCAAGTTCGAAATTCTCGGAAATTGCTTGAATTATCGCCATAAAATGGGCAAAATTAGCGACCTTTCACAGGCATTTGACAAGTTTGTGAGGAAGACTTGCTTTGTTCAGTCTCTTCTTGAACGATTGTGATGAACGGACTAGTGAGATTATCAGAAGCAGAAATGAAGTCAGGCGACTTTCCGCATCTGACAGATCGCTCGTATTAACGCAACAAGACCTTTCGTGGCAGCAACTGCTTGAGGTCCTGCCAGACGGCGTCGCACTCGTCGACGGGCGAGGTGTCATCCGCCATGCCAACGATCGCCTCGCGGTGATCACCGGTTACACAGTTGACGAAATCGTCGGCCAGAAGGTGGAGTTCCTGATTCCGCAACGGCAGCGCAAGTCGCACGCGTCAGGCCGCGATGGTTTCATGCACAATCCGAGTTCACGCGAGATGGGCTCCGACATGGACTTGAAACTCATTCGCAAGGACCGCAGCGAACTCGCAATCGACGTGTCCCTGGCGCCGCTCCTATTCGAAGGAGAACAGTGGGTTGCGGCGCTGATCCGTGACGAGAGCGTCCGTTGGGCTGCCGAAACGGTGCGCGCGCAAGATGAACTGCGCTTTCGTCTTGCGTTTGAAGACAACATGGCCCCGATGGTCTTCACCGATCTCGAGGACAAGGCCATCGCCGTCAATGACGCCTTCTGCGAGATGCTCGGCTTCACCAGGGAGGAAATCCTTGGAGGCGGCTCGAAGCCGTTCACCCGCCTCGAGGATGTTGGCATCACCGAGAATTCCCACCAATGCATGGCGCAAGGTGGGCCCGATCAGGTTCGGTACATAAAGCGCTATACGCACAAGGACGGTCGGGTAATCGTTGTTGAAGTCTCACGAGCCCGCGCAAGTGACACCGCAGGGAATCCTCTCTACTACGTCATCTCCGAACGCGACATCACCGAACGGGTTCGGCGGGATCACCTTCTGCGCCTGCTCGCTGACGTGAACAAACTCGCAGTTCACGCCGTCGACGAAGTTGAATTCCGACAGGAACTCTGCAACGTCCTGGTCGACAGGGGTGGATGCGCTCTCGCGTGGATTGGCATCACGTCAACTGACGATGCCGGAGGCGTCGAGATCATGTGTGCGGCCGGTGCCAGCGACTACCTGCACCAAGAGATGGATTCCTGGTGGGAGTCCCGAGAAATGAGATCGGGGCCGACGTGGACGGCCCTGCAGACTGGTGTGAGCCAAGTTGTGAACGATCTCGCTCATCACAGCGTGTCCGGCGCGTGGGGCGAGCGAGCAGCCCAGTTCGGATTCGGATCAATGGTTGCCATTCCGGACCGACTCGGAGAGCGGAGAGCGGCGCTCGTCATCTATCATCGCGACGTCTTCTCCTTCGATGAGATTACGGTCAATGGGCTCGAGGACGTTGTTCGTGAAGCCGAACTCGCAATCACCCATATACGCGCGATCCAGGGGACCTCGGTCGCGTTGGAGGAAACCGTCACGGCAATCGAGAACTTGAGGGAAACCGAACTCGCCCTCATTGAGTCCGAACAGCGTTTTCGACTCGCATTTGAGAGCAACATGGCGCCCATGATCTTCAGCGATCTGGAGGACAAGGCCGTCGCCGTCAACGACGCATTCTGTCAAATGGTTGGATTCACCCGGGAGGAACTACTGGGGCATGATTCGGTCCAGTTCACCCATCCCCAGGACGTTGGCATCACCGAAGGGACCCATCTTCGCCTGGTCTCCGACAACGTCGACCAGGTGCGCTACACCAAGCGCTATCTGCGAAAGGACGGCCGTATCGTCTTCTCCGAGGTTTCGAGATCCGCGGCGCGCGATGCCTCCGGCAAGACTCTCTACTTCATTGCTTCGGAGCGCGACGTCACCGAGGAGCGAGCGCTCACCGCCCAACTTTCGCACCTCGCACTCCATGACCCGCTTACGGGGCTCGCCAACCGGGTTCTCTTTGATGATCGACTCGCCCAGGCCCACGCGAGAATCGCTCGCCAGGGCGGTATGGGCGCAGTGCTCTTGATGGATCTTGACGACTTCAAGGGAGTCAATGACTCGCACGGTCACCTCATTGGCGACCAGTTGCTGGTGGGAATCGCGCGACGTCTCGAACTCGTAACCCGCTCCTCGGATGCGCTCTGCCGGTTTGGCGGCGACGAGTTCCTCTACCTGGCCGAAGGACTCTCGTCCGCGGGCGAAGCCGAAGATGTGGCGAACCGTCTTCTCGAAGTGCTCTCGGAGCCTTTCGTCTTCGGGGGGCTCAACCTGGAACAGCGAGCAAGCATTGGAGTGGTGATCTGGGATTCGACGAGTAGGGACTCGACCGAGTTCGTGCAGAACGCCGACGTGGCGCTCAACGAGGCCAAGCGCGCGCAACGAGGCCACTTCGCCGTCTTCACTCGCGACATGCACCAGCAGGTGGTGAGCAGCTTCGTCCTCGCGCAGGAGCTTCGCCGTGCTCTCCATGCCGGTGAGATCTCGATGCACTACCAGCCCATTGTCAACCTTGCGACCACCGAAGTCATGGGATTCGAAGCATTGATGCGCTGGCATCACCCGGAGCGCGGATGGGTGTCCCCCGCCGTGTTCATTCCGCTCGCCGAGCAGAGCGACTTCATCCTGGAGCTTGGCGACTTCGCGCTACGTGAAGCCGTGGCGGCAGCAGTGTCCTGCGTGCAGGTGGGATCCCCTGTAGAGCCGCCCTACGTGACCGTCAATATCTCGGCGTTGCAATTCCACGACCCCGACCTGGTACCGATGATCGAACAGACGTTGCTGCATAGCGGTCTCGCGCCTGAGCGCCTGATTCTCGAGATTACCGAAAGCGTGGCTCTGCGCAACGTTGCTCTGACGCTGACCGTGATTGAGCGTCTCGACGGACTCGGGATTGGAATCGCGCTCGATGATTTCGGCACGGGCTTCTCCTCTCTCTCCTACCTCACGCGGCTACACCCCCGTATCATCAAGATCGACAAGTCCTTCGTCAGTCCCACCCACGACAGCCACGAAAATTACACGCTCCTCGAGACGATCATCACTCTCGGAACCAAGCTCAACATGACCCTGCTCGCTGAAGGCATCGAGACCCCCGGACAGCTGGAGCAACTCCGTCTTCTCAACTGCCACCTCGGCCAGGGCTACCTATTCTCGCCCGCCGTACCGGCCAGCGAGGTCGCGGCGATGCTCGGTGGGGCTCCAGGCAACTGGGGGTAGGGAGTCAGCACCGTCACCATGTTCTGATCCTCTAACGCGAGGGCACCTCAGTGGCCACGACAGTGTTTGTTGAGAGCATGCCGACATTGATCACCACGGCACTCGCAAATTACGTGCTGCTATCGGCGCGGCTTGCATTCTTCTCAAAGCCAGTGCGTGGCAGCAGAATATTCGGGTCGGTGGGGCATCCACATTTGACTGGAGAAACCTTCCGCGGGGATGCTGATTCAATTCCGCCAGGAATCCGGTCGTCTTAGGGCTTGACTCACATTGCGGTGTGACCTTGACCCTGTCGCCATAAGACACGTGTTGGGGTCTTCCCATGAAACGTTGGTGTCCACCATGAGGGCGAAAGCCAGGTGGGCACTCAACTCGTTGGCCTTTCAACGGCAAAACGGACGCCGCTGAAGGCATGAGTGGGGGGGCCACCCAAGCCTTCAGCGGCGTCGAAATGATGCCAGCACCGATGGCGGCAAGCCTCGAGGACTCGCAACGAGTGCCGCGAATCGAGACCTTCCTCCGAACGGTTTCGCCAGCCCTACGCGGTCACCGGATCGAGCCATGCGATTACTTCACGCAGCGCCAATCCAAGATCAGTCGAACACGCGCTGTTGTAGATAGGACCCGAGCCATCACTCAGCAATGAACGGGCCATCGCGACGCCACGCGAGGTTGGCATCGGAGCCAGTAGGGCGTCTGCCAGCTCCTGAATCTGCGTTTGCGCGGCGACTATCCGATCGAGATCGAGCGGAACGCGTGGGTTGAGAAACCCAGCTGGTTCGCGTGCCTGGACGAGGAGGGCCAGCCAGTTGTCAGCCAGCGCCCGGCGCATGATCGGCGTGACGATCAACTGGGACCGCGTGGCCAGCAGGCGGCTGATTTCAGGGGCGCACCCTTCGGCGAGCTTGTTGTCCAGCGAAGCACCAAGCATTCTGGCGCCAACGAGAACTCGCAAAGAAACGCGATTGGCACGCGACCCCTGGAACACCGTCGTCTCGGCCCGCGCAGGCGCCGGGTTAGCGCCCAGTTCCTCGTCCTGGTTGGCCGCACCCTTCTTCGCCGTCCGGCGCTCGTGGAGACTCACTGATGGCTGCTCGCGCTTGAGGCCGCGGTTCGTGATGTTGAATGCACTATCGATACTCATTATTCCCTCCTATAGGGATTTCAGTTACCTATCGATTCTCGCGGACCGTTTACGAATAGATTCTTAAAAATCGTTCGCTACTCGTCATAATTCCTTAATGCCGAACAGGACCAACTCCTGCCAAGCGCCAAACCCAGACCTCGACGAAGCGGGTTCTCGTTGGCCGGTCCCGGTGAAGGTGAGCGGAGGGAGCACGCCGACGTTGTGCGCCGCCACTACCACTAAGGAGGTCCGGAGCCATCGATCATCACACACTCAATTCAGGTGACGAGGTCCGATGATCCGCGTTGTCCTCGTCGCAGGCCCGACGCGACAGAAGCGCAACCTTCCATTGGCGGCTGATCACGGATTCATCCCGAATCTGACGAACTCTTGGGACATTGCCCGTAACCAAATCTAAGGTGCGGCTGTGCGTCATGAAACCGTCAGCATGGAAGAGGCGAAGGCAGCCCGAAAGGCGTTGATTGAAGTGCTGAGGACGCAAGGCCCCTTCCAGGGGCCGATGCCCCCGACACTCATGAGAAACGTCGGAATCGATTCTGAGAAACCTGACCCCTCTGATCACGTCATCCGGGTGATTCTTGCGGTTGCAGAGGACGTTTCAGACATTCCAGTTGAAGTGAACGGGGTTCGCGTCTTCATTGTGCAAGAAGACAGGAGTTGGATCGCCGAAGCCCTATAGGGCAGAACGACTTGTCTAGTGTCGGAGGCCCGACGTCATCGATCCGCTACCGGGCACTGGGGCGTTAGCCCACGAGCGGACACCAAGTCCTAACCTAATGCAGTGATACGACGATGGCCGCGCCGGAGAGTTTTGGTAGTTACCGCGTTCGTGCTCGCAACTGCTGCCGTGTTCGCCGGGTGGCGCCTTTACGACCGGCCCGCGCATCCCTACGACACGTCTTATGAGCCCTGCTGGGGCGCCGCGGCGGCGGCGGCCCTGGGAGCAGCATCCACTTTCGCTCCCGCGACGTGCCACTCGCCAGCGGGAATGCTCCACGGAGTAGGTCGGCTCCTGGGAACCTGGCCGTCAAGCCCGAGCCCTGGCCACGCCCTTGTCATCTTTGCTACGGCAGAGCGGCCTGGTCAAGGGTACGAGGGGCTCGCATACGTAGTTGGAGAGACGCCTCCCTGGGATAACTGTGTCTCGCACCTCGGGGGTCCCTGGTGGCAACTCGCGTTCATGAGGATTTCGTCGATGTCGTGTCCACGGGGCTTCTCCTTCCAAGCGGGAGGGTAACCCGCATAACGGTTCATGTCGTGGGTCTTGACTTCTGACTAAGGAACTTCATTACTGACTTAAGCAGAAGACCTTTGCATCCAGCGGCTTGGCTTGCTGTCCTCAAATGAGCTTGGCAAGGTGTTTCCGGATGGGCAACACCGACTCGAAGCGAGTTTCGTGCGTGCTGGTGTCGGAGTGCCGACTCCCACAATGTCCGATCGGAGAATTGGGCTGTGGGCGCCGGCCCTGTTCGCTCAACCCGCGGACGAGCGGCGACGCTTGTGATACCTCAGCGCGGTGATCCAGGCAACGAACACATAGAAGGCAGCGATGAATGCAAGGAGCTTGTGAAAATGGTGCAGGAAATCTGAATTCACCAGCTGGTTGAGCATGGTGGGCAGAGCAAAGCCGATCATCGCGAGTACGATGCCCCACTTGACTCCAGCCGGAGAGAGTTCGTCTCTACACTTGAGCACGTAAACAAAAGCAACGGCGACCAGTCCGGCGCCCCATACAAATCCGGCTGACCCTTCCACAGGCCACGGCGCCCGAGACGCTGCGTCCAAATAGAGATACAGCAGCGCAGCTAGACCCACGAAGATGGTCGCCGAACGCAAGACTCTCTTGTCCCTGTCTCGTCTCGGCGGGGCCTCATGACGTTGTCGCACTTGAGCCTCCTCGTTCAACGACCGCATCGGTCATACAACCGAGGCTAGGAGCGTGTCCCCTCGGACACCATTAGATTCTTGGTGTCGGAGGCGCGACGTGACAGAATGCAACCTTGCATTGGCTGTGAGGTCTGGCCCAAATCGGTATCGAGAGCCTTGTGCTTTCGTTCTGCTATCAGGTACTGGGGGTCGATCGACTGACTGGGATCGCATCAGCGGATCGGGAATCTCGGTCGCTTGGTGACTACACCTCCCAAGCGTTCAATTCGGGGTCTTCTTGATCTGTTGATACCTGCTTGCCTTACCTGCCCAACCTGCGGAGCGCGCCCTCAAGTCGCCTCGAGCACACTTTTTCCAATTTGGCTAGATTCAGCCAAGGTGTCAATTAAAGGAGAGATCGTGTCGAATCAATCAGTGAGTGACCTGGCGCGTGCCTTGGAACAAGCTCAAAGTGTGCTGTCAGGGGTGGCGCCCTCGCAGATCAGCGACGCTACGCCCTGTGCGAAGTGGAACGTCAAAGACCTGTCGAACCACATAGTCGGTGGCACCATGATGTTTGGCTCCGTCACCCGAGGCGAAACTATGCCCGAGATGACCGAGATTGCTGATTTCATGGCGGGCGACATCGTTTCAACCTTCGACGGCGCAAAGAAGTCTCTGCTCGCCGCATGGCAAGAGCCCGGCGTGTTTGAGCGTGAGATGGTCTTCCCGTTCGCTACGCTGCCCGCAGAAATCGCTGCTCGAGTTCAGTTGATGGAGGTCGTGGTACACACTTGGGATCTCGCCCAAGCGACAGGTCAAGTTGAGTCTCTCGACAACTCGCTGGCGGAGACCGTCTTGACGTTCGCGGGTGCCATGGTACCGGAGTCGTCCCGCAACGTCGGGGGCGAACCCTTTGGCGTCGAAGTGGCCGAACCCGATTCTGCGTCCCCTTACGTGAAGCTCGCCGGATTGATGGGGCGTAACCCATAGAACTGCCGACGCAATTGTTAATCGGTAGCGGGGTCGACATTTCCAAGCTTGGTGTCGGAGGCCCGACGAAACAGCTCTGCAACCTTGCACTGGAGGCTTGACCCAGCCACGGTCTGATTAGTGTCGGAGACCCGACGCCTGGGCGCTTAGCGCTCCAAAGCGACTTTCGTTGAGAACAGCGGCATGCTCAGCACCCGCTTCACCCCCGTGAGCGAGTCCACGAACTGGACAATGAGCTGGACGAAGAGTGCGACGCCGAGTGCCGCGGCGAAGGCGATCCAGACGTTGCCGGTGCGAAGGAACTCGGTGAACGTGAAGATCGACGTGACGTAGGAGAAGGATCCCTTGGCGACTCCCTGAAGGAAACGAGTCGAGGCGCCGGCTCCGAGTTCCTGGTGGGTCACGAAGGCCATGACCATGCTCAGGATCGGAAACGCCGCGGCGAGCCCGGCGAGCCCGGGCCCGATGCGTCCGGCCGAGCTGATCAGCAAGAACGTGAAACCCGCGGAGAGCGCGACGCGAAGTACCAAGCGGTGTCGTCCATTCTTAGTGGGCGCAGGCATGGTGCGTGGCCAGTATCGAAGGGCCACGGCGAAGCCCGCGACCGCCAGCAGGAAGCCGAGGAGCGTCGTGAATGAGAGGAGGTGGATGACGCCTGCCGTGATGACGAAGGCGCCAATGGCGCTGATCAGGGTCATCGTCGGAGAGAGCCGCGTCGCCAGGTGGACGTAGACGAGCATGACCGCCACCTCGGCGAGCGATCCGATCAGGTCGGCGTTGGACATGGAGGTGGCAAAGGAGGTGCCGTGCTGGAGGGTGACCAGGACGAGCATCGGGAGGCTGGTCAGGGGAAGTCCAATAACGAGGCCGCTGATGGCGTGTCCGAATCGGCGCTGGGCGAGCGTTCCGGCGATAACGGCCAGAGGGGCAATAGTGAGGCGTAAAATAAGGAAAATCATGCATCCATAATATTTGCCATTAAGCCTCAAATGACTCGGATAAGGCCCTTAGGAAGGTAAAGTAACCGCATAATTGATACATTAAACCGTAAAGGACCTCGTTTCTCGAGGTAAGGAATGGGAGTTGAGAATCTTGGACGACATTGACCGCCAACTACTGGAAGCGCTCATCGATGACGGGCGCCTGAGCTACCAGCAACTGGCCGCCCGGGTGCATTTGAGCTCGAACAGCACCGCTGACCGGGTTCGCCGACTCCGCCAGACGGGGGTTCTCGAAGGGTTCCACGCCGAGTTGAACCTGGCCGTGCTCGGGCGAACGCTGCACTCGCTGACCGACATCAAGTTGAAGGAGTCGATCGACCGCCGTGAGTTCGAGCGCAATCTCAACGGGGTGCCCCAGGTCCTGAGCGCGATTCACACCACGGGCGAACTGGACTACCAGCTGTGGATAGTAAGTCGAAACACCGACGAGCTGCAGTCCGTCGTCGACACCCTTCGCCAACTTGGGGCCCGAGACGTACAGAGTCGAATCGTGCTCGGCGAGGTCAAATACAACCCAGCGCGGCTCCTGCAGGACGGTCAGTCCCCTGGGGACTCCATCGGGCCAAAGGGCGTATGGTTGGGGTGAAAGGGGTTTTCATGACAACTTCCTCGGAGCCCGTAAGCCTCAACAACCATCATCGCGACACGCTTATGAAGATCTTCCAGCACCCCACCAGCCACAACATCGAGTGGCGCAACGTGCTGTCGTTGCTCGAAGTGGTGGGCACTGTTGAGGAGCACCGCGAGGGAAGGTTCCAGGTCCAGTTGGGTGGCGAGATCCAGTTCTTCGATCGCCCGAGGCACAAGGACATCGATACCCAGCAGATCGTCGATCTGCGGCGCATGCTGACTGAAGCCGGCTACGCCCCCGTCGTCGAAGAGTTGGAAGCCAAGGGTACGGAAGACTAGTTTCCGGACCAACCCTTGGACCAGGTGCGACGAGCGTTGGCTTGACGGGCGCGAGCGCTGACGCCGCGCAACTCCCAGCGAGTTGTCGGCGCGATGAAAAGAGTTCGGATTCTCGAAGGTGAGTGCTGACGGCACTCGTAGTATCTACTGCAAGGCGCCCCAGAGTTGACGAGGTAGGACCATGACAGACCGGCCACAACGAATCAGTTATTACCCGCTTTCCGAAATGGACGAGTCCATGATGGCGGTCATGGAGCGTTGCGCCACCGAGGGAACGCCGCGGCCCGAGAGTTCGGCGATTCGAGCCCATTCCAAGTCGGCCTTCTGGGCCTTCGACGACGCGTGGGACAAGCTCTTTCGACACGGGGTGGTGGATCACTCGATCAAGGAACTGTGTCGGGTCTACGTCTCGCGGTCGGTGAAGTGCGAGTACTGCGGGAACCAACGAAGTGGAGTCGCGCACGACGCGGGCCTCACCGAGGGAAAGTTGGACGAGTTGATCAACTTCGAGTCGTCGGCTTCATTTTCCGAACGCGAGAAGGCGGCCCTTTCCTACGCCGAAGCGATCACGTGGCGACTTGACCCCGACGATGGGTTCTGGGACCGTTTGCACTCGCACTTCAACGAGGAGGAATTGGTCGAGTTGGCCTGCTTCATCTCCTTGACGATGGGACAGCAGAGTTGGATCCGCCTGCTGAACATCGATCACCATCAGGTGATGGCCGGCACCACCGCGTCGCTCGCGCCGGGATTCGAGGATGCCGATGCGATCGCCACTTCCAAGCAGAGCCCGGACTACTGGGCATCGAAGAAATCAACCTGACATGCTTGCCACGTCAAGGGGAGTGACTACCAACGCTGACGGGCCTCTTCGGCGAATCCCTGCAGCCCGGTGAATTCGAGCGCTTGTCCCTCGTCGGTGACCAGGCGACCGGACCATGTGCCGAAGACCTGATGCGTCTCGCTGCCGAGTTCGGGGCTGATGTCCATCTTGGAGTGCTTATCGAAGCGCGGGGTCAGGACCGTGTCGAGCTGCCCGCCGGGGTCGACGACGTGCCAGGGGCGCAGCGGATTGTCCCAGTCGTAGTCCCAGTTGAGTTCGGAGCCGAGCTTGCTGAGCCGGCCGTCGACGATCAAAGCGTTTTCGGTGAAGCCGCTTCCCTCGGTCCATTTGGCGCCGAACTGAAGGCCGATGACGTGTTCGCCGCTGCGGCCCGCCCCACCGCCCCAGTTCCAGTTGATCTGGGCCGGCCATCTTCCCCGCCCCACGTCGAGCACCCCCCAGGCCTCGGGAACGTTGGGGCCGCCGATTGACCAGCGGCGCGAGCCAACGACCAGTTGGCCCACCGCGGGTCGGGCTTGTTGCTTCGAGGTGAAGTTGAACAACTCGTCGCTCCACGGGATGACCACGTTGAGTGATTCATGCCCACGGGGAAGTTGCACGACGACGTCCAGCCGGCCGGGCGAGCCGTCCGGCTCGCTCCAACTGGCGCTCAGATGGGTTCCCTCCGCGTCATCGGCGATACGCAGACTGAACGTGTCGTGGACGATCTCCAGAGGCGACGTCCCCGGCACTTCGGGAAGCGAGATTCCTTCGCCGGCACCCACGACGACCGACGCGCCTCCGGTCTCGGACGTGACGAGGTCAGCCCAGTAGACGTCGGCGAGTCCCAGATGGTCGACGTCGGCGTACGTCGCCGACACGATCAGGTCGTCGGCGAGCAGTGCCCAGTAGTCCCAGCGCTTGTTGAGGCCGAATTGTCCGTGCAGGTTGGCCCGATGCAGCGGCCGGCGTGACCAACCCCGCGCGTCGGGATTGAGAAGGAGCCCGTCAGGAGTACAGAGGTCGACAGGGTGTTGGAGTTCGCGTTCTTCTGTGGTCATCCACTCTTTCTATCCCACCCATGACCTGTGTGAACCTGTGGAAGCATCGAGGCGTGGTCGAGCGTTCATCATTGGAGGCGAGTGGGGATGTCCCCGCGGCTGATTGGATTCGCGAACGCCTCAGTTCGAGCGAATCGCACACGGCGACCTCCGTCATACCGAGCGGCTTCGAGGCGTACGCCAGGGTCCTGCACCCGCCGCAGATCTTCCGCGACGGAGCCGAACTCGTGCGGTGGGCGGACGTCGCCCGATGGAGCGGCGCGGCGTTGCACCCGGCGGTCCAGTGGCACGAGGTCGCCCTGACCCGAGAGACCCCCGAGGCCCGACAGCCCTGGAGGGGGCAGGGGCCCCGACAGGGTTCGCTCCTCGGATCCGACGCGGCTGCATTGGTCGACGACCTGGCACGTTTCGCGCCTCCATCCGGTCGTTGCTTCTTCTGCATATGGAACGGTTATGGCGCACTTGACAGCTCGACATCGAGCGGGATTCCGGGGACGGTGGCGCTTCCGCGGCGCGAGTACTCGCTGTTCACGGGTCCGCTCGGAAGTGCCGTGTCGTTCGGCGCCGGAAGCGGTTCGGATCCCCAGACACCCAATCTCTGGTGGCCATTCGACCGGTCCTGGTGCGTGGCGAGCGAAGTCGACCTTCCCTGGACCTATGTCGCGGGATCCCGTGGACTGATCGATCTCCTGCTCGGTGACGAGAGGCTTGAGGTCCTGGAAGCCTCTCCCGATGAGACGATTGTGACGGTGGTTTCGGGTTGGCTCGCCGAACTCATTGAACGGGCGACCGACCAGGTGCTCGCGTCCGGTTCGGTGGGCTTGAGCCTCTCGGCCGGCACCGTCGACGTGAGTTGGCGATCGTCGCGGCGCCGTAGAGCGGGAGCGGTTACGACCCGGTCAACGAGGCACGACGGATGGAGCAGTGCGAGCATGCCGGTGAAGAACGGTGACCCGGGGGAGTTGCGGCGAGATGTCCGTGCCGCGGTGCAAGGAGCGGTGCTCGCGCTGGTTGAAGTCTGACCCGGCCGGAGCGAATTCTGCGGGGGGACCGTGTGCGACGACCAGGGGTCAGCGCTGCGAACTGCCGCGCGCGATGACGTCGTCCCTGCGGGACTCGAAGGCGCTTGCGTCGAAGCGCTCCTTCATCCAGCGTCTGCTCCAGCGCGATTCCTCGACGTAGGCCTCCCCGTCGGTACGGCTTCCGAGCACGTCGTACATCGACTTGATCTCGCGCACCGCCGCTGGTTCGCCGTCGACGACCGCCGCCGCCAGCTCGAGCGCCCGCGGCAGCAGGTGCTCGTGGTCGCAGACCTCGTTCACCAGGCCCCACTCGTAGGCGAGATCGGCGCTTATGAAGTTGCCGGTGAACGACATCTGGCGGGCCCGATTGATGCCGATGAGCTGAGGAAGGCGGATGGTCATCCCGCCGCCGGGCATGACTCCGACGCGAGCGTGCGTGTCGGCGAACGAGGCGTGCTGGCGTGATGCAATCATCCAGTCACAGCCGAGCGCCAGTTCCAGCCCGCCGGTCACAGCGGGTCCGTTGATCGCGCCGATGATCGGCGTGGCGCACGAGGGCAAGAGGCCTCGCTGGGCGACGCCGGACTCGGACGGCAGTCGGATGTCGTCGTAGGTGCTCGCGAGATCCTTCAGATCGAGCCCGGCGCAGAAGGCGGGGTCGGCGCCGGTCAGGATGATGGCCCTCACGTCGCCGGCATGATCGAGCTCTTGGACCGAGGCGAAGAGCTCGATCATCATCTGGCCGGTGAGGGCGTTGCGCGCCTGGGGACGGTTGAGCGTCACGATCCCGACCGCACCCACTCGTGCGACGTCGATGAGATGGTCTGTCATGAGTCCTCCGGTTCGAAGGTCGGGCGACGTGGGGGCTCTCGCGTCGCGAGGGAAAGGGGAAATTGAATCACGCCTCATACTTCCACACGATGCTCGGCGCCACCGGCGCCAAGCATCGTCGCGGCGCGCGGGTTCCCCTACTGGAAGTCCGCGTGACTCGGAAGGCAGTTCTTGCTGCTGTTCTCGCCGGCGCAGGCTTCGCAGAGCAGGATGAGCTTGCGGCACGCGAGGTTTGCGCAGTTGTGGTATTTGCTCGTTGGCGACGCGCACCTCTCGCACTCACCAATCACCTTCGCCTCGCCGCTGAACTCGTGGTTCATCCGAGAGTCGAAGATGTAGAGCGAGCCCTCCCAGAGGCCCCGGTCCCTGAAGGCCTCGCCGTATCGCACGACGCCACCCTCGATCTGGTAGACCTCGTCGAACCCGCGGTTCTTCATGACCGACGACAGGACCTCGCAGCGAATCCCGCCCGTGCAGTAGGTGACGATCGGTCGGTGCTTCAAGTGGTCGTACTTGCCGCTCTCCAACTCCCCGACGAAGTCCCGGGTCGTCTTCACGTCGGGGACGACGGCGTTCTTGAACTTGCCGATCTTCGCTTCGAAGGCGTTGCGACCATCGAAGAAGACGACTTCGTCGCCACGCTCCTCGACCAGCTGGTTGACCTCTTCGGGCTTGAGGCGCACGCCCCCGCCGACGACACCGTGCTCATCCACTACGAGTTCCCCGGGCGCTCCGAACGACACGACCTCGTCGCGCACACGAACGCGCAACCGGGGAAAGTCGTTTCCCGTTCCGTCGGACCACTTGAAATCGATGTGCTTGAAGCCCGGATACTGCTTGGTCTGTCGCACGTACTTCTTCAGCGCCGACATGTCGCCGCCGAGCGTTCCGTTGATCCCGTGCGCCGAGATGATGATGCGGCCCTTCAGCCCGAGGCTCTCGCACAGGGTCCTCTGCCAGAGGTGAATCGCCTCAGGATCCTCGAGGGGCGTGAACCCGTAGTAGAGGATGACTTTCTGGAGTTCCACCTGAGCATTTTATCGGCGTGAAGGGCACCGCCCCCGGCCGGCGCGGTCATCCAACCTCTGGCGAATGAACCTTGAACTCGTGACCATCGTCGTTGACGACCACGACAAGGCAATTGATTTCTTCGTGGGGGTTCTGGGCATGGAGTTGGTCGAGGACTCCCCCCCTTGACCGGCAGCGGAAAGGCGAAGCGCCGGGTGGTCGTGCGACCGGCGCACGCCGTGACCGGAATACTGCTGGCTCTCGCCGATGATGAACATCAGTCCACCAGGGTCGGTGACCAAGCAGGGGACCGGGTCGGCTTCTTTCTGCGTGTGGACGATTTCGCCACGTCCTGCGGACGTCTCGAGGCGGCGGGGGTCGAGTTACTCACTGAGCCCCGTGACGAGCCGTACGGGAGGGTCGTCGTCTTTCGCGACGTCTTCGGGGATCGCTGGGACCTGCTCGGCTAGTCCAGTCCGACTTGCTCCTCGTCCCTCGCTCCGCTCGCCCTCGCTACCTTTGGAGTAATGAGAAACGCCACCGAGCTTCTTCGATTCCCGCTTCGCGCCATGCCGCTGCTGTTGCGCGGCGCACTCGCCACTGGGCTGCTGTGCGGCGCCATGGTCGTGAGCGCGTCGGGCGCGGGCGCGGACGCGAAGCTCGCCTGGGCCGACGAACAGGTGACCTTCACGGCGGGCGGCGTCACGATCTACGCGACGTACCGCCATCCGGTGGGAGCGAGCGCTCGCGTCCCTGCCGTGCTGCTGATCGCCGGAAGTGGGCCTACTGACCGAAACGGGAACACGCCGCTGGAGACCGGTCCGGTCGACACGTTGAAGACCCTCGCCCACTGGTTGAGCGATGACGGCGTCGCGAGCCTCCGCTACGACAAGCTGGCGAGCGGTCAGACGGGTCTCGGCAAGTACGCGAGCGACGTCAACTCGATCGGGATCCTCCCCTATGAGCAGGAGTCGGCCGCCGCGCTTGAGTTCCTCGCCGCGCAGAAGGGGGTCGACGATCAGCGCCTCGGGGTCTTCGGGCACAGTGAAGGCGCCCTCTACGCGTTGCTCCTCGCGACCGGCCACGCGGGCACGGTCCCGAAGGTCCGTGCCCTCGGCCTCTTCGAGCCCCTCGCCATCCGTTACCTGGACCTCATATCGGTCCAGGTCAATGACCAGCTCGCGAGCGAAGTGAAGGCCGGCCAGATCACGAAGAAGGTGGATGGGTCCGTCAAGTCGACGCTGAAGAAGGCGATCGCCAAGCTTCGCTCCACCGGGAAAGTCGCGGCGGACCTGCCCTATGGGCTCAACAGCCTGCTGAACCCTTCTGATGCCGAGTACCTCTACGAGGCCGACAAGTACGACCCGTCGACGCTGGCGGCGGCGCTGGGCGCGCGCACGCCGGTGCTCGTGTCGTGCAGCAGCGCCGACACCCAAGTCTCGTGTTCCGAGACCGATCATCTCGTCACCGGCCTCACGAAGGCCGCCGCCGACACGGACTACGTGCACTTGAAGGGGGTCGACCACGTGCTGAAGGTCGATGCGTCGGGTTCGGCGAACAACTACTCGAAGGCCCTGCCGTTCTCTCCGGCGCTCGAGAAGGCGGTGGCGGCGTTCGTCGCGAAGAGCCTCTGATCGGGGGCGTCCGTGAACGACTGCAGGCCTCTCTAACCTCGTGCGTCGCGGCGCCAGACGAGGCGCAAGGCGGTCCAGGTCTCGTCGAGCGCGCAGACCTTGTTGTCGACCAAGTTGAGCGGGAGGGCGACGTCGCGAACGACGTGGTCGCTGATGTCGGTCGCGACACCCGATGCCTTCTTGGGCCACGCGATCCATAAGCCACCGGCGGGAAAGACCATTCGCGCCATCGCCGCCACCTGCTCCTCGAGCTGCCTGGCGCTGGTGAAGAAGGCGACCACCACGTCGGACGCTCCCTTCGCCCGGCGACCGACCTTGACGTCCGGCGCCACATCGAAGACGAAGCCGGCGGGCGCGTGCAGCAGCGTCACCTTCGAGCCGGTGACGACGCCGAGCTTGGTCGCGAGGGGAGCAGTCGGGGATTCGGGCACGTCGCTCACTATCGCACAGCGCCACGTCGGACGGCGCCATGGACCTTCGCTCGCGCGAAGTCCTCCTCGGGATCGTCGACCACGCCGTAGGGTAGACGACGCGACCACTGGAAGGCTTCCCCATGAAGATCACGCTGCTCGGCACCGGCTCACCGATCCCACATCCCGATCGCGCGGGGCCGTCGACGCTGGTGACGACCAGGTCGGCCAACATCCTGTTCGACTGCGGACGAGGTGTCGTGCTTCGCCTGGCGGGGGCGGGACTCTTTCCGGTCATGCTCTCGGGCGTGGTCCTCACGCACCTGCACAGCGATCACGTGAGCGACCTCAACGACGTCATCACCTCGCAGTGGGTGATGAGCCCGGTGCCTACGGCCCTCAGGATTGTGGGGCCGGTGGGGACGAAGGACTTCGTCGCGGCGACGTTCGCGGCGATGGCGGCCGACGTTCGCTACCGGATTGGCCATCACGGCGACCTCGACGAAGGGCCGTTGCTCGACGTGCTCGAAGTGCAGCCGGGCGAGACGTTCACCATCGCCACCCAGGAGATCGTCTGCGGTGCGACCGATCACCGACCGGTCGCACCGACACTGGCGTACCGGATCGCCGAGGACGATCAGAGCGTGGTCATCGCCGGTGACGGAGTGCCGTGCGCGACGCTCGACGAGCTGTTAAGCGGCGCGAGCGCGTACGTGCAGACGGTGATTCGAGACGACCTCGTGCGACTCGTGGCGAACCCGCGGCTCCAGGACATCCTGGACTATCACTCGACGGTGACCCAAGCGAGCGCGACGGCGCAGCGCGCCGGCGTGAAGGCGTTGATGTTGACCCACTACGTGCCCGCTCCCGCGCCCGGCGCCGAGCAGGAGTGGCGAGACCTGGCGAGTGGCTTCGATGGGCTGGTCGTGGTCGGTGACGACCTCACGTCGCTGGATCTGTCGACGATGACCGTTGGCTGACGCCGGGCGCCGCTACGCGCGAGCGGCGCGGGCGACGCGGGTGACGCGGGCGACGAGAAGGCACCCGGGATCGGCACCCAAGGGATTGCCGGAGAACGCGTAGGCCCTCGCCCGCGAGCCGCCGCAGAGCTGGGCGTAGGCGCACGAGCCGCACGGTTCCTCGAAGTCCGCGGCGCGGATCGCGTGCAGCACCGGGTTGTCGCGGTAGACGTCGATGAGATGCTCCTCGCGCACGTTGCCGAGTCGATAGGGCATGAAGCCGGATGGATAGATGTCGCCGTTCGTCGCGACGAAGATGATGCCCTTGCCGTCGCGGGTCGCGGCGCTCGGCGCACGAACCGGCGCGGTGGGGGGACCGAGCTTCTCGAAGAGCCGGTCGCGCAGCTCGACGTAGAGCGCGCCGGGCACTGGAGCGTCCGGGGGCGGGGATTCTTGCTTGCGCGACGCGGCGATGCGGCGAAAGAAGGGGGCCTCGACGGTGCGCACCGTGAAGCCGTATCTCGACGCATCGACCAGGAAATTGCATACGTCCTCGTTCTCGACAGCGCTTGATTCGAGTATCTCGGTCCCTCGTCCCATGGTGATGAGGAAGAAGACTTCCCACACGTCGACGTCCATGTCGTGCATGGTCACGGCGATGTCGGCCAGTTCGTGGAGATTGCTCGCCATGACCGTCGTGTTGATCTGGGTGGTGAACCCGTGGTCCTTGAGGAGCTTGATGGCGAGCAGCGTCTCGTCGTAGTGTCCGGGAATACCGCGAAGGGTGTCGTGGGTGAGCGCGTTCGAGCCGTCGAGACTGAGCGACGCGCTGTGCACGCCCAGCTCGCTCATCTGGTCGAGCATCGGCGCCGTCAATTCCGGAGTGACCGACGGCGAGATCGCGACGGGGACCCCTTGCTGCTTGGCGTAGCGAACGATCTCGACGATGTCGCCTCGGCGCAGGCAGTCGCCCCCCGTGAGGATCAGGATGGGCCGAGGCCGGCCAATGGCGGCCAGTTCGTCGATGAGTGCGAAGCCTTCGCGGGTACTCAGCTCGTCCACACCCGGCTCGAGTTGGGCGCACGCGCGACAGTGCGCGCACGCGAGTGCGCAGGCCTTGGTCGTCTCCCAGAAGACGAGCAGGGGCCTGTTCTCGAACTGCCCACGACTCGGCGCGGCGTCCAACGTGCCCGGGTCATTGTTGTGCTCGTGGTCGTGGTGTTGCGTCGAAACGGTCATAGTCCTTCGATTCGAGCCTTCGTGCGGACGTCGAGAATCGTGAATCCTCGTTTCATCAATGATTCTCCAGATTCCGGTCGTCCCATTAGGGCACAAGGTCACTGGCTCTCGTATCGTGCATTGCGGAGGTGAAGGGTCATCGCGCGGACTGCGTTCGGAGAGTCGCGAGGCGATGGAACCTAGGATTGGCGTCTGCGACACGGATGATTGGCCCGCGGGCCGGGGAAAGGGTTGCCATTCCAAGGAAGCGGACCATCGGCCTCACGCTCTTGGTGGTGTGGGCGCTCATGGTCGGCGTTCTTCCCGTTGCATCGTTCGCGGCGTCGCCACCGGGACAGGTCATCACCGTCGAGGCGGCGACACCCCGCTCGGTGGTCGCGGTCGTGAGGTTGTGGGAACTGGGAGGCGACAGCCGGTACCACCAGGTGCACGGGCCCATCGTCGCCGACGTCGGCGGGCACGGCGTCGGGCACACGAGAGAGGGCCTTGATCGGACCCCCGTCGGGGTATTCACCTTGACCCAAGCCTTCGGCAACCAGGCCAACAACGGGACGAGGCTGCCATATTTTCGCGCGGGTCCTGACGATTGGTGGGACGAGAATCCGAGTTCAGCGCAGTACAACGAGCACGTGAGGAGCCGGTCCTCTCCGGGCGACGCCTCGGAGAACCTCTACTACGCGGGGCCCGCCTACGCGCACGCCGTCGTGATCAACTACAACACCGATCCCGTCGTGAAGGGCGCCGGTTCCGGCTTCTTCCTCCACGACGGCGATGGTGCCCCGACGACCGGGTGCGTGGCGATCCCGCCGAACGATTTGAACTGGGTGATGCGATGGATCAACCCGGCGCTCGATCCGGTGATCTCCATCGGCGTGGGTTCCGCGGCTCACGCTGCGCTCGATCTGGCATCGTGACGAGCAGCCGCGCCGTCGAGCGGCGGCCCGTCTCGCCCTCTGCCAAGATGCAACCATGCGCGCTCGTGTCCTTCTCTCGCTGCTGGCCCTGGTCGTCGCGTCGCTCGTTGGGGTCCCGACGGCACGTGGCGCCTCCTCTCCCATTACGTCGGCGTCGCCTTGCGGAGCGGGCGGTGCCGCGCACTACGACCACGTGGTGTGGATACTGCTCGAGAACGTCGGTTACTCGGTGATCGGTTCGCCTGGCGCGCCGTATCTGAACTCACTCGCGTCGAGGTGTGGTCTGGCGACCAACTACTACGGGGTTGCCCATCCCAGCCTGCCCAACTACATCGCCCTCACCTCCGGTTCGACACAGCAGATCACCGACGACGGCGAGCCGAGCACCCACCCGCTCTCGTCGCCGAGCATCTTCTCCGAGCTGGGCGGCAACTGGCGAGCTTTCGCGGAGTCGATGCCGACACCGTGCGACCGGGTCACGAGCGGGACCTACGCCGCTCGGCACAATCCGGCCGTTTACTACGTCTCGTTGGGTGTGACGTGCCAGCGGGACGACGTGGTGTTGCCGGCGAAACTCGATCTCGGCGCGAAGTTCACGTTCATCGCCCCGAACATCTGCGATGACATGCACAGTTGTCCAGTCTCGACCGGGGATTCGTGGCTGCGCGGATTAGTGCCGGCGATCATTGCCAGTCCCGAATACCGGTCGCGCTCACTGGTGCTGTTCATCACGTTCGACGAGAACGACTCCGGGCCCACCAATCACGTGCCCACGCTGGTGATCGCTCCCTCGGTGCCGCGCGGATTGCGCGTCGGCGCCTTCTTCAACCACTACTCGTTGCTGCGAACCACCGAGACGCTGCTGCACGTCGGGCTGCTCGGCCAGTCGCGGACCTCGTCTTCGATGGTCGGCGGGTTCCACCTCTAGGTGGTCGGCCTCTGTCGGAGCGCGACGTCCCAGAGGTGGTGGATGGGATCGTGCAGCGCGAGCGCGCCGAGCGTCGCGATCGTATAGGCGTTGCCGTCGGAGCGCACGCCGGTTCTCTCCCAGTCGGCGCCGCGCACTGATTGGAACCCGTCGGCCAGCTTGAGCGCCGCCGCCTGGAGTTCGACGAGCACGGTCGCCGGGTCCTGGAGGTCGTAGCGCTCGGCGACGGCGGTCGCGTCCTGGTCCCAGTTCTGGAAGGCAGGGTTCTCCTCCTTGAGCATCAATTCGAGTCGCTCGAGGAACAACCGGTAGACGTCACGGACGTGGCATGCGTACTCGAGGTCCGACCACCTGTCGTCGCTCGGCCGCAGGGCGGCGTCGGGGCGCTCGAGCACCGGGATCCACGAGGCGGCGTTCTCGCGGATCGTCGAAGCCACGGTCTCGCTCGGGTGTTCGTGGGGGTCGAAGCCGCACTCGTCGCAACGCCGTTCGGCGGCCCATGTCCAGTTCTTGGTGTCGGGGGTGATTGGCATACGGTGAATCTAACGCGACCCGGCGCGGGCCCGCGTGGCGCTCCGACTCAGTGGGCGACGGCCGGCCCCGCGTCCTTGTTCATGACCGGCGCTCCCGATCGCAGGAGCACGCCGGTGAGCAGCGCCCCGCCCAGGAAGATCATGGCCGAATACCCGAAGGCCGCCGTGTAGCTGTGCACGCTCGCGAGCTCGAGGTTGTGCCGGGTCGGCGCCTTTCCTGCGAGGTACGAGGTCGCCACGCCCGCCGCCAGCGTGTTGAGCAGGGCCGTGCCGATCGATCCGCCGATCTGCTGGGAAGTACTCACCGACGCCGACGCGACGCCGGCGTCGTGGGGGGCGACCCCGAGCGTCGCGGTGTTGATGGCCGGCGCGAAGACGAGACCGATGCCGAGACCGAGGAGCACGAGGGGCGGGAGGATGTGCAGCGCGTACGAGCTCGCGAGGCCCAGTTTCGTCAGCCAGTACAGCGAGCCCGCGGCCATCAGCATGCCCACGGGGATCAACGGGCGCGGACCGAACCTCGGGAGCAGCACGATGTTGGAGAGTTGTGCCGTGAGCGAGAGGGCGAGCACCATCGGGAGGAACGCCACGCCGGTCAGCACGGGGCTGAAGCCCAGGGTCTCCTGGAGGTAGTAGGTGAGAAAGAGGAAGACGCCGAACATTCCCGAACCGGCGACGAGCATCGCCACCAGCGCGCCCCCGCGGTTGCGGTCGAGGATGACGCGTAGCGGCAGCAGCGGGTACTTGCTTCGCAGCTGGACCGAGACGAAGGTTCCGAGCAGGATCACCGCGACGACGAAGCTGGCGAGCGTGTAGTGGTCGGTCCACGAGGTGGACTCGGCGTGGGAGAAGCCGAAGACCAGCGCGAACAACCCGGCGGTCACGCTGAGCACGCCGCGCCAGTCGAGCGGGTCCTGGTCGACGCCTCGGTCCTTCTGCAGGAGAAGGACCGCGCCGGTCACACCGACCGCGGCGAAGAAGAGGTTGACGAGCAGCGTCCAGCGCCACGAGGCGTACGAGGTCAGGACGCCGCCGAGCAGCAGCCCGAGCGCGCCGCCCGCTCCGGCGATCGCGCCGTAGATGCCAAAGGCGCGGCCGCGCTCGCTCGGATCGGTGAAGGTCGTCGTGAGCAGGGCGAGCACGGCCGGTGCCAGCAACGCGCCGAAGGCCCCCTGGATCGTTCGCGCGATCACCAGCATCGTGAAGTTCATCGAAGCGGCGCCAATCGCCGAGGCGACGGCGAAACCGACCAGGCCCGTGATGAGCGCGTTCTTGCGTCCGATGTAGTCAGAGATGCGCCCGCCGAGGAGCAGGAGGCTTCCGAAGGCGAGCGAGTAGGCGGTGACTATCCACTGACGATCCGAGTTGGAGAAGTGCAGCGCGTGCTGGGCCGTCGGCAGCGCGATGTTCACGATCGTGCCGTCGAGGATCACCATCAATTGCGAAATGCCGAGTACCGCAAGGATCCACCAGCGGCGGCGGTGCGAGGTCTCGGCGAAGGTCTCATTCTCGGCCATCGCTGCGGATGCTCTTCGTAGTTCCAAAACTGACACTGCTCGTCTCCTTCAAAGGTTAAACGGAGTATTTATCTCCACTTAATGACCACTATAGCGTTATGTGGAGGAGGTCGTTCCACTTATTGCCAAATGCCTGTATCATTGGTTAGGGAGCACTGGATGACTACAGAAATAACCACCGAAGGCCGGCCGCTGCGTGCGGATGCGGCGCGCAACCGCGAGAGGATCCTCGAGGCGGCGGCCGTGGTTTTCGCCGAGCAGGGCCTCGACGCCACGCTCGACGAGGTCGCCGCGAAGGCCGGTGTAGGCGTGGGCACGGTGTATCGCCGGTTTCCCGACAAGGATTCGCTCGTCGGAGCCCTCTTCGAGAACGCGGTCGACGAAATCGCCACCTTGGCCCTGCGAGCGGCCGATTTCGAGAACTCGTGGGATGGACTCGTCTGGTTCATGGAAGAGGCGCTCCAGCGTCAGTGCGAGAACCGGGGGCTTCGCGACGTCGTCGTCGGTGCCCCCTACGCGCTCGAGCGCATGGCCGCGGCGAAGTGCCGTATCGGGCCCGCAATCTCAGCCCTGGTCGTTCGCGCCCAGGGCGACGGTTACCTGCGAAGCGACGTCGTGGACGCGGATTTCCCGATCATGGAGATGATGGTCTCCTCGCTCGGGTGCCTCACCAATCAATGTGCCCCCGACCTGTGGCGTCGTTACCTCACGATCATCATGGACGGCCTGATGGTGCGGCGCGAGCGTCCGAGCCCGTTGCACCAGATCCCCAACGACGAGGTCGTGGGCGAGGCCCTGCGCTCGGTGCAACGGCACCCCCGTCACCACCCGCCGCCCGCCCGCTGACTCCTCTCGCTTGTCGCGCAGATTCGTCGGGTCGCCGTTGCGTCGCGTCGGACGCTAGTCCGCCTGGATCGGCTGGATGACGGTCTCGGGCTTGGCGAACCAGGGAATGATGGCCGACGTGCGTTGCTGATACAGCGCGTATTCGGGGTAGCGCGACAGCGTTATCTTCTCGGTGAACGACGTCGACCCGATGAACAGCACGCTCAACAGCAGAGCGCCGATGACCGTCCACTCGAACAGCGACCGGGCGGCCACCGCGCCCATGAGAAAAACAATCCACCATTGGGCGAGTTCGAAGAAGTAGTTCGGATGGCGCGAGAAGCGAAAGAGGCCGGACTGCAGGAAGCGTGGGCTCGCCGTGCGACCGGCCTCGAGTTCGCGGCGCTTCCGGGTTTGGAAGTCCCACTGCTGCTGGTCGGCCACGGTTTCGAGTGCGGTGCAGGCGAGGAACACCACGGCGAGCAGCAGGTCGAGACCGTGAAAAGACGTGGCGCGGTTCTCGTAGGCGCTCCAGGCGGGTAGCGAGATGAGCACCAACAGGAAGTTCTGGTAGATGACGATGAACAAGAGGTTGAAGAGCTGGAACCTCCACGCGCTCATCGAGGCGCGAAGCACCGGCCACCGGTAATCCTCGACCCCCGAGTAACCGCCTTTGCGGGCGAAGTTGAAGGTCAGTCGGGCTCCCCAGAGGGTGACGATCGACGCCATGACGTCCAGGCGTGCATTGGCGAACCCGGCGAACCCGGCGAAGACCCACGTGTAGACCACCGGCACGATGGACCAGATCCGGTCCACCCACGAAGTGTCGCCGGTCGCGAGCGACGCAGTCCATGCGCCGGCGCAGACCGCTCCCGCGATGACGATGACGACCAGCAGCGGCTCCATCTCGACGAGCCTATCTTCGCTAATTGCTTGATAAGACCCTGGAAATGGCCCGCCGTTCCTGCGAGGACCGCGCTGGGGTACTGCAGCGAGGGTCGGGCGAAGCGTGGGAACTAGATTTCCATCATGCTTTCTCACTACCACTCGGCCATCGATCCAGAGGTCGAGAACGACTCGCATTCGTGCATGCTGCGCATGGTTGGCTTCAACAAGCGGGTGCTCGAAGCGGGCTGCGCCTCAGGACACATGAGCGAGATGCTTCACGCCCGCGCGTGCAGCGTGGTCGGTATCGAGATTGACAAGGTGGTGGCCCAGTCCGCGGCGCCGTGGGTGGAACGGGTGGTCGTGGGGGACTTCGACGATGACGTCCTCTGGAACGAGTTGGACGGGGAACTCTTCGACGCCATCCTCTTCGGCGACGTGCTCGAGCACCTCCGTGATCCGCTCAAGACGCTTCGTGCATCGGTGAAGCATCTGCTCCCCTCGGGGATGGTGATCATCTCGGTGCCCAACATTGCGCACGCTGACGTGAAGATCGCGCTGATGAACGGACTCTTCCCCTACCGTGACAGCGGTCTGCTCGACCGGACCCACATACATTTCTTCACCAAGGAGAGCCTGTTCCAGCTGGTGAAGGAGGCGGGGCTCGTCGTCACCGAGTTCTCCCGGGTCACCGTGCCGGTCTTCTCCACCGAGATCGGCGTCAAGCGAGACGACGTCGACGACGAGGTGCTCGAAGCGGTACTGAAGGACCAGGAAGCGGAGACCTATCAATTCGTGGTCAAGGCGGTCCGCGATGACGGGACGAAGTCGCTCGAGGGTCTTGCCGACGAACTCGTCGTGCTCACCGACACGCTGCACGCCGAGCGGCGCGCACACACCGAGCTTCGCGCGCGCTACGAAGTGCTCGAGGAGAAGTACGAGAACGACCTGAAGGACCTGGACCGGCTGCGCCATCAGATGAAGACGGTCAAGCGGTACCTGCCCATGCCGCTCGTGCGTCTGGTGCGTTGGCTCTTCGGGTCGAGTTAGCCTTCGCTCGGAGTTTTGTTCAGTCGTTCGTCGCGCGCTCGAGGGCGTTGAGTTCGCCTACGACCATGTCGATGAGTCGCTCGACGTCGCTGCTGGTGGCGAGCGGATTCATGAAGGTGAACTTCAGGGCCGCGCGTCCCTTGATCTCGGTTCGACCGAGCACCATCTCACCGCGCGCGAGCAGCCGTTGCTGGACGGCCCTCAGGTCATCGGGGCTCGCACCGGGGGAGTCGAAGACGCACATCACCGACGCCGGGGGCGCGACGAGCTCGAGTTGGGGGTGCTCGTCGATCACCGTTCCCGCGTAGTGCGCCAGTTCGACCAGATGTTCGAGCATCTCGCCGAGGGCGTTTCGCCCGAGGGTGCGTAGCGTCGCCACCACCTTCGCCGCGTCGAAACGCCGTGACGTGTCGAGCGAGCGTCCAACCAGATTGACCATTCCCTCGAGCTCGTCGCCGCGGTCGAGGTAGTTCGACTTCACCCGCAGCAGGTCGAAGCTTCCGGCGTCTCTGACCACGAGGGCGCTGGCGTTGAAGGGCTGCCACCAGAGCTTGTGGAAGTCAATCGTGACCGAATCCGCCAGTTCGATCCCCGCGAGTTGCTCTCGTAGCCGGTTCGAGAGCAGGAACGCTCCGCCGACCGCCGCGTCGACGTGCAGCCACGCGCCGTGGCGCCGCGCGCGCGACGCGATCTCCGTGAGCGGGTCGATGACACCAAGGTCCGTCGTGCCGGCCGTGGCGACTATGGCGATGATCTGGCGACCTTCTCGGACCAGCTGCTGCAGGACTTCGTCGAGCGCGGCGACGTCCATCGCACCCGTCCGGTCCGTCGCAACGCTCACCACGGCGTCACGACCGAGGCCCAATTGCGCCGCGGCCCGTTGGATCGAGAAGTGGGCCTGGTCGGAGCAGAGTATCCGCCAGTTGAACGCCTCGCGGGGCAGTCCCGCCTTCAGTACGTCGATGCCCAGGTTCGACGCCGCCAAGGATCGCGCGAGCGTGATCGCGAGCACGTTCGACGCGGTCCCTCCGGATGTCATGATGCCCGAACCGGTGCGGGGCAGACCGATCAGTTCCGCGAGCCAGGCCATCAGGCGAAGTTCGACCTCGGTTGCGGCGGGAGCCTGGTCCCACGAGTCCATCGACTGGTTCGCTGCCGCGATCGCGAGTTCGGTGACCACGGCCGGCACCAGTGTCGGAGGATGCAGATGCGCCACGCACGCCGGATCGCCGGGGACCACACTGTGGGCCCAGACCATCGAGCCGAGCTCATTGAGCACGGCATGCAACTCGGCGCCGTCGTCGGGGCAGATCTCGAGCGTTTCGATGAGTTCGTGCAGGGCGAGCGGGCTGAGGTTCGATCGCGGTCCCGACGGACGCTGGAGGCTCGCGATGGCCGCGCACGCAGCGTCTTGGAGGACGCCGAGCCCGTGCCCGTCAATGGTGACGACCAGGTCGCGCCACGTCGGGGCGTCGCTCAACGCGGCGAGCGAGCTTGGGCGACCGCGTCGCCGAGCCGGGCCAGCCCATCGGCGAGTTGGCCCTCGCTGATGACGATCGGAGGAAGGAGTTTCACCGTCGTGTCGCCCGAACCGCAGGTCTCCACGATCAATTTGCGCTCGAAGGCTCCTTGGGCGATGTCGGCCGCGAGCTGCGTGTCGCCGACATCAAGACCGCACAGGAGGCCGTTGCCACGAACCGTGAACTCGCCGTCGCCGAACTTGCTCGACATCTCCTCGAGCGCGGTTCGCACCACGAGACCGCGCCGTTCGGTCTCCTTTTCCAGGTCCGAGTCGGCCCAGTAGGTCTCGAGCATCGCCGCCGAGGTGGCGAACGCCAGGTTGTTGCCGCGAAAGGTGCCGGAGAACTCACCGGGGTTCCACGTGTCGAGGCTGCGGCGCACGAGGTTGAGCGCCATGGGCAGCCCCAGCCCGCTGATCGACTTCGAGACGCAGATGATGTCAGGGTCGAGTGCCGAGCCCTCGAACGAGAAGAACGGCCCGGTGCGACCCACGCCCGCCTGGACCTCGTCGGCGATGACGAGGATGCCCAGCTCGCTCGAAAGCTCTCGGATCGCCCGCAGGTACAAGGGGTCGAAGGGTCGCGCGCCGCCCTCGCCCTGGGTGGGCTCGATGATGACCGCGCCTATCGTCTCGCCGTCGACGGTCGAGCGCAGGGTCCGGTCCAGCAGTTCGAGGTCCGCATCGCTCACGTGATCCACGAAGGGCAACGCCACGAACTCCTTGAGGTGTGCGCTGGTCTTCCGCCCCGCCATCGATGCAGAGATCGAGGCTGCCCGGTAGGTCATGCCGTGGTAGCTCCCGGCGAAGCCCACGATCGCTCGATTGCCGGTGATCCGCTGGGCCAATTGCAACGCCGCCTCGACGGCGGTGGCTCCGGTGGGTCCGACCGTCTGGACGACCATGTCGAGCTGTCGCGGCGCGAGGATGTGTCGTTGCATGGCGTTGAGAAACCGGCGCTTCTCAACGGTGAAGGTGTCGAGGCTGTGGAGCAGTTTGCCCGCCCGCAGGTGCTCGATCGCGACGTCCACCAGCACGGGATTGTTGTGGCCGTAGGAGAGGGCTCCGGCACCGGCGAAGAAGTCCAGGTACTCGTTGCCGTCCTCGTCGACGAGCGTCGAGCCGTGCGCCGACGAGAAGACGGCGGGCCATTGGCGGCAGTAGTAGCGAACGTTTGATTCAATTTCCTCGAAGGGGTTCATCGTGGATTCCTCTCAGCTTGGGGAGCGTTCGCTGCAGGCAGGGTTGCTCGGGATTAATGGAGGTTGAAGTATAGCCACCGGGGGAACCGGTAAATCCCGAAGACAGATTGTAATCAGCGCAGCTTTCCAAAACGTGACTTTGAAGCGATTCTCCTGTGACCTATGGCGTCGCGTCAGTCACCGGCACCTCGCGGCACCGACGTGAAGCACCAGGGGTCTGCGCCGGCGCTCGAGGGCGAGGTCGCTCCTAGTGTTGGGTGATGAGCGATCCGCATCCACCCAGCGCCGAACTGGCGTTTCTGGGCGCGCACGAACTCATCCAGCGTCTGGACGCGGGCGACGTCAGTTCGGTCCAGCTCGTTGACACGTTGCTGGCGCGAATCGCCGCGATCGATCCCAAGGGATCCGACATCGCGCTCAACTCGATCGCGGCCATCGCGCCCGACGCGCGCGCGGTGGCGCGCGAGCGCGATGACGAGCGCGCCGCCGGCGTCTCTCGTGGACCTCTCCACGGCGTCCCGGTGCTGATCAAGGACAACATCGAGGCGCCCGGTCTTCCGGGCCTCGCGGGATCGACCGCGTTGATTGGCAGGCCGAGCCGAGAGGCTCCCCTGGTCACACGCCTTCGCGATGCCGGAGCGATCCTGCTCGCGAGCACCAACCTCAGTCAGTGGGCGAACATCCGCTCTCCGCGCTCGACGAGCGGCTATTCGGCGAGCGCCGGACTCGTCGCCAATCCGTGGGCACTCGACCGTTCGCCGGGAGGCTCTTCGTCGGGTTCGGGCGCGGCCCTCGCCGCCGGTCTCGCCCCTCTCGCCGTGGGAACGGAAACCGACGGATCGATCATCTGCCCCTCTTCGGTAAACGGTGTTGTCGGGTTGAAGCCGACCGTGGGCGCCGTGCCCGCGAAGTACGTGGTTCCGATCAGCGCGAGCCAGGACAGTCCCGGGCCAATGGCTCGAAACGTTGACGATGTCGCATTGCTCTTCGGCGTGCTGGCCGGGGCTTCTCCTCCCGCCGTGGCACCGACGCCGATGATGGCGGTTGCGTCGAACTGGCGGACCGGCCATCCCCAGACCGACCAACTCTTCGATGACGTCGTTGCGACGTTGCGAGAGGGCGGGCTCGCGATTACCGATCGGGAATTGGCGCTGCCGGGGGTGCAAGAGGGGAATGACGAGGGCGTGGTGCTCTTCGCGGAGCTCGTCGACGACCTCGGCGCGTACCTCGAAGATCGTCTGGGAAGTGGCGTGCGCTCGCTCGCCGACGTCATCGCCTTCGAGGACGAGCATCGAGAGAGCGAGCAGGTCTACTTTGGGCACGAGTATTTCGTCTCCGCGATCGAGACGGGTGGGCGCGCCGGACCCGTCTACGCGCCGGCCCGCGAGCGAAACCTCGAGTGGGCGATCAAGACGTGTCTCGAGCCGGGTCTTGAAGGTGTCGATGTCGTGATGGCCGTCGCCTATGGGCCGAGTTGGAAGAGTGACCTCATCGTCGGTGTCCACCCCGGGCCCGCGAGCCCCGTCACCCAAGCCCCCGCAATCGCGGGATGGCCCATCATGTGCCTGCCCATCGGCCTCGTCCATGGCCTCCCGGTCGGCCTCGCGATAGTCGGACGGCCCGACAGTGAATGGACGATGATCGAAGCGGCCCGCCGCATTGAGAGGATTCTGCGACAGGAGGGCCCTTGGCCCCGGCCGCTCTGGAAGAAGCCTTCGAGGGGTTGACTGCGGGTTCGCCGCGCGGGCATCGCCCGTGCGACATCGCGTTTTGCGAACACTGGGCCAGTCAGAGCAGGGTGAGGTTCTCGCGTACGTCGCTGAGATGATGCTCGCACTCGTGCAGGGCCTGCGCGCCCGCCCAGAGGATCGTCACCTTCGCCGGTGTGACGGGGCTGTACACGAACTCGCGGGTCTCGAATCCCGGCGGGAGCAATCGGAAGGTCCTCACGAAGAGGCGTGACACCGCGGACAATTCGCCTTGGACGTCCGAGGACGTGTCAAGTCCGTAGAAGCCGAGGTTCACCCGCTCGTCGCGATGAATGGGGCTGCCCGTCGGCTCGTCCTCGACCGACGCGGTGATGACGCGCTCGCGGATCGAGATGAGCACGTCGCGCAGATGAGCACCGTATTCGAGCACCGACCACCGCCCGGGGCCAGGACGCTCCGAGGCCTGCGACCCGGCGCGCACGATGACGTCGACGAACGCGTCGGTGGCGCTCTTCAGGCGCAGGGGAATCTCATGTGCGGTGATGGCGCCCCACTCGAAACCGCACACCGGACATGTGGCTGCTGACGACATGGCGCCAACTTACCCTCGCGGTCGAGCCCGCGAAAGGGCGAGTCGCGTGACCGCCCCGCCCGTTCCCCTCGGGGCGCGAGCGGGGCGGTCACGTGGAGAACTACAACTTGAAGCCGCCCTCGGGTGGGGTCTCGGACTCGTCGGCGCCAGGGTCAGGGGTATCGGAGCCCTGGTCCGCCGGGTCTGGCGCGCCCAGAGGACCGTGCTCGCTCTCGTACGTCGAGAGTTCGCCGACCAGACGGTCGATCTCACCGGCCGTGGCGTCGGTGGCCTTTCCGGTGCGCTGGGCGAAGACGGCGGCTCCGAGTTCTCGGAGCAGTCCGTCCGCGCGCCGACGCGCCTGGACGTCCTCCAACTTCGACTGCCCGGCCTTGCCCGCTTCCTGCGCCTTCTGAGCGAGTTGCGCTGCCTGTGCTTTCATCTTGTCCATGAGGGCCATGATGTTCCTTCTTTCTCTCTAGAGTCGACCGAGTAGTCCCTGACGGAGTGGGTTCTGGGCGCTGTCGTCCCCGTGTTCCTCGGCTTCGAATTCGCGGTGCAGTGTCGACTGGAGCAGGACTGGCCCGTCGCCGGAGAGGGTGACCAGGTTGATCCCCGACCCGCCGAAGACGGCGGTCATCACGGTCTGGGCGTTCAGGGCGCCGACTCGCTCGACGTTGAAGTTGACCGAATCCGCGAAGGCCACGACGGCGCCGCCATGGACCTGGATCTTGCCGCCGTAGGCGGAGGGGTTGAGTTCGGTCAGCGTGCCGCCGCCGCCGACGATGAGCGTGCCGCCACCGGTGAAGTGCTCGAAGATCAAGCCCTCCTTCGAACGTCGGCCCATGTTGAAGCCCGCGAAGTCGATGTCGTATTTCACGGTCGCTTCGGCGCAGATGAAGGCGCGACTCTCCGCCCTCCAGCCGATCGTGCCGTCGAGCTCGAGGACGCGCACCTGACCGGGCACTTCGCCGGCGAACGCGACGAGCCCTGAGCCACCGCTCGGCGTGAACCACTGGAAGGCGAGGCTCTGGCCCGCGAGGGCACGCTTGCCGACTTCGGTGGCGGTGGCGACCGCCGCCTTCAAGAATCCCCCGCCGCTCTGCTTGGCCTCCTGGTTTGCGGCGTCCGCCTTTCCGCCCGGTACCGAGAGTCGCGTTTCGAGCGCGACATTCGTCGTCTTCCAACGGAACTTCGTGGCATCGGCGAACATGGATTGATTCGCGTCGAGCTGGCAGGTGATGCTCTGGGCGAACTCACCGGTCACTTTGCTGGTAATTGTCATATGTCACCTCAAGCGAAGAATAGCCCTCGCGAAGTTCCGATGACCAGCGGAGTTTGCGCGCGCCGTAGTGATCCTCGCCTGGTGGAGCGGCGTGCGCAAAACGGGCGAAGTGTCCCAGGTATCGCCGTCGCGGACGGGGCGAAGTGTAAGGGTGACGAGCACTAGCGGGAGGCCAGCGCGAAGTTGTAGTGGCTAGGTTTGGAACGTGACGCTGAGGGATCTTCTTGCGGTCGCTGTCCTGGGAGGCGTTCTGCTCTCGCCGTACGCCGCCAGCGCCTCCACGACGTCAAATAGGCCGGCCACCACCTCATCGACGAAACTCGCGGTCTACGACGACGGGAGCCAGGCGCTCCTCGTTCCCGGCAGTTGCTCGCTCGAGGGTCGGGTCGCCACCGCCACCGGGTCCTTCGTGGAGGGTTTCGCTCCGGCGTACTACTCGAGAATCGGCGACGGCATCCTTCTGTACGTCTTCGAGAACGGCGCGGCGCCGAGCAGGCCCTCCGCCAAGGGAACCATGATCGGTTCGTTTCCTCCGGAGAAGCCGTTCATCTTCGCCGCCCACGCAGCGAACCGGACGTGGACGGTGCACGAGACGCTCCTTGCCTTGGACCCGGGGCACATGAGTTGCTTTCTGCGGGTGCAGCAGGTCACGGTCGGAACCGGCGGCCCCGCGGGCGCCTGACCGTTGGCCGTGTTGATCCCTCTCGCGGAATGCCGCGGGTCGATGCCAGAGGCCTAGAGGTTTGGCCCCGGTATTGGCCTCGTCGAAAGTACCTTTGACGCATGACCATCATCACCGTGTTTCGAAGCCGGCTCCGAGAGGGCGTCGAGGGCGACTATCAGCCCTTGGCGCAGGAGATGGGACGGTTGGCCTCGTCAATGAAAGGATTCGTCGATCAGAAGTCCTACGTGTCGCCGGACGGTGAGTGCGTGACCGTCGTCCGTTTCGCCGATCTGGAGAGCCACCGAAGGTGGGCTCGAAACCCTGAGCACCTAGAGGCGCAGGAGAGAGGTCGCGCCGAGTTCTACTCCTGGTACGACATCTCGGTGAGCGAGGAGTCGTACAGCCGCAGTTTCGAGAACCTCGAATCTTGAACAGCAGGGCTGAGACCACTCACGAGGGCGGATAGCAGCTCTTCGGCTTCCAGTTCCACACCGCGAGCACGGCGGCGGGGATCACGACGGGACAGGTTGAGTCCTGGGCGGCGCCCAGACCGTCGTCGTAGACCTTCCACGTTCCGGGCGGCGACGTCTTGGTGAACAGGTTGTAGGCACCGTCGTCCTGCGCGCCGACCTGGGCCTGCAGTGAGTTGGGACTGGGGTCGAGGCCCGCCGCCGCGTAGTAGAGCTTCGTCGCCGGATCGAAGGCGTAGTACGTGGTGCCGGTGTCGAGGCCCACGTAAGCGGAGGCCGGCAGCTGATGATACGCCGCGGCGGCGTCGAGAAGGCTCAGGCGCACTGCGGGCGTGACGACGAGGTCCTGGGTCACGCTCGCAATCGATGTGGTCGATGAGGTCGATGAGGTCGAGCCGGTAGTCGTCGTAGTCGGCGATGTTGAACCGCAAGCGCTGAGCAGCAACGCACCCCCGACTAGGGCGAGGACAACTCGAAAGGCCCGCTCCATCCCGTTCTCCGATTTCTCGAGGCGTGACCGTAGTGTAAATCCGCATCGGGACCGGCTCAGGTCTCGCTCGTGTCAAGGCGAGTGCTGCCCACGTCGAAGCGGGTCTCACGAAGCACGCACGCGATGCTCCCCACGGGCCACCAGCAAGGTTGCGCGCGTTGTTGTCTTTTCGGCGGGGAGATGGCACAATGAACTCCGTCGTCTTTCAATCGAAACGAGTTGCAAAGTTGACATTCTCCGAGCCGGTCAAACAAGCGGTCCGGCAGCGCGCCAGAGGCAAGTGCGAGTGCGCGCGCAATACCTGTCCGCATTACGGACCGTGCAAGGCTCCGGGCACCGAGTTCCACCAGAAGTTGGCGACGGTCACCGAGGGCGAGGAGACGAGGGCGTGCCAACTGCTCTGTAAGGCATGTCACCAGCAAGCACACGCTTCATCGGGGTCGCTCGGGCGCATGTGAGCGAGACGCATGGGCGTCTCGCCTAGTCCGTTGAGCTCACCATCCAGCGAATGCCGAAACGGTCGAGGCAGCACCCCCAGTACGCGCCCCAGGGCATGTCGTGCATTCCGGTCGCGTCGCTCGCGCCTTCGGACAAGGCGTCGTAGATCCGATCGGCCTCTTGGCGGCCATCGAGATCGAGACTGATCGTCGTGTTGTTGCCGATTCTCACTTGGTGACCCATCGATGCCAGCATGTCGGTGGCCATGAGCAGGTGTCCGTCGATGATGGGGAGTTCGATGTGCATGACGAGGTTCTGTTCCTCCGGCGTCAGCGCGGCACCGTTTGGATTGGCGGGCATGTCGCCAAATCGTGTGATCGGCGCTTCGAGCTCCGTCTGGAAGACTTCCTTGTAGAAAGCGAAGGCCTCTTCGGCGTTACCCATGAAATTGAGATAGGTGTTGACGCGACTCACGCGAGCACCTTATCCGACGCGGTCGATTGTGCCGGGTTCGTTTCATGGCCGGCAGCGGACCCGGACGCGTCCGCTGCGCGCGGCGGCCCCGGGGACCCACCTCGCCATCGAGGGGTAGGCGGCGTTGGACCATGGACGAGCGATGCTGATCCGCCACTTCCTCGAGGCCGCCACCCAGACGCCTTGCAGCGGACCGGTCGACGGGGCATTCGAAGCATCCTGGGCCCGAGCGCGCGCGCTGGCATGCGCGCCGTTCGTGTCTCCGTTCAGGTGATCGTGAAGCGCCCGGTCGCAGTTCCCGCACTGCAGCGGACGGCGACGTGCGCCGTGCCGGGGTCGGTCGTCGGTCCGATTTCCCAGGTCCAGGTCGCGTCACCGCTCGCGTCGGCCGTCGTGGCGCCGAGCCCGTGGGCGGTGCTCTGGCGACCGCTCGGAAGGGTGACCACAAGGGTGCAGGCATCATCGGGCTTGGTTGAATGCGCGGTGAGCGACTCTTCGCCGCCGGGGGCCATGGGGGTCACCACCGACGTTATTCTGACGGTGCCGGTCGACGTGGTGCCACTGGATGAAGAAGCCTGCGTCGTCGCGGTTGACGAAGCTGCCGTGCCCGGCCAGGAGCCGAGAAAATGTTGATACGCGGCGACCCAGTTGACCGCCATGAGTCGCTGCGCACTGGCGAGACCTACTTGTCCGGCGCAGACGAGATCGTGCAGACGGTTCTCCAGGATGTCCTTGCTGTTCAGGTACCCGTGAGGGTGGTCGTTGAGCTCGGGCCACAGATTGGCCTCCACGTTGCTACCTCCGAGCTCGAGGGGGATGAGATGGTCGATCTCGTACTGGTTGGTGGTGTGGTGGGCGATGCCGTACTCGGCATAGACGTCGTCCTTCTCCGATTCGGGGACGTCACGGACACTCGTGGCGTAGCCGGGACGGCAGATGGTGGCGGCCGCCACGTTGAACGTGGCGCCGGGGGTCACCCGCAGGTCGTTGAGCGGCTCACCGTGGCTGTGCCGGAATATTCCAGGCGACGCGTCGGCAGTCGTCGGAGGCGCGACACCGGCACTGAGAAGGACGGCTGACGCCAGGACTACCGCGCGCGGTCCCCGCAGTGGTCGCATGTTCCCACCGTAGTCTGGGAGATCGTCCGGCCTGCGGCCGTCAACCGCCAGTCGACTCGTCGTCAGCGGACCGCGGCGCGAGCCCGCACAGGTCCGCGAGCCGTCACTTCGGTGGGAGCGAATACGCAAAGTCGAGGCCGCGTTCCAGCCATCGGTTCAACGAAGCAGTAACGATCAAGTCGCCGGCTCACGGTCAACGTCCGGAGAAGCGTCGCCAACTTCCTCTGCCAGGCTAAGTCTCCCAGTAGGTGCGATTACTGACGACAGCACCGGGCTGTCAGTGATCGCGACCGACCAAGTGCAGGTTTCGCAGGCGTCGGCGACCTTCGACGTCGTCCGACGTCGCTGAAGCGACGCTCATGGATCGATCAGCACGCCAGGGTTCAGTATTGCTGCGGGGTCGACGACCCTCTTCGCGGCACGCAACTGCTCGGCGAAGAGCGCCGGACGCTCGTGGTCGTACCCGGGGCGGTGGTCGCGTCCTACCGCGTGATGATGCGTCACCGTGCCGCCTCCGGCGTCGATCACCGCCATCACCGCGGTCTTCACCTCTTGCCACTGGGCGAGTCGCCCCGAACTGCGCCCGGGCGCGAGGATCGTGAAGTATGGCGCCACGCCGTCGGGATAGACGTGCGTCAGTCGGCACGTGACGATCGCGGGCCAGGCGTTGGCGCTTCGCAGCGCCTGTTCCGTCGCGACCTTGACGTCGCCCACGAAGGTGTCGAAGCGGTCCCATGTGACCGCGGTCTCGAACGTCTCGCTGATGAGCCCGAGACGGACGAGGCTGTCACGAACGTACGGAGCGCGCAGGAACGCCGAACGCCATTGGTCCGCCGCGTTGACCGGATCATCTGCGCCCTCGGGGCCTCTGTCGCTGCGCAGCTCCACGTCCCCGCCGTGGTCGCGTGCCAGTTCCACGGCCCTCGCCAGTGATTGTTCGACCGGGTGGTCGGCTGATTCGAAGCCGATGAGCAGCAGATGCGCGTCGCCCGAACCGGCTCCGGTCATCAACGCTTCGCCGGCGTCCAGCAACCTGCAGTTGGACGGCCACAAACCTGACTGGGCGAGGGCCCGAGCGGCGCGCGCACCCGTTTCGAAGGTGGGGAATCTGGCCACGGCCGAGGCCCGGAAGATCGGACGGTCCTGCAGCCGGATCCACGCCGACGTGATCACACCGAGGATCCCCTCCGAACCGATCATGAGCCGGTCCGGGGATGGTCCGGCCCCCGAGCCGGGAAGGCGGCGAGACTCCCAGAACCCCGCCGGAGTCACGGCCCGCAGTGATTCGACGAAGTCGTCGATGTGCGTGTGCAGGGTCGCGTAGTGGCCGCCCGAGCGGGTCGCAATCCACCCGCCGAGCGATGAGACCTCGAAGCTCTGCGGGTAGTGGCGCAGCGTGAGCCCGTGGGGGCGGAGTTGGGATTCCAGCGCCGGCCCGAATACGCCCGCCTGGATCAGCGCCGCTCGCGAGGCGGTGTCGATCTCGACCACGCGGTCCAGTCGTGAGAGGTCACAGCAGATCACGGGGCGGTCGTCGTCGCGGGGAGCCTCGACGCCTCCGACCACCGACGAGCCACCGCCGTAGGGGATCACGATTGCGTTGATGCGCGACGCCCATTCGAGGATCGCGACGACCCCCGCTTCGTCGGGCGGCGTCGCCACGACGTCGGGAGGCGACGTCCAGCGGCGCTCGAGCGCGCGCACGATGTCACGAAACGACTTGCCGTACGTGTGGCCCGCCCGTGCGACGTCGTCCAACTGGCACCAAGCAGCGAGCTCGTCGGGCGGCCTGATCCGCGGGGCTCGGAGACTTATCTCGCCGTGGGTCGGGGTCGTGAGCGGACCGGACGTGATGGCGACGAACGGCTCGAGGCGCCGAGCCAGTGCCTGTTGCTGACCGGGGGTGAGGCCTTCGCCCTCGAACCCCCATCCCCAGAAGCTTCGTATCTTCTCCACTTGTTCGCACGCTACTTCGAGCGATGCGGTGACGACAGCGCGGGTACGCGGCCGCAGGAGTTCCCCTGGCGGTCTCAGGCGCTTGGGCCCACTGCTTCGACCGTGAGCAGTGCCGCCTTTGTGTCGATGCCCCAGCGATAACCGCCGAGGGTTCCATCGCGGCGCACGACCCGATGACACGGAACTGCCAGCGCCGCCGGATTGGCCGCGCACGCTGAGCCGACGGCCCGCACCGCTCGGGGCGATCCGATCTCCAGCGCGAGCTCGGAGTAGGTGCGCGTCTGTCCGGTGGGAATGCGTCGAAGCGCCTCCCAGACCCGCATCTGAAAAGCGGTTCCGGTCAGGTCAACCGGCAAGATGGTGGGCTCTTTCTCGCCGCGCACCGCCCCGGCGAGCAGTTCGGCCACCTCGAGCATCGCGTCGTCGTCGCGCGTAATCGTCGCGAGCGGGAATTCGGCCCGTAGCTCGTCCGCCAGCGCCGTCTCGTCCGAACCGATCCGCACGGCGCAGACTCCCAGATTCGTGCTGGCGGCGAGGACGACGCCGATCGTCGTGATGATCGTCGTGTAGGAGATCCGCTCGCCCTTCGCGCCCGCCCGGTACCGCTGCGGGCTCATGCCGAGACGAGTGGCGCCGTGCTCGTAGAACGCCCGGCTCGAACCGTAGCCAGCTTCGACGACGGCGTCGGTGACCGCCATCCCCCCGCGTAGGGCGGATCTGGTCCGGTCGGCCTGCTGCGCGCGCAGGTAACTCCCGATCGGCACGCCGACGATCTCGGTAAACCGGCGGCGAAGGTGGCGCTCGCTGTAACCGAGCTCTGCGGCGACGCGCGCGATGCTCAGGTCACCGTCGCTGTGCTCGAGCCGGCGACAGAGGGCTATCACCGCCCCGAGCGACGGATCAGTAGCGCCATCGGCCTCCGGACCACAGCGTTTGCACGCCCGGTAACCGGCGTCCAGCGCGTCGGCCGGCGTCGCGAAGAACTCGACGTTGCGCCGAAGTGGGCGACGAGACCCGCATCCGGGTCGGCAGAATACGTTTGTTGTTCGCACGCCGTACACGAACACGCCATCCATGCGGTCGTCGCGCTCTTCGACGGCTCGCCACCTGGACTCTTCGAAGTTGTTCATACAAAGCAATCTAGAGAGACGTCAGGTCCGCCGCTTCCCGTTGGCGGACTTCGAATTCCGTGTCGCGTGGGGGCTTCGGGCGCAGCGGTGGCGTCGCGGATCTGGCACCCCTCACGAGGCGGTACACCTGGTCGTCCCGTAAACAGTGCGAATATACGGTGACGTCAAAGATGGGGGGACCATGAAGGTTGGAATCGGAGCGGGGTACTGGGGGGCCGGGCCGCCGACGGGCGTCGAGCAGCAACTCCAAGAGGCCGAGGCGCTGGGCGTCGACAGCTTCTGGACCGCCGAGGCGTACGGCTCTGACGCGTTGACGCCGCTGGCGTGGTGGGGCGCCAAGACCTCCACGATCAAGCTCGGCACGTCGATCTGTCAGATGGCGGCGCGAACCCCCACGGCGCTTGCGATGGCGGCGATGACACTCGACCACCTCTCCGGGGGTCGGGTGCTGCTCGGCATCGGAGCGTCCGGACCACAGGTCGTCGAGGGCTGGTACGGCCAGCCGTATCCGCGCCCCCTCGAACGCACGCGCGAGTACGTCGACATCATGCGAAAGGTCATGGCCCGCGTTGAGCCGGTGACCTACGAGGGGCGTCACTACCAACTGCCGCTCAAAGGTGGCGACCACCTCGGCAAGGCGTTGAAGTCGACGATTCATCCGTTCCGTGAGTCGATTCCGATCCTGCTCGCCGCCGAAGGGCCGAAGAACGTGGCGCTCGCCGCGGAGATCGCCGACGGCTGGCTGCCGCTGTGGTTCTCCCCGAAGTCCGACGGGTTCTATCGCGACGCGCTTCGTGAGGGATCCTCTGGTGCAGGAGTGCACACGACGCCGGACGACTTCGAGGTCGCGTGCACCGTCTGGATGCTCGAGCACGATGACGTCGAGGCTGCGGCGTCGTTCTTGAAGCCGGTGCTGGCGCTCTACATCGGCGGCATGGGCGCCAAGGGCGCGAACTTCCACCATGACGTCTTCGTGCGAATGGGTTGGGGCGACGAATGCGAAGCCATCCAGGACGCGTATCTCGCTGGCGACCGCTCGGGCGCCACCGCCTTGGTGCCGACGGCCATGGTCGAGGACGTCGCCCTCGTGGGTCCGGCCGACAAGATCGTCGAGGAGATCGAGCGAAAGTGGCGACCTACCTGCCTGACGACGATGATCCTCGGAGGGTGGCCGCGCGAGGATACGAGGGCCCGCATTTTGGACGCGGTGCGGGCCTAAAATTGCGGGGTTCGGCGTCACCACGTATGCCTCTCGAGATTCAAATGCCTAATCAATGGCCAGATAAGTAATGGCGGTCACGATCGAAGGGCTGCTGGCACCGGCACTGGACACCCAGCGGTAGCCCTGCGGTCGTCATTGGACCAGAGAGCGTGGCCAACGCTTAAGGTGAGGTGAACTTTTCCGGAACTGAGAGGAGAACGATGCCGAAGATCACACCGAGCCTGCTGTTCAAGAGCGAGAGCCAGTCGGCCGCGGAGTTCTACGTGTCGATCTTCCCGAACTCGAAGATCAACAACGTCAGTCACTACGGTGAGAACAGTCCCGTGCCGGCGGGAACGGTGCTCGCCGTGGACTTCGTCCTCGATGGACAGGATTACACCGCCATCAACTCAGGCGCCACCTTCAACTTCAGCGAGGCGTTCTCGCTGCGGGTGAACTGCTCGAGCCAGGAAGAAGTCGATCGCTACTGGGACGGCCTAGGTGCCGGAGGGGAAGAGGGCCAGTGCGGTTGGTTGAAGGACCGCTTCGGCGTGTCGTGGCAGATAGTGCCCACGGGCATGGGCGAACTGCTCTCCGACCCTGATCCGAAGCGGGCCGAACGAGCGATGCAGGCGATGTTGGGCATGCGCAAGTTGGACGTCGAGGCCATGAGAAGGGCCGCCGACGAGCAGTAGGACTCATCAGCCTCGGGTGCGAGCCCTCCACGATGGTCTGGCGCTGGCAGGGGCCCGGGACGCGTCAGGGCAGCTGGCGTCTGCTCTTTGGTTTCGGCGACGGCAATGCGTTGGTCGTGGCCTCGACGAGCGCGATGAGCCAGTCGCGGTCGTCGAGCCTTCGCCTCGAGATCCGAAAGGCTGGTTTTCCGCCGGGGTACGGCGGCGCTTTCGTGATTCGTCCCGCGAGCTCGCCCCCGGCGTCGGCGATCTTGATGAACAGCTGGTTGTCGCCGATCAGGGCGAAGGTCTTGCCCCGGAGGTACAGCGCGTAGCCCCCGAACATCGCCCGCGAGGAGACCTCCAATGGGAGCATCCGGTCCAGGACGTCCTCGACAAATTCCCGGTCAGTCGCCATCAGCAGAATCTACCGATACGTGGCGCTCAATTTCGATTGTCGCATCTCCCATCACCAGGCGAGGTCTCGTGGCCGGGTTCGATGATGTCATGCGACTGGGTTCGCGCTGGCCCGAGGTGACGGTCTCGACGTCGTACGGAACACCCGCTCTCAAAGTGCGTGGCAAGACCTTTTGTCGGATGTGGGGACCGCGCGACGTCTCCAAGGCCGATGTTGGCGCAGGCGATGTGCTGGTGGTCTTCTGCGAGCTCGACGAGAAGCAGTTCCTGCTCGCCGAGAGCGACCGGCTCGGTCTTCACGGCGCCCCACTGCGACGGCTGTGGTGCGGTGCTCGTCCTGCTCGACGATGTCGACGAGGCGCTTCTCCACGCGCTGCTGCTGGACAGCTATCTGCTGAAGGCTCCTCGACGATCAGGCGCCAGTTCCCCGAACCGTGAAGCGCAGAGCTCGGCGACCCGCAGGCCATATTCAGCCCCGATCACCCCAGATGGATTGATCGAGTGATCCGAAGTGCGCAGCGCAGCGGACGTGGCGGGCTTGCGGGCTGAGCAGCGAGAGATGTGACTTTCGTCCGGGGATTGACTGTCGCGGGATGCCTATCTTGAGTCTTGAGAGCAGTTCTTCATAGTGCTGCAACGAACCGTAGGAGGTCGCATGAGGCCAAACCGTCGGACATGGATAAGGGATTCGTTGCTGGCGTTCGTACTGGTGTCGGGCGTCGGGTTGACGACGTCCACGACCGGAGCGGGCGGTGCGACGTTGCCCAAGTGTCCCGTGATTTCCAGTCTGCCAGTGAGACCCGTGGCCGCCGACGTGCGGGCAGTGCTGACGAAATACTTCAGCGCGAAGCACCTCACGCCGATCAGCGTCTACAAGAATCAGGAGACGATTCTCAACGTCAAGGACCAGTCGGTCGGCACCCATTGGTGCAAGAACCCGGACGGGTCTAAGAGCGGTTACGTCGGAATGGTGCCGAAGAATGCAACCGCCGCGGTGATGGTCCACGTGAAGCACAAGCCCTACCCGGTGACCGAAGCCCCTTCGACCTTCGTCACGCTCGCGAAGGTGCCGGGCGTTGGTTGGAAGGTCGTCTCGGAGGGCACAGGGCCGTAAGGCGGTGATTCGCAAGTCTCCGCTCGGGTGAGGGTCTACGGGGTCGGGCGACGTTCAGTCGTCCAAGGCAACTTTCACCGCGCGGGCGCCGGTCGCTCGTTGGAGATCGGCGAACGACGTCGGGAACACGGCGTGAGGGTGCCCTGCTGCAGCCCAGATGACGTCGTAATCGTTCAGGGCCTCGTCGATGAGTATCGTGACCTCGCCAGACGGCTCCGCGGATGGCTGCGGTGCACGCCGTTGGGGCGACCAACCAACCGGGGCCACGCCGCCAATGGAGAAGCCCGACCACACCTTCACGTAGTGCGCGTCCGCTCGCAGCAGTTCGGGAACGCCCACTTCACGCGCTACCAGTTCTTCGTTCACCCGATGTCGACCGCTGGTGATCACCAGCAGCGGCAGATCGTTGGGGAGTCTGAAGATTATCGAGGAGGCGATCTGGCCCACCGTGATTCCGAGAGAGGCCGCCGCTTCGACAGCGGACCGGGACGATCCGTCCTGGACCTGAATATCTGCTGCGAGGCCAGCCCTCTCGAGCGCATCGCGAACTCGCTGCACGGCGGGGCGGTCAAGAATCGCGGACATTGGACCATTCTGGCAAAGGTTTGAAGCTGCTCGATGCCCAGCCTGCGGCAAGACGGCTGCGGTTTTGCGCTCTCGCAACCTTGTGGCGAGCGGGGTCCATCGATTCGATGGTTTGACCTGGATCGCCCCGAGGAACGGTCCGCTGCTAGAAAGTTGCCATGGCGATCGTAGGCGTCCAGCTCTTCTCCCTGCCGGTGGCCGATCCGGACCGGTCCATTGATTTCTACGTCGACGTGCTCGGCTTCGAGTTGGTCCGCGACAGCCCGATGGGACCCGATGCGCGTTGGGTTCAAGTCGCGCCCAAGGGTGGCGCGACGTCGGTCACCCTCGTCACGTGGTTTCCCACGATGCCGCCTGGTTCGGTGAAGGGCGTCGTCCTCGAGTCCGACGACCTCGAAGGCGACCTGACCGTGCTCGAGTCACATCACGTGAAGGTCGACGGCGGAATTCAAGAGCAGCCGTGGGGTCGGTTCATCACGTTCGATGATCCCGACGGCAACGGGATAGTCCTGCAATCGACACTGTCTCGTTAGAACGGTGCGTTCTCCGGACGTCGGGCCGGGTCGTTACGATGTGCCCATCGCTGGGCCTCGTCGCCAGGCGTACTAGGAGGTTGAAGTGATCGTTCACTCATGCATCGAAGGGCCCAGCCTCGAAGGGAACCTCCTGGGCGATCCCAGCGAGCGCGATCTCTTCGTCTATCTCCCGCCCGGGTACGAGGACTCGGATCGCCGCTACCCCGCGGCGTACCTCCTCCACGCCGCCGGGAGCTCCGCCCAGTTGCTGACGTACCCGTTGACCGACGGCCAGCGATGGACACCACCGATCGAGGATGTACTTGACCCCGTGTTCGGTCGCATGGGTGTGGCGCCCATGATCGTCGTCATCCCCGACGGCGATACCAGCGTCGGTTGCAGCCAGTGGCTTGATTCGCCGGTGACCGGGAACTTCGAGCGGTACGTCGTACGTGACGTGATTGGCTACGTTGACGAGCACTATCGGACCATTCCCTCGGCGATGAGCAGGGGCGTCTTCGGCTTCTCGTCGGGAGGCTTCGGTGCCTGGAACCTGGCGTCTCGCAACGCGGACGTGTTCTCGGCGCTGGCGATGCTCTCGGGCGATTCATTTCTCGACATGACCCACAAGCCCCTGCTTTGGCAGTACCTCGACAGCATCTGGCCGGAGGCCCCCAACGGGCCGGTCGAGGGCAACGACTTGTCCCAGGTCGTCTACAACTACGCGGCGACGTACTCACCTAACGTTGGCAACCCTCCGCACTTCGTTGACTTGCCGATTGCCTTCCCGAGTGGCGAACTGGTCCAAGACGTGTGGGACCGCTGGCTCAGCTTCGATCCGGTGGTGAACTGGCGTGGCCGCCAGGAGAACCTCCGAAGGTTGAACGGCATCCTCTTGGACGTCGGCACCAAGGACGACTTCGAGTTGCAGTGGGGTCACCGATTGTTGAGTCACTACCTGCAGCAGGCGGGCATCGCGCACGAGGCGACGGAGAACACGGGCAACCACGGTGGGAGGTCGCGTGAGCGCCACCAGATCGCCCTGCAGTGGTTGGCGGGAGTGTTGGAGCACGCCGAGCCAGATGGTCGTTGAGTCTTCGCAACGGGCCAAGCAGCTTGCTTTCCTTGTGGTCGCGACCCCTTTCTGAGAAGTGCCGCGCGATTCGAGTCGCCCGGCGCACCAGCGGCTGTGGCAGTTCAGGCTTCGGTCACGGAACGTTTGCAACGCCGTAACCATCGGGTCCTACGTTGAAGCTAGACGTAAAGGTTGGCTTTGGGACTCGCCGGCAATTGGACCGCGGCGGGACGAGGGCGCAACGGCGTTGCGGACGAAGGCGCCTAGTGTGATCGGCGCGAAGGCCTTCGTTCGTACGAGAGGGATTGCCATGACAGCGAATCACGAACACACACCGGGCCCGCCAGCCCATCTCTCCCCATCCGACGTTGTTGAGAAATTGGAGTCGTTGCGCGCTGAGATGCGATTGAGACACGAGGAGTATGCGTCGACCATCACTCGGGTCCGCCCCGAACACCGGCAGAGCGCCGCCAATCTGATCGACTATCTCACGTTGCGCCAGTACGACTTGCGCGATGTTCAAGATGCGCTCGCGGAGTTGGGCTTGTCGTCGCTGGGGCGGACCGAAGAGCACGTCATCACCACCCTCGAGCGCGTTATTGACAACTTGCACGGAATGCTGGGCAGTGGTGAGCGGCCGCGCACCGAGGCCGCCGTCAGCTTCTGGGAGGGTCGTGTCATTCTTGAAGCCAACACCCTCGCTCTCTTGGGTCCACTTCGTTTTGGACGCTCCACGCGAATCCTGGTGACGATGCCGAGTGAGGCGGCTGACGATTACGGGCTGGTCGTGCACCTCATGGAGCGGGGAATGGACTGCGCGCGTATCAATTGCGCTCACGATGGAGCGGAGCGGTGGGAGCGGATGGTCGCGAACATCCGGCGAGCCGAACTCGAAATCGGACGCGCGTGCCCGATTCTCATGGACCTGCCGGGACCGAAGTTGCGGACAGGTCCCATTGAGCCGGGACCCAGGGTCGTTCGGCTTCGACCGCAGCGCGACGCCTTGGGACGACCAGTCGCGCCGGCGACGGCCTTGCTCGTTGCTGATGGGCAGGCGGGCTTGATCGATACGAGCCCAGGGAACCACGTGGTCGAAATTCCCGTTCCAATGGATTGGCTCTCGACAATGGCGATTGGTGACCAGATCCGACTGCGCGACACCAGAGATTCCCCGCGGATGCTCGAAGTCACGTCCATGGTTGAACATGGTGTGTGGGTCGAGACCAGTGACACCACGTACCTCGCAACCGGGACGAAGTTGATGGCGCCGCACTCGCGCGAGGCGCAGGTCGGCCTGCTGGCGCAACTCGAGCAGGCGATCATTCTCAGGGTTGGTGACGTCCTGACCCTTACGGCGGACCTATCACCGGCGCCGTCGAACTTGTCAGGGGCGAATCGACGATCGGGGAACTTTGAAGATGGACATGGATTCGCCCTCAATCTGAGCATTGGCTGCACGGTGCCAGAAGTGTTCGAAGCGCTTCAGGTGGGTGACCGAGTGTTCTTCGACGATGGCAAGATCGGTGGAGAGGTTATTGCCGCGAGGCCGCGCGAGGCTGACGTGAGGATCTCACAGGCCTCTCCGGCGGGCTCGAAACTCCGGGCGGAAAAAGGCATCAATTTGCCGGACAGCGACCTTCGTCTGGCAGCCATTGGTCCAGAAGACGAGCAGATCCTTCCCTTCGTCGTCGCTCACGCCGATCTGGTGGAACTCTCCTTCGCGCAGAGTCCGGCTGACGTTCTGTCGCTCCAGGAACATCTTGAGCAGCTTGGTGGCGCCGATATTGGCATCGTCCTCAAGATTGAAACAGCCCGCGGCTTCGCTCAACTACCCGAGATGCTCCTAGCCGCCATGGCATCGCGGCGGGTTGGCGTCATGGTGGCGCGCGGCGACCTGGCCGTCGAGTGTGGCTTCGAGCGCCTTGCCGAAGTGCAGGAGGAGATGCTCTGGCTCTGTGATGCCGCGCACATGCCGGTCATCTGGGCGACACAAGTGCTGGATCAGATGGCCAAGACCGGCCAGCCGTCGCGAGCGGAGATCTCCGACGCGGCGATGGCGGGACGCGCCGAGTGCGTGATGTTGAACAAGGGGCCTTACATCGCCGAGGCGGTCGCCGCTCTTGATGACATAATCAGTCGAATGAGCAGTCACCAACTCAAGAAGATCAACCTCCTGCGACGTCTCGAGAGTTGGACATTGCCACTCAAGTGATTCGCGTTGACTGATCGGCACGGTGCGTCGGTGGCTCGCGGGAAGTCGGACAGTGCAGTGTTGCCCGGCACGCTGAGGACGTCACCTACACGGAGCTTTGGTGGCCATGAATTGCCGAGGGCGTCCAGCCGCCTGGGCAATTAGTTCGGATCATCCGCGACGTCTTCAAAGATGTACCTGCAATAATCATGTCAAACAGGGGGGATGATGGCTCAAATCATCAAGGACGTCGCCGATCGAAAAGGGTCCGATTTCGCGGTCATTGACGAGCTTGGTGAGACTACGTGGTCGGACTTCAACGACCGCGTCAACCAGGTCATCCACCTGTTGCGCGATATGGGCCTTCAACCCGGTGACACCATTGCCGTCATGTCCGGCAATCGAAGAGAACTCTTCGAAGTGGCCGCTGCCGCGGTCCACACCTCCCTGGTGTTCGTTCCGGTGAACTGGCATTGGGTGAGCAAGGAGTTGGCGTACGTGCTGGCCGACTCCGACGCCAAGGCGCTGTTCGTCGAGGATCAGTTCGCCGACGTCGCCCGTGAGGCGTTCGCAGACCAGCAAGCAGAAGGTTGCGCCACCCGCGTCATCATCGGCGACCGAGCGATGGAGGGCTTCGCCGCGTACGAGGAGTTGCTTTCGCGGCAGAGCACCGACGAGCCAGCAGGCCAAGCCAGCGGTGGACCGATGTTCTACACCTCGGGCACCACTGGGTTCCCGAAGGGCGTGCGCTCCGGCCTCAACTCGACCGGCAACGACCTCGGACTGATCAAACTTCTTGCGACGGGTCTGTGCGGCGTGCTGCAGATTCCGAATGAAGGCGTAACGCTGTTGGACGGGCCCGCGTACCACTCGGCGCAGCTGGCACTCTCGCTTTACCCGCTTCTCGGGCTCGGCAACACGTGCGTCATGCGCCAGCATTTCGACGCGGCCTCGCTGTTGACGTTGGTCGACCGCTACCGGGTGACCAACATCCACCTCGTCCCCACCCAGTTCATTCGCCTGCTCAAATTGAGTGACGAACAGCGGAGAAGCTTCGACGGCTCGTCGCTGGTCTCGGTCATCCATGGTGCCGCGCCGTGTCCCCTCAAGGTGAAGCAGCAGATGCTCGACTGGTGGGGATCGGTCGTCACCGAGTACTACGGTGCCACCGAGAGCGGCTTTCTCACAGTCATCCAGGGCTCCGAGTGGTTGGAACGCCCCGGCAGTTTGGGAAGACCGCTGGCGTCGAGCGAACTGTTGATCGTGGGCGCCGACGGGGAGCCGTGCGCACCAGGACAAGTCGGGCAGATCTACTTCAGGAGCCGGAGCGGTGCGGACTTCTCGTACCACAAGGCCGAAGAGAAGACCGAATCCGCTCACCTCGCGCCCGGCGTCGCCACTGTCGGCGACGTTGGTTACGTGGACGAGGAGGGTTACTTGTTCTTGAGTGACCGCAAGATCGACATGATCATCAGCGGCGGCGTGAACATCTATCCCGCGGAGATCGAAGGCGTGCTCGTGACGCACTCCGCGGTCGCCGACGCGGCGGTCTTCGGGGTGCCCGACGAGGAAATGGGTGAGCAGGTGAAAGCAGCAGTGGAACTCGTCGACGGCGTCGTTGGCTCGCCCGAACTTGCCGCGGAACTCATTGCTCTTGTGCGCCAGAACCTTGCTGGCTACAAGGCCCCGAAGTCGATCGACTTCGAGGATCATCTTCCGCGTTCGCCGACCGGCAAACTGTACAAGCGACTTCTGCGTGACCCCTACTGGGAGAACGTGGATCGTTCGATCTAGTCCGGCCGCCGTCGCGCAAAGGATGTCGTTTCGCTCGCGAGGAGAACGGCGCGGTGGTCCCGTCGTATCGATGACCAGGCCTTGGATGGCTTTCCTCGTTGGTCTACAGGGGACCCTGTGCCGCTGAGTGCATGCCGGATTCAACGATCCTCAAGCCGTACAGTGGTATGGAGTTGAGGAATGCGGGAACTGCACAGTCTTGTTCAGCCGAAGCCGACATCTTCCGATGCCGACGATGGCAATTGTGATGCTCGGTCAGTCACTGATGCTGAGCGGAGGATGGGAAAGATGCTCGTCAACATGATGGGGATTGAAGAGACAGTTGAAGTGACGAATATCAACAGCCGGCGGACGGATTCCGCAGCTGATCCGAAGGACCGGGTCACGCTCACGACGATCGTCGGGGCCCTGCTCACGTCCTTCACGACGACCGATTCGCCCGAGCCGACCGCGCCCAGCGACGCGCAAGTCACCGCCATCGCCCACGGGGCCGTCGTGAATCGTACGAGGGTTGATCCTGAACTGCACGAGGACGTCGCTTGACCTCTTGGGGATTCGGTTCCTCAGACCAAGAGCACCGCTTGTCCGGAAGCAGTTCGAGTCCGAACAATCTGATTTCCTGATTCAGGGCCGCAGGTGTGGCGAACTTCCAAACCTTTCAGGTTCACGTGATCGAGACTTCTCCTCTCGCAGGTTGCCCGAGGGAACGGAAGCCGTGGCAAGTCGATTGAATTGAACTCGTCACTCTGCTCACGACGTCGTGTAGAGAGGTATCCCTGTGCCCGCGCGGATCGGCTGCACGCTCATCGAGGACTTGGAGACGCAGACTGAAACGCCGAAGTTCTCCACCTCGTCCTTTTCGCCAGCGGGATTGGGAAGGGTCTGACCCGGCGGCACGACCCGAAGCCCAGCCGCGTTCACGCTCTTTCCTGGGCACGCCGCCCCGGTGTCCTCGACCCCGAGAATGGCGTGTGCCGTCCCCATGGGCGCCAACGTGACCGTGCTGGGGGCGCCTTGCGCTGATGCGGGCTTGCCTAGCGGAACACCGGTCTTGGTGACGCCCCTCACCGTGGCGTTACCGCGTAACGTGCAGGCCTTGGACCCGATGTTGCTGAACTCCAACACGTAGTAGGTGGTGCCGGCGGTGCCATTGCCCGCGGACGAAGCCCAGACGTACGTGTTGGCGGTCGTGCACTTGGCGATCGTCGCCGCGGAGGCCGGTGAATTCGAGGCGAACGGCACGGCCATGGCGGCGGTGGAAAGCAGGATGACCGCACAGAGCACAGCCTTGCTTACCGTGGTTCGCCGACTAAAAAGCGGTGTCACTTTCATGGTGGAACCTCGCTTGGTGGATGGGCGCGGGATTCTCCAACGCCTACGCAATCATCCAATCGTTTGTCAGCGATCTCGACCAGAGTCCTAAGGCCCGTTTGTCTTGTCAATCGGGCCGATCGCAAGCGTCCTTGCCGGACCGGCACGGTCGGCTGCCATTGTTGGCCAGGAGGGGCAGTGACCTCCGGAAAATCACTTCTTTGAGACTGGCTGCCTGATAATCGTCCTCAGCTTGTTCGGCGTCGTTCGGCGTGGATCGCTCAAGTAGATCTCATGATGCTTGCCGCTCTCCTTGAGACCATGAGCTGGAAGGTACGAGTTGTGCAGCTGCGAAATCACCGGCCCCTCATCGCTGTACGGGCCAATGAACAACGTCTGCACCGAGAGGCCCTCGGTCAGGGCCTCTCTTCGAACGCGTGTGAGATCAACTGCTGGCTTGCGCTTGGCAACCGAATCCAGGCCCTCTTCGAAGAGCGAAGGAGCTATCCAATCCGGCAGCATGATCATGGCCGTCCAAAGCCACCCGCCCTTGTTGCCCGATTCGAAATCCTTCATGTCGTTCGACCACCAGAGTCCTTCGAGAGGAGGAACGGTGTAGTCGCGCCCAAGTTCCTCCTTGCTCATGAATTTCAGGGTGTACGAGAGCGTGTACAGGGTTTCGATGGCGGAGGCGTATTCCTTGGACGTGTTCGGGTCTCCTGACCCATCAACCATCAAGAAGTGCAACGTGGGAACCATGACCTTGGTGAAGGTTCCGGACTTTGACGTATAGAGCTCCTTGAACTTCAGCTTGAGGTCGATCTTCTCCACGCCCACATACTGCCACCGCTCAAGTGAGCGCTCTGCCGCTTGACTCCGTGATCGCCCAGGACCCTCAAGCTCCTTGCGAAATCACGTCCGAGTCTGGGGACGTTATGTCGAGTCCGAGGTCCAGCGCGGTAACTGAATGGGTGAGTGAGCCGACAGCGATGTAGTGAACACCCGCTTGGGCGACCGAGCGCGCGCGTTCAAGCGTCATCCCACCGCTGGCCTCGACGCGAGTTGCCGGTGATCGGCGAGTGATCGCTACGGCAGCTCCAATCGTGTCGATGTCCATGTTGTCGAGAAGGATCAGCGAACACCGGGCGTCCACTGCCTCGCGGACCTGGTCGAGGGTGTCGCACTCGACCTCGAGGACGATATCCGGATTGGATGATCGGATGTCCGCCACGGCCTTCGTGATGCCGCCGGCGGCGGCGATGTGGTTGTCCTTTATGAGGGCGGCGTCGCCAAGGCCCATCCGGTGATTCGCTCCGCCGCCGCATCGCACGGCGTACTTCTCCAATTGTCGAAGTCCCGGCGTCGTCTTCCTGGTGTCGCGCACCTGACAGTTCGTGCCGTCAAGAGCGCGAACCCAAGCGCTCGTCGCGGTGGCGATGCCGGACATGTGAGTCATGAAGTTCAACATGGTCCGTTCCGCCAGGAGCAGCGGACGAACCGGGCCCGAAAGGTGCAGGGCAGCGTCGCCAGATGCGATGGCGTCACCGTCTTGGTGAATGAGGGTGGCCCCGGAGAGCGGAAACGACACGGCCTCAAGAACGACGAGCGCCACGGCGAGTCCGCACACGATGCCCGATTGGCGCGCGACCACTTCGGCTTCGGCCTTCTGGTCGAACGGAATCGTCGCCTCACTGGTCACGTCGGGTCCGAAGCGAAGGTCCTCACCGAGGGCGACGTTGACCAACCGCTCGAGTTCCGCGGCGCCGATGCCCGAGGCCTCCAGCATCTCGCAGAGCCTCTTGTTCATGCTCCGGCCAAGGTTGCCACTCGGGCCACGATGTTGTCGTCGATGACCTGAAGGGAGAGGGAGCGCCCCCAGTGGTCGGAGACCGCAGGGAAGTCACGTCGCCGATGACAACCACGACTCTCCTCTCGAAGGGAAGCGGCGCAGGCGACGAGGAGAGACACCGTATGGAGGTTGGTCGCCTCGAGAGTGGCGAGGTCAAGTGCCTCCGCGGATCCGTCAGACGTGCGGGCCAGGGTCTCGAGCACGTCCTCGAGGCCGCCTCGATCACGGACCACTCCGACGTGCGTCGACATCTTGGCTGCCAAGGTCGCTCGGGTCGTGGGTTCGACGCCGCGTCCGCGAGCTGGCTCGACGAACCTCGCGAGCGCCGACGGACCAGAAGGACTCGAGAGCGCAACGTCCAGTTGGCGTGCCAGCCGGCGCCCGGAGATGACGGCCTCGGTGAGCGAGTTGGACGCCAAGCGGTTGGCGCCGTGCACGCCGGTGGAAGCCGCCTCCCCGATCGCGTAGAGGCCTCGAACTGACGTGCCGCCGTCGAGGTCAGCCCTGATGCCTCCGCACGCGTAGTGGGCTCCCGGTGCGATTGGGACGAGTTCGCTCACCGGGTCGACTCCCGCCAGACGGCACAACTCCACGGTCGTGGGGAACTCCTTCTCCAATCGAGACTTCCCGATCGTGCGGGCATCGAGCCAGAGATTGGCGAGCGGTTCGACGGGCGAGTGCATCCGTTTGAACATGATGAACGAGACAACGTCGCGCGGCGCGAGATCGCCGCGCTCATGGTGTCCTCGCATGACCGGGACACCCTTCCTATCAACGATGGTGGCGCCGGCGCCTCGGATGGCCTCAGTGATGAGGTGGGACTGGCCCCGCTGACCGGGAATGTAGAGGACGGTCGGGTGGAACTGGACGAACTCGACGTTCGCGAGTTCGGCTCCCGCTCGGGCCGCGAGTGCGAGACCGTCGCCAGTGACCTCGGCTGGATTTGTCGACGAGGAGAAGACCTGACCGAATCCTCCGGTCGCCACGACGACGGCGCGTGCGCTGACGACGCCAAAGTCCAGTTGCTGTTCAGATGCTCGACTATTCCTCCCCGCGACGATGCCGACGACCTCACCACGACTGTCTCGAAGCGCATCGACGGCGACGGTGTGCTCCATTATCTCGACGTCAGAGCTGATCACCGCCTCGCGCAGAGCCCGGTGAAGCTCGGCTCCAATCGCGTCGCCGCCAGCGTGGACGATCCGACGGTGCGAGTGTCCTCCCTCGAGGCCGAGCGGACCGTCGTCGAAATTGGCGCCCAGGTCCGCGAGGTACCGAACCGTCTCCGGGGCGGCTGCCACCAATTGGCGCACCACCGCCTCGTCGGCGAGCCCGGCGGCGGCCGTGAGCGTGTCATCCACGTGCGAAGCGAGCGAGTCTCCGTTGTCCATAACCGCCGCGAGGCCGCCCTGTGCGTGCAGCGTTGACCCTCCTCGCAGACTTCCCTTGCATACCAGGATCACCCGGTGGCCTCGTCTTGAAGCGTCCAAGGCCGCGCTGAGACCGGCGGCTCCGGCGCCGATGACCACGACGTCGGTCTCGCGGCTCCACGAATGATTCGCCGAGGGAAGGTACCGGATCGAGCCGGCGCTCATTCGCCCACCATTGACGACGCGCCGACGGTGATCATCGCTTCGACGGCGCGACGAGCGCGGCTCGCGACATCGGGATCAACGACTACCTCGGTGGTTCCCTCTCGCAGGCAGTTGAGCAGTACTTCGCGCGTCGTCATCTTCATGTAGACGCACTCGGCCTTCGCGTTCACGGGTTCCCACCTGATCGAGGGGTTGGCCCTGCGCAGTTGATGCAGCATGCCAGTCTCGGTGGCGACCAGGACCGAAGGAGCCTGCGTCGATCGCGCCCGCTCGAGCATCCCACCGGTGGAGAGCACGTGGGTCCGGTCGGCGGGGAGGTCTCCCGTGCCGGTGAGCCACAGTGCGGGCGTGGCGCATCCGCACTCGGGGTGGATGAAGAGTTCGGACTGAGGAGCGGCCTCGGCCTTGTCGCGTAGCTCCTGCGGGCTGATGCCAGCGTGGACGTGGCACTCGCCCATCCAGATGTGCATGTTCTCTCGCTTGGTTGCACGCTGCACGTGCGCGCCCAGGAACTGGTCAGGCAGGAAGAGCACCTCCCGGTCGCTCGGTATGCCCGCGACGATCTCGACGGCGTTCGCCGACGTGCAGCACAGGTCCGTCTCGGCTTTGACGTCAGCGCTCGTGTTCACGTAGGCGACCACCACGGCGCCGGGGTGCTCGGACTTCCACCGGCGCAGCTGCCCGGCGTCGATGCTGTCGGCGAGCGAGCAGCCAGCTCGCGGCTCAGGAATCAGGACCGTCTTGTCCGGGGCCAGGATCTTGGCGGTCTCGGCCATGAAGTAGACCCCCGCGAAGACGATGGTCGCCGCCGAACTGGACGCGGCGATCCGAGAGAGGGCGAGCGAGTCGCCGACATGATCGGCGACGTCCTGGATCTCGGGGAGCTGGTAGTTGTGGGCCAGGATCACGGCGTCGCGTTCGTGCGCGAGTCGACGGACCTCTTCGTGCCACTCACGTTGGAGACGGTTGTCTGTTTCGGTCGCTGTAGTCGTCAACGGTCACCTTGCTCTTACGAGGCGGATCGGCACGTGCATTGAGACCGTGCTTCACAAGAGAGGATCTCTCTCAGTGGTTTTCGCCTCACAGGCGAAAACCACTTCTTCAAGTTACTATGGGGCGTGCCGTCACGTCAAGATTCCGCGGTGCCAGAGAGTGCGCGAGGGAACGACGTTGGCTCCGAGAGCCGGTACGAGCACGAGGCCCTGGCGGTGGTGCTGCAGGTTCGAGACAGGAAACTGCACGTGCTTCTTTGGCGGCGGGCGTTCGAACCCTTCGCGCGAAGCTGGGCGCTGCCCGGCGGTGCGCTCGGCAGTACGGAGCGCCTCGGCTCCTCGCTCAGCCGACATCTCGCGGCCAAGGTGGACCTTACGGATATTGGATTCCTCGAGCAACTGGAGACCCGCAGCGACGTTGATCGGGACCCGCGAGGACGGGTCATCGCGACGGCATATATCGCGCTGGTGTCGACGGACCTGAATCCGACGGTACCCAGCGACACGGCGTGGTTCCCAGTCGACGACCTTCCTCCCACGGCCTTCGATCACGCGTCGATCATCCGCTCTGGACGCGAGCGCCTGCGAGCGAAGCTGACCTACACCAATGTGGCGTACGCACTCGTGCCGATGGGCTTCACCATCGCCGACTTGAGGGTTGTCTACGAAGCGTGTCTCGGTCACGTGGTTTCCCCCACCAACCTTCAGAGGGTGTTGCTGCGAAGAGAGATCATCGAGTCAACTGATTCGGTCGCGTCACCTTCGTCGTCTGGAGGGCGTCCGGCGACGCTGTACCGATTCAGTGAACGGACATTGCGAGTAACGGATCCGTTCGCTGCCTTTCGCCCCCCGAGTCTTGGTGCTGGTCCAAGAAACGCAGCAGGAAGTTGATCGTCACAATGCGCTGCCGCTACGGCGGAGCTCTCATGACGCCGGGTTAATCCAACGCTGGCCGGGGGACGTCACGCCGCAGGAGAATGCGAGCATCTCTTCACGAATAGCCAGGCCGTCGAACTTGTAGAGGTGCTTGGGTGCCTTGGGTGCCTTGGGTGCCTTGGGTGATACGTTCGCGGGGTGAGTAGTTCCCCTCACACAGTTCTTGGGATGGCCCCTAACGACCGTTAACTCCTGACCCGTCCGTCTTATTGGCGTTGGACGGGCCAGCTCGCGCGAGGCGAGTTGACGCTCTGCGCCGAGCGGTACCGATGCTTCGAGGAAATGCCTCTGGCGTTCCTGGGAGATTGAGCAGCCAACTTCCTGATGATCCTGTGCGCGGCTCAGTCCTCGAGATCCTTGATAACGAGGAGACGGCGCCAAGTCACCTCGGCGATGCGCTAGCGCCAGTGCGGATAGGTTACGTAGGCGAACTTCCCGTAGGAATCTGTCTCCCAGAGCACGACGAGACCCTCCTGTTGAGGGATGTAGACCACGTCACCAGGCAAGAACTTGTGCTTCTCCCCTCCCTCGGTCAGGGTGATTTCACCTTCGATCATGTAGCAGACCGCGCAGTCGTTGTCATAGTCGAAGTCGACCGGTGCCGACTTCCAGATCTCGGCGACGCCGGCCGACACCGGGGCGTCCTGAGCTTGGGACACGAGGTCGACGAGGTGGAAAACCCCTTCGCCGACATCCAGCGGCTCGGGCTTGATGGAATCCTTGGTGAACAGCAACATTGGTTACTCCTTCTTGTCAAACGCCACACAATCAGGCGGGCGCGAGTCCTTAAGGCGAACTGCCACATCAAGCGGACGATAACACTATGCAACATGGTCGGCAGTTGCGGTCGCGCAGTTGAATGAAGTCATCGGCAGCTCGGGGAACCTAGTGGGTAGGTTGGCCGTCGTCCGTGCGATGGTCCAATGCTCGATGAGCTCGGGCACCGTGAAGAGCCGACTGTTGGTTGTGGTCGCGATGGTGACGGAGGCAACCGTTCGAAAGCGCCCTCCCAAGGTAACCGTCGCGTCACTCGACTCCAACGACGGGGATTGCTGGCGAAGACATTGGAAGAAGTCATGGCAGTGAGGGGCCTTGCTGAGGGGCTCGAGTGCGTTTCCTTCATTGACCTTCGGAATCGATTGACACCCCTTCTGTCAAAAAAGTCAGAACTCGAGGCTTAAGTGGTTGGTCGCTACCAATGACTTGTTTAGATGTCTTCGATAGGGTTTTAGCGTCATAGAACACGTTCAAAGGTTGGAGGTTGTGGCAACCAACGATTGGCCAAAGCAGGGGCCTGCTTCCTACTTCCCATCAATTGAGAAAAAGTATGGCAAAACTATTGCTGAATGGCAGAAGATAATTAGTTCATGTGGGAAAGAAAAACACATGGAGATAGTTAACTATCTGAAGTCAGAGCACCAGATGGGCCATGGTCACGCAAATGCACTCGTGGGCTGGACGCTTGCTGGCAATCAAGCCAAGTAAGACTCGCACCCGACAGCGGTTGTAGTTCAAACTCCTGTGATCGAGTGGGTGCGGTGGCTTGATGCCCTGGCAGAGTTCATAAAGAGGTGTGACAAGCACTGAAAAACACTGGGAATCTTCGCTCTATCTAACCTCCCACAGGGGATTAGAACCCCGTTCATCGCGGGTTGTGTTGGGCCCGTGCGGCGCCAGGTCACATCTCCTACGATTCAGCCATCGAAACCCTGACATTCCTCTCCAGTGATATTGAAGGTTCCACGACCATCCTGCGCCGCATCGGTGATCCCACCTACGCATCCGTCTTGGCCGAGCACCACCGGATGGTTCCCGAAAGTGATATGCGGTTTTCCCAGGTTTCAGATGTGAAGCCTTTGGGCCTTGTCTACGCTCATATTCAACTTTCAGTGGGTTTTGTTACGCGAAATTGGGCAGATCTGAACATGTGGCATCGGATGAAGGAGCGGCTCCCATGTCGCCTCTGATCCTGCCGCGACGCCAAGTTCTGGGCGGTGCGGGTGTAGTGGCGGGCGCCATTGCCCTGGGCGATCTTCGGGCAAAAAATTCATTCGCGGCGACGAAACCAGAAGGAATGACGGCAAGGGAACTCTCCGCCAATTTGTCCAACCCTACCAACGCGATGTACATCGTGGCCCACCCGGACGACTCCCTAATATTTCAGAGCCCCTCGCTACTGCAGAACATCCAAAACGGCCTCAATGTTCTCACAGTCCATCTCACCGCGGGCGACGACGGGATGGGCGAGGGTTACTGGGGGGACCGTGAGTTAGGCATCGAAGCGGCGTACGCCCTGATGGCTGGCGTGGACAATAATTGGACGACCTCTGCGCTCACGGTAGGCAGTCATCAGATCGTGCTCGACACGCTCACCACGAAGTCCAACATCACGGTAGCGTTCATGCGCCTTCCGGACGGCGGCTATCCCGATGGCGAAGGTACGGCTCTGTATAACTATCAGAGTCTCATGCAACTCTGGCAAGGCTCGGAATCTTCAATCACCGCAGTGGATGACTCGACCTCGTACCTCTTCCAGGACCTGATCAGCACGTTGGCCTCCATGATGAGTTCGTTTCAACCCCAACTGATAGTCGTGCAGGACTACGTCAATACCTTCGGTGATGGCGATCACTTGGATCACTACGCCGCCGCGCAATTTGCGCAGTCAGCGCACAATCTGTATGCAACGACGCACAGTTTTGTCGGTTATTTGGGCTACCCGATTACGGCGCTCGCGGCCAACGTCAGTGGCACCCTTCTAAGCACCAAGCAGTCGGCCTTCTACACCTACGGTTCCTACGACTCGCTGACCTGCTCGAGCCAAGCGTCGTGCGCGTCGATGGCGTACGGACCCTGGTTACTACGCCAGTACATAGTTGGATCCGTGCCGGCGATCGATATGCCCATCGCCTCAGCCGGGTCGAACCAAGTCGTTGGCTTGGGATCATTGGTCGAACTAGACGGTTCGACGAGCTCGGACCCGAACGATCTGTCACTAACTTATTCGTGGACCCAGACGGCTGGCCCGACGGTGACGCTGTCCAGCCCCAGCGCGGTGCAACCGACTTTCACCGCCCCGGCGTCATCGCAAACACTGATCTTCTCTTTAGTAGTGGCTAACGGTACCGAGGTAAGTGCTCCCTCGTTGGTGACGATTTCAATCGGGACGCCGAGCAACGTCGCGCTCGTCGCGGGCTCGACCTCGTCGACGAAAGTGGGGACCACCGGGGCCATCACCGTGACCAGTCCACAGAACGTCGCCTCCAGTGCCAACGTGCTGCTCGCGATGGTGCAGGTCTTTGGACCT
>Ga0182014_10000329_pt1 | contig 60621 bp, 49 predicted proteins | sample 612S2DmetaG_FD_120489 | JGI IMG/M metagenome (GOLD analysis project Ga0182014, IMG submission 120489) | Permafrost microbial communities from Stordalen Mire, Sweden - 612S2D metaG | ecosystem: Environmental > Terrestrial > Soil > Wetlands > Permafrost | place: Sweden: Stordalen | collected... | reverse complement strand
TCCAAAGGTGGTCTGGGTCAGATCGTTGGTGCCGAAGCTGAAGAACTCGGCTTCTTCGGCGATCTGATCGGCGGTGAGGGCGGCGCGGGGCAGCTCGATCATGGTGCCCACCATGAAGTCGACCTTGGTCTTCTTCTCTTCGAAGACTTCGGCGGCGACGCGGCGGATGATGGCGGCCTGGTTGCGCATCTCCTCGATGGAGCCGATGAGCGGCACCATGATTTCGACATGCGGATCGCCGCCCTTGTTCTTGATGGCAACAGCTGCCTCAAGGATGGCGCGCGCCTGCATCTCGGTGATCTCGGGGAAGGCGATGCCAAGACGGCATCCACGCAACCCGAGCATGGGGTTCTGCTCGTGCAGTTCTTCCACGCGGGCCAGCAGCGGACGCAACTCCTTCAGCTTGGGCGAGCGCGGCTTCGTTTCTTCCAGGCGGGCGATCTGAACCAGCAGATCTTCGCGCTTGGGCAGGAACTCGTGCAGCGGCGGATCGAGCAGGCGGATGGTGACCGGCAGCGACTCCATTGCCTTGAGCAGGCCGACAAAGTCGGCGCGCTGCATGGGCAACAGCTTCTTGAGTGCTGCGCGGCGATCCTTCTCGTTGTCGGCAAGGATCATGGTGCGCATGTGTTCGATGCGGTCTTCGGCAAAGAACATATGCTCGGTGCGGCACAGGCCGATGCCTTCAGCCCCGAACATGCGAGCCTGCTTGGCGTCGCGGGGAATGTCGGCATTGGCGCGGATCTTCAGCTTGCGCAACGGATCGACCCAGCTCATGAACTTGACCAGATCGGGATCGTCGGGCTGCGCATCGAGCGTCTTCAGTTTGCCGGCGATCACGCGGCCGGTAGTGCCGTCCAGCGAGATAAAGTCGCCCTGCTTGTAGACGTGGCCCTTGACGCGGAGTTCCTTCTTGGCTTCGTCGACCGTGCACTCGCCGGCGCCGGCCACGCAGCACTTGCCCATGCCGCGGGTGACGACAGCAGCGTGCGAGGTCATGCCGCCGCGCGAGGTGAGAATGCCGGCCGCAACTTCCATGCCGGCGATATCTTCCGGAGTGGTTTCGCCGCGGACCAGGACGATGACCTTGTAGGAGCCGTCGGCATGACGCTTGACCGCTTCCTCGGCGGTGAAGACGATCTGTCCGACAGCCGCGCCGGGCGATGCCGGCAGGCCAGTGGCCAGAACCTCGATCTTCTCGCCCTTTTCAACCAGGCGCGGGACCAGGAAGTCGTAAAGCTGGTTGGGCTCTACGCGATGGATGGCTTCTTCCTGTGTGATGAGGCCTTCGCGCACCATGTCGATGGCCACGCGAACAGCGGCCAGGCCCGTGCGCTTGCCGTTGCGGGTCTGCAGCATGTAGAGCTTGCCGTCCTGAATGGTGAACTCAAAGTCCTGCATGTCGCGGTAGTGCTTTTCCATCTTCCGCGTGATGTCCTTGAGCTGCTCGTAGACCTTGGGCATCGCCTTCTCGAGTTCGCTGATCGACAGCGGAGTGCGGACGCCGGAGACCACGTCTTCGCCCTGCGCGTTCATCAGGTACTCGCCGAAGAACACGTGCTCGCCGGTTGCCGGGTTGCGCGTGAAGCCGACGCCGGTGCCGGAGTTATCGCCTAGGTTGCCGAAGACCATGGCCTGCACGTTGACGGCTGTGCCCAGCCAGTCGTCGATGCGGTTGATGCGGCGATAGGTCTTGGCGCGATCGTTCTGCCAGCTCCTGAACACGGCATCGCGGGCGGCGACGAGTTGTTCGAGCGGGTTCTGCGGAAAGTCCTTGCCGGTTTCCTTCTTGATGAGCTTCTTGTACTCGGCGATGATCTTCTGCAGAGCATCGGGCTGCAGCTCGTAATCGAACTTGACCTTCGCGGAGGCCTTTACACCGTCGAAGATGTGCTCGAACTTTTTCTTTGGCACGTCGAGAACCACGTCGCCGAACATCTGAATGAGGCGGCGATAGGAGTCATAAGCAAAGCGGGGATTATTGCTGAGCTTGGCGAGGGATTCAACGGCCTTGTCGTTGAGGCCGAGGTTGAGAATGGTGTCCATCATGCCGGGCATGGAGAACTTGGCGCCGGAGCGGACCGAGACCAGCAGCGGGTTGTCGCCCTTGCCGAGCTTCTGTCCCTGAAGCTTTTCGAGCTGATCGAGAGCGCAGAGCATCTCGACGTCGATCTGTTTGCTGACCTTGCCGCGCATGTACTCGCGACAGGCTTCGGTCTGGATGGTGAATCCCGGAGGTACCGGCAATCCGGCGTTGGTCATCTCCGCGAGGCCGGCGCCCTTGCCGCCCAGAACATCCTTCATGGTGCCGTGGCCATCGGCCTTGCCGCCGCCGAAAAAGTAGACATATTTGGTTGGGGTTGAAGTTGTTCCTGCTTGTTCAGCAGGCGCCTGTTCCAGAACGCCCTGCGTCATGGGGTAAAGCCTCCATCTTTTTTAGATTCCGCAGCAGCGATCAATACGAAAGGGTGGCAGAACGCAGCCTCAGCCCTAGCAACGGGAAAGTTCTCAGGCTGAGCGCGTGCGGGGCATCCAGACGTACAACGGCAACTTGCGGCATTCATCCGTCGCTATACGAATATCGCCCCAAGTATACTTCTGCCTGTGCATTTCGTCACACGGGATTTGCAAACGTATGAAAACAGCGTAAAAAGAGGACCTGTGTTTCTAGTTTTGGGACGCGATCCGGGAGCCGCCGGCGGCTTTAGGGGAAGAATTCGGGTGGGATTCAGGCGGCGTTTTGTGCCATCATTGCGCCGGAATGCGAAGTCTGTTCCGCATTGTGAGACATGAGGATCCCATCCAATCCCACCAGCGTCAGGAGCTCAGCCACGCGGGGCGCGGCATTCGAAACGCTGAAGCGGTGTCCTGCCTCGCTGGCGATGCGGTAGAGCGAGATGAGGGCTGCTATGCCGGCGGCATCGATGCGCTCCACGGACCCCAGGTCGAGCGAAACGTTTTGGCGGCGCACCACCGGCGTCATCTCCTCGACCAGTTGACGTTCGCATCCTCTTACCAGCTCATTCAGCCCGCATGGCTGAACAGCCCCGACCTTCCTCATGACTTCTTCAAAGAACATTGTGCCGGTCATACAAACCTCCTTTGCAAATCCCTTGTCCCATCTCCGGGCGAGATCGGATTGCTTTGAGAGCTTCCACTCTACTCGGGAACTTGCACGTGGACGGCCAGAACCCTGCCAGGGGAATATGCTGAAAATGCAAGGGAAACAGGTGTCTCAGAATCCCCGGTTGCTGCACTGCATGTTCGATTTCGATTCTGGCGTCCGCAAATGAACACTGAATCCAGTTGCTGAATCCAAGTACGCAAAAGAGGTATCGCCGGTTCCATGCCTGTCTCTTCTATAACACTCGCGGGCGGCTTGAACCCAGGGCTGAATTCCGCCCATGTACGCGGCTGGGCGCTGGATGCGGGTTTTGCCGAGGCCGGCCTTGTGGCGCTCCCTCACGGTGCCGATGCGCGGGATGCAGAACGATTTGAGGAGTGGGCGGCCGCCGGACGCGCGGGCACCATGAGCTACCTGGAGCGGAGAAACGAAAACGGCCAGCTGCTGCGGGCGCAGGTGGCGACTCCGTTTCCCTGGGCGCGTTCGGCGATTGTCTGTTTTGCCGGCTATCACAGCGACCGGCCGCTTTCTATCCAGCCGGCCGGGGCGGGTGCGGGGTGGATTGCGCGCTATGCGTGGAGCTCTCGCAAGGACGCGGAAGGACGCCGGCGGCCGAGCGACTATCACAAGGTGCTCAAAAAGCGGCTGGAGGCGTTGGAGGCGCGTATTCGAGCGGAGCTGCCAGAGGCGTTTGAGGCACGGGGCTATGTGGACACCGGGCCGGTGGTGGAGCGCTCCTTGGCCACGGCCGCCGGCCTCGGCTGGACAGGAAAGAACACATGCCTCATCCATCCCAAGCTGGGGTCGTTTGGGTTTCTGGCCGTCCTGTTGACTTCGTTGCCCGTCCAAAGCGAAAACGTGCCTGCGGCACTGCATCCCGACCGCTGCGGAACGTGCCGGCGTTGCATCGAGGCTTGCCCGACCGGCGCACTCGACGAGCCCTACCGGATGGATGCCAGACTGTGCATCTCCTATCTGACCATCGAGCATAAGGGGCCGATCGCGGAAGAGCTCATGCAGGGCATGGGCCGCCAGGTCTTCGGCTGCGATATCTGCCAGGATGTGTGCCCGTGGAATCGGAAGGCGCCGATCACCGCCGACCCGGATCTGGAGCCGCGACCCGAGCTGCTCAATCCCGGGTTAGAGTGGCTGGGCTCTCTAGACGAGCAGTCCTTCGAGCAACAGTTTAACGGCTCGCCGGTGCGAAGGGCGGGCTTCGACGGGCTTCGGCGCAATGTCGCTATCGCCATGGGAAACAGCGGCTTGAGCCGGTTCGCGCCCTTCCTGGAAAGGTGGACCGCTGCCGCCGACGAGGGCTTGCGCACGGCAGCCCAGTGGGCGCTTGAACGGCTGAAATCGGCAGTAAATCCGCCGTGTTCATCGTGAATCCATTTATCCGGGCTATCCTTAATGAAGCAATCATCCAGCCGTTCAGCCCTCCTGAACCGCGGAGATGCCATGTTTCCATGGTTAGGAGCAAGCATTGCCTGAAGTCTTGAATTCCGATGCGCCCAGCGAAGCTGCCCAGGATCCGGTCCGGGACACGGTTGCCGGGCAAGCCGTTGCCGGGCAGGCCGGCGCCGTCGATGTTGCCGAAGCACCGCAAAAATCGAAATGGTACCGCTGGCGCCGATACAGCATGCCGCTGCTCTCATACGTGATGGACAGCGAGGTGCATACTTTCGCCTTCAGCGTGGCGGCCAACGCGATTCTCTCGTTCATCCCTTTCATCGTGCTGCTCTACACATTGGCCCACTCGGTCTTCCACTCCGACTCGATGGTGACGGTGGTGACAGCCATGGTGGGGTATTTTCTCCCCTCGAACCAAGGCTTTATCGCCGAGAGCCTTTCCAAGACTGCCTTGCGCCAGGGCGTTCAGATTTTTTCGCTGCTGATGATTCTGGTCGCGTGCACGGGAATCTTTCTTCCCCTCGAAGTGGCGCTCAACCAGGCCTGGGGTGTGACCAAGAGCCGCAACTATCTTCACAACCAGCTGATCGCGTTCGGGCTGGCGATCCTCATGATGGTGCTGGGCATGGCCAGCGTGTTTCTCAATGCCGGTGCGCGCGATGTGCTGACCGTTATCCTCTTTCATCACACCGAAAACTTCTTCTTCAAGGGCATCTGCTTCCTGTTGCTCATCGCCACCACCGGCGTGGCTTCGATCCTCTTCTTCTTTTCCATCTATTGGATTCTGCCCAACCGCAAGGTGCCCTGGCGTCCGGTGTTCCGCACCGCGGTCGTCACCGGAGTCATCTGGCTGGTTGCCAAGTACGCATTCGAGGCCGTCCTGCCGCACCTTGCCCTAAAGGATCTGTATGGACAGTTTTATGTCTCCGTCGGACTGATCTTCTGGGCCTACATCTCCGGGCTGATCCTGTTTGCCGGAGCGCAGTTCAGCGTGGCGCGGTGGGGGCAGAAAAAGAGCTGATTTCTGGAATCGAACCTATCTCATCCAGTTGTCGATACCACGGCAAGTAGATGCGGCATAAGAGTTCGGACACAAAGCCCAGCGCTCGTTTCAGCTCGGGCGCGGTGTTCCCGGCCGGTCATTGCTCAAGCTCTGGAACGCTCTTGCTGAAGATCATATCTGCGATCACGAGCAACACAGCAGCGCTCAAGACGCCCCAAGTTACTTCGTCTTTCTGAAGGGTGTCTCTGCGATAAGCGGCCCAAAGCAGCATAACGAATGCGGCATTTGTGGCAATCCAGATGTACTGTTCGCGGTACGCTCCGCCCTTTCGCAGCGCTGTCACAACGATCCATAAAGTGGAAACCGTAATCGCTAATCCGGCGAAAAAGTATGCGGTTTGGATCACGGGTATTGCCCAAGCACTGAGCGTCCACAGAATCCACGACGCGACGCCAACGATAAAACCGACTTTGAACGGCGTGGTCCTGGTTTTTGCAGTGCCGAAGTACTTATGATCGTCCAGGCACATCTTCAGCCGGAGTAGAAGAAGGAATGCAACAAAAATCCAAAGCGCAACCGGGATCTCCCCTATGGGGCTCTGGAGCTTGTTCAATCCGCCGAATACCGCGGCCAGAGTCAGGCCGAAAAACGCGACATTGAGCGATTGGTAGAGATTCATTGCCGTGCCCCCGCATTTTCTTTGCTGTTGCAAGAACCAGGCACCTGTTGACCCTAAACCAGGGGCACAAGAATCCTGCGACCAAGGTGAATGGCATATCTTTGCTCCCAATGCAGCCTGTCGTCAACCGGCATGACCTAGTGCCTGTAATGGACCTTCGCGCTCGGGAGTAAGTCCATTTCAGGCTCTAGGGTCGAAAAGGTCTGGAGTTTATTGCAGCTTAAACGCCTTATCCACGATTGCATTCGGATTGCGCCCGGCCGGCAACAGCGTGAACGCGAACTGCGACGGCGAAGCTGTACGCACCACCGCTACATCTCCGGACCGCGCATCGACCACAAACAGCAGATTGCCCTCCGCGGAAAACGCCATCGCCGAAGGCCCGTCGCCCACATGCACCCAGCCGACGCGCCGGCCGTCGTTGATGGAGTAAACAATCACCGTCTGAGTGCGGAGATTGCCGATGTAGAGCAGGGAATTGTCGTTCGAAACCAGGCCGCTCACCGGGTTGTCGCCCATCATGTAGGCGCCCTGTACATCGTTGGTGCCGGTGATCACCTCGGAGATGGAGTTGCTGATGGAGTTGACAACGAAGACTTCGCCGCCGTCTGGCTTGAGCGCCAGTTGCACGGGGCCGCGGCCCACATCCATCATCGCTTCCAACTGGTCGGCCCCCCGCCCCTGCGACGAAGTGGGGGCCCTCTGGGCATCGCCGGGGACCCCGGCCCGGGTCTGCGTAGCCGCGCTAATCCCCGCTTGCGAAGATGCCGGTTGGCTTTCCCTGGCCAGCGCCACAGCCATCACCTGGTGTCCCGCCGAGCAGGCCACAAAGGCCTTGGAGGAGTCGGGAAGAATAGCGATATCGGCAGCCCCAGGGCAGCCCGCGAAGACAGAGCGCACCTGAAGGGTCCCAGGATCGATAAGACTCAGGGAGTTTCCCTTGCGGTTGGCGACGGCCAGCGTCTTGCCGTCCGGGGACAGCTCCAGCGCCACAGGTTCCTCGCCGGCGCCGATCTGGGCCACTTCATGCCGGCTCTTCAGATCGACTACGGAGACGGAGTTGGAGCCGGAGTTGGCCACGTAAGCCAGCTTGCCATCCGGGTCGAGGTCGATGGCCACCGGCTGCCGATGGAGCGGAATGGTTGCCACGACGGAGTTGTTTTCAGCGTTGATGACCGAAATCGAACCCTGGCCCCCAGTGGCTCCGGAGTTGACCACATAAACCTCGTTGCGGGTGGGGCTGGCGGCCACTGCAACGGGATTCTGGCCGATAAGCAGTTCGCGATCCAGGCGGACATTCACCACGTCCAAGACGGTGACGGTGCCGCTGCCGCCGTTGGTCACATAGGCATATTCACGGTAGTTTGCGGGGTATTGAGGAAAGTCGTGAGAACGGCAACCGGCAAGGGTGACCATGAGCAGGCTGCAGGCAAAGAGGCGGGCTCGGGCGGGGTTCATCGAGTTCTTGCGGCTTTCCAATTCGCTTGGCACTAGCCAGCATGATAAATGGCGCGGCGGGAGTTCTACCGGGCGGCGACGTCGACATGAATTCCGCGGGGCAGTGTTCGTCCAATCACCGGGGCAATCTGCTGAATCTCGCCCATCATTTGCGCGAACTGGGCGGGATAGATGGATTGCTGCCCGTCGGAGAGCGCATTTTCCGGCTGGTGGTGCACTTCGACGATGACGCCGTCCGCGCCGCAGGCCACCGCCGCCCTGGCCATGGGCAGCACGCTGTCGCGCCTTCCGGTGCCGTGGCTCGGGTCGACCAGGATAGGTAGATGGCTGACGCGCTGCACGGCTGGGACCACACTGAGATCGAGGGTGTTGCGCGCGTGGTCGGAGAAGGTGCGCACGCCGCGCTCGCAGAGGATCACTTGGTAGTTCCCCTCGCTCATTACGTATTCGGCGGCCATCAGAAACTCTTCGAGCGTGGCGCTCAGGCCGCGCTTTAGCAACACAGGCTTACGGAGCTTTCCGGCCTTCTTCAGCAGGGAGAAGTTCTGCATGTTGCGTGCGCCGATCTGGATGACGTCGGCCCATTCGGCGACTAGTTCCAGGGTCTCGCTGTCGAGGGCTTCGGTAACGATGCGCAGGCCGAAACGGTCGCGAATCTCCGCCATGATGCGCAAAGCCTCGAGACCCATCCCTTGAAAAGCGTAAGGAGAAGTGCGGGGTTTGAAGGCGCCTCCGCGGAAGAACTGGGCCCCCGCTGCACTTACCTGCTCGGCAATGGCAAAAGCCTGGTCGCGGCTTTCGATGGAACAGGGCCCGGCAATGACAGCCAGATCCCGGCCGCCGACGGTGGCGTCGGTACCCGCAAACCGGACGATGGTGTCTTCACCCTTCACGTCCCGGCTGGCCAGCTTGTAAGGCTTTGAGACGCGAATGACTTCGGCGACTCCGGAAAGCTCCTCCAGGTTGCCGCGATCCACTTCTCCCTGATTGCCGGTAATGCCGATGGCGGTACGCTGGGCGCCGGGCAAAGGATGGGGGCGGAAGCCCAATCTCTCGATATATTCGCAGACGGCGCGGATCTCTTCCGGCGAAGCCTGCGCTTTCATGACGACCAACATGGCTGACCCCCCAATCCCACAGTCTAAGGCATTTTCGGCGAGAATGCCGGGGATTGGCCAGAAAACAGGACTGCGAACAGGACTGCCGGCCGGAAAGGGGTGGCGTCTTTCCTGCGGGATTCTGCCAACTGCATCTGTCGAGACGCGAGGCATCCGGGAAGATCGAGAGCAGCTATCGCAAGCGGCCGGGTCTTCGAGCGCATGTGAACCTTGCGGCACCCACGCGTCCGGGCAACCGACTGCGGCAGCGCCGGTTAGGCGAGTCTATAGGTGCGGAACTGCAGACGCAGTTCCGCGACGGGGGAACGCCTTCGGGCGCAAAACGCAGTGGCTATTCGGTCTCTTCGGGAATATCGATATTGGTGGTGGCGGCGACGATCGCCGGGGCGACAACCATGCCGATAAAGGCAAGTGCAATAAGAAGGTCGTGCATTGCGTTTCTCTCCTCGCAGGGCTTTCTCTAGCTTGCCCACAATAGAATCATCGCTAGGTTTGGAAGAATCTTGAATACCACAAAGAGCCAGCAATGCCGGCGGCCTGTGGCAAGGCCTTCTCCCACGAAAGTGGTATTGGGCAACGGAAAAATACAAGAGTTCTAGAGTTGCATTTAAAAAGCTTGTTCAGATAACCCTTGGTGATCGTAGTTATCTGTTTCTGGGCTGACTCCGTGAAGGGGACTTCCGGAGAGCCCAGCTTCTTCCAGAGCCGGAGCTCTGGAGGGGATGTCAAATTATATCGAAAATCGGCATTTAGACAAGAGCCTCAGGACAAAAAAGATGATCTTGTCCGAATGGCCTTAGGCAATCAGGCCAAGGACCTCAATGGGAAGCCGAGAGCTAACGCAGCCTTCGGCTCAGGTGGTCCGCATCGCGCCGTTGAGCCCGCCATTTGAGTCCCAGCCAGGCGAGATAGCCCAACTGGATTGCCCAGGTGACGGCGTAGGCGGCAATGCGGAATTGGTGGTCGAGAATAGCTGCTTGTTCCATCTTTCCTCTCTTTTCCCACTCTCAAAAAATAGCCCCGCCGAATCAGGCGCTCAGGGCTTGTTGCGCTTCGTGTTCGGCGATCTTCTGCTGTTGGCGCTCGACGCGATAGCGAAGGCCCAGGATGAGCAGGCCCCAGGCCAGCCAGGCGAGTATATTCCATTCCCAGGCAGCCAACATTGAAGGGTCCTTGATGCCGGAGTCCGGCCCACCGCCAAAGACCGGAGCCGGGTGCTGTGTGCGCCACCATCGGTTCGACATGTAGACGATGGGCACGTCGAGCGCGCCGAAGATTCCCAGCACTGCGGCCAGGGTCTGCATCTGGGGGCCGGCGGCGAATCGCCGCAGCAGCAGGTAACTGACGTAGATAAGCCAGAGGACAAGGGTGGTGGTGAGGCGTGCGTCCCAGGTCCACCAGATTCCCCATGCTCGCCTGCCCCACAGGGGGCCGGTGGTGAGAACGATGGTGCAGTAGACGACGCCAATTTCAGCGCCAGCCAGCGCCAATGCGTCTGCTTTCTGCGCCCAATCAAGACGGCTTTGCCGATTGATGAGATAGCCGATGGAGCCGACCAGACTGATTGCGAAGAAGAGGAAGCAAAGCATCGCGATCGGCACATGGTAGTAGAAGATGCGCGAGATCTCTCCCTGCATCGCGTCGTTGGGAGCGACGTAGATGGCCTGGTAGTATCCCCAGACCATGAGCGCGAGGGTCAGTGCGATGTATAGGCTGACTGCAAGTTTCTTCATCGGGGAATCCTGTGCGAACTCTTCCAGTGTACGACGGCGATGGCCTACTCCGCGTGCAGCACCACATCGAACAGCAGCAAACTCACCGTCGTAAAGATGATGTCGTAGCCGAGCAGCAGCTTGATCCACAGAGTGGGGTCGCTGTCGCCGGTGAGGATGGACCCGGTTGCCAGCACCATGGCCAGCAGCGCGGGCATGAAGATGGGGAACAGGATCAGCGGCAGCAGCAGTTCGCGGTTGCGGCTGCGGATCGAAAGCGCGGCGAAGAAGGTTCCGTTGGCCACCAGAGCCCACGTGCCCAGTGGCAGCACCAGCAGCAACTGCCAAGCCTGCCCCTGAATATGTAGGTTGTAAAACACCAGAAAAACGGGCGCCAGCACCAGTTGCACGATGGAGACAAAGAGGAAGTTGGCCAGCACCTTGGCAAGAAACAGCTCAGCGCCCGGCGTGGGCGCCATGCGTTGCGCATCCAGCACCTGGTGGCGAATCTCGCGCGCCCAGGCCTGGTTCAATGCACTCATGGATGCGAACAAGGTGGCCACGCAGATAACGCCGCCGGAGATCTCCTGCGAAAAGGCGCCGCGCGGAGAGAAGGCGAGGGAGAAAAGCACCACCACCAGCAGCGCAAAGAACAGCATCGAGTTGACGGCCTCGCGCGAACGCCACTCGATGCGCAGATCCTTGACCAGATGTGTCCAGAGAGGGCTGGTCATGCTGAGCGTTCCCCAGAAGAGCTGGCCTTCGAAATGTCCTTGGTTAGATCGGCGGTTTGCGCCTCGGCAGCGCGCAGATAGTCGTCCGGGCTGAGGATCAGTTGCGTTCCACGGGTTCCAGCCGAGACGCTGATCTTGTCGAAGAGGATCGCCGTCTCGTCCACGAATACCGGGTAGGCCTTCTTGGCGCCGAAGACGGTGACGCCTCCGCGGATGTAGCCGGTGAGCGGTTGCACGTCTTTGAGCGGAACCATTTCGGCCTTGCGCAGGCCGGCGGCGCGTGCCAGTTTCTTGAAGTCCAGCTCGGCGTTGCCGGGGATTACGGCGAAGACGTAGTCGTTTGGTCCGCCCGTGGTCAGCAGCGTCTTGAAGACCTGCTCGGCAGGCATGTCAATCTTCTTGGCGACGGTGGTGGCCGATAGGTCGTCCGGATCGACTTCGTACTCTCGAAGTTCGAAAGCGATGCACAGGTTTTCAAGGAAGCGCGCGCCGTTGGTCTTCATAGCGTCGGACTCCCAGGGACAAACGAGGCCACACGCCCGGCATGAAGCGCCAGCACCCAGTCGGCAATTGGGGCGGCGTGCTCGCGCTGGTGGGTGGTTATCACGATGGTGCGGCTGCTATGGCGGAAGCCGGCCAGCAGCTCGACCATCTGGTTGACGCTTTCGACATCCATGTTGGAGAAGGGTTCATCCAGCAGCAGCAGCTCGGGCACGGGCAGCAGGACCCGGGCCAGCGAAGTACGCTGCCGCATCCCCTGGGAGTACTGGCCCAGGGTACGGTTCAGTTCCGGGTCCAGGCCCACCTGGCGCAGTGCCTCGGCCGGCGAAAGGCAGGCACGGCCTGGGTAGAGACTTGCAAAATAGCGGAGGTTCTCCTGGGCGGTCAGCTCGTCGTAGAGCATGGGCGCGTGGCTCATATAGCCGATGCGGGCGCGGGCTTCATGCGGTTCCTGCCCGCCAAACACGGTGACCTTGCCGTGGGTCGGCCGCAGCAGTCCGGCCAGGATGCGCAGCAGGGTCGACTTTCCCGCGCCGTTCTCGCCGATCAGGACATAGCAACGCCCCGGTTCCAGGTCTACGCAGACCTGGCGCAGAGCCGCAAAGGAGCCAAAGAGTTTGGATACCTGATCGAGCCGCACGTATGGGGAATTGCCGGCGGCCTCGGAGGGATTCTCGGTCATGCTTTCAATTTGCGGCGGCGGTCTGGTTGGAGGGGGGAACGGCGGGTGATGCCGACGCGGTCGCCGGCTTGGCGGAGGGAGTGGTCGCAGGCGCGCCGCCCGGCTGGGCCGGAGCGTACTTGCTGGCGCACTTAGCCTGAAGAACGGTGGCATGGAACTGGCCATCGCGCCCGTAGGTCCCTTGGGCGAGCGCCTGGGAGTTGTCCTTGAAGGTGTCCGGTGGCGGCTCCGAGCCCTTGTAAATCACCTTCAGCAGGCGGCCCTGGGGGGCTTTCGGCGAGTGGCTTTCAAATTCGTTGAGCACAAACGTCACGTGGGTGCCGTCCTGCTCAATGGAGCCAGGCTGGACGAACCCCTCGACGCGCAACTGGCTGTGATAGGCCTTGTCGCCCATGCCGCCCAGCTCCGCGATGGTGACGTAATAGCTCTTGTTGGCCCCGTAGCCGGTAAATGCCAGCCACGCGATGGTGCCCACTATCACGGCAGCCGCAGTCCCGATCCGCAAGGTGTTCCCGGAGATCTTCATACGCATCTCTAACGATACGAGTGTAGGCGTCCGGGGTCAACCTTAATGGGCAGTTCTTTGGCCGCTCCCCCATTCTGCAGCAAGGTTGCTACCCAGGCGGCGCGGGGGCGCTTTTGAGGCTCCAGATCACGCGCCTGTCAATTCGCCGAGTCCAGGGCCCGCGTCGCGCGGTCCAGTGCCTGGGTCAGAACCGTCAACTGCGCCGCGGCGAGATCCCGGTTGTGGGCGTCAATCGCCTCGTTGACACCGGGAACCACCACGGCGGAGTAGCCGGTGAACTCGCCGGGGGCGTAGATGGTGTGCCGGTACCAGGGCCGATCGGGCAGGCCGGCAGATGAAATAAAGCCGGCCTCGGTCTGGCGCAGGGCCTGGTTCAGCCGAACCAGGTCTCCCGAGGCGGCTAATTCCTTGGCTTGCATCTTGCGTGCCGCGTTGGCCATGCGGCCCGCGGCGGCCTCCGCGGGCGCAAAGTCCAGCGAACCGAGCCCCGCATCCTGAGCCTTTTTCATTGCCGCTTCGATATACGCGGATATCTCCCGGGAATACGTCACGTAGTCGAACGGCAGCACGTCCGCATCGGCCATGCGCAGGGCTTCGAGGCCCAGCACTCGCGCCATCTGCTGCAGATAGGCAAAGTGGGGATCTGCATTTTGCGTGTACCAGGCAAAATCGTCGAACGTGGAGTGGTACACCCCGTATGGGCCGCCGGAGCTGACGTCAGTCGAGGGAACGCCCACATGCTGCAAGAACGGCGTGAAATCGGAGCCGGAGCCGAGGTCGCCCACGCTGACTTCTTCACCGGACAGCGGGGCGTTGAGCATGGAGTTGTCTGCCCGATGCTCGCCGTCGCTGCCGTGCTGTCTGAGCCGCCAGCCCTCGTAGACCGTTCCGCCCAGTGGGCTGGAAACCGCGCGGGTGACGTCGCGGACGAACTCCTTGAGCGAGGGCACCGCGGAGGCAGAGAAGTCGGGCCCCGAGACAGCTACATCGACGTTGAAGTAGGCCACGGCCCGTTCCAGCGCCTGGGCGTGCTCCTCCACCCATTCGGTTGAACCGACCAAGCCCTGCTCCTCCGCATCCCAACTGCAAAAGACAATGGTCCGCTTGGGCCGCCAGCCCTGCTCGAGCAGCGCGCCGATGCCATGCACGGATTCCAGCATGGCGGCGGTGCCGCTGGAGGGGTCGACGGCGCCGTAGACCCAGGCATCGCGGTGATTGCCGGCCACAACCCACTCGTCCGGATACGTGGAGCCCTTGATCGTTCCAATCACGTCCCAGATCACGCGCCGCTGATAGTCCTGCTCAGATACCAGATGGACTTTCACGCCTCCCGGGCCAAGGTGGTAGCGGAAAGGCAGCGCACCCTGCCAGCCCTCTTGCGGCACTCCTGGCCCCTTCAGCGCCTGCAGAATTGGAGCGGCATCATGGTAGCTGAGCGGTATGGAGATAATGCCGGGCCGGTTTCCGTCCGGTCCCACGAAGTTCTTGATGCGGGCCGAGTCGGGCAGATCGAGCGTCGAGGCGACGCCAGGCGTCTCCGGATCGCCTGCATACTTGAAGAGATATTGAACCGACCCGCGCTGCACGCCGGTCTCGGGCCGCCAGGGACCCACGGGGTAAGCGTCGCCTTTGTAGTAACCATCGTCCTGGGGGTCGGAGTAGATGAGCACGCCAATGGCACCGCGCTGCTCGGCGAGATAAACCTTGACGCCGCGGAAGTTGGAGCCGTAGCGCGCAATCACGATCTTGCCGTGCAGATCGATGTGTTGGGCGGCCAGTTCATTGAAGTCCTCGAGGCGGCCGTAGTTGGCGTAGACCACCTCGCCCGTTACATCGCCCGATCCCGAGGAGCCGTTGAAGGGCATCACGACGCGCGGGTTGTCCTGGCCGGGGTCGTTGTCGACATGCTCCCTGGCGGGCCCGGTCATCAGCAACTTGCCGGCCGCGTCGTACGCCTCCACGCGCACAACCCTGGGCTGGTTCAGCAAGACGCGATAGGGAACGATCTGGGTATCGAGGCCAGCGGCACGAAACTTCTGCGCCACGTATTCAGCCGTCCTGTGATCCTCCGGGGTCGCCGCCAGGTGCGGCTCGGCGGTCAGGATCTTCAGGTGCTGGCCGGCCAGTTTTGCGTCGGGTACCGACAGAAACTTCTCTTCGATCTTGGCCTGAGCGGCAAAGTTCGCATAACCGAAGACCTTTGGCGAAGGAGCCGGTGTTTGCGATTGGGCGTGCAGGGAACAGGGAATCGAGACCAGGAGAAACAGCGAGGCCAGCGGCTTGTACACGGTCATGAGCGAAACCAGCTTTTCTTTCAGATTAGTCCTCCACCGGCGAAGCCTACCCACGGAGGATGAAACCTCGGACGCCTCACAAATGCTCCGTGCCCCATCCATCGAGCGTTTTTTGCTCGATGGCTGGGAGACCACAATGGCAAACCGTCGGCCTGCGGGCCTTTCCATCCCGATTCTTATCGGGACCTAAGCCACAGGCTGGGCGCAGTGCGCGCAGCGCTTTGCCGCCGCCGGTATCTCGCTGAGGCATTCCGGGCAGGTCTTGGTAGCGGGTGGAGCTTCCGGCGCGGGTCCCTTGAACTTGGCCATCAGCGTGTTGAGCGGCAGCACCATGAAGAAATAAACCACAAACGCAACGATCAGAAACGAGATGGTGGCATTCAGGAAGTTGCCGATCATTACCGGCGTCCCGTTCACGTCGATCACCATGGCACTGAAGTCGTGCTTGCCGACTATGGCGGCGATCAGCTGTGTGAGTACGTCTTTCACCAGCGACGTGACGATGGCGTTGAATGCCGCACCCATGATGAACGCGACCGCCAGGTCCATCACATTGCCGCGCAGAATGAAATCACGAAATCCCTTGAGCATGTCTTTCTCTCCTTGTTTGGGAAGCCGGGCGCCTCGCCCGAATCAGAACTGGGGACCCATCCTTGAATCGTCCTTTGGTTCAAGCCTGGGAACGGTTTGCATCCTGCCATGCTACACGGCCTGGATGGAATGTTGAAAGACTCCAGATCAGGATTGTTTCCACAAGAAGACCCACAAAGACAGCACCAGGGCCAGGATCATCAACTCGGCGTAGAGCAGGACGATCACGCCGGCGTGGTAAAAGCTCCATCTGCGGCCCAGGCAGCGGGCCGTCTCCACCATCCCCCAGCAGGCAAACGGCACGGCCACAATCTGCCAGGGCGATCCGTGGAGATTCTCGATCGAGGGAAACCCGGCCATACGCAGACTGGCCGCGAACGCGCTCAGGGACAGCAGAACGCCGCGCGCCAGCGAGCGCTCACGAAGCCGGAACAGGTGAGGGGCGGGAACCACCACTTGGCCAGTTTAGAGCGTCGGCCCGAAGCGTCCCAGCCTACCCGGCCGCCAACTCCATGTGCCGAAGCGATTCTGTGTACGGCGCGTGCAGCACGCCACGTTCGGTAACGATCCCGGTGATGTACTTGGCCGGCGTGACATCGAAGGCCGGATTGCAGATGCCCACGCCGTCAGGAGTCAGTTGCTTGCCGCCGTGGTGGGTTACTTCGATCCGCGGACGCTCCTCAATCGGAATGGCGTCGCCGGTCTTTGTCGTCAGGTCGATGGTGGACCAGGGCGCGGCCACGTAGAACGGGATGCCGTGCTCTTTGGCCAGGATAGCCACGTTGTAGGTGCCGATCTTGTTCGCTACGTCGCCGTTGGCGGCGATGCGGTCCGCGCCCACCACGACCGCCTGGATGCGGCCGGCCTTCATCAGGCTGGCGGCCATGTTGTCGCAGATCACGGTGGTCGGAATGCCGTCGGCCATCAGTTCCCAGGCGGTTAGCCGCGCGCCCTGCAAAAAGGGCCGGGTCTCGTCGGCGAAGACGTGAATCCGCTTGCCCTGCTCCACCGCCGAACGAATGACGCCCAGCGCGGTTCCATAGCCGCAGGTGGCCAGGGCTCCGGCGTTACAGTGGGTAAGCACGCCGCCCTCCTCGGGCAAGAGCGCACCACCAAGTGCGCCCATCGCCTTGCAGGCAGCAATGTCTTCGTCGTACATGGCATGCGCCTCGGCCAGAATCCTGTCCTGCACCTGGGCCAGGGTAGCTCCGGAATCCCGCAGGTTGGCGAACAGACCCTTCATCCGGTCGATGGCCCAGAACAGGTTTACCGCGGTGGGCCGGGTCCCGGCCAGCCGCGCGCAGATGCGCTCGAACTCCGGGGCAAACTCCTCGACAGTCGGGGCTTTCGTCTGCCTGGCCCCGAGGGCGATGCCGTAGGCGGCCGAGACGCCGATGGCCGGGGCGCCGCGCACAACCATGGTGACGATCACATCGGCCACCTGTTCGTAGCTGGTGGCGAGCAAATAGCTCTCCTCCAGGGGGAGCCGGGTCTGATCGATGAAGCGGACCCCTTCCGGAGTCCAGGTGAGCGTGGGAATCATGCTTGTCCAGTGTAAATGGTGGTGAGGCAGCGAATAGGGAATAGGGAACAAGCACACGCCTCGGTTAGACTCTTGAAAACCTTTTCAGATTCCGCTGGACGCATCGCCGCCCCAATGCGTAGAGTGGTTTCGATACTTTTCCCGGCAATTCTCTTCAAGGAAGCGGAGGAACACCCCTCATGGCAACACGATCGACACCACCGGCGGCTCCAAGCTCATCCAGCTATCTTGTCCCTTTCATTATCGTCACCGCTCTCTTCGGCATCTTCGGGTTTCTCACCAACCTGAACAGTAACCTCTCGAAGGAGCTCGAAGATATCTTCCAGCTGAACCATGCCTGGTCCAACCTTGTGACAACCTCGTGGTTCTTTGCCTACCTGGTGTTTTCCGTGCCCTCGGGCAAGCTCATCGAGGCCGTGGGCTACAAGCGCACCATGGTCATCTCGCTGTTCATCATGGTGGCCGGGGCGCTCTTGTTTATTCCCGCCGCCGGCCTGGTCAGCTTCCCGCTCTTTCTTACCGCGAGCTTTGTGCTGGCATCCGGCGTCTGCGCGTTGCAGACCTCGGCCAATCCTTACGTTTCGATCCTCGGCCCGGAGCACTCCGCCCCCGCGCGGCTGACCCTGGCGCAGGCCTTCAACTCGCTTGGTTCGGCCTTGGCGCCACTGGTGGTCGGCCACTTCATCCTCACCGATCAGAGCACTGTCACCGACAAGGCGGCCATTGCGCACACCGTGCAGGGTCCTTATATCGTCATCGCCATCGCGTTGTTTGTGCTCGGCTTTGCGGTCATGTTCATGCACCTGCCATCGATCAATCTCACGCGGGCCTTCCGTCCGGCCACGGAAGGCGATGCCTTCCTCGATCGCAGCATCTGGAGCTACAAGCACACGGTGCTGGGCATGGTGGGCATCTTCTTCTATGTGGGCGTCGAAATCGCGCTGGCCGCCAACGCCATCCAGTTCTTCAAGACCCAGGGAGTCGATTCAAAAGACACCGCCGCCCTGCTGGCCTCGTTCTATATGTTCGCCATCATGATCGGCCGCTTCGCCGGCACGGTGGTGATGAAGGTCGTCAAGGCCGAGAAGCTGCTGGTGGGCCTCGGAATCTTCGGCGTGCTGCTGCTCGTGGTCGCCATGTTCACAACCGGCACCGTCGCGGTCTGGGCCCTGGTGCTTTGCGGCCTGGCCAACTCCATCATGTATCCCACCATCTTTGCCCTGGGCATTGCCGAACTCGGCCCGATGACCAGCAAAGGATCTGGCGTCATCACCATCGGCAACGTGGGTGGAGCTGTGATTCCGCCGCTCTTCGGCTATCTGGCGGTCAAGCTTGGCGGGTATCAGTACGCATTCATCCTGCCCATCGTCGGCTACCTGTTCGTCGCTTACTACGGCCTGTCGGGCTACAAGCCCTCGCGCACGGCCAAGGCGTAGATGCAACTCCACGCGCGCCCAGGTCCAGGATCGACTTAGACAGGCCGTCGTCTGAGGGTGGAGATTTAGATTCCGTGACCTGGGAAGACATAATGTCCGGTTTGCCGGTGACTCGCCCGGAATTGTCAGAATCGAGATTACTTGTAAGATGGCTGCGTTACCAAACAACCGCACGCTCGTCACGGCGGTCAATCGGTCGCACAGCTATACTGCTGCAATGCGGTCACTCGCGGTCTTTCTTTTGCTCGCCTACGCGGCTCAAGCTCCGGCTTGGAGTTCCGAGCCAACTCCGCTTTGGAAGATTGATGTCCGGCAGTTCGGATACGTGAACTTCCCCCGTAAAGCCGTTAGACCGATAGAACTGTCTGTAGCTTTTATCGGCAACGCGCATATAGCTGTTGTGTGGATAAGTCCAGACCGAACGAAGAGTAATCAGAATAAAGAGCCTCATTGGGGCGACGGAGCACACGTCCATGTCGTTGTCATCGACGGCAAATCTGGCCAGAAGGAAGTCGAAAAGGAGTGGCCGACTCCGTTCACTTATGCGAGTCCGAGGCTAGTGGGTGTTGCCGATGGAAAGTTCTTGATTTGCACCGATAATGCATTACGCATGTTATCGGCCACCCTCGATGTAGTACAAGAGCAGCAACTGCCAAGTCAGACCACCTGCAATCCATCCCCGAGCGGTCACACGCTGCTCGTCAGCAGCCTTTCTGGACACACTCGCCAGATGAAAGTCATGGATACGGAGACGTTCAAGGTCTTGTCCAGTTGGACAGAGCAGACCTCCGTCGGTGAATTGACCATCGGCTTCTCTGACCATTGGCTGGTCGGATACTGCGGCGAACCGAGTGAGTTGTGCATCCGGCGCTTTGATGAAAGCTGGCAAGCTCTTCATGTGTCCGGAATCGAAACGCACATGGATCGATCGAGCCGCATTTTAGTGTCGTTCGTTAACGATGAAGTGCTAGCAATAAAGAGCAAGGACATAACACTGGTCACTGTTCACGGCGCAATGCTGTTCCAAATAGCGCCAGCGCCTAACCGATGGTTCGGGCTCCCCGCACCCTCCTCAAGCGGCGAGAGCTTCGTGATAGTCGAAGGGCGGCAAAGAGGCGCAACGAATGAGGTTCTGGACATGTACCCGTTCTACTCGTACGACCGAGCCGCCGTGTACGGAATCAAAGATCATCAAAGCCACTTCTCTTTGAAATTGCAGGGCACGTCGCCATGGACTCCATGGCACATCATAGAAAACGTAGTGGCCTCGTCACCTGACGGCGGCCATCTCGCTCTAATTTCAGACGGAGTGCTTCAGCTTTACGCTGTTCCAGTGGGCAGCTAACTGTCGCTATCAGGCCATCACACAAGTAATCTCACTAAGTTTGAATATAAACGTGGTGGCGAAAGTCACTCTTTCCGGGACAGGCGCGGGCACTTCAACTTGACATGTTTCGGGACCACTCCCCTATCGTCAGCAATCCGTCAGCTACCTCTCAGTCAACGCACTCCCAACATGCCCCAAAAAGTTCCGCCCATAGTGTTGCGACCTCGTCGCGAAATGAATGCGAGAGGGCGAACTTCTTGCGTAAAGCCTCCCTGCGATATGCTTTTCAGGGGTCTGGATCCAATCGGGTCTTTCTTCCATAGCCTGTCCAAACCCCGAGGGTTCGCCTTTCCAGACTGACTCTCTGCCCAATACGCATAACTCTCCCAAGGAGACTTTGTTGCCGAATCTCGCCCCCACCGACTGGCTGATCGTCCTGCTTTCTCTGGTTTGTGTGCTCATCGTCGGCGTCTTGCTCCGGTCGAGCGTCAAGACCAGCGCGGATTTCCTTCAGGCCGGCCGCAGGCTTCCCGCGTGGATATGCGCCGTCGCCTTCATCGCCGCCGGCCTGGGCTCGCAGGAGGTCATCGCGATGGGCGCTGCTGGGGCTAGGTACGGTTTCAGGGCGGCGCTGTTGTTTTCGCTCGGCGCAATTCCGGCCATGCTCTTTGCGGGCGTCTGCATGATGCCCCTCTACTACGGCTCCGGGGCCCGCACGGCGCCCGAATACCTGCGCCTGCGCTTCGACCAGAAGACGCGCCTGCTGACTGCCCTCGCATTTGTTGTGATGAGCCTGGTGAGCGCCGGCATCTCCCTCTGCCTGACGGCTCGCCTGTTCCAGACACTGCGAATCTTCGATCCGCTCTTCTTCTCGTACGGCTGGCCGCGCCAGGGCATCTTCCCGTTTTGCGTCGTCGTGTTCTCGGCTGTCGTGCTGGTCTATGTGCTCTTCGCGGGGCTGGCCGGCGCAATGGTCAATCAGGCGCTGCAGTTCCTGCTCATCGTCGCCGCTTTCCTGCCCATGGTGCTAATGGGTCTCAAGAACATAGGAAGCTGGAGCGGCCTGAAAGCGGCACTCCCCGCGGCCGTTCCGCATTCCACATCCGTGCTTGGCGCCGGCCCCGCCATTCTCCTGTGGCTGTTGCTCGGTTTCATTTTCAGCGCCAGCCGCTGGACGACCGATTTCCGCATTCTTCAGGCCGCCATGGCCGCCAGGAATATCGAAACGGCGCGCCGCATTCCTCTCTTCGCCGCCGCTCTCAGGCTCTTGTTGCCCTTCCTGCTCATTCTCCCTGGAGCGGTCGCCATTGGCCTGCCCACGCCTCAATCCACCACCGTCGTCCGAAATGAGAACGGAGCAATCTACCACGAAATCACCGTGGTTCCTCGCGAGGCTGCGGAGGGCCAGGGCCTGGTTCCGGCGCGGCTCGACCCCGCAACCCGCAAGCCGCTGCAAGATGCGGCCGGTAATACTCAACTGAATTACGACAGGTCCACGCCCAACATGCTGATGCACTTTTTGCCCACCGGCCTGCTTGGTCTTGGAGTCGCGGCTCTGCTGGCCAGCCTGATGAGCGGTCTCGCCGCCAGCGTCACGGCCGTCAACGCCGTCTTTACCTGCGACATCTATCAGTCCTGTATTCGCCAGAAAGCCGCCGACAATCACTACCTGGCTGTGGGCCGCTGGGCAGCGGTGGGCGCCATCCTGTTGTCGATCGGCGTGGCAATGGCCTGTTCGGGATTCAACCTGACTTTGGACAACATTCTGTATCCGCTGTTGCTGCTCATCTCCATGGTGAGCGCGCCGCAACTCGCAACCTTTCTGCTCGGCATGTACTCAAAGCGCATCACGGGCCACGGAGCTTTTGTCGGCCTCGCCGCAGGCATGGCGGCGGCCATCCTGCACCACTGCCTCACGCTGCCCGCCCGCGCCCAACCCGGCCTTTACGGAGGATGGATTGCCGTTGTGCACCGCTACCCTGGGTTCATCGCGCAGTGCCTGGTGACAACGATTCTTGCGCTGGCCGTCAATGCCGCCGTTGCATCGGCCGTGAGCCTCTTCACCACGGCCCGGCCGGAGGCGGAACTGGCGGGACTGGTTCACTCGCTTACGCCGCGCCCGGCAATTTTCCTCTGGTGAAAGCGTCCCGAGGTCACGGCTGCGGCCATCCTGCTGGCAGCCCTCGCGCTGGCTCTTTTCTTCGTCTGAGAAAGAAGACTGACGATCGAGGTCCTGGTGCTTAGTCCCTGGCCCCACTCGGCCTTATGCTAAACCGCATCGTCCTGTAGTTGAACGTGTAGCTTCCCAATTGGTCCAGCGCATCCACGCCCAGCAGGCCATACACATCGTCCAGCGCCGCCGATCCCAGCGGCTGCGTCAGCACCGGCATGAAATGAAACTGAACCGTCGTCCTTCCCACCGTGAGCGGAAGCGTCTGTGCATCGTAGGATGGAACCGGAGTCATGTCCTCAACCCCGCGAAGCTTGAACAACTCCATCTTCATGTTGGCAAAATCCGCGCTGTGCTCGTCGTAGAAGCGCGATGTCATATAGGTCTGCTGGCTGCCCGCATCAATGGCGAACATGCGCGCCTCGCCCTCGGCTTCCGCTCGCGAAAAGCTATCGCCCGCGCCGCCGGTGCCTCCCAGGGCCAGGATCACCTGGTCGCCATCGAGAAAAAAGCGCACGCCGTCTGTCATCCTCTCGGCTTTTTCCGGCGGCTGGGCCTGCGTGTCCAGCTCCACGTAGAGTCTGTTGCTGTCAGTTAAAGTGATGCTGCCCATCGCCGCCATCGCCGAATAGCCCAGCACCCCCTCCACCTGGTAGTTCGTCTGCGGGAAGAAGTAGTCCTTGTCTTCGAACACAAAGGCCGTCATGTTGCGCAGCGTCAGTTGGCCGCCGATAGTGAAACGCGGAACCACCGTCGAGTACACCTTGATCGTCCGCCCCCTCAGCGTGTGAATGGTCACAGCATCGTCGGAGAGCTTCAGTCCCGCCTCTTTCGCATGAGAGCGTGAGATCAGGTTGAACGGCAACGTCGGATCCAGCATCCAGCTTTGCGGCCGCGCGTCCACAAACACCGGGACATCGGTGAGCCCCAGCGGATTCCTGGTTACCGGAATCACAAATGGCGCGCAGGGATCGGCCGTCATCGGCGGATGATTGCCGGCCAGCGGCAGCATCTTCACCGGCATCTCGATCTCGGACTGCTCGTCGCTGCTCAGCTTGTCCCCGAGCCGCGTCTCCAGCGCCTGGTAGGCTGCGGCGGCCTTCGCCCAATCGCCCTCGCGCAAGTAATCCTCAGCCAGCGCCTTGCGCAGCGCCTTCTCCTGCGCCGTGTTGCCGCTCGAGGCCACCTGGTCCACCAAGGGCTCCAGCAATTCGATCGACCTCTTCAGATCGTTGTTGCGGTTGGCCAGCACGCCGCCATAGAACTGCGCTTGCGACGGCGGCATCCGATCCAACTCCCCCTCGAGGCGAAGGAACTGGTGATCGGCCAGCATGTTCATGAGGCGCGTATCGGCATCGATGCCGCTGGAAGTACCCGTATGCACCTGCGCGCCGGCGCCGGGCTGCGGAGTCTCCGGTTGCGGCTTGGGCGAAGCGGGCTGTTGCGCGCCCAGCGCGCACCAAACCACAAGGAAGACCAGCATTGCCGGCATCGAGGCCGAGCGCCGCACCGGCGGAGCCCAGCCATCGGCCCACTGGGTATCGCGTTTCTCTATTCCTTCGTCTATTCCGAGTAAAACGTTCACGCTTAGTACGACGTTATCAGATTCATCCTGTGCAATCTCCGGCCGGCGCCCCGACTTGTGCCGAGGATGGCTGCTTCCCAGCGCAAGCCTGCCAGTGCACTCGGCGGCAACCTCGTGCATCTCGGAGTTACCTCTTCGATCGCGTCCACTTTACACGTTCCTGACGGCCCTTCCGTTAGACTGGGGTGCAGCTATGGCACGTAAGACGATTGAACAATATGAAATACTCCGCCGCCTCGGCGCCGGAGGCAGCGGCGTGGTCTACCTGGCCAACGACACGCTCCTCCAGCGTCCCGTGGTGCTCAAGATTCTCCGCGCCGGGCCGCTCACTGTGGAGCAGATGCGATCCACCGTCCTGCGCGAGGCGCGCCTGGCCTCGGCCATCGAGCACCCCAATGTCTGCGGCATCTACGAGGTGGGCGAAAGCGGCGACGAGGGCTACATCGCCATGCAGTACGTCCCCGGCCAATCGCTGGACAAACTCATTGCCCGCGGACCGGCCAGCCTGCAACTGCTGCTCTCGGTCGGTATCCAGATTGCCGACGGACTCCAGGCCGCGCACGCGCTCGGCATCTTCCATCGCGACCTCAAGCCGCAGAACGTCATGCTCACCGACGGCGGGCTGGCGAAGATTCTCGACTTCGGCCTGGCCCGCCGCCTGCGCCCCGAGGACGCCGCATTCGACCCATCCAAGCCCGTTCTCGCCAGAGACGTCTCCGTCGCCGCTACCTATACGGCCCGCGGCGGCACCATCCGCTACATGGCTCCCGAGCAGTTCGTCACCGGCCACTCGAGCGTGCAGTCGGACGTGTGGCCTCTCGGCGTCATTCTCTATGAACTGGCGAGCGGCCGCCACCCTTTCGCTCGACCCGACCACGAGGACTTCCAGGCCATTCGCGCTATCCAGTTCCAGGAGCCTGCCGATCTCGGTGAGATCGTCCCCGAGATTTCTCCGGAGCTGAAGAGCGTGATCTCCGCGTGTCTTGAAAAGAATCCCGGAGCCCGCTACGCCTCCGCGGCTGAGGTGCGCGAGGCCCTCAAGACAATCATGAAGGCGCTCCAGATTGAGACTGGTGTCATTCCCGGAGAGGCCGCGGCCAACCTGCCCACGACGGGCGCCGAAGCGGAAAAGCGCGCCACCGGATTCCTCTCCATGCTCGCCGAGCGCTTTCGCGAGTCGGCGGTAGATCGGGCGCCGCAAAATTCGGTGGTGGTTTTGCCGTTCGCCAATCTTGGCGCCACTGAAGTCGCTCCGCTCTACGGTTTCGCTCTCGCCGACGCCATCGCCGCGCGCCTGGCGCGCATTCCGGCGCTCGTGGTTCGCCCCTCCAGCACGCTCATGCAGTTGCCCCCCTCAACTCCTATTGCCCAGATGGACCCTCTTGCCGTCGGGCAAAAGCTGTTGGTCTCTTTCGTACTGGCAGGCAATTTTCTTCGCTCTGAAACCGGATTCGATCTCAACTGGCAGCTTCTCGACGTAGCTTCCCAGAGCGTGCGTTCGGGCGGCGCCATTCGCGTCGCGTCGCTGGATCTGATTGCCGTCCAAACCGAAATCTCCAACGAAGTCTTTGCCGCTCTCCACGGTCTTTCGGCCACCGATCGAATCGATTCGGCACAGATCGATTCTTCGCGTACACCTCTTCGTCCGTCACCGAGTGAGGCATCGCTTACCGGCGCGTTGAGCGAAACCTATCTGCAAGGGCGCGCCCTGCTCAGTTCGTTCATGGTGCGTACCGGTTCGCGCGCCGATCTCGATCGCGCGCATGCGCTGCTTTCGAACGTGACCCTTGGCGTTGCCCGCTTCGCTCCGGCGTGGACTGGCCTGGGCATCGCGGAGCTGCAATATGCGCGGCATGGATTTGGCGGGCAGATTCACGTCATGCGCGCCCGCCGCGCCTTTGACGAAGCGTTGAAGCTCGATCCCGCTTCAACCGAAGCCAATCTCTACCGGATTTACATGCTGCTGTCGCGAGGCGAAAAGGAGTCTGCGCGCCACGGCATCGCCAATCTGCTTGCTGGAGCGGGCAACGACTGGAACGTCCACATGGTTGCCGGCATTGCCCTGCGCGGCGACGGCATGTACGACGAGGCCCTCGCGCATTTCAGCCGCGCCCTCAAGTTCAACCCGGCCAGCGCGCCCATTCTCTACAATCATCGCGCCCGCGTTTATCACTATGAGAATCAGATTGGACTGGCCGGTGACGAACTTGAAAAGGGACTCGCTCTCGAGCCACGGCATCCGCTTCTGCGCACCTCGGCCGGTTACCAGGAGATGCGCCTTGGCCACATCGACGCTGCCATCGAAATCCTTGAAGGCGTCATTCGCGACGATCAGTCGCTGCGCATCGCCGTGCCCACATTGGCGCTCTGCTACGTGCAGGCCGGTGAGCGCGAGCGGGGCGCGGCTCTGTTGACGGATGACACACTGGCCGGCGCGGAAGCCGACAGCGAGATGGCCTACCGCCTGGCTACGTATTTCGCCGTGGAGGGCGACTCCAGCGAAGCCCTTCACTGGCTGCGCCGCGCGATCTATTTAGGCAACGAGAACTATCCCTGGTTCCAGAAGAATCCCGCGTGGAACAATCTGCGCACGAATGCCGACTTCGAGCGGATTTTGGAGGATTTGAAGAAGGGCTTCCGCAAGAACCAGAAGACCTGGAATCGGCTGCTGGAGCAGGTCCCGCCTGATGGGGAATAGGCGACCCACTCCAACGGAAAAACCAACCCACCGCAAGCCTGTCATCCACCAAAAAGCTGTCATCCTGAGCGGAGCGCAGCGGAGTCGAAGGATCCGCGGTTGTTGTTGCCTTTGTTATTCGGCCGGGTGCTCCAGGTCTCGTCCGCCGTGGCGGAAGACCTGGGAGTCAATGAAGCTGAACTGGCGTCGGATTACCGCGAGGTTTCTCCGGCAGTGTGGGCGCGTTTGACTTCCAATCTCTCGAAAACCGGGTCCGGCTCAAGCTCTTCCGATTCGTCGGCAACCGCCTCCTGCCAAGCTTTGCGCAGATTGGCGAGGCCTTGCTCCCGCAGGTTCCCCTTGTGCGTCCAGTCCCGCAAAGCATCGCGGATTACCTCGCTGTTGGAGGAGTACTCCCCGCCGTCCACAGCTCGGCGCACAAGTGCCGCCATCTCGTTGGGGGCGCGATGCTCAGTTTTTCTATCGTAGGCATAAGGTACGCCTCAGTAGTAATAAATGCGACCGCACTGCTTAACCAGATGAACCACGTCTCAGTGAAAGATCGGGGCAATCGCCTGAACGATCTCTGCCGCTTAAGCTGGTTCCACCCGCCGCCTAAACTTCAGAAGCAACCGCCTTCTTCCCGTAGGGAAGACACGAGAATAGCCCAGGATGGAGTCCGCCGCAGCGGACGCAATCCTGGGACAGCATTCCGCGTATGTCCTCGCGCCCCGGAGGGGCGCTGCGAAACCTTTCACCGACGCTGAGCCGCGTTCATGCGATCGCACCGGTGACAGATCAAGACTTGTCAGGTGCACATTCGAGCGCACTCCGGTCCCAGTGGGCGCAGTTCGCGGCTGCCTCATATGTGCTCTGCAAAAACTCCAGCAATGCCGCGTCGGGATCCTCCAAGAGCCGCATCGCTTCATAGGGCAGCACGAATTCCCCGAAATTCGCGTCAAAGCGGCCCTTCGCAGGCGCGATGGAATACTCCCTGTAGCCAGGCGGCTCAGGATACGCGTAGCTGTAAAAGAGCGGCTCGACACCCGGCATCCCGGGCCAAAATCCGCAACTGCTCACCTCGTGCGAATAGGCATCGCGCGTGACGTGATCGGCCAGTCCCGGCATGGAGGGGTGCACGGGCGCGGTGCGGCCGGAGAAACGCGTGCACGCAAGGTCGAGCGCTCCCCAAAAGAGATGAACTGGGCTCACCTTGCCCTGAAACCGCGCGCGAAAATCCGAAATGACGCGCGTAGTTTGCAGAAGAATCCGCCAGAAGCGCTGCGCGTATTCGGCGTCGTAATCCTTGTGTGCATCGTCCTGCTCGAACGGAATAGGGTTCGCGATCTCGACGGGCACCGGCCAGATGCGGACCGGTGTGTCCAGAATCTCCAGCGCGCTCATGACGAGCCGGTAAAACTCCGCCACAGTCATTGGTTTGAGCGGAATCGTCCTTCGACCCGCGTCTGTCGCCTCGACTTGAAGCAAGTGATCGACAAAATCGAAGTCGATCTGAAGGGTGCGATTGCCGTAAGGCATCGGCGAAGTGGTTACGCCGCGAACCGTAGGATAAAGCGTCACGCCCCAGCTATGGTTGATGGGCGGCATGAGGGCCAGCCGGATCTTGCCGACGATCTGCATCCAGAGCTGCAGCGTGGCGCAGGTGCCGCTCCACTCGCTCTGGGGCAGCGCGGGCCAGGCCTGAGAGGGAAGCGACGTTCGATCAAGTTGTGTTGGCAACATTGCACCTCTTAGACCTGTCCAAAATCCTCGGTCGAGTTGAAACGAACAGTCGTTCCGTATTGCAGATCATTATGGATCACGGGCGCACAATGAGGATATGAACCTTCTCCAGCCTCAAGCGCCAAATTCAGGGTTACTCCCTGTCCGAGGTGCCTGTCATCCGTCTCAAATTCTCGCACCCCCTCCGTACCCCTCTCCGCCGGCATACTTTCCGGTAATTACCCTTCACCCTAGGCCGCATCAAATGAATCACTTGCAGGCGTTCCCTCTTGACACACCCTCAAGAACACCCTCGATTTTGGCCCGTATTTGGGCGAAAAATGGCCGTTTTAGACCAAAAAACGCCTCTTTTTGCCACGAATGGACACCAAATACCAGGATGGGAGAGATAAGATCCCTCTCTGCCGGAAAATCGATCCTCAAGCGCCCTTGGCGCCCGGATCATTTCAATCGATCCGTTCGTACTGCAGATAAACCGGCTCCCATACGTAATCCAGAAGCCGCTGTTTCAGGCTCTCTTCTTGGCCGCCCTCGGCCACCCCGTCTTGAACCGCCTGCAACGCCACCGCGTCGCCCACAATCAGGCCCACCTTTCGCGAGTCGGCAATCGGCGGCAAGAGCGCGGCGTCCTTGTCGACACGCGCCGGAGACAGAGACGCCAGCGTTTTGGCCGCGGCCATGATCATGCCGTCGGTCACGCGCCGCGCCCTGGAGACAAGAATGCCGAGAGCCAGCCCCGGAAAGATATAGGAGTTGTTGATCTGTGCAATACGAATCGTCTTTCCGTTCACCACCACCGGAGGAAACGGACTGCCAGTCCCCACCAGTGCTCGGCCTTCGGTCCAGTGCAGCAGATCTGCGGGAACAGCCTCGGACTGCGATGTTGGATTCGACAGCGGAAAGATCACGGGCCGGTCGATGTGCCGGGCCATCTCGCGCACAATCTCTTCCGTAAACGCACCCGCCTGAGCCGAGACGCCGGCCAAAACCGTTACCCGTGCGTTGCGCACCACATCGAGCAGCGAGATTGAAGCTTTGCCTTCGAGCTTCCATTCGGCAACGTCTTCGTGCTTGCGTACCAGCGGCTCCTGTCCAGGGCGAACTCCCTGGCAGCCTTCGACGAGCAGTCCGTAACGATTGAAGGCATAGATCCGCTTCCGTGCCTGTTCTTCGCTGAGGCCTTCTTCTTTCATTGCAGTAATCAGCAGGTTCACAATGCCGATGCCCGCCGCGCCGGAGCCGAACATGGCAATCGTCTGCTCACGCAGCGGAATGCCGGTGGCGTGAACCGCGGCCAGCAACGTGGCAGTCGTCACCGCCGCGGTTCCTTGGATGTCGTCGTTGAACGTGCAGAGCCGGTCGCGATACCGCTCCAGCAGCCGCGCCGCATTCACGCCGGCAAAGTCCTCCCATTGCAAGAGAATGTGGGGCCAGCGTTTTTCAACCGCCGAGACGAACGCCTCGACAAAATCGTCGTATTCCTGCCCGCGAATCCGCTTGTGATTCCAACCAATGTAAATCGGATCGTTGAGATGGGTCTCATTGTCGGTACCCACATCGAGCAGGATGGGCAGGCAATGTTCCGGCGGAATCCCGGCCAGCGCGGTGTAGAGCGCCATCTTGCCGATGGGAATTCCCATGCCGCCGGCACCCTGATCGCCCAGCCCGAGAATGCGCTCCCCATCGCTCACCACGATGCAGCGCACATCGTCGTAGCGCGGGTTGGCGAGTATCTGTGCGATTCGATTCTTATTGGGGTAGCTAAGGAACAGCCCGCGCGGCTTACGCCAGATCTCAGAGAAGCGCTGGCATCCCTCGCCTACCGCCGGCGTGTAGACAATGGGCAGCAACTCCTCGATGTGGTGCGCAATGAACGAGTAGAACAGCGTCTCATCGTTGTCCTGCAGATCGCGCATCATGCGGTACTTGCTAAAGGCGGAGGTGCGGTGATCGAGCGCGAACTTGCGACGCTCGCGTTGATCTTCAAGGCTGCCGACGTGAGGCGGCAGCAATCCGTGCAATCCAAAAACATCGCGTTCTTCTTCGGTAAACGCGGTTCCCTTGTTGAGCCGCGGATTCAGCAGCAGATCGAATCCGGACAGGCGGGTTCGAATCACATTCGCTTTGCCTTTATCGGGAGGGGAAGTCTTGGCGCCCAATGTGCATTCTCCTTATTGTTCTTCAATGATCGCCAGATCCCATGGCGCCAGTGTCAATTCGGTAGACTTCGCCACTGGCTTCCCGTCCAGCAGATTCGTGCCTGCGTCGTAGGCATAGCTTGCCTTCACCTCCGCGCTTGAGTAGTTGAAGTAGTAGTGCAGCCGCTTGCCTAGCCGGTTGACGCCGTGTTGCACGTGCACCGCCGCGGGAAGCTGCTGGTCGGGTCCGTCGAGTTCGAGCCGCTCCAATTCGCCTTTCAGAACTGCCCTTTGCAGCGCATCGGAGAGATAAGTTCCCTCGTACACCAATGTCCCGGCGCCGAAATCGTTCTCAACGATCGCCGGCCACTTTCCGAAGAAGGGATGGTCGTAAGTTGCAAGCACTTTCGAGTGTTCCGGCATCAGGAACTCGGCCCAGTAGCTCACCTGGTTATCGGCGCCCACGTGAAATGGATCGCCCTTCAATGCCAGTGGCTTTTCAAGGTTCGAAAACTCCTGATAGCTGAACCCGGCGGCCTCGCGCAGCGGCCCCGGCGCACGCACCCACCGCGCGGCCGAATTCTCGTTGGCAAATCCACTCTTGAACGTCATCACCACGTGTCCGCCGTTCTTCACATAGTCGGCAATCTTCTGGAGAAGTGCGTCGTCGGCAATGTAGAGCGCCGGAACAATCAACAGCCTGTACTGCGAGAAATCGGGAGTCTCGGGAAACACGAAGTCCGTGCCCACATTCAGATCGTAGAGCGACTTGTGCAATTGCCTCACGAGCGAGTCGTAGCTTGCCGCCCATTGATTCGACGCGAAGGGCATGAACCCGATTGCGTTTGCCGAATCGCGGCTCCAGAGAATCGCCACCCGGTTGTGGATTTGCAGTCCCACCAGATGCGGCCCGATCTTCTCGAGTTCGTGCGCGGTCCGGCTGACCTCCGCATAAGCGCGATTCGGTTCCAGGTCGTGCGACAGAACTCCCTTCCAGTAGGTTTCCTGGTTAGCGGCGATCGAAGCCCAGTGCCAGTACTCCACCATGTTGGCGCCGTTGGAGAGATGCGTATACACATCCTCGCGCATCTGCCCATCGTAGGGCGGAAACTGGGATGCCGAATCCCAGCCGGTGGTCTGTGCGTTGGTCTCGGTAACAAGGAAGTTTCCGTGCTTGAGCGAGCGGGTGAAATCTGCCTGAATCGACTGCTGCAAACCGTCGTAACGGTCCTGGGCTCCGTGGTAGATGTTGTCGGCGGGAATATCGAGGAACGACGCGATCGCCTCCTCGTTCACGTCGTGGTGCATCATGCCGCCGTAGTCCGTGGTTACGAACTGGCCGGAGCCCGCGCACTCGCGCACCAGCGCCGCCTGCCAGCGAAGGAAATCCGTCACCCGCATCTGGCTCCAGCGCGTCCACTCGAGTTTGTAGCCGGTGCTCTGCGCCCCGTCGCGCGTGGGCAAGTCTTCCCATGTATGCAGATTCTGGCCCCAGTAGTTGAGGAACCAGGCCTTGCTCAGCGCCTCGGGGGTGACGAATTTCTTTTCGAGATAGTGCTGGAAGCCGACGAAGACGTCCGCATTCGACGCTTCGTAGCTGGAGGTCTCATTGTCCAACTGCCATCCGATCACGGTGGGATTGTCTTTGTAATGGGCCACGATGTGACGGATGAGGCGCTCAGCATAGAAGCGGTACGCCGGCGAATCGGTGTCCATGTTTTGCCGCATGCCGTAGGTGTTCTGCGTCGGCGGCCCGCCGAACATGCCGCCGTTCATCCGCTGCGCCAGAATCTCCGGATGCTGGTGCGCCATCCATGCCGGGATCGAGTATGTTGGCGTGCCCAGGATTACCTTGATTCCGGCCTTGCTCATGGCGTCGACAATGCGGTCCATCCACGCATAGTCGAATTGGCCGTCCTCGGGTTCCCATAGGCTCCAGGTCGATTCGCCCATGCGCACCACGTTCAAGCCGGCGGCCTTCATCAATTCCACGTCCTTGTCGAGGTGGCCAGCCTGGTCTCCGGGCATGTACTCGTTGTAGTAAGCCGCGCCGTAAAGCACCGTCGGAAAGTTCAGACCGGAGGCGGCAATGGCCTGCTTGGCTCCTTGCTGAGCGCCAGCGGCGCCGGCGGCAAGCAGGGTTGCCATTGAAATCAATCCGAAAAAGCATTGGCCGGAAAGTCGTTTGCCGAATGACTGCATTGTTCGTCCTCTTTCTTAATTGAGAAGCCAATTCAGAAGCAAAAAACCATGAGAACACTTCTACTCGAACTCGATCAACACGATCTCCGAGTACGTTCCAACACGCATCGGGGGGCCCCATGTGCCGGCCCCGCTCGAGGTGCATATCTGCAGGGCGCCGAATCGTTGCAAGCCATAGGTGAATTTGCCGAAGATGCGCCGCGTGAGCCAATTGAACGGAAACAGTTGCCCAACATGGGTGTGGCCGGAAAGCTGAAGGCTAACGCCGGCCCCCTCCACGATGGGCAGCCGGCTGGGCATGTGGTTGAGTAGAATGCTGGCCTCGTCCGGGTTCAACCGCAATCCCTCCAGTGTCGCGCGCAGCCGAATTGGGTTGTGCGAGTCGCCATTGGGCACACCCGCAATGTGCAAGCCGTCCACTGTCACTTTTTCATTGTTCAGAACCCTCATCCCGGCGCGAGAGGCTGCTTCCAGATAGTGTTCCTTGCCGGCAAACTCCTCGTGATTGCCGGTGGAGAAGTAGACGCCGAAGGGCGCCACGAGGTCCTTGAAGGGCGCGGCCAGCTTGTCGAGATCGGCCGTTGTTCCGTCGAACATATCGCCGGGAATGAACACGATGTCCGGCTGAAGGCCCGTGGCCAGAGTCACAATGCGCCGGCTGAACCTGGCGCCGTTGATGTTTCCCAGATGCAGGTCGCTCATCAGCAACGCCCTGCGCCCACGCCAGCGTTCCGGCAGGCCCGGCAGGGTCACCGCAATCCGTCGCACGCGAATCCAGCGCGCATTGAGCAGCCCATAAATCCCCGCCAGCAAAGCCGCGGCAGAGAGTACGCCCGCAATCAAAGGCCGCGCACAGGCGGGGTTCGCGTCCAGCCCAAAAGCGACCCATGCATACCAGGCCACCCAACTTATACATGCCGCCCAAAAGAAGTAGTTCAGAAAACCGAGCCAGACTGCGGCGAGCCTGTAAATGAGAACAACCAATGGGTTGGAGAACCTGAAGCTCAGCAGCGCCGCGGCCACGAAGCTGAACGCCAGAACAAGCAGACCCACCCGCAGAGCCATGACCGTGGCCTCACTTGGGGCATCCCAAAACGCAATCCAGGTGTGAAACAGAAACCAGTGGGCCAGGAGCAGAAAGATTTCGATAAGGAAAATGCCCAAAACCGGCCAGGCCTTCAAAGGAGTTCTCCTTCTTCCATGATTGCACGGAGACGGTAAGCATTTTGTGAAGCACCGCAGCCCTTCGCTCCCGTGAAACAATCTCTTTATGGCCGCCGATCGGGACAACACGCTGGGAATCTACATTTCTATCCCCTTCTGCCGGTCGAAGTGCACCTATTGCAACTTTGCGTCGGGCGTCTATCCGGCCACGGATCACGCGCGCTATGTGAACCGCGTGATCGAGAACCTGGTGGCGTCGAGGGCATGGGCCGATCGGCTCGGAGTCGCCCTGCCGCGCCGCTTGGACACCGTCTATTTGGGAGGCGGGACGCCCAGCCTGCTGGCTCCGGATCTGCTGGCTCGCCTGTTCGCCGCCGTGAGGTCGGAGTTCGATCTCGATCCGGACGCCGAAATCACCGTCGAGTGCGCGCCGGGACAGCTAGCCGACGACACTCTTGCCGAACTGGTTGCCGCTGGCGTGAACCGCGTCAGCCTGGGCGTTCAGTCCTTCATCGATAGCGAAGCGCACGCGAGCGGGCGGCTCCACAGCCAGGCGATGGTTGCGGACGACCTCAGCCGCATGCGCGCCGCCGGAATCGTCAACCTCAACGTGGATCTTATCGCCGGTCTCGCCGGACAGACGATTGCCACCTGGCAGGAGTCGCTCGATGTGCTGACCGGCTCCGGCGTTCCCCATGCCAGCGTCTACATGCTCGAGGTGGACGAGGACTCGCGTCTTGGCCGCGAGATGCTTGCCGGCGGCGCCCGCTACCACGCCGGTCTAGTGCCATCCGACGACGTCATCGCCCAGATGTACGATCTGGCGATTGAGAGACTCGCAACAGCAGGCCTCGCCCAGTACGAGATATCGAACTTCTGCCGCCCAGGGTTTGCCTCCACCCACAACCTGCGTTATTGGCAGCGGCGCCCCTACCTGGGCGTGGGCCTGGATGCCTCGTCGATGCTACGGGCATCCTTCGATGAAACTTGTCCTACGGAGCCACGGTACGTCCTTCGTTCCACGACGACGGACGATCTGGCTGCGTTTGTTGAGGGTGCGCAGCCGCCTGAGACTGCCTGGCTCTCCCCGGTCAGTCAGCATGAGGAAGCCTGGTTTCTAGGCCTTCGCCTCAATGGAGGGGTTGAGGTCGCGGAACTGGAGCGTGAGTTCGGCCGTGCCATGGTTGCGCCGGCGCTCGAAGTCGCCGCCCGGCTGGCTGAGGCAGGCCTGCTTACGTTCGCCGCGGGAAGAGCCTGCCTCACTCCTCAAGGGCGGCTGCTCTCCAACGACGTCTTTCAGGAGTTTCTAGGCCTGACGCCGCAAGCGGAGCTTGTCCGGCCGGGAGATGTTGCATAGAACCGTCTGCTCCGCTATTCACCCGCTCGACCCTTTCATGAATTGAGAGCCTTTCAAATCGCCGCCGCTCATATTGCGAGCCGACAAAGAAACACCGGCAAACACGTGCGAAACTTTGACCACAAGAAGGTAGATTTTCGTTCCATTGTCGGAATTGTGAACTATAGAATGGATTAATTCTCCGCTCGGAGAGCAACTTTGCGACATTTTTCGTTTCATTGGATGTGGAGCAGATATGAAAAAGTACGTCACAGCTCTCTCGTCCCTGGTATTCGCGCTGACGGTAACGATGGCCGCGGCGCAGACGCAGCGTGCCCTGCTGATCGGCATCAATACCTACCAGCCTGAGGGGACGACAGCGCAACATCCCGCAGGTTGCATTTATGGCCGCTGTGAGCTGGGAAGCTTCGAGAATCTGGATGGCGCTGTCAACGATGCCCAGGCGATGGCGGACCTGCTGACGAGTCCCAAGTTCGGATTTCCGCCCAATCAGGTGGCTCTGCTTACCAATCCGGCGGCGCCCAATCCGCGGTCGGGCGTGGTGGTTTTGCCTGCCTCCCAGACCGATCGCGACGGCATTCTCGCCGCCATGCAGAAATTTCTCGTGGATGAGCCGAAACCGGGCGATTCGGTGGTGTTTTACGATGCCAGCCACGGTTCGCTGCGCGTCAACAGCAAAGGCGCCAAGCTCACAATCCTGACCGGCGGCAAGTTAGTCCATGCCGACACCACGCTGGTTCCCTCCGACGCCTATAAAGGCGGCTTCGATGTGCGCGACCATGAGATAACGCGAATCTTCAATGCGGCGCTGGACAAAGGTATTCACCTGACGGCAATCTTCGATAGTTGCCACAGCGGCGGTATCAGCCGCGGCCTGGGACCCAAGTATAAGAACCGCACCCTGGCCTTCGACCCGCGCGACATCGCGGAGGCGCCGGATACGCTTCCCAACGGCGATCCGCGGCCCGCGCCAACCGAGCGGCAGGACAATCCGGCGCTGGTGTTCTCTGCCGCCGAGCAGGACCAGACGGCCAAAGAAATGCCCCCATCCGACAAGTCAGCCGAACCGCACGGGGCCTTTACGTCGGCACTTGTTCAAGCGCTTCAGGCTCTGCCCGCCAATGCGCCGGCCTCGCTTGTCTACCAGCGCGTGAAGGCTGTTCTCGAAGGCGGCGCCGTTCCGGACCAGGAACCGGATCTCGACGCCACCGCCGCGCGGCGTGCGCAGCCGCTGTTTGGAGGCAAGGCGGCGGACTCGGGAAAGATCCGCACAGCAGCTCTGCAGACCGACGACAGCGGTAGCGTATGGCTTGACATCGGGCGCGTCTCCGGGGTTGGCGTGGGCAGCGAGTTTGCCTCGACGAGCCCCGACAGCAAGGGCCAAACCGTAAAGCTTCGCATTACAGATCTGCAGGGAATCGCGCGTTCGTCGGCCACCGTCATCAATCCGCCCGGCGCCAAGGTAGCAGCGGGCGAGGTCTTCGAGCTGACAAAGTGGATTCCGGCCGAGCAGGCGCCGCTGCACATCTGGCTATGGCCTTCCAATCTGTCGATACAGCAGGTTGTTACCGCGGGCGAGACAATCGCTTCCGCCGGGATCTCCTTGGTCTCCGATCCGGCCGAGGAGGCGTGGACGCATGTTCTCTGCTGGGACGGCAGCAACTGGACGCTGCAGCAAGCCGGCGCGCCCGCACCCACTACTCTCGGGCCGCAACTGACTGCCGACGCGCTGAAGCAGCATCTTCCTGCCGGGGCCAAACTCTGGGCGAACCTTCCGCCGCCGAAGGAACTGGCGGCAAAGCTGGCGCCGGTTGATCCATCCAGCGCCGTGCAGACTACGCCCGATTTGAAGGGGGCAGACTACGCGCTGACCGGCACGCTCACCGCGGATGGACCAGCCTATGCCTGGTACCACAAGAACGAACTCGCGGCCGGGCCGCCGGCATCGGACGCACACGACCACAGTCCTGGATGTTCGGCTACTTCGCAGTATCCGGTGCGCAGCAATTGGGTCGATCTGACCGGTTTGGCCGATCTGGAGAACGCCGGCCTGGCCCTTGGCAGGTACTCGTCGTTGCTGGCCAAAGTTCACGGCTGGCTCGATCTTGCGAACAGTCCCGCCGATGCATCTACCGGCGACTACTACACGCTGACGATGATTCCAGCCGCGGGCGCGCCGGCGCCGGCCGTCGGGCAGCCGCAGCCAGGACAGCCAGGCTCGCCGGTGCGCCAGGACGATCTGTTCAAGATGGCCCTCCAATCGACCGATCGGGTGATCGAACGGCGCTGGGTCTACGTGCTGGACATCAATTGCCAAGGCAAAGGTGAGCTGGTCTATCCGCGCGACTACGCCGAGAACCAGTTTCCCAACGACGCGGACAACGGCCGCCAGTTTGTGCTTCCCGGCGCGCGCACCCTCCGTGTCGGGAAGCCCTACGGTGTGGACACCCTTATTCTGCTCAGTACAGCGCAACCGCTTCCCGATCCCTACGCTTTGAACTTCGAGGGAGTGGCTACCCGCGGAGCGCGGGGCCTGGACTCGCCCCTCGAAAAGCTGCTGGCAAACACCAGCAACGGAACCCGCGGCTTCTCCGGCGAGGTGCCCACCAACTGGGGCATCGCGCTCATAACCATGCGCAGCGTTCCAAAAGAGGCTGCGCAATGAACTCAACATAACTGTCGCCACGGTCAACCAACTGGATCGACAATTCCCCACGATCGCATGAAGGAGTATGACCATGACTGTTTCCCGGCGCCGCTTCGTTGCCGATGCTTCTCTCTTTGGAATCTTCACCGCTCTTCTGCCGGAGCTTGCCGCGGCACAGGACCGAGCTCCGCAGGTCTTGGCGGACGACACACCCCACGACTCCTACGACTTCTGGAACGGATTCTTCGACTCCGTCAATCCCTTGAGCCCCAACTACGGGAACAAGGCGGCGTCGCGCGGGCCGGCGGATCAGCTTCCCGACCCAGCCGCCGAAACCCAGTATCTGCACTACTGCGACCCCAGGAAGAGCCTTCGCTATGCCAGCGACATCGCAAAAGATGAGTTGCTGGACCACGACGGAGACGTGTCTGTCAGCATCGCGCTCTCGCAATACCGTCCCGCCACCAGCAACGGCGAGCCCAACACGCGTGCCGCCCAGCTGCGCGTGGACACGACGCAGATTCACCCATATATGAACATCATTGCTCCGCTGGCGTGGACGGCGATCGCATCGCTGGAGCCAAGCAAGGCGGGCAAAGTATCGCTCGACCAGCTCGGCTTCAGGAACCCGCAGGCGCAGCTGGGCACCAGCAAGATCCTGCTCACCCAGGGGACCGGGAAGCTCGCGGTCAATATCTCAAAGGCCGGGAGCGGCTCAATCTTCGTAAAGGCGCTCAACATCATGTTGCAGGGAGCCAAGATCGCCGCTCCCCTCGTGACCCTGCCGGCCATCAGCGTGCCCGCGCTCAGCGCATTCACCGAGGCGCTGAGTTACTGGGAAGACCGCACCAGGTTCATCATGGCGGGCAACCTTACCACTGCGGTGGCGACGCAGCAGGCCCTGAGCGATCCCGAGCGCGAGGCCCGCTTCATAGGGCTGCTCTCAGGTGACTACCTGATGGTCCCGCAGAAGCACACGGATGAGCTCGCCAAGGAGTTGCCGAATCTCGATTTGGTCCAAGGCTACCTGGTGCACAAGGACGCCGATCCCAGTCTTCCGCTCCAGACCCGCGCCGAGAACGTCGTCCCCGGCGTCTCGTATGCTTCGATGCACGTAAGCGTAGCGCCGCTTGACGCATCGTCTTCCGCCAAGCCGGAGGGTGGGAGCAAGGGTTCGGGCAGCGGCGATTCCTCTGGCTCGGGCAGCTCGGGCGGGTCAAAAAAGAGCGGCGGCTCCGGGAAAGGCAGCTCCAGCGGCAAGACGAAATCGTAACCTGCGCTTGTCTCTTCCCCCCGCGAAAGGTGAGCCTGATTCACCCTGTTCGCGGGCAAGCCGGGAACCGACCAGGGCAACAGAGGAGGTCCTATGAATCTGGGTATGAAGTTGCGGCTTGCCGCATGCCTGAGTATCGGCCTGCCGGCGGCCGCGCACGTCTGCGCGCAGAGTTTTGGTGCGGCCAGGGAGAAAGTCACTCTGGTGCGCAAGTTGCCGGCACTTGTGCAACTGAAGGGCGATACCATCGCGGTTAGGGCGACCGGCCGCAACGACCAGAATGACCTGGTGCACGATTTCGAGGCCCTGCTGGAAACCGAACTGCTCAAGGACGATCCGCGCCTAAGGGAGGACGACAGTTCTCCTTCGATCCTGGTCACGTGCCGGATCACGGATTATGCCCATCCTCAACCTACGGTGACCAAGCGACCGTCGCTGGCGTTCACCAAGAACGCGCAAAAAGAGCAGGCATATACGCGCGTCACCGGATCGCTCAGGGTCTCTTTCCAGGCCAAAAACGCCAGCGGCAAGATGCTCGATTCAGACAATGTGACTGTGAAGTATGACCGTGAATTCGACAGCTCGGGAAATACATCGTCCGAGGGCGTGAAGGGATCGATGACCAGCGCCTGGAAGCGGCTCGCGGGCGGCTCCGGCTCCAGCAGCGAGGATCTCAATCCTCCCACCGACGCCGAATTGAGGTCCCAACTGATGCTCCAGGCCGTGCGGCAGATCGCCGAGCACCTGGTAAACACCAATGAGACCGTGGAGGTGTTTCTCGCCAGGCAAAAGGGCGCGCTTGAGGAGGGCGACAAACAGGCGGATGCGGGATTATGGGAACGCGCTCTGGAGACCTTCGAAACCGCCTCGCCCTCGCCCAAGCCAGACGAGGACGCGTACAGGTTGTACAACACAGGCGTGGCCTATGAGGCGCTGGCGTACAAGGCTGAAGATCCAAAGTCGGCCATGAAGTACCTTGACGAAGCCGCGATCGACTACGGAAAAGCCATCGACGCCAAACCCGCGGAGCATTATTTTCTTGAGCCGCAAAGGCGCATTGAAGATGCCATCGCGCATTACAAGCAGCTAGAAGACCAGACGCGTCAGCAATCGCAGGCTGCCGAAACTCGCGGCCTCAAACCGCCAATCGCTGACGCTGCCGATTTCCCGGGGCCCGCCGTTTCGACGACTGGTGGCGGAGCTCCTCCGGCATCGGGAACGAACGCCACGCCCTCGGCTACGAAGGGACTTACCAATGCGCAAGTGGTCGCGATGGTCAAAGCCGACATGGACGACGATACGGTAATGCAAGCTGTTCGCTCGGCCAAGGTGGTCAACTTCGACGTGACGACGGCTGGTCAGCAAGCACTCATCGGCGATGGCGTCAGCCTAACGGTGATTCAGGCTATGAAGACGCGAGCGGAGCGGACGCATTTGGCAGCCACCCATCCCGCGGCAACGCACGCGGTGGGCGGGTCAACGACTCCGAAATGAAAAGCTCGAAATCCATTCCACTCGCGTGGCTGGTGCTGCTGGCCGCCACGGCAGGCCTCTGCATACCCGCGCGCGGGCAGGAGCGGCGCTGCGGCGCGGGTAAGGATCTGCTGGTGCAGGCGCTGGAGCGAGTCACCCCGAAAAGCGGCAACGGCGCATTTGAAGACGCGTTGCAGCTTCTTAAACATGCCGTTTCAGAGTGCAGCGAGCTGGGCGATGCATGGTACTACCGAAGCCTGGTGGAGCAGCGGCTCGGCCACGATGCGCTTGCCAAGTATTCGATGGACAAGGCACGCTTCAACGGTTCTGAGGCACTCAAGCAGGGGTTGAATCCGCTCGTGCTGGCCACGCCCTCAGGGCGCGGATTCGCGGCGGAAGAAGGCACGGCAAAAGCGCCTGCTTCCTCCCCGTCAAGTGCTGTCGCGTCCGCATCGGGGCCGGCCGATGCGCCGGGCCCGGTTGCGCAAAAGTGGGCGCTCGTGGTGGGCATCAGCCGCTTTGCCGACAGCAGCATTCCACGCCTGAACTATACGACAGCGGATGCAAGCTCGTTTGCCGCCGAGCTCACCGATCCGGCCATCGGGCGCTTTCCCCCCAGCCATGTTAAGGTACTTACAGACGAACAGGCGACCACCAGGAACATCAAGGAGGGTCTCAACTGGATTGCGCGCCATGCGGCAACCAACGACCTGGTTGTGATTTATGTGGCCACCCACGGCACGCCGCGCACCATGGATACCTCGGGAGGCGCAAATTATCTTGTCACCTACGACACCGAGGTCTCGACCAGTGGCAGCTTCGACGAGGATGCCATGTTCGCCACCGCGTACCCCATGGTGGAACTGGCCAACGCGGTGGCCACGCGAATGAAGGCTTTGCGCACGGCGGTGATTCTGGATACCTGCTACAGCGGCGGCTCCATCAAAGGCGAGCCGTCGGCGGCAACCGGCACGCTCGCCAACAAGGCTCCATCCAGCCAGATGCTGGATCGTATGAGCCAGGGCACGGGGCGCATCGTGATGTCTGCAAGCCAAGTGGATGAGGAATCTCTCGAGAGCCCCGCGCTGGGCCACGGATACTTCACCTATTTCTTGCTCCAGGCGCTGAAGAACGGCAATGGCGATACTCCCTTGAGCCAGGTCTACTCCACGGTCGCGCGGCAGGTCTCCGCCCGCGTCTCCACGGACGGTTCGCGTCAGCATCCTGTAATCAGCAAGAGTTCGACAGATGCGGACTTTGCACTCGGAGTTGCCGGAGCAGAGCCAGCGAAGATCGAGCAGTAGAGCATCGTCAAAGAAAAACCGCTTGAGCAATCCCATTCTCGAAGTTCCCGGTTTTTCGCCTCTAAATCAACCGAACGTTAACAATCGCTCCTACCCCTGCATCCTACGATGAGCATTGGTCACAACATTGGAGCCGAAAGCGGCAATGGTCTTATTTCAAATAGGCGCGTACAAGGTCGATCAGGTCCTCTGCCAGATCGGGGGCAATCTGCTCCTTGGCCCCGTCCACGAGGTGGAAGCGGATGTGATCCTCCAAAACCTCGCCCATCAATCCATTAACGCCGCCGCGAACCGCGGCCAGCAGCATGAGTTGGGCGCTGCAATCCTCATCGACCCCCAGGGCCTTCTCCACCGCGTCCAGTTGGCCACGCAGCTTGCGCACGCGCTGCAACAACTTCACTCGCTCTCGATCATGGTGCGACATTCTATGTCTCCCGCGCTTGACAATACCCATCCCCGGTATAGTATTAATCCGGTAAGGATATAAATTCTCCTCCATTCTATGCCCAGCCGCCGTTCCATTCCGTCCCTTCCCTCGCTGGCGCGCTTGGCCTGTGCCTGGGCTCTCGCCGCGGGCATCGGCATCGCACAAGGGCCGCCGCCGCTTCCGTCTGCTCCCGATCCGCGGACAGCTGGTGCTCAAGCTCCGGTGCCGGTAGATCCCATCCTTACCATGGCTCCCCACTCGGAGAGCGGCCGCTACTGGGTCTCCGGGCAAGCCAACAGCATCTTCCAGATGCATGGGCATTTCCGCTCGCCCTATGAAGGCGCCAACAGTCTGCGAGACACATTCGAGACCAAAGCCTCGGAAGTTGCAACCTTGTACCTCGGTTTTCAACTGCACCCCAATACGCGTTACAACACCGACCTGATCGTCGACGTTGAGAATGCCGGTGGGCGCGGCATCTCGCAAGCGCTGGGGCTCGGCGGCATCACGAACCTTGATGTGGTACGCAATCCAACCCTGAGCACAGTACCCTATCTCTCCCGTGGCGAGATTCACCAGACCGTGGGCCTGACGGACGAGATGGTGGATCAGGAGCGCGGATCGCTCGCCCTGGCGACAAAGGTGCCGTTGCGGCGGTTCGAGATCCGCGTGGGCAAGATGAGCCTTCCGGATGCTTTCGACGTGAACACCGCCGGAACGGATAGCCACCTGCAATTCACCAATTGGACCATCGACAACAACGGCGCATGGGATTACGCGGCGGACACGCGTGGCTACACCGTGGGCGGCATCCTGGAATACGACGATAAAGTCTGGTCGGCGCGGTACTCCATGGCGGCCATGCCCATCGTCGCCAACGGCATCGATCTCGACTGGGCCTTCAGCCGCGCCCACGGGCAGAACTGGGAGTTCGAGTTGCGCATGGGGCTCCTGGCCGGTCTGATCAGACCGGGGCAAGACGGCTCGAAACGCGCCGGCGTAGTTCGCGTTCTCAGTTACCTGAACAACGCGCACATGGGCGACTACCGCAAGTCGGTGCAGCAATATCTCGCCGGGATGTTCGCCGTGCCCGACATCACGCAGACCGAGACCTTCGGCGCGGTCAAGTACGGCTTTGGTCTCAATACCGAGCAGGAGGTCACCGACAGTCTGCGTGTCTTCGCGCGCTTTGGCTGGAACGACGACAAGCGCGAATCGTTCGCCTACACCGAGGTCGCCCAGACGATTCTTTTCGGCGGCGATTACAACGGCCATAGCTGGCATCGGCTGAACGACAAAGTGGGCGTTGCGTTTGTCTCCAACGCCATCAAGCGCGACCACCAGAATTATCTGCACTATGGCGGCCAGGGTTTCCTGCTCGGCGACGGCGGACTGACGTACGGACGCGAGAACATCGTGGAATGGTATTACAACGCCCATCTTTGGCGTGGGTTCTACGCTATGGTTGGCGGATCGTTTATCGCCAACCCAGGATATAATCGCGACCGCGGGCCGCTTTATGTGCCGACGGTGCGGGCACACGTGGATTTTTGAAAGCTGCGGATGATTGCGACGATGCAGGAATCTCTCATAACCAGACACGCGATCAACTCTCGCGGGGTGCGGCGCGTTCTATATGGTCAATGGAATAAGCTTTTGTCAAGGATACCAACTGACTGCTGCAATCTACCCTTGATCTCTGTTCTCCGCTTTTCTAGTATCCTGTATCCAGGGCATCCCCATGAAGACCTTCACCATTGACGAAGCGCAATCGCTGCTCCCGGTGCTCGAATCGCTGCTCAAGCGCGCCATTGAAGGCAAGCAGGCAGCCGAACAGGTCGAGTCCGGCCTCTCCGAGCTGGCGCGCCGCATTTATATCTCCGGCGGCATGAGGGTCGACTCGGGGAGCGTGGTGAAGCAGCGCGCCGAGATGGAAGCCCACCTCAAGCTGGCCCGCGAAAGCGTGGCCGAGATCGATGCCATCGGCGTTCAGGTCAAGGATCTCGAGGCAGGGTTGCTCGATTTCCCATGCCGTCTCGACGATCAGGTTGTGTTGCTATGCTGGCGCATGGGCGAGCCCTCCATCGAGCACTGGCATGCTGTCGACTCCGGATTCAAGGACCGCCGGCCCGTAGACGAGCGCTTCCGCCGCCGGTCGGCATCGGGAGGCTCAGGGCCCCGTCCGAATTGAGCTGACCGGGAGACTCTCCCGGTCAGCTCTTCTGAGCGAATCCAGGCCCGCGCGCGTCTTGGTTGGTAGGATAAAGCCGGTCGTGTGCTTCAAGTCCGCAATCGGCCCGCACCGGGCAACGCGTACCGGGGCCCGAAGCGGTACCCTCAATGCAGTGATCGAAAGCGAAGACAGAGGAGCGGCAATGAAGATTGGAAAGTGGGCATGGATGCTTCTGGCTGCGGCGCCGTTGTTGTCCGGGTGCGCGGGTTTCTGGGATACCCCACCAAGCAGCGGCAGCTTCACGCTCTCCAACAGCAGCAACATCGCCGTGACTCCGGGCGCAACCACCGGCAATACGTCCACGATCACTGTGACGCCGGCGAGCTCTTTCACCGGTACGGTTGCGCTGGCCTGTTCGGTTACGAGCGCGCCGACGAGCGCTGTCAGCCCCGCGACCTGCAGCCTTTCTCCCACTTCGCTCGCGTTCAGCACCGCAACGGCGCAGACGTCCACGCTGTATGTGGCTACCACGTCCACAACGACCGCCGGAAGCTACCAGATATCGGTTACGGGAACCTCCTCGGGCAGTGCTTCCGCGACCACCAACCTTTGCGCCCAGGTGAGTTCCAATGGGGCCACGTGTACGGCATCGGGTGGCGCCAACAGCGGCATTTTCTATATCGTAAACAGCAACTCAATCACCGGGTATTCCATCAGTGGGGGCACGCTTACCGCACTCTCCGGCAGCTCTTTCACTCTTACCGTCGCGACTATCTCCTCGGTCGCCATCGGCCCCCAAGGAAGTAACTTCCTCTATCTCGGCACGAACGGCGGCATTGTCCCGTTCACCATCAACACCAGCACTGGCGCGCTGACGCAGGGAAGCACCTTTGGCGACAATCTGGCCGAGGCAATCGCGGTGGATCCGTCCGGAAAGTGGCTGCTCGAAGCCTCGGTTGCGGGGGTACTCTACGCATATCCAATCACATCCACTGGTGCGGAAGACACAACTCGATCGGTACAAACGACAGCGACTCTAGCCAGCAACCTGGTTCAGCCGGGAGGAATCGCCATCTCGCCGAACGGGGCACTGGTCGCCGTAGCCTTGGGCGGTGCGGGAACCCAGACGTTTCCCTTCAATGCCAGTCCAACTTCCGGCGGTCCGCTTCAAGCCGGCTTCACCCCAATTGCGCCGACCAATTTGCTGGGCGCCGCGGTTGCCGTCGCGTTCGACCCCCAAAGCCGGCTCATGTATGTCGGCGAAACCGACGCCTTCCCGAACAACTCCTCTACAAACAACTCCGGCGGCCTCCGCTCCTTTGCCGTCAGCGGCAGCTCCTTGAGCGAACTCACCAGCGGTTCGCCAACCGCCAGCGGTGGCACCACGCCGCGCGCCATCCTGCCCATTTCGACGGGCAACGATGTGTATGTGGCCAACTGGGTTGGAAGCTCCACCGGCAACGTTACCGGCTTCACTGTGGCCAGTTCCAACTCCACCTATACGCTTACGGCGCTTAGCCCGACTGTTGCTACGGGAACTGAACCCTACGGTCTGGCGGAGGACAGTACTTTGGGCTACGTGCTGGCGGTCAGCAATAGCGGGACCACCTTTGACGCTTACACGCTCAGCTCAGGCCAGCTGACCTCTTCGCTCACTGGTTCGCCCGTGACGAGTCCAATCGCGATTGTGGCGGTGCCGTAAAACCAGTCGTCAGTGGTCAGTGGTCAAGACGTGCAATCGCATGAATATGGTTCAACACGTGTTAAAGGTCTCGACGCGACATCGGATTGCTATCCATGGGATCCGTGCGGCGAGGCGGACTTCACCTTGAGCTATTTTCAGCCCCTACCTCCGGGAGGAGGTGCGGACACCAACTGGCATCAGCGGCAAAAGGAGCCAACCTCGGCAACAAGAACTGTTGATGCGATTGTCTGTGCTGACCACTAACCACTAACCACTGACCACTGACCACCGTCGAAGGTGGTATCCTCAAGATGATCGCCACAGGCTGTGTTCACGCGAACTCCAATATCTTTTGATTCATTTCCCCGGCGCCTACGTGCTTCCGAGCCCCAGCTACGGCTGGTTTCAGTGCTCTTTGTCCTGTGTGCTCTCTGGCTCGCGTCCGGATGCAGCCGGTTTCGCCCCCAACACTACGACACTGTTTATGTCTCCGCGCGGCAGATGTACCTCCACGACCGCGTGGCCGCGGTCTCGGAACGTGTTGCCGAGGTGGTGAACGGTGAGCCGCTCCAGGTTCTGGAACGCGCCCGCCGCTTCCTCAAAGTTAAGACGGAAAAAGGCCAGATAGGCTGGATTGAAGAGCGCGCAGTTATCGACAGCAAAACCTATGAAGGGTTCAAGCAGTTGGCGGAAGCGCACAAAGACGATCCAGCGGCCGCAACCGCCTCACTGCGTGACGATCTTTACGTGCACCTTCTCCCAGGCCGCAAGACAGAGAACTTCTACCTGCTGGCAGGAAACGCAAAGGTCCAACTGCTGATGCGCGCTTCGGTGCCAAAGTTCGCCAATCAGACCGCGGCGCTGCCGCCAAAGCCCGCCGCCCTCCCAATGCCGCAATCTGGGAAGCCGCAACCGACTGCTTTGGCTCCTCAGCCCGCATCTGGGCATAAACTCCAGCCCGCACCCGTTCTCGGCCAGCCGGAACCCCCGCCTCCGGTGCTGGAGGATTGGTGGCTGGCCCGCGATAGCCAGGGCCGCACCGGCTGGCTGCTGGCCAGCCGCCTGGATGTAGACGTCCCGGACGAGATTGGCCAATATGGCGAGGGCAAGCGCTTCGTGGGCTCCTGGGTGCTGACCAAAGTCACCGACCCCGACGCCGACACGCCGGATCACCAGAAGCCCGAATACCTCGCCGTCATGGCACCTCTCGGCTCCGGCCTGCCGTTCGACTTCGACCAGGTGCGCGTCTTCACCTGGAGCCTGCACCATCACCGCTATGAGACGGCATTCATGCTGCATCCCATACAGGGTTATCTGCCCGTCCGGGTGGGAAATGAAGTGCCCGCCCAAACCTCCAGGAAGGCCGCGCCCGCCGGCAGCGTGCCCACCTTCAGCTTCCAGATTGCGGGCGGCGAGAATGTCGCCACCGATCCAGCCACAGGCATCACCCGCCCTGCGACTCCGCGCACCATCCGCTACGAAATGATCGACACCCAGGTAAAGCGCGTCGGTCCCGACCTGGCGCCCATTCCTATCACGCATACTGCGGCAGACGACAAGAAGGCAAAGGACCAAAAGGCCGCGAAGAAGAAGCACAAGTAACTGGAAGCAGGATTCTCAGCGCCGCGGGCCGCTCAGCGCAGGTTTCACTTCTCCGCGAGGCCTGTCAGGCGGCGGTGTCCGCGGCAGTGCGGGCCTGACCGGCGATTGACCTGGGCGAACATCCGTTGTCAGCCTGACGGGCTGTTTGGCGTCTGGCGAGTTTGCGGGCAAGGCGGTATGTACTGAGGCCGGAGATGGACTTGAAGCAGGTTGGGCAGAGGTTGCCGGCTTCAGCGCCCGAGCGCCCGAGTTGGGAGCTGTTTGCCCTGACCCAGGCTTCGCCGGCAAGGCCGTTCCGGCTTTCAGCATCCGGCCGTCCGGTCCGCTTCCAGGAAACTGCTCGTCGGGCTTTCCGGTGATCGCGGCTTTCATGAACGTCATCCAAATGGGAAGGGCGGCGCGCGCGCCGGTTTCCTTTTCGCCCAGGGATTCGCGGCTGTCGAAGCCGATCCAGACGCCGCAGGTGACGGATGGCGAAAAACCGAGGAACCAGGCGTCGGTAAAGTCGCTGGTGGTGCCGGTCTTGCCGCCCAGTGGATGGTTCAACTGCGCGACCGCGGCGCCGGTACCGTGTGCGGTCACCGCCTGAAGAAGGATCATCATGGTGCGCGCCGTCTGTTGGTCGATGACCTGTGCGACGCCGGGACGGTCTTCCCAGAGTACGATGCCGTCGGCGTTGGAGACCTTGCGGACCAGGTGCGGCGTGACCCGGATTCCATCGTTGGGAAAGACCGAGTAGGACGCGACCTGCTCCTCCAGCGAGATTTCAACCGCGCCCAGAGCAACCGGCAGATAGGCGGGGATGTTCGAGGTGACGCCAAATCGGTGGGCCATGTCGATGACCTTGTGGATGCCCACCCGCGCGGCCAGCTTCAGGGCCGGAATATTGCGCGACTCCGCAAAGGCGTTGACGATCGTCATGCTGCCCTTGTAGTCGTTCTCGTAGTTGTGGGGTGTGTAGCCGCCAAAGCTGACCGGCGCGTCGACGATCAAGTCGCTCGGCTTGACACCGTCCTCGATGGCGGCGGTATAGACGTAGGGCTTGAAGCTGGAACCGGTCTGTCTCTCCGCCTGGGTGGCTCGGTTGAACTGGGAGAGCGCAAAGTCGCGCCCGCCGACCAGGGCCAGGACGTCCCCGCTGGTGTTGTCGATGGCCATCAGCGCGGCTTGGGCCCCGGAGTCCTGTTCGAGCGTCGCGCGGCGGCGGGTGTCTTCCATGGCGGCGGCGAGGTGAACATAGACGATGTCGCCCGGCTTGACCAGAGCATCTGCGGAATGCTGGCCGGTCCATTGCCAGTCCGCGGGCAGCAGAATCACCTCGGAGCCTTGTTGCCCTGGCGCGCCGATGCGTGCATCGATCTCCATGGGCAGGACGCGGGTGACGAGGGCGTGCACGTAGTCGCCGGGGCCGCGCGCCACCGCCCAGTCGGGATGGCGGTACTCCTTGAGCGTGACGTAGGCATCTGTCCCTGCAGGCTCAATGGCTAGTACACTCTCAAGGGTGCCCTTCCATCCACGACGGCGCTCGTAAACCGCCACGCCATCGTCCACCGCGCTATTGGCAACCTGCTGCAGGTCCAGGTCAAGCGTGGTATCCACGTGGAGGCCGGCTTCGTGCACCTGCTCGGTCCCAAAACGCTTCTCCAGTTCCTGCCGCACCTCCTCCTGAAACCAGGGCGCGACCGAACTTTGCGGCTGGGCTATGTGGAGACCGAGAGGCAGACTGCGCGCCTGTCGGGCATCGACGTGGGTGATTACGCCGTCGGATTCCATTTCGGAGAGCACCAGGTTGCGGCGGCGCAGAGCCTTTTCGGGATTGACCAGCGGCGAGTAAGCGTACGGCGCCTTGGGCAAGCCGGCCAGCAGAGCGGCCTCAGGCAGTGAAAGATCTTTAGCGTGCTTGGAGAAGTAGAACTGCGAAGCCGCCTCGAAGCCGTACATGCCGCTGCCCAGATAGATCTGGTTGCCGTAGAGGGTGAAGATCTGCTGCTTGGTGAAAGTACGCTCGATCTGAATGGCGAGATAAGCTTCCTGGAGCTTGCGGCCCATGTTCCGGTCCGCGGAGAGAAAGAGGTTGCGCGCCAATTGCATGGTCAGGGTCGACGCCCCCTGCGAACGGTCGTGGGTGCGGAGATCATGCCACAGCGCTCCCCCGATGCGAAAGACGTTCACGCCCCAATGAGACTCGAAGCTCTTGTCCTCGATCGAGATGACGGCCTGGCGGAGGATTGGGGCAAAGCCGTCGTAGCCGATCACCTCCCGCCGCTCCAGTGCAAACGATCCGATGACGCGGCCTTTGCGGTCGTAGAGGTCGGTCGTGGTCGAAGGGCGGTAGTGTTCCAGTTCGTCGATCTGGGGCAGGTCGACGGAGTAGACCAGCGTCAGGCCGGCCAGGGAGCCCGTGACGACGGCGAGCACGAGCAACACCGCCAGCACGGAGCGGCCGGCAAGCTTGCGGTTGCGATGCGGCGGGACCGCCGGCCGGGCGAGTCGAGTGCTCCGGCCCGGTCCGCGCGGCTTCACAGGCTGTTGTGTTGGCGTAGCCAAGAGATTCAGGCCCCAGCGGCATTTCTCCAGCGTGTTGGAGAAAGAATGCCTCAGCTTAAGGCTAGCATTTTAATGAACTGCTGGGATGCGCGGGAGCAAAGTGCGGTACCACTAAGGTACAAGGCCGGGAAACTAAAGTCGCATGCGAAAGGCGGCGCAGTTGAAAGCCGCGCCGCCTCTTGAAACCGCCATCGGATTGCCACCTCAGGCGCTTTTGGCCTTTAACAGATCGAGCGCCTTGTTGAGCATATCGTCGCTCTTGGGTGCGGGAGCGCCTTCCTCAACCTCATCGGCGGGCGAGGCTACCACCACGTTGGGAGTTACGGCATTGTCCTGAATCTTGTTGCCCGAGGGGCTCTGGAATTTAGCCACGGTCAGCAGGAGGTCCGCGCCGCCGGACAGCTCGATGGACTTCTGGAACGACCCCTCGCCGAAGGTGCGCTCGCCGACCACATCGCCGCGATTCAGGTCCAGGATGGCGTTGGCGGTGAGTTCCGGGCCGCCGTAAGTGCCGCGGTTGACCAGCACTGCGAGGGGCGCGGCGGTCAGGAACTTCCCGGGGTCGGCGGCGAAGGTCTGGGTGGCGAACTGCTGGCCCTGAAGCGTGGCCAGGGTTCCCGCCTTGATGAAGAGGTTGGCCAGCCGCAGTCCCTGAGGCGCATCGCCGGCGGCATCGCGCAGATCGAGCAGGATCTTGCTCCCCTTGGGCGCGGCCTTGATCTTTGCAGCGATCTCATCCACGCGGTCCGCGGTAAGCGTCCCGGGCTTGAGGTACAGGATGGAGGCGTTGTCGTATTCCTGAGTAGTGAGGGCCGGAAGGGCGGCGACGGAGCGGGTCAGTGTGAGCTTGTCGGGATTGGGTTTGGCCGGACGCACCACCGAGAGCGCCACCGTGCTTCCCGGCTTTCCCTCGAGCATGAGCCGGATCACGGCCAGGGAGAGTTCGCGAGTGGACTGGCTGCCGATGGACTCGATGACATCTCCGTCGGATAAATGCTGGTCGGCCGGGGAACCGGGGAGCACGTTCACGACCGTGGCGTACCCGTAGCGCTTGGAGACCGTGATGCCAACCTGGGCCGTGCCGGAGACCGGCTCCTCTTTGTAAATCTTGTATTCCGTTGGGGTCAGGTAGCTGGAGTCGGCGTCGAGCGACTCCAGCAACCCGTGCAGGGCACCGGTGGTGACGTCGCCCATGCTGGGATCGGTCACGTAGTCGGTCTGGATCTTTTGCAGAACCTGGGAATACACGCCCATCTGGCGGTAGGCGCCATCTTGATCGGTGCCGGCGTGAACGCCGAAAAGCCCGAATTCGCCCATGGCAAAGCCCAGGACGAGGGCGGCACAGATGGCCACGGAGAGCACAAACACGGAACGCTGGAAGAATCGGGACACACACACCACCATGGTGGGCCTCAAGGGGAAGCAGGCCGCATACCTATTAGACGCAATGATACCGCAAGCGGTGCGTCGGCGGGAGATTTTGCGGACCGGCGGCGGATCGATCCTGGTCTCGGGTTCCAGGTCCCGGGTCGGAATTGGCCGGCGCCCGGCCCCGGTGGCCCGGTTCTAGAAGGGGAAGAAGCGGCGCGCTTTCTTCTTTTCCGCTTCAACTGGCTGGCCGCAGATGGATTGCGTCATTTGCCGGATCGCCCGTGCAATCGGGGTGTCTTCGTCTGTGAGCGGCTTTGCCGAATTCTGCATCCTGCGCACGGCCGCATAGTCATTGGGGATCTTCCAACGAACTTCGCGGGTGAGAGCTTTGGCAACGTGCCCCTCATCGATCCCCTCGGAGCCGGCGTCGAATCGATTGACAATGACTTCGAGTCTGGGGCCGCCGTCGACCGGAAGCGTCCTGATCAGGCGATTCGCGTTGCGAAGTTCGGGAATGCCGAGTTGCGTAACCAGGCAGACCGTCACCGATGGATCGAAGCGATATGCGCTTTGCAGATCGAGTCTCGATCCCGCATCGACCACAACATATTCGAATCCCTCAAGGGCAACTCTCAGCAGGGTGCCCAAGGCTTCGTCGGTTGGGTGGAAGGAGGCCATTTCGCTGGGCGCGGCAAGAACGGACAACCCGGAGCTATGCGGCACAAGCAGGGATGAGAGGAAATGCGAGTCGAGCCGATTTGCATTTTCAAGCGCATTTGCGGTGGAGTAAAGGCTCCTGAGCCCCAGGTTGAGCGCGGCATCTCCCAGCGGAAAATTGAGATCGATGAGCAAGGTGCTTTGACAATGACACTGCTCGGCCAGCGAAACGGCAAAATTGATGGCCAGCGTGGTTACTCCCGATCCGCCCTTGGCGCTCTGGAAAACGAAGAGTTTGCCCTTTGCATCCTTCTCCTGGATATCATCTTCGGTTTCCTGCATAGGCATGTTCAGGCGCCGGGTTTGGACGCGTTCCAGCGCTTCTGTCATGGCGGTGGGCGTGAGCGGTGTGTGGAGGAATTCGCGGGCGCCCGCGCGCAGGCAGCGGACCATGAGGCCGGGATCGACCGTCTCCGAATACACAATCACGTTTCCCGATCCGTCGTCGCAGATCTTCTCTATCAGCCCGATGGTGTATTCCGGGTTGCTGTCCAAATCGAAGATGACCACGTCGAAGCCCTTCTTGAGCATTCGCGTTATCGATTCGACATCCGGAGGGTAGGAGATGAACTCCCGGATTTTCCCATTGGGAAACTTGTCCAAGGCGCTGATCGCCGCCCGGCGTCGTCCGTCGTCCGGGCTGATCACTGCAATGGACAGAGGCTCTGTCCAAATTGAATCCGAGGATTGACCAGAATTTGACATGCGGAGAAGATCTTCCCTTCTTGAGTGTAACGCCTGGCGCCTTATAAGCCTTCGAATCCAGGGGATGTCTCACTTGATTCATCGGCGCCGAAGTGGTTCCCGCAAGCGTTCCCTCGGACTTCACGAGTGTTGGAAGCAGTGCGGACTGTCCCGTCTTAACCCCGTCGGAAGGCAAGCGTGGGATGACGTTTCGGGTATTTGGTGGCGGAGGGCAGGATCGAACTGCCGACCTACGGGTTATGAAAACGCCAATAAGTAATACAATCAACTACTTACACGTCTCACAAGGACGCCTAAATACAGCGAAATACGTGTAAAACGGGCCAATCACGGGTGGGGAATCACGGGTGGAGAAATCTAACCAGCCTTGAGGTCTGTCGATGGACGTCTCATCTCGCCCATAAATCACCGTCGATTCGTATCAGAATCGAGACCTAGCTGGGGCACCCCAAGGTGTAGCTGGATTCAATCGTCCGAGATGTGAGCCACCCGCGCCTTTGGCCTTCTCCATTTCGCCAGCTGTAATCTGGCCTCTCAATTGACGCCTTTCTTTCTAGGTCAATCGTCCTCTTCGCCCGCCTGAACCAATCGCGGATCGCGCTCCTCAAACAGTCGTTGTGAGATGGATAAACGATCCGTCTAAATCCCGTCCCAGGAATGGTCGTCAACAGCAGTGTCTCCTGCTCACACAGATTGCTTCTCAGTTTATCCAAGTGATCCATGAATCGGTCTGCGAATTCTATGAGCGTCTTCTCGTACATCTCGCCGAGATTGCGGACCGAAGAAGTAGCGCGCTGAGTGATGTCAGCGCGGCGTTCAATAAATTCGGATTCGTAACTATCTTGAAGACGGCGGATTTCGCTAGGTAAACGGTTGACTGCCCCATCAATGCTAAGCTGGGCAGTCTCGGCGGCTGTTTTATATGCGGCTTGTGATTCTAGGAAGGGTATATGGCGAATCTTTGTGGCGATCAGTTTTCCTGCGACTCCTCCGACTACAGCGCCAAAGAGTCCGCCGATTGCCGCACCGATGGGACCCAAAAAGGCCCCTGCGAGTGCTCCTGCTTTAAGACCACCGAATGCTCCCACTCCCACGCCGGCCACGTCGAGACCGACGTTTTTCAGCGCCCTCTCCAGCGTCGTTCTCTCTTGGAGGAGCAGCTTTGCTTCGCGGTATCCGGCAAGAGCAAGCGTAATAAATGGAAAATGAAACCCAGGATCAAAAGTATCTGAAATGCCTTGAATAGACGTATTCGTGGCGTGATGTATGTCTATTGAGTTTAAGCCAGCAAGACCATGGACCATCGGGTCTTTTACAGCAGCTGCGACCTCGGTACCCGTGTAGATTGGAACAGAAGACGAGAAACTTGATTGGTTCAAGATCATCAACATCGCGGGCGAGAAACTAACCGATCAGGAGTTGCTCAACGCAATATACACAGGCCCGTGGCTCGCGGACGCGAAGCGATGGTTTTCGCGCTCGGGTGGGCCTGCCTATCAGATCGGCGAAAAATATGTGAACGGCTCACCTATACGGCAGGCTTTCCTGGAGCAGTCGCTTGAGTGGATTTCGAGGGGCAAAATCGGGGAATACATGAGCGTCCACCAGAAAGACTCCGACGCACAGGAGCTATGGCAATACTTTCAGGAAGTGATTGCTTGGGTGGAGCGCATTTTCCCAACCTATCGAAAGATCATGAAGGGGCTTGACTGGGGTGGATTCTACAACAAGCACAAGGACAAGAAATTCAATGCAGCGAAGTTTGAGCAGCGCATTGCTGAGCTAATCGATGACGACGAGGTCAACAGCAAGAAGGGCATCTACGAATACCTTTTGACTGACGACGAGAGAACCTTGAGTTTGCGTGCGTTCGACCAAAAGACGCAGGTAACAGTCTTCGAGAAGCAAAAAGGCATTTGTCCTGTCTGCGAAAAGAAGTACGACATTGGGGCAATGGAAGCTGACCACATCGTCCCATGGAGCAAGGGAGGAAAGACAGTCCTTTCCAACTGCCAGATGCTTTGCAAATTGGATAATAGAACAAAGAGCGGGAAGTAGAATCTTCAGGTTGAGACAGAAACACCCAGCATCTCGGCCAGGTGTCCCGTTGACACAGTGATATTCTTCCCAGCCGTCAGTATTCCTCGGGAAGCAGAATCGTCGTCATGCTCCTGTCACACTCGGTGACGATCCATATTTTCTCGCCGGTCCTCAATGTGTACGCAGACAACACTCGAAAACCGTGTTTCAAAGCGTCCTCGTTGGCTTGCCGGTCGGTTTCGCTCAGTTCGCCCCAGTCCCCATTGGCGTGTCGGGAAAGGTAGATGTTCATGTCCTCGTCGAGGGCTCCCGCAAACGCTACGAGAGCCCCCATCGTTCCATAGACTCTTCCCAAGGGCAGCGTCATTACTTCTTCGCCGCCTTCCGAACCTTCCCCGGTTTCTGGGGGTGATCCGCCACCTTGACGTCGGCGGGGGCTGAAGCGGGCTCCTGAGGCGCGGGAGCGGCTAACTGGGCGTCGGCTGGCACTTCTACGGTCGTCTCAGGCGCGGAGACCTCCGCAAGCTCGTTGGCCGGTGCGGAACCCTGAGGCGCGGAAGCCGCTCCCTGAGCGGCCTTGGCGAGAGCCTTGGCCTCCCGATATTTCCGCAGTCCCTCTCCAATGCGTTTCTTTGCCTCTTCCGACATTGGCTTCCGCGTTGTGGCGGGAGCGGCCTTGGTCTCAGGGAGTGGTTGCCCAGACAGAATGGCAACGGCGGCGCTGATGGATTGAAGGGCAGTCTGAATGTCCTTCCGCTGGGTGGCGAGTTTCTGTTCTTCGGTGGCAATCCCGGCAAGAGTGGAATCAAGCTCAGCCTTCTGCGCGGTCAGGGATTCGGGGACAGCGATATTGATTGGTGTCATGAGCATTTCTCCTTTTTGAGTCCGCCAGATTATGTGCGGCTGTTGGACTCTACCGAGGAATCGCGGGAAAGTAAGGGAAGGTATGCGATGATGGGCTTCAAAGGCCCGCGATTTGCCTCAGAATTGGGCAAGCATGGCTATGCAGCCAGCGTGCCTTGGCATCCGGGCTACTCCGGTCATTAGAAAACGTGGCAGTCCGTCTCAAGAGAATTGCAGATTAGATTTTTGTATTGAGGATCCGAGAAGCTGATTCTGCCGACATTATCGGAGCCAAATTGAGCATAGAATAGACGGTCCATTGACCTCACTACCGCTTCTCCTGTGTCTGGATCAAGGTGGGCTATTCCAAACTCGAACTCAACCGCAAGATGAATCGCTCCCTTTTGTGCTACACAAGCAGTTGTGAGTCGCCCGTTCTTCCAGCCATTTGAGGCGCACACCCATGGACGCGCTGGCGCGAGGTAATCCGGGTTGGTGTAACCGTGTGCCATGAGAATCGCTTTGACTTGGGGCTGTGACATCCCGGAGTGAAATCCAAGAGACCTTACCGCCGATTCGAATTCCTTTGCCTTCGCTGCCTCTTGTTGCTCCTCACTCGAAATAGGCTGGAAAGTCCTGCAGGATATCCTTTCTAGCTTTCTTCGCTGGTCAGGGCAACATTGAGGCACTTGCGAGCCGTCACTAGCCAGCCACCTGTAGCAGTCAGTAAATTCGTATTTCTCGCCATTGAACTTATTAACGTAGAGGTTGCTCGCACTGTCTTGGAGTAAGTCGTGGTAACCGTTAGTGCGTGCTGGCAAAATATGTACGGGGTCGGTTTGCATGAATGAGTATATTTCCTTATGACTCACCCCGTCGGAAAGCGAGAACTCGCAATTACTTGCCCCGCAGCCACTCAGAGCGATTAGTTCGGGAATTCCGTCTCCGTTGAGGTCCACACCGGAGGATCGAGCTGTGAATGCCTTTGCCGTTAGCCCTTGCCTGATGTAAGGGGTGATGCTCACGTCAACTGGAATGTCGACCTTTTCGTGGTTTTGCACATACTGGGTTCCGGAAGCCGCTGTCGGTTGGGCCCATCGAGAGAGTGGAACCTCTGCAACATCATGCGAGGCTGCGGCGGCGGTACGGCGCACACAGAGCGCACGCACCGTGGCGCTGAGATCCCAAATTCGGACTGCGGACTTCAAATCTACCGACTTGCCCATGTCAGCGAAAGCGAAGGCTCCCGCCTGTGAGGAATCGCCTGTTCGTGACTTGCTCCACAGGTCTCCGGACAATTGCAGGTTTCCCTTTACGTGCCAAGTGACCTGATGGAGGGTGGGGGCGGGCAAGCCAGGAAGGAGGGGTTTACTTCCAGAACAGCAAAGGCCCGGAATATTGACACTGGGGTCATAAATGGTAGCCAATTGACTCATCGTCGGCAAACGCCAGTCGGAGTGGCCGGCCAGTTGCAGGTTTTCGCAATAGTCAACCGCCTGCTGCCAGGTAATGTCGCTACCGTTATCCTGCTTAGTCCACATCAAACCAGTTGTGGGGTCGGTCCATGTCGATTCAACTACGTTGTTGGTGTTTTTGGTTTGCGCAATTGTGCCAATTCCAGTTGACGTCTGAGCAAGAGTGGACGGCAAATGCCCGCAGAGGCAGAAATATACCACCGCCCAAGCAGCAAACTGTCGCCTGACCGTGTGTAAGTTCATCGCAAGCATATGAACTCCCTCAAAATGGAAACGCGTGGTTGCGTTGAGTTGCAATTCACGCGAGTATCAGCGCAACAATAGTACCCGCAGCAAAAAACGGATGCTGTGCTCCATTGCACATAACCCGAGAAGCACCCAGAGCCCTTCGCTAATGGAGGTATTCCATACGGATCCCCTGTGAGATATCGCCCCTTGCCCACAACGCTGCAATGCATTCCTTGCAAAGCATGTCGGCTGGTTCGAAGGCGCTGTCCTCCGGAGGCCACACCGGAACCAGGTAGTCGTGCGTTTCGCATACCAGCTTGTGGCATCTATCGCAGGGCCGCCAGCATTCAGGTGAGCATGGCCAAATCCTGTCTCCAGCGCATTCCGGGTTTGCGGGGGCTGGGTCAGGCTTCGCCAAAGTCTCACCTTCCGTCTTGGGCTTTGCTGACGTCAGCACTGCCGACACGGCCTGATACCGCCAAATCCCGTAAAACTGTGGGCCGGGGTATTCGAAACGATGTAGTCTCGGCCTACGAAAGCTTCGCGGCTCACTTTCCTCAACTTCGCCCTTACCGCTGCAAGCTGGGCACTTTCCAGTTCCGACACACCGGTTGCACTGACATGCCATCGCAGACTCCCTTTACGTTCGTGGTTCAGTGTCACCACTTGTCATTTCTCAACAATCCTCTGGCAGATTGCCGCTGAACAAATCGCCGAGAGTACATTTGGCAATCGGCGCGATTGCCGTAATCACAGCTTTGTCAGGCTCTGCCAAGGAACCAAAGAAATTCAATTCCGCCTCCTCTTGGCTGTTGCCTGACGACAAAGCCAAGCGCCCGGATATGCCATCGTATGTACAGGTAATCTCCCACCAGACTTGGGGCACGTCTTTGACTCTTTCCATCTATTTCCTTTCTCAATTTCGTAGCGCACTACCGACCACTCACAAATGCGCGGCTGTTGACTCTCTACGGAGGTCTGGGCGAGAAAAGTAACGGGAGTGCTTGGTCAGAGTGTTTCAAGATGCATTGGCGTGTTCGTCGCACCGAGTTTCAACCCAACTGGTGCCGCGTCGCCTGCCGGTGCTGCCACAGACCTCGCAGGTACGAATAGACTCAATCCCGGCAGCTTCGATGAGAGCGGAGATGGCGTCATTGCTGTAACTCGTGTAGACGCGCAATCCGCCAAACTTCTCTTTGACCTGAAGCACACGGAATGAGCGCCCAGTCTCTGTTTCGGCTGCGGGAACGACCGACTCCAGTCGCTCGCACAGTGTCCAGACCAGATCGAACCAGCCGTCACCGTGCGCGAAGCCGAAGGGCATCAACGTGGGGCGAGGTTCGCCCTCCAGGTTGAACCAGGTAGGCCACCGCTCGCGCAGTCTCTGCTCAAGTTCATTTCGCATACATCCACTCCACGCTTCTTAACCGATCTGGGGCTCAGTAGATCAGCTTGAGGACTGGTTTTCGATTTCCGTTGAGAATAAGCAGGAAGGGCTCCTTGGTCCGAAGTTCAAGATCGACAAACGCCCGCGAGATTTGCCCGGCTACTACCTTCGGGTCCTTCACCGCCCTTTTCGCATCGATCAGTGAGAACTCCTCGACGGGCGCATCGTAGACAAACTCCGCAGCCCTACTTGTAACAAACACGCGGTGAATGAGTATCTGAAATCTTTCCTCCTTCCCAGCCCCCTCCTCGATGAGTTGGACCTTAAATCGCTTCTTTATCAACTCTTCTTTGAGAAAATGAAAGTCCGCGTCCAGTACTAAGACACCTCTGGACAACGCCCAGCGGGGTTGAACCTCTTCCTGCATTTGTGTCATCCTCCAAATGCCTCATCCCGCTTGATCTCGTTTACGGTACAGAGCAAGTCAGGCTTATCGCAGAGTTCCGGTGCCTCTACATATCCTGCACAGTCGCTCGCCGCCACACCATGCGCAGTCTGGCTTGTTTTTGTCAGTAAAGCCGAACCCTGTTCCATTCGTTTTTCCTGTGCCTTTGCAGGGCTGACACTTCCCAGTGCCGCCGCATTTTGTGCATTTTGCTTCCATTGCAGATTCTCCTTTCATCTGTGGTTGACCCTACGTATGTTGTCGTTGGGATGAATCGAGACCTTACGACTGCGACAAGCGCAAAACACGGTGTCAGACTCACCATGAGGTGATGTCCAAAACGATTGGTCTGTTCTCAATGTCCCCTGTCCAGCCGAGCAACGCAGCATTCGCGAATAGGGTCCTCTCGGTCGGGCATGTCCCATATCCGGCGTGAACATGCCCGAAGACGTGGAGCCGGAGTTTCAATCGCATTACGGCAAGTCGCAGTTCAGTACAACCTTCCCTTCTTCGCGAGCCGGGTTCGCGGTCCAATATTCCATAGGGTGGGCCGTGCGTAATAAGGATGTGAGTGTCTGCGGGGATGCTCGCGTAGAGTCTCGCCCGCTCATCCCGTTTGGTATATCCAAACGCGTCATCGTCACACGTGACCGGAGAACCCCATATGTTGAGGCCGCAGAGCTTGACGCCTTCATTGATTAAGAGGACCGCATTCGTGATCATGGCGCGCGATTGCGGGTCCTGGTTGAACACGCGGTCGTGATTGCCGGGAATGACAACCTTGTGGCGGTGCGGCAGTTCGCCGAGCCAAGCGTTGAAATCCTGAATCTCTGCGGCATGGTTCCAAAAGGTAAAGTCGCCCGCATGGATCAGCAAGTCCCCGTCGGGTAGAGCGAGGTCCCTGTGCAGTTCGTGCGTGTCAGAGATGCAGACGATTCGCACACGCCGATGCGTTTTGAGGGGGGACTGTCCCGCCGGTGTGCGATAGTCTTTTCCAATCCAAAGATGAGCCTGAAGGAAGCGAAGGGTAGGCGAAGCGGGTTTTGTCCTTTCGGGATTTGAAATTGATTCATGCTAGCAGCCGGGGCGGAGGGAATGTGGGAATC
>Ga0182014_10000328_pt1 | contig 60717 bp, 54 predicted proteins | sample 612S2DmetaG_FD_120489 | JGI IMG/M metagenome (GOLD analysis project Ga0182014, IMG submission 120489) | Permafrost microbial communities from Stordalen Mire, Sweden - 612S2D metaG | ecosystem: Environmental > Terrestrial > Soil > Wetlands > Permafrost | place: Sweden: Stordalen | collected... | reverse complement strand
TGATGGAAGTCGCCGAGGGGATGTGCACCAAGATCGGCATCATAGACGGCGGGAGGATCGTCGCCGAGGGGACGATGGAGGAACTCAGGGACCTCTCCGGGCGCAAGGGGAGTTCCCTGGAGGACGTCTTTCTTAAGGTCACTAACGAGGAGGGGTTCATCGCCGAGGCGGTCGCGAAGCTCAGGGAGGGTGGGACCAACGGACCTGGCTGAGGCGTGGGCCGCCAGCAGGGTGTCCTACACCGAGCTCGTCTACCGCCCGCTCCTGAGGTCCGGATACGCGACGAAGGACTCGGGGTCGTCCAGGTCCGTTAGGAACGCCCTTCGTGGAGCCACCATCAACAAGCTGATCTTCTCAATCTTCACGATGGGGGGAGCGGCCTTCCCCTTCTTCCTCTACCGCTTGGGGTTGGAGTCGATCTCCCTCAGGCTGGCGGTCTCTCTCAGCATCCTTCTGGTCTTCGGTTACATCGTCCTTTACTCGATCCAGGTGCTGCCCACGTTCGTCAGCGCCGGGTCCTTCGGCCCCCTCGCACAGCTCCCGCTCACCCCGGGAGAGACGTCGAAGGTCGCGACCTTCACGCTCTGGAGGACCCTGGACTACATTCTGGCCCTGAGCCTCCTCACGCAGGCGCTCACGGTGGCGTACTTCACGGGGTCTGCCGTCGCGACGGTGGTGGTCTTCACAGCGATGGCGTCCGGCTCTGTGCTGGCGGTCGGGGCTGCGCTCTGGCTGACCTCCCTCTTCCAGCGTAGACTCGAGGGCAGCAGCATGGCGGGGTTGCGCGGCCTCTTCCGGCCCGTTCTCTTCGTCTTGTGGGGGCTCGGCGTCATGAGCGCGGTCTTCCTCTTCAGCCTCGTTTCCTTCGTTGCCCCGCCGCTGAACGCGCTTCTCACCGGCTCGAACACTTTGGCTGGGGCAGCGGCGTCGCTCGTCTTCCCGTTCTCGGCGGGCATCCTCGCCGCGTCGGCTGCAGGGGAGGCAGTCGGCCGGCTCTCGCTCCTGCTCTCGCTCACGGGTTTGATCGTTGCCCTAGCCGGCGCCGCGGCCGCTGCTTACGGCGCCTCCAGAATCATCAACGGCGTGGTCCTCCCGGGAAGGGCGGGCGCGGAGGGAGAGCACGCAGTCGACTACTCCTTCGCGGTTCGGGGCCCGCTAGCTGGATACGCGCTCAAGGACGTGCGCGTCTCTTCGCGGAACCCAGCGACCGGGTTCCTCTTCGCCCTCCCCGTCTTCGAGATCCTTGCTGTGGTGGTCCCTCTGACCGCGACCCCGGTAGTCCGAATGTCTGCCCTCCTCGTCGGGACCCAGGTGGGTGGGGGCTTCGCGCTCTTCATCGCATTCCTACTCGTCACGGTGGAAGACCTCGGGATCGAGCGCAGGTCCGCGCTCCCGCTGAACGAGGCGGTCAGGACCCTCTCGAAGGTCATCATCTCCACAGCCACCTATCTCCCCGTGCCCGTGGTGCTGGCGGTCGTGCTCCTCGTCAAGCCCTCAACGTTCGGCGGCGGGGCGATCATCCCGTTCGCCGCCCTGACCTCGGTCTTCGCCGCCTGCGTCGTCGAGGTCCTCGTCCTGAAGGCCCTCACGGAGCGCGGCAAGGGCGCGGCGGTCCGGTTCGCCGCGGGGGTCGGTTTGGGCGAGTGCGTGCTCATACTCCCGGCGCTCCTCTACTCGGCGGAGTTCCTCGTCTCGAGGAGCCACACTCTCTCCGTCGAATGGCTCGCAGCATGCTCGGCCGCTGAACTGGTTGCCGCTGCGGTCGTCCTCCGGCGGGTGCGGGCGCAAGGATCCTCCCAGATCGAGAGGCGGTGCGAGGGACGTTCGGAGGTGGCAGGCCTTTAGGTCTCCCGGGAGACGAGGAGGGAGACGACGACGGAACGCTCGCCTTTACCTCGTGCTGGTCGCAGTAGCAGCCGCGGTCGCGATCCTAATCGCGGGCGCGCTCGCCCTCCACCCCGGTTCCACCGTGACGACGGGCTCCTCGGAGAAGCCCATCATCCTGTACATCAACCAGGGGAACGGGGCGGTCAACGAGTCGAACTTCGGCTCGATGATCTCTTTCTCCGAAGCGCACGGGTTCAACACCATATTCTTCCAGGTCTACAGGGAAGGGGCCCTGCTCTTCCAGCCTGCTCAGCTCAGCACCTTCGTGGCGCAGGCCCACGGCCTGGGGCTCAAGATCTTCTTCGCGCTCTACTTCACGAACTCGTCGCAGCCCGTGCCGTCTTCGATCTTCCCGCTGGGTGAGGACGGGGTAAGTCTAGACATGTCCTCCCTTTCGCTCTCAGCGCAGACCTCCATCTTCTCGGCCGTCGGGCACGGGTTCCAGACGGGCCAGGTCGCGATAACCACGACGGACTTCACCCTCCCGCTCAAGCCCGACCTCCTCGTGTTCGAGACCTACGGCTCTCAGGATCGGTCGTTCATAGGTCCCGGGATCATCGGGAGCGTCGGGGTCTTCGCCACTACCAGCCGCGCCGACTACCAGCAGCAGTACCAGTACGCCCTCCAGAACAGTGACGGGGTCATGGTCTTCGACTACGCCGGGCTCATGAAGAGCGGGTACTAGCCGCTCCGAGGCCGAGCGGGGGGAGCTTTCAGCGATTTTTTTATATCCCGAGCCGAAGCGGGAGCGTCACAATCATGGAGCCGCAGACGCTGCCTGACGGCATCGAGATAATCGCACCTGCGAGCGAGGAGTCCTCGGCGATCCTGACGCCCGAGGCGCTGAAGTTCGTCGAGGTCCTACACAAGGAGCTATCCGACACCCGGAAGATGCTCCTCCAGAGGCGCGCGGAGAGGCAGAAGCAGTACGACTCGGGGGTCCTGCCCAGCTTCCCGCTCGGCCGCGACGCGATGGCGGCGGTGCCCTGGACTGTCACCGGAGCCCCTCACGACCTGAAGCGCAGGAAGGTAGAGATCACGGGGCCGGCCGGCGACAGAAAAATGGTCGTGAACGCCCTCAACTCCGGAGCCGACGTCTACATGGCGGACTTCGAGGACTCGCTCGCGCCCACCTGGAAGGAGGTCATCCAGGGCCAGATCAATCTCAGGGACGCCGTGAACGGGACCATCGCGTTCGAGTCACCCGAAGGAAGGTCCTACAGGCTCAACGAGAAGGTCGCGACGCTCGTGGTGAGGCCCCGCGGCCTCCACCTGCTAGAGGAGCACGTGCGGATCGACGGAGAGGCGGTCTCGGCGTCGCTCTTCGACTTCGGGCTCTTCTTCCACCACAACACCCGGGGACTGAGGCTGAAGTACTCGGGACCGTACTTCTACATCCCGAAGATCGAGAGCAGCCTTGAGGCACGCTTCTGGGACCGGATGTTCACCAAGGCGGAGGAGTACCTCGTGCTACCCCAGGGGACCATAAGGGCGACAGCGCTCATTGAGACCCTGCCCGCCGCGTTCGAGATGGAGGAGATACTCTACAACCTCCGGGACCACATCGTCGGGCTCAACTGCGGAAGGTGGGACTACATCTTCAGCTACATCAAGAAGCTGAGCAGCTACCCTCAGTTCGTCCTCCCGGACCGCTCCCAGGTGACCATGGACAAGGCATTTCTTGCGGCCTACGTCGACCTTCTGATCAAGACGTGCCACCGGCGGGGCGCATACGCCATCGGCGGCATGTCTGCCTTCATCCCGGTTCGGGGCGACGAGACGGCGAACGAGGTCGCCTTCGAGAAGGTGAGGGCAGACAAGGAGCGGGAGGTGCGGCTGGGGCACGACGGAACCTGGGTGGCCCACCCGGCGCTCGTCAAGTTGGCGGGGGAGGTGTTCGACTCCGGGATGCAGGGGCCCAACCAACTCAACGTCCTGCGGGAGGACGTGAAGGTCACCAGGGACGACCTCCTGCGGGTGCCTGAGGGGCAGATAACCGAGGTGGGTGTGAGGGCCGATGTCAGCGTGGCGCTCCAGTATCTCGGGTCCTGGCTCTCCGGGAAGGGGTGTGTCCCGATAAACAACCTGATGGAGGACGCGGCCACGGCCGAGATCTCCCGGGCCCAGCTCTGGCAGTGGATCAGGCACGGGGCCTCCCTTGCGGACGGGAGGAGGATCACCCTCGAGATGGTCAACGGAATGATAGCAGAGGAGGTCTCGCGCCTCACCGCGAAGCCTGGTGGCGAACGCCCATCGTCCCAGATCGGGCGCGCAGGCGACCTCCTCCGGTCCCTCGTCGGAGCCGCGGAGTTCCCGGAGTTCCTCACGATCCCTGCTTACCGGGAGCTGCTGGGGCTCGAGTGGGGCGCGCAGCACCCTGCCGAGTGACGGGATCACAAGTTCCGCGTCCGACCCACGCGCACCATCAGCTCCGGGGAATGTCCTCGGTCGTGCCTGCGACCCGCCTCAGACGCGGAGGATCCGGGGTCTGGGCGGTACCAATCGTTTTTAGGGCCGCGCCGGGGAACAAGTGAGGTCATCCATGGACCGGGTCGGGATACTCATCATATCGAAGTGCCTCAGCGCTGCGGCGATGATCGGCGCTTTCAGGAGGAGCTCCAAGTACAGCCCGGAGTTCTATGTGGCCGAGCGTCAGCCCAACCCGTACAACTTGGAGAGCGCGACCATCCATCAGGTCATCCCTGACCTTGACGTGCTCGAGGTCGCCGCCTTCGCCCGGAAGCACAAGAGGAAGATCAGCTTCGGGCTCACCGACACGGAGGACTTCATCACAGCCGGCGGGAGGGACGTCGTGGAGCACGAGAGCGGCGTCCCCATGCTCTGCGTGGACCGGCGTCACGCGGTGGAGAGGAGCAAGGCGGACCAGAGGCTGCTCTTCGACGACGTCTTCAAGGGCGCGAACCCGCGATTTGCCGTCTTCGACCCCAAGGAGTATCGCACGGATGCCGCGGCGGTGGCCCAATTCAAGAGGTTCGCGTCCGAGGTCCGGGAGCCCGTCATCAAGCCCGACGCGCCCGCGCGGGGGGCCGGAGTCGGCGTCTGGGGCAGAGACTTCGGCACGGAGAAGGAGATGGTGGCGTTCTTCCGGAACGTCTATGCAAGGGGGAGGGTCCTCGTCGAAGAGAGGGTCGAAGGAGAGGAGTCGAGCTTCCAGGCGTTCAGCGACGGACGGCACTTCGTCGTGGCCCCGCAGACCCGGGACTACAAACGGGCGCTCGAGGGCGACCACGGCCGGCTCACGGGGGGCATGGGGAGCTACCGGGGACCGGAGCCCCACCTGCCCTTCCTGAGACCCTCTGAATGGGAGCACGTCGTGGCGGCGGAGAAGAGCGCGTTCGACCGTTGGAGGGGCAGGGGGTCCGAGCCCGGCCTCCGTGGCATCGTCCTCTACGACGCGCTGATGCACACCGGCGACGGTTTCAAGGTGCTCGAGAGGAACAGCCGCGGGGGCAATACCGAGCAGATCAGCGTCCTGGCCACGATCGAGAACGACTTCGTGGACATCTGCTTCAAGATGCTCGAGGGGTCGCTGAAGAGCATACGATTCTCGAAGAAGGCCTCGGTCGTCATGTGCGCAGTCCCCCGGGGTTACGGGATACCGCAGACACTCCCGGTCGAGAAGGAGAGGATCGACCTCACGGCCGCATTCGCGCTCCAGGGGAGCAGCGACGGGCTGGGCGTCTACCCGATGGACGTCAGGGTCGAGGGAGGCTCGACCTACCTGGGCGGGTCGCGCTCCGTCGCCGTCGTGGGGACGCGTCCAACCATCGAGGAGGCGAGGGCACTCTCGCTCGCCGGCGTCGACGCGCTGAGGGGCCCGCTCCGCACGAGGAGGGACATCGCCGGCGCCCGCGACCTCAGGAGGAGCGCCGAGCACATGGAGTCGCTCAGGCGCCACCACGGCGCATGAGGCCGACCGTAGAGCCTGCGACGGCCCCGGCGTGAATCGCGTTCAGTGCTTGAAGGCCCTGACGTGGGTGAGCCCCATGGCGATCCCGTACTCGTCGGCGGCCGCCACTATGTCAGGGTCGCTCACGGAGCCCCCCGGCTGCACCACGGCCCTGACGCCTGCCCTTCCGAGCAGGTCGACGTTGTCTCTGAACGGGAAGAAGCCGTCGGACGCGCAAACCGCTCCCCTCGCTCTCTCGCCCGCGTTCTCGAGGGCGATCCTGACCGCACCGTTCCTCTTCCGGAAGCTCGCGACCCCCAGGGTCCAGAAGTGTGTGACGAGCCCGTTCTCGTATCTGCCGTCGGCGATGACTATCCCGTTGGAAGGGACCCTCCTGACAACCTCCCAGGCGGAGAGGAGCTTCGCCCTGACCGCCTCCTCGGGCTGCGCCTTCGTGGGGAAGGTGAGCTTCCCCTCGTCCAGCCTGTCCCTGTAGTCGACCGACTCTTGAAGGAGCACGGCGCCTTCCAGGACCTTGAGGTCGAACGGATAGTCGGAGCCGGCCGCACTCTGTATGATCCTGATCTTCTTCTTCTGTTTCTTCTCTAGCCGCTCGAGCGCCTCTTGTCTGTACGAGGGAGCGATCAATATCTCCGTGTAGACAGATGAGTCCTTGATGCCCTCGTTCTTGCCGATCAGCATCGCGGTCTCGAGGTCGACCTCCCGGTTCAGGACCACCGTGCCTCCGAAGTCGGCCTCGGGGTCGCAAGAGTGGGCGAGCGAGTAGGCCTCAGAGACCGTCGGCGCGAACGCGAAACCGCTGATGTTGCCGTGCTTCACCGTGGCTGCGGCGGGTACGCCGTCGAACCCCCCCAGTATGTCGTACGCCGACCCGATGTCGAGGTAGTTGTTGAACGAGAGCGTCTCCCCTGCGAGCTGCTTCCAGCCGGTCATTCCCCGGGCGCCGTCGATTGAGTAGATTGTGGCGCGCTGATCCGGGTTCTCCCCATACTTCGCATCCTGGAACTTCGACGCCGAGAGCAGGTACTTCCCCGGTAGCCCGGGGTCCTTCTCGAGCCGCCTCCAGAGCCCGTTGTAGATGGCCGCGTCGTACGATGCCGTCACCGAGAAGGCCTCGACCGCGAGCCGCCTCCGAACGGCCAGGGTCGTGCTGCCCGAGTTCGACCTCAGCTCCTCGACGACGAAACCGTACAACCTGGGCGATGGAACCACCGTGACGTACTCGAAGTTCTTCGACGAGGCCCTCACCATCGACGGGCCGCCGATGTCGATGTTCTCGATGACCTTCTCGTCGTCGGCGTCCTTGTCCCTTACGACCCTCTCGAACGGATAGAAGTTGACGACCACCATGTCGATCGGGTCGACCTTCATCGCCCGGAGCTCGGCGAGGTGCTCGGGTGTCCTCTTGGCGAGTATGGCGCCGAAGAGCGGCGAGTGCAGGGTCTTGACCCTGCCCGAGAGGGACTGGGGCAGGTTCATGTCATCCTGGAGGCTGCGGACCGGAATGCCGGCTTCCTTCAGCGCAGAGTGTGTCCCCCCGGTCGCAAGCAGGGTTATCTCGAACGTCGCGAGCTCGCGGGCGAACTCGATCAGCCCGCTCTTGTCTGCGACGCTGATCAGGGCCGTCTTCACCTCTACCAGATTATCCTCCATGACGGGACGCGCGCGACGAGACAGGTTATTGTCCGTTTTGATGCGGCACAGGCGCGTTTAACATCCCTGAGATAAAAGTCACTTAAATAGCGAGAATTTTTATCACCGATTACGACCAAGAAGCGCATCTTTCAGGTGAACGTTGTGATTTCTAACAAGGAAGGGGCGCGTGACCCGGAGGGCGAGACGATCCTCCGCGATCTCGTTCATAGGTCGGGCTTCGGGGACGTGAAGGCCATACGCGCCGGCAAGTCCCTTAGGGTCGAGGTCGAGGGCGCCGACGAAAGGGCGGCCGAGGCGCTGGTAAGGAAGATGTGCGACGAACTGAGAATATACAACCCTGCAGCTCACTCCCTCCACGTGGAAGCGGGGCGATTGACCGGATGAGGGTCGCCGTCGTAAGGTTTCCGGGGTCGAACTGCGACCTCGACGCGGTCGCCGCGATGAGAAGCATCGCCGGCCTCTCTCCGGAACTGGTCTGGCACGAGAGCGACAAACTGGGGCGATACGACGCGGTCGTGCTCCCCGGCGGCTTCTCTTTCGGCGACTACCTCAGGGCGGGTTCGATCGCTGCGCGGAGCCCTGCGATGTCCACCATCAGGAGGATGGCTGACAGGGGGACGCCGATCCTCGGGGTGTGCAACGGCTTCCAGATACTCGTCGAGGCCGGACTCTTGCCTGGGGCGCTTCTGCGCAACTCGTCGCTGAAGTTCGTCTGCGACTGGGTGAACCTGAGGGTGGATTCTCCCCGCACCCCGTTCACGCTCCTGGCCCAGGAAGGCCAGGTTCTCAGGATGCCGATCGCCCACGGGGAAGGGAGGTACTACGCCGCCGACGACGAGATGCGCGCGCTCGAGAGGGGCCGCAGGATAGTCTTCCGCTACTCGGACGAGTACGGGAAGGCCGTCGCGGGGTCGAACCCCACGGGCGCCTCGCGGAACGTCGCCGGAATCTCCAACGAGCAGGGGAACGTGGTCGGTCTGATGCCGCACCCGGAGCGCGCCTGCGACCCGCTGTTCAGCCCGTCGGGCTCGGTCGACGGTCGTCTGATATTCGCCTCGCTGCTGGAAGGTGCAACCTGAGATGAGCCTGGACGTGCTTCAGCTCGGCCTGACTAAGGGAGAGATCGAGAGCGTGCGGCAGGGCCTTGGGAGGGAGCCCAACGAGGTCGAGTGGTCGATTATCGACGCCGAATGGTCCGAGCACAGCAGCTACAAGTCCTCCAAGGCCCTCCTCAGGCTCTTCCCTACCAAGGGAAAGAGGGTCGTGCTCGGCCCCGGCTACGATGCAGGTGTGGTCGACGTCGGCAACGGCTACGTAGTGACGCTCCACATCGAGAGCCACAATCACCCCTCCGCCGTGGATCCCTACGGCGGCGCCTCGACCGGGATCGGCGGGGTGCTCAGGGACATCCTCTCGATGGGCACGAGGCCTGTCGCCCTAGTCGACATACTCAGGTTCGGGAGGATAGACAAGAGCGCCCACGCCCGCTGGCTCTTCAGGAACGTCGTGCGCGGCATTGCCGACTACGGGAACTGCGTCGGAGTACCGACGGTCGCGGGCGACATCGAGTTCGACGAGAGCTTCGAGAGGAACTGCCTCGTCGACGTGGCGTGCGTGGGCCTGGGTAGGAAGAGCGACCTGATCCTCGGAGAGGCCAAGACCCCCGGGGACGTCCTGGTGCTCATCGGCGGGAGCACGGGCCGCGACGGGATCAGGGGCGCGACCTTCGCGTCGAAGAATCTCTCGAACAAGGCCGAGGAGGACAGGTCCTCGGTGCAGGTCCCGGACCCCTTCATGAAGAAGCTCCTCATCGACTCTCTTATCGAAGCCGTAGGCACGAAGCTCATCCGCGGCATGAAGGACCTCGGAGGAGGTGGCCTCTCCACGGCCCTCTCTGAGATTGCCTCGAACGGAGGGACTGGGGTCGACGTCGACCTGGGCCACGTGAGATGCCGCGAGGGCGATATGTCCCCCACCGAGATCATGATATCGGAGTCCCAAGAGCGGATGCTCCTCGTCCTCTCGCCCGGGGGCGCCGAGCCGATTCTTTCGATTCTCCGGAAGTACGACGTCCCCTACTCGGCGATAGGGCGCGTCACCGGCGACGGGAACCTGACGCTGAAATGGAAGGGGAAGGTCGTCGCAAGACTGCCGGCCCAGCTGGTCGTCAAGGCTCCCCTCATCCCGTGGCCGAGCAAGAAGCCCTCGGCGCAGGAGCCGAGGGCAAGACGACCGCTGCCAACCCCCGACGTTGGCCGCTCCATCATCTCGCTCCTCGCGAGTCCCAACATCACGAGCAAGCGTTGGGTCTACAGGCAGTACGACCATGAGGTTGGGGTCAGGACGGTGATCAAACCGGGGCAGGCCGACGCCGCCCTCCTCCGTCTGCCGAACGGCAGCCTCCTCGCCGTGAAGGGGGACGGGAACAGCGCGCACTCGTCGCTCGACCCGTACAACGGGGCGGCAGGGTGCGTCGCCGAGGCGTGCAGGAACGTCGTGTCGGTCGGGGCCGAACCCATAGCGCTAGTCGACCACCTCCAGTTCGGGGATCCGTCCGACCCCGAGGTCTACTGGTCGTTCGGCGAGTCGATCCGGGGGATGGCCGACTACTGCGCCGCCGTTGAGCTCCCGGTCGTTGGCGGCAAGGTGAGCTTCTATAACGAGGACTCCAGCACGAAGCTGGCCATCAAGCCCTCGCCGATCGCGCTCGTCGTCGGCCTGGTCAGAGACGAGAAGCACCTCGTCTCGATGGGCTTCGAGAGCGAGGGAGACTCTGTGATAGTTATCGGCGAGACGAGGGCTGAGCTGGGGGGCTCCGAGTATCACCGCCTCCTTGGAAGCCTCGACAGGGGGGTCGTCCCGAGACCGTCTCCCTACACCGACGGAGTCCTCTACAAGGCGGTCGTCGACCTGATCCGCTCGGGCGCCGCGAAGGCGGTGCACGACTGCGCCAAGGGCGGCCTCGCCGTGGCGCTTGCAGAGATGGCGGTGGCGGGAGGACGTGGAGCCAGGATCGACCTTAGGAAGGTGCCGGGCTCGGAGGGCAGGCCTGCCGGCATTCTGTTCTCCGAGTCGCACGGGCGGTTCGTCCTCGCCACCGGCGACCCGAAGGGCGCCTCGCGGCTCCTCTCGGAGCGCGGCATCGCCCACGCGCCTGTGGGCGAGGTGAAGGGCGAGGCCCTCCGGCTCGACGCGGGGAGCAAGCCGATGACCGTCCTCGACGTCACGGCGCTGAAGCGGAGCTACGAGGGCAGCATCGGGAGGCTGATGGACTGATGGGCGCTAGAGAAGCCTGCGGCGTGGTGGGCGCGCATTCGACCAAGGGCGTCGACGTCGTCCCCAAGCTCCTCAAGGGGCTAGAGGCCCTGCAGCACAGGGGACAGGAGTCGTGGGGCATCGCGGTGAGCGGGAGGCCCGTCTACAAGAAGATGGGGCTCGCCTTCAACTGGTACAACTACGCCCAGGAGCTCTCGGCCTACAAGGGCCCGGCAGGGATAGGCCACGTCCGGTACTCCACGAAGGGGCGCTCCAACCTCGACAACGCCCAGCCGGTACAGATAGGCACGGAGTTCTCGATCGCCCATAACGGGACGATAGTGAACGCCGAGCAGCTGGCGCGGGCCGTCTCGGCGACCTACAAGGGGAAGTGCGGGACAGACACCAAGGCGGCTGGCTACAGACTCCTGCAGATACTAAGGCAGGAGAACGACTGGTTCTACGCCTTCGAGCGGCTCGGAAAGGAGCTGATAGGCGCGTACTCGTTCGTGATTCTCAACAGGCGCGGGGAGGTCTTTGCGATCAGGGACCCCCGCGGCTACAGGCCTCTCTGCCTCGGCTATCACCAGAAGTCCCACACCTACGTCGCCGCCTCGGAGAGCTGCGCGCTGACCGCCATCGACGCCGAGTTCGTGCGAGACATCGAGCCGGGCGAGATGGTCCGGCTGGGCGGACCCAAGAGGGGACTCGAGTCGTTCCGCTTCGCGCCGCGGACTGAGAGCGCATACTGCTCATTCGAGTACACATACTTCGCCCATCCTTCGTCCCGGGTGAACGGCGTCAGCGTCTACGAGGCAAGGAAGAAGGTCGGGAAGATTCTCGCGAAGAAGCACGGTATGAGGGGCAACGTCGTGATCCCCGTCCCTGACTCGGCGAGGCCCGCGGCGCTGGGGTACTCGGTCCAGAGCGGGATCCCCATGGACGAGGGGCTGATGAAGGACCGCTACCGGAGGAAGGGCAGCATGAGGAGCTTCATCGAGCCCAAGCAGAGCGGGCGCGAGGAGGTCGTCAAGAGGATAATCCCGATCCGCGAGGCGATCGAGGGCAAGGAAGTGATAGTGGTGGACGACAGCGTCGTCAGGGGCACGAGCTCTCGGATCATCGTCGACTCGCTCAAGAAGGCCGGCGCGAAGCGGGTCGGGATGGTCGTCACGTTCCCGCCGATCGCGTACCCCTGCTACATGGGCGTCGACTTCCCGAGCAGGGACGAACTGATCGCCCATCAGGTCGCGAAGGGGGACACGAGCATAGCGACAGTCGGCAGGAAGGTCGGCAAGGCGATCGGGGTCGAGGAGTTCCACTACAACGACATCGAGGGGCTCAGCCAGGCGATAGGCCTGCCCCAGTCGAGCCTCTGCTTCGCGTGCATCAACGGGGACTACTCGAAGCTCGGGATGACGCCGAACTTCAAGACGAAGAAGGCGATGAAGGGTTGACCTGCAAGATCGGCGTCCTCGTCTCGGGGAGGGGGTCGAACCTCGAGGCGCTCCTCAAGGCGACCACCAGCGGCTTCATCAAGAACGCGCCAATAGCGATAGTCATCAGCAACAAGCCCGGGGTTCGCGCCCTCGACATCGCGAAGCGGTTTGGCACCCCCACCGAGGTCATCCCGGTGGACGTCCAGGACCGCGCGGCCTACGACGCGAAGCTCGCCGACGCGCTCATCCGGCACGGGGTCGAGCCCGGCTCCGGGATGGTCCTCCTGGCAGGATTCATGCGCCTCCTGACGCCCGAGTTCGTCGGGAGGTACAGCGGCAGAATGCTCAACATCCACCCGTCGCTCCTCCCGTCCTTCCCCGGCCTGAACGCGCAGCAGCAGGCCCTGGACGCCGGAGTAAAGGTGACGGGCTGCACGGTGCACTTCGTCGTCCCAGAGGTGGACGCCGGCCCGATAATCCTGCAGAGGGCGGTCGAGGTCGCGGAGGGTGACTCGCTCGAGAGCCTGTCGGCGAGGATACTCAAGCAGGAGCACGTCATCTACCCGCATGCTGTGAAGCTTTTTGTCGAGGGGAAACTGACCTTGAAGGGAAGAAAGGTGATCATACGACCTTGACCGCCATCCTGATGGACGGCAAGTCAGTGGCCGCGCAGACCAAGCAGACCCTGAGAGAGGAGGCTGGGTACATGAAGAAGGTCGGAGTCGAGCCGAAGATAGCCACCATCCTTGTTGGCGACGACGCGCCATCCAAGGTCTACCTCGCGAGCAAGCACAGGGTCGCAGAGGAGATCGGGATAAAGTCCGAGAACCACACGCTCTCCGGGATCGCCAAGGAAGGGGAGGTCGCAGAGCTCATCGACTCCCTGAACGCCGACCCCTCGGTCAGCGGGATTCTGCTCCAGTTGCCGCTTCCGCAGCACCTCGACGGTCGGAGGATGATCGAGAGGATCTCCCCGGCCAAGGACGTAGACGGCCTGACGTCCCAGAACATGGGCCGCCTGGTCTACGGTCAGGCCAGCCTGATCCCGTGCACTCCCAGGGGAGTGATGGGGCTCCTTCACTTCTACAAGATTCCTATCGCCGGTCAGCGTGCCGTGATAATCAACAGGAGCGCGCTCGTGGGGAAGCCTCTCTTCCACCTGCTCCTCGCCGAGGACGCCACGGTCACCGTCTGCCACTCCAAGTCCCGTGACCTACTGGGGATAACCCGACAGGCGGACATCCTGATCTCCGCCGTGGGTCGCAGGCCGCAGTTCTCTGTGACGAGGGAGATGGTCAGGGAGGGAGCCGTCGTAATCGACGTCGCCATGAACCGCATCGCGGGGAAGCTAATCGGCGACGTGGACTTCGAGGGGGTTTCGGCGAAGGCCTCGTACATCACACCGGTCCCAGGGGGGGTCGGCCCCATGACCGTGATCATGCTCATGGAGAACACCCTGGTCGCGGCCGCAAAACAGAACGGGCTGAAAGAGGCCTCGGTGCCAATCCTATGAGCAAAGAGGAGCTCAGGGCAGAGGCCCTCTACTCCAGGAGGAAGATCTCCATCTCACAGCTCGCCCGCGAAAGCCTGCTCGTTCAGGAAAACCTCGCGGCCCAGGACGAGTACCGCCGGGCGAAGCTCGTCGTCTGCTACGTCTCGAGAGACTACGAGGTCCAGACGACCGGGGTCATAGTGCGGATGCTGGCCGAAGGGAAGAGGGTCGCCGTGCCCCTGGTCGACGATCCATCGCACTCCCTGCTCTTCTTCGAGATACACGGGCTCGACGAGCTCTCGCCCGGGAGGTTCGGGGTCCTCGAACCGGGGCGCGGATCGGAGCAGGTGACTCTGAGCGAGACCGACCTCGTCCTAGTCCCGCTCGTGGCTTGGGACGACCGCGGGCACCGGATTGGCTACGGCAGAGGTTACTTCGACCGGGCCCTGGCCATGCGCGGGCCTTCCCTTGCCATCGGACTCGCCCTTGAATCGCAGCACGTCCCGACCATACCCGAGGTCCCCTCAGACGTCTCCATGGACATGGTCGTCACCGAGAAGAGGGTCCTGAGGTTCGCCCGGAGCGCGACCTGAGTGGTTGATATGTCACAGAAGATGAGCGTAGCCATAATAGCCGGAAGCAAGAGTGACCAACCGGTCACCGACGAGGCCTCGAAAATCCTGACCGAGCTGGAGGTCCCGCACGAGGTGAAGTTCCTCTCGGCGCACCGCAACCCCGAGGGGCTGAAGGAGTATGTCTCCGCCTCGGACGCGCGGGTCTTCATAGCGGTCGCCGGGCTGGCGGCCCATCTGCCCGGGGTGATCGCCTCGATGACCCTGAAGCCCGTGATAGGCGTCCCGGTGAACGTCAAGCTGAACGGGCTTGACTCGCTCCTCTCCATAGTCCAGATGCCCCCGGGAGTCCCCGTGGCCTGCGTCGGGGTCGACAACGCCCGGAACGCCGGGATACTGGCGGCCGAGATCCTGGCCCTGACCGACAGCGGTGTCGCCGAGAGGCTCGAGAGGATGAGGGCGGCATGGCGGTGAAGCCACGTGGGACCTTCCTCCGCTCCGGGAAGGTAAAGGACATCTACAAACTCGATGAGGAGCACCTTCTCTTCTACTTCACGGACCGGGTCTCGGCCTTCGACGTAGTCCTCCCGTCTACGATCCCCCGCAAGGGTGAGGTGCTGTGCAAGCTCTCCGCCTTCTGGTTCGAGACCCTGGGAGTGCCGCACCACATGGTCTCGACCGAGGGGCCGAACATGATGGTCGTCAACAGGATGACGATGATACCGGTGGAGTGCGTGGTCCGCGGATACCTCTACGGGAGCCTCTACGACAGGCTCCTCAAGGGCGAGGTCTCGCTCCCCGTGGACAGGGTCCTCGCGGCGAAGCTCCCCGAGCCGTACTTCGACCCGACCACCAAGTCAGAGATTAAGGACGAGCCGATCACAGAGGCCGAGATAGTCAGCGAGGGGAGGATGAGCCAGTTCGAGCTTGATTTTGTGAAGGGGTCCACCAAGTCGATCTTCTGGAGGATGAGCCAGAGGGCGCGCGACTCCGGGTTCATCCTCGCCGACCTGAAGCTGGAGTTCGGGAGGAGGAACGGGACTGTGCTCCTCGGCGACTCCATCGGTCCCGACGAGTTCAGGATGTGGCCCGCGGACAGGTACGCGCCCGGAAGGTCCCAGGACAGCTACGACAAGCAGCCCGTCCGAGACTGGCTCACGGGGGCGGGCTACAAGGAGAAGCTCGACCGGGCGCGGAAGAGCGGAGAGCCTGCCCCTCAGCCGCCCGTCCTCCCCCCTGAGCTGATCTCTCTGGTGAGCGACCGCTATGTCCACATCTACGAGGTACTGACCGGCAGGAAGCTCTGACAAGGGCCGGGGCGCTGCATGAAGAAAGACGCCTATGCGAAGGCCGGCGTTGACGTGAAGCGCGTAAGGAAGATACAGGACTCCCTCGCCGCCTCACTGGCCGGCACCTTCTCCAACAGGAGGGGCAGATTCGGGACCCCGCTGATGGGGATCGGCCACTACGCTGGCCTCATCGACATAGGGGGCGGCCGCGCCCTCGCGATGCACACCGACGGCGTGGGGACCAAGGTCCAGCTCGCCGTCCAGATGGACAGGTACGAGACGATCGGAATAGACTGCGTTGCCATGACCGTGAACGACCTGATCTGCGTCGGCGCCGAGCCCGTGGCGCTCCTCGACTACATCGCCCTAGAGAGGGAGGACGAGTCGCTCGTCTCCCGCATCATGGTGGGGCTCATCGAAGGCGCCCGAAGGGCCTCGACTGCGATCGTCGGGGGCGAGACGGCGATAATGGGGAGCTCCGTGAAGGGGTTCGACCTCGTCTCGATGGGCGTCGGGGTGGTCAAGCGGAAGAAGGTCCTCGACGGCTCCGCCATCGCCGAAGGGGACCTCGTGGTCGGCGTAGCGAGCTCGGGGCTGCACTCGAACGGCTACACGCTAGCCCGGTCCGTCCTGCAGGCCAGACATCCGCTTCAGGAGCGCCTCGACGACCTCGGGTCGACCCTGGGGGACGCGATGCTGGCGCCGACAAGTATCTACGTCAAACCCGCCCTTGAGGCGCTCAGGAAGCGCGAGGTCCACGCGCTCGGTCACATCACCGGCGGCTCGTTCCGGAAGCTCACGAGGCTCGTCGGAGGCCGCGACCTGGGGTTCTCTCTTGAGCTCCCTCCGCCTCCTCCAATCTTCCGCATGATCCAGACTGAAGGAGGCCTCTCGGACTCCGACATGCTGCGGACGTTCAACATGGGCGTCGGGCTCTGCGCGGTCGTCCCGGCCGGCGAGGCCGGGCCAGTCGCCAGGGTCTTCCAGAGGAGCGGTTTCCCGGCCACGGAGATCGGCGTCGTGTCGAAGGGGCCGGGTGTCCGCGTCGGGGGCCTGCGCCTGACCGACTAGTACTCGACCTCGCCCGAGATCCCGACCTTCTTCCTGTAGGTCTTCAGGACCGGGTCGATCGAGTCCCTCACCAGCCGGCGGCACTTGCTCTCGGCGTCTCCGGTGTGGTGCCTGGGGTCCAGGAGCTTGCGGACCTCGGCGGCCCCGAGCTTCGAGCTGATCATCTTGTCCCCGGTCAGCATCCCGACGAGAGGATTCGGTCGGTCCTTCATCACCTCGTCCCAGGCCTTGAAGGAGTGCACCCTGATCATCTCGTGGACCTCCTGCCGGTCGTCTCCCTTCTCCACGAGCTTCATCATCACGGCCTCGGTCCCGGCGAAGGGGCCGAACTTCTCGAGGTTCTTCCCTATCATGGCCGGGTAGACCTTCAGCCCCTTCATCAACCTCTCATAGATCAGCAGGCACTCGTCGAGGGCGAGGAAAGCCTCCGGGATCGCGACCCGCCTGTTCGCCGAGTCGTCGAGGGTCCGCTCGAGGATGCTGTTGGCCGCGTTCGCGAAGGCGAGGGACGGGTATCCAGAGACCAGCCGGGCGAGGGAGCACATCCGCTCGGCGCTCACCGGGTTCCGCTTGAACGGCATCGCGCTCGACCCCACCTGGTGCTCTCCAATGGGCTCGGAGAGCTCCCCGAACGTCGGCGACTGGAGCACCCTGAGGTCGAGCCCGAACTTGTGGCACGAAGCGGCGACCGAGGCCAGGCACGAGAGCATGACAAAGTCCAGCTTCCTGGGATACGTCTGGGTCGAGACGGCGAACGAGTCGAGCCCGAGGGCCGACATCACCCTCCTCTCGAGCTCCTCCACGTCCCTGCCGTTGCCAAGGAGCTTCTCGAAGCTGGCCGACGTCCCGACCGCCCCCTTCATCCCCTTCCCCTTGACGAACCGGGCCAGAACGAACTCGAGGAGCTGTATGTCCATCAGCAGGTCCTGGGCGTAGTTCGCGAACCTGTAGCCGAGGGTCGTCGGCTCTGCAGGCTGGAGGTGCGTCCACGCCATGCAGACTGTCCCTCTGTGCTCGACGATCCTTCCCTTCGCGGCGGCGAGGCAGTTGACGAGCCTCGTCAGGATGAGATCGAGCGCCCTCCTGAATATCAGGACGTCCCCGTTGTCCTCGATGTCCATCGAGGTCGCCCCTAGGTGGAGCTTCCCTCCGCCCTTCCCCGCCTGATCGGCGAAAGTGCGCAGCTCCGCCATGAGGTCGTGCCTGATCTTCCTCTCCAGTTCGTGGGCCCTCGCTATGTCGACGTCCTTCGCGCCCGACTTGGACCTTATCCCCGCGAGCTCCTCCGGCGATACGAGGCCGAACCCGGCCTCCGCCGTTGCGAGCTCCAGCCAGACCATCCTCCACGTCGACCTCCTGGTGCGCTCGGAGAAGAGGTCCCGCATCTCCTTGCTCCCGTAGCGCCAGGTGAAAGGTGAGAGGAAGGTGTCGTAGCCGAAGGCGTCGTCCTTCAATATGACCGAGACCCGCTCCCCACCGGAATAAAGCTTCGTGGTCCGGCGGCTATATTCTGTACTCGGCCATCAGCTTCTCCGAGCTCCCCTTCGCGAAGCGGTATGCCAGGACGCTCACGACGCCCGCGAAGACCCATGCCGCGGGGAAGAGGTACCACGGGGCCGAGAGCGTGCCGGGGAGGGCACTGAGGATGTCGCGGAAGATTATCGGGAGGGCTGTCACCAGGGCCACTGCGAGGCCCACCGCTGTCATGACGAGCAGCCAGACCGGGTCGATGAACCTGGGCCTGGGCCTCTCCTGGAAGTCGGGGAACCTCGACCCGAAGGCGAGGCCGACGCAGACCTCCTCCACGGTTATCGAGGCCGCTATCGTGATGTTCTCAACAAGGACGAGCGGAGACGACCCGCCTATCACCGAGAATATCGCAAGGGTCGCGAAGGTCGCCGCTAGGGAGAACCCGAGGGCCAGGAACGCCTTCGCCCTCAGTATCTCCCCCGGCGCTATGGGGAGGGAATAGAGGATCATCACCGACTTGCTCTCCTGGCCGAAGCTGATCGACGATATGAGGAGGGCGAAGAAGCTCGCTGCGAAGAGGGTCGGGAAGTCTGCGAAGAAGCCTCCCTCGGCCGCGATCCCGCCCGAGGTCGAAGTGATGCTCTCGACGAGGAAGAGCGCGACGAAGACGATAGGGATCGCCATGAACGAGAGCAGCTCGCGTCTCCTTGTGATCCCCTTGATGTCCTTACGGACTATCGCAGCCTCGCCCTGCGAGAGCCCCATCCTGAGAAGGGAGCTGGATCGGGGAGCGTACTCGGAGCTCGTGATGCTGACCGAGAACGCCGCGGGCGACCAGTACCTCGAGCGGACCCTGGTGGCGATCCAGACCAGCGCGCCCGTGAACCCGACCGTCCCCACCGAGAAGACCAGGACCCGGAGGGGCTCGCCGTTCACGATCCCCTCTATGGCCAGCGCCCCCCAGAACAGAGGGATGAAGACGAAGACCGAGAGCGAACCGGACAGCGTGTTGACCACGCTTATCAGGATGGTCGGGTTGAAGACGGTCTCGAAGATCAGGATTATCACCACCATCAGCGCGAGCCTGAAGAACAGGGCCCCCCTCCGAGCACGCTTCATGACGACGGAGCTGACCCGGTTTGTCGCGGCCCTCAGTATCTCCACGAGTGCGCCGCCCGTGAAGAGGGTGAGGATGCTCACCAGGGCGACCCCGGCCCACGCCCAGCCGTATCCGAAGTAGACCGAGGGCGCGAGCGTTATCCCGAGCGCTATCGCGACGGAAATCGAGTAGTTGTAGGCGACCGAGAGCGCGGACGCGATCACGTACTCGGCCTGGGTGATGGGGAGCCAGTTCACCGTGTCGCTGGCCGAGAACTTCGAGGAGACGTTGAGCTCGAAGAGGAGGCCTGCGATCAGCACCATCCCCGGGACGAAGACCGGGATGAAGATCAGGGCCTCCCTGACCGCGTTCTCGACGTCGGAGTAGGCCTGCAGGCTCCCTGTCGAAGCCCCCGGCCCGGAGAACTCCTTCAGGAGCGTGACACCGGCGTATCCGAGGACCGCGCAGATTGCAAAGGCGGCGATGTCGAGGATCAGCAGTATGGAGGGCTTCCTCAGGAAGCTTAGCGCCGCCCTTCCGCCCCGGCTGGCGCGCAGCTGCGACTTTGAGAGGGCTATCGTGATCGCGAATATCTTCCTAGGGTTCAACGACTGAGCTCCTTCACCACGTCTCCGAGGTCGCCCGTCCCCGTTATCTTCAGGAAGACCTCCTCGAGGGTGGAGCCGGGGAGGCCCGCCTTCTGCCTCAGGTCGGAGATCGTCCCGTTCGCGAGTATCGAACCCTGGTACATTATGGCGACGTCGTCGCAGAGAGCCTCGGCGATCTCCAGCACGTGCGTGCTGAAGAGGACAGAGACGCCCTCGTCGGCAAGGCTCCTCAGTAGGTCCTTCACCAGCTTCGCCGAGCGGGGGTCGAGCCCATTGAGAGCCTCGTCGAGGACGAGCACCTTCGGCCTGTGCAGCAGCGCGGAGATTATCGCTATCTTCTGCTTCATCCCCTGCGAGTACCCGCTGATCAACTCGTTCTCGTGGCCCCTGAGCTGCAGCCCGTCCAGGAACTGCCCTATCCTGCCAGCCCTCTCGCCTGTGGGGATGCTGTACATGTCCGAGATGAAGTCCAGGTACTCGATCCCCGTTAGGAAGTCGTAGATCTGGGGGGTCTCGGGGACGTACCCGACTATCCGCTTCACCCCGATCGGGTCGCGCGCCACATCGATCCCCTCGACGACTATGGACCCGGTGTCCGGTTTGAGGATGCCGAGGATCATCTTCATGGTCGTCGACTTTCCCGACCCGTTGGGACCGAGGAGCCCCAGTATCTCCCCTCTCCTCATGCTGAAGTCAATCCCGTTCACCGCCTTCAGCGTTCCGAACGACTTGGAGAGCGAGCTGGCCTGGAGCGCTAGTTCCTCCATCTCTTGTCGTGCCGCCTCACCCGGGCGGTGATTTAATGCTACACCTCGGGTCCCCTCAATCGTCGTCCGGCCGACAAAGGCTAAGTAATCACCGGTTTGCCACGCCGAAGGACGATTGTGAACCCCGAGATCCTCGGCGAATCGCTCCCTCTCGACGAGTTCGTCGAGGTCCCCGACTGGCAGGGCCCCCGCAGCGACATAAGCTCATACAAGGCCCTCCATGCGAAGAGCCTGCTCGACTCTGGTGCCCAGTGGGAGAAGCTGGCGAAGGAGCTCGAATGGTCCAGGGGCTGGGACTCGGTCGTCTCACCTACCGGACACCCGCACGTCTACGAGTGGTTCCGGGGAGGGTCCCTGAACCTCTCCAACCTCGCGCTGGACCGGCACGTGAGGACCTGGAGGAAGAACAAGGTCGCGCTCATCTGGGAGGGGGAGCCCACCGACGAGAACGGGGCCCCGAAGGAAGTGAGGAAGCTGACCTACGGCGAGCTTCTGAGGGAGGTCAACAGGCTCGCCTTCGCCCTCAAGACCAAGTTCGGGCTGAAGAAGGGAGATAAGGTGGCGGTCTATCTCCCACTGATCCCCGAGGCGATCGTGACCCTTCTGGCGGCCGCGCGGCTCGGGCTTACGTTCACGGTCGTGTTCAGCGGCTACAGCGCCGACTCGCTCTCGTCGAGGATAAACGACATGGGCGCGAAGGCGCTCATCACCGCCGACGGGTTCTACCGCAGGGGGCGCCAGGTCCGGCTCAAGGAGATCGTCGACGCGGCGCTCGAGCAGACCCCGACGATAGAGGAGGTCGTGGTCGTGAAGAGGCTCGGGATACCGTGCCCGATGCGCGCGGGCAGGGACTTCGAGCTGAAGGCCCTGCTATCGGAGTACCCTGTGGGGGCTTCGGTCGAGCCGGAGCCCGTCGAGAGCGGGCATCCGCTCTACGTCCTCTACACCTCAGGGACCACCGGGAAGCCGAAGGGCCTGATTCGCGACACGGGAGGGTACGCGGTCCTCCTCCATGCGACGATGAAGTGGGTCTTCGACATCAATGACAAGGACGTCTACTGGTGCCCCGCGGACATCGGCTGGGTGACGGGCCACAGCTACGTCGCCTTCGGACCATTGCTGGAGGGCGCCACGGTCGTCCTCTACGAAGGAGCCATAGACACGCCGCAATACGACCGGTGGTGGTCGATAGTCGAGCGGTACGGGGTCTCGATCCTGTACACTACGCCGACCGCGACCCGGTCCCAGATGAAGTTCGGGGACGAGAACGTCACGAAGCACGACCTCTCGTCGCTCCGTCTCATCCAGAGCGTCGGGGAAGCCATAAACCCGTCCGCATGGATGTGGCTCTTCAGGCTCGTCGGACGAGGACGATGCCCCGTGGGCTCGACATGGTGGATGACCGAGACCGGCGGCGTGATGATCAGCATCCTCCCAGGTCTGTCGCTTATACCGATGAAGGCCGGGACCAACGGCCTCGCCCTCCCGGGGATCGACGCCGACGTCGTCGACGAGAAGGGAGACTCGGTCGCCCCCGGCGCGAAGGGGCTCCTTGTCCTGAAGAACCCCTGGCCCGGCATGCCGGGCCCGCCCACGGGGATGTACGGGGACCCTGAGCGGTACGAGAAGCAGTACTTCGCGCGGTTCCCCGGCAGGGACTTCTTCTTCTGCGGAGACTACGCAGTGAAGGACAGAGACGGATACATCTGGGTCGCAGGCAGGGCCGACGAGGTTCTCAAAGTCGCCGGGCACAGGCTCGGGACCTTCGAGATCGAGTCCTCGATAGTCTCCCACCACGCCGCATCGGAGGCCGCGGTCGTGGCGATCCCGGACGCGATAAAAGGAGAGGTCCCGATCGCGTTCGTTGTTCTCAAGCAGGGCTTCAACGCGTCGGAGGAGCTGCGCGGGGAGGTCAGGAGGTGGGTGAGGGACGGGTTCAGCCCCATCGCCGAACCCTCGCGCGTCTTCTTCGTCAGCAAGCTGCCGAAGACGCGCAGCGGGAAGATAATGAGAAGGCTCCTCAGAGCCGTGGCCGAGGGAAAGCCGCTCGGGGACATCGCGACGCTCGAGGACGAGACCTCTGTCGAAGAAGCCAGACTCGCGTACCAAAGCCTCGACGTACGCTGAATGGGCCTAACAACGTAGGTTGTTATCGTTCTGTATCACACTTAAATAATCTCGGTTGTTAGCAGCTTCGAAAATGCAAAGACGCGGTAGAAACGGAATCTCTACCACCGCCGCAGCAATTATCATCGTCATCCTCATCATTGCAGTAGCAGCAGGAGTCTACTTCATCACATCAGGTAGCTCCACAACCTCCCCCACCAGTTCCACCACAACATCCTCCACTACTGGAAGTCTAACGACTACCACCTCGAGTACCTCGCAGAGCGCCATACCCACCACGTTCACCTACGAGACAGCCGAGACGCCGGAATATCTTGATCCGGGAGTCTCGTACTTCTCCTACGACTACAACATCATGCAGAACGTGTATGAGCCCCTCCTCTGGTACAACGCAAGTTGTTCCACGTGCATCATCGACTGGCTTGCGCAAAACTACACCGTATCCTCCAACCAGATGACCTACAGCTTCACGCTTAGGTCGGGTATCACCTTCGCAGACGGCGAACAACTCAACTCCTCAGCGGTCTACTTCTCCCTCAACAGGCTTCTGGTGATGGACGGTAGCACTCCTGTAGGACACGCAAGCCAGGCCTCCTGGCTCCTCCAGCAGCTCCTGAACACGAGCCTGAGCACCACCGTCAGTGGGATGGGCCAGACCTATGGCTCGAGCTACGTGAAGGCAGTCCTCGCGGAGAACTTCGTCCAGATAACAGGGCCCCTAACCTTCAACATCAACGTCATGAACCCATCCTCGGCCGTACCAGAGCTTCTGGCAGGCCAGTGGGCCACGATCCTCGCCCCGAACTACGTGATGCAACACGACCTCGCTCTGTGGAACACCTCGAGCGCAGGTTACACCCTCCCGAACGCCAAGCTGACCGGCACGACCACGAACAAGATCAACTCGTACCTGCAGGATCTATCTTCGACCTGCAACGCAGGCTCCACACAAGGGGGCTGCGGTGCGACCTACCTGAACACGTCCCAGCAGGGCTCACTTGCAGGGACAGGGCCGTACGTGCTCACCAGCAACAACGTAGCATCCAACACGATCACCCTCACAGCCCGCCAGGGCTACTGGGGAGGACCGTACTCGACCCCGATAGCAGCCAAGATCAACACGGTCGTCTTCAAGTTCGTCCCGGACGTGACGACTAGGGAGATCGACCTCCAGAACGCAGCCAAGTCCGGACAAGCAATGGCAATCGACCTGCCTGGTACCAACCTCTACGACATCGCAGACAGGAACGCGTGGCTAAACACCAACACGCTCACATCGGACATCTCAGGTGTCTCACTCTACGGGACCTTCCCGTTCTATGGGCTCACCTTCGACCCGTTCGATACGAACGTGACGAGTTCCCTCACAGGCCAGTACTACAAGTTCCAGCCATTCGCTGACCTCAGGCTCAGAACAGCGTTCGCCGACTCTGTCAACATGACAGAGGTCAACGTCGCAGTCAACAACAAGGTAGGCACGGTCGCGATCAACGTGGTCCCGCCCGGACTCCCACCCACAGGCGCATACAACTCTGGCATCACCCCGGCATACAGCTTCAACCCAGACCAGGTGCAGGCACTCCTGCTCGCAGCAATGGAGAAGCCGCTGACCTCGTTCAAGTTCACGAACGGGACAGCAGCACCTGCAGGGTTCTTCAACAACGCATTCGGTTGTTCGGCCCTCGGGTCGAACGGCAAGTGCAGCAGCCCCATCGGTCAGACAGTGCCTCTTGACGTTCCCTCTGGCGATACCTTCGACACAGCCGTGTTCACCCAGATAGCGTCAGTGATCAACAACGTCAGCGCGACCTACAACATGGGCCTTACGGTGACTGTCGTGCCTGTCCCATCGGGACAGCTCCTCGAAAACGCCTTCTCGGTCCCAACTCACTACTACATGTACGCCCTTGGCTGGATCGACGACTACCCGTGGGTTATCGACTTCCTCACTCCGATGCTCGCACCCAACGGTGCATACACCGGTGCTGATGGATGGAACCTCCCACAGATGGCCACACTCAACCAACAGGCAGATGCAGCTAGTGCAGCAGGCAACATCGCTGGAATCATTACTGCAAGCAACGCAATGAACACCCTGGCCAACAAAGAGGTAATGTACCTCTGGACGCTGTACAACGTCAACTTCGTGACGATGACAACGAACGTCCAAGGGTTCTACTTCAACCCATCACTGAGTACTGCAGCGGCTGGTGGCGTCGGACCTGAATACTTCGCAACCCTCTACTAGACGCGTAGAGGGCCCCCGCGTTTTTTATGCTGAGCACGCATTATCTGTCATGGCGAGAATCATGGCGGCGCTACGTTGAAGCTGTACGAGTACGTTATTAGACGACTTCTCCTGATGGTTCTCGTACTTTTTCTTCTCAGCCTCTTGATATTCTACCTCACCCGCGGCTTGCTCCCGGCTTCTTCCGCTATCTCACAGTACATCACACCGAAGATGAACAGCATCGCGAAGCTGCAGCTGGCCCAGTCACTCGGGGTCGCCACCAAGTCCTGCCCAAACTTCACCGCTTTCTCTGACAGTCAGGCCGGCTGCGTGGTTCCCCTCTGGGGCCAGTACGTCGGGTGGCTTCACAACGTCCTCACAGGGAACTGGGGGTACACGCTGCTCCCGGGGATATCCGGGACCGAGACCACCCTTACGGTCTTCTTCCAGAGGTTCCCGCTCACCGCCGAGCTTGCGATTGCCGGCGCCGGCCTCACGATACTCATAGGGATCCCGCTGGGCATCGTCTCTGCCACGCACAACAACAAGCTCCCCGACCACCTCTCGCGCATCGTCTCTCTAGGGGGGTACTCCATACCCCAGTTCTGGTTTGGGGCGATGCTGCAGATCCTGCTCGTCCTCTATATCCGGGTAGGGGGCCTGGGCCTGTTCCCGGCGAACGGCGCGTTCGCGACGATCTGCGCAATATGCATCCCCAACCCGGGGACGGCCACCGCTTACACCGGCGCCCCGCTCTTCGACGGGATACTCTCCGGCAACCCCGCCTACACGTGGGACGCCCTGGTCGCGCTCGCGCTCCCTGCGATCACCCTAGCGATAACGTCCATAGGCGCCCTCACGAGAATCGTGAGGTCGAGCATGGTCGACGCCCTGAAGCAGGACTACATACTGCTCGCGAGGTCGAAGGGTCTGCGGGGCAGGGTCGTGATCTACAGGCACGCCCTTAGGAACGCGCTGCTCCCCGCCGTCACGATCGCTGGTCTGCTGGCCGCCTTCCTCCTGGGAGGTGCGATCGTGATCGAGATAGTCTTCACCTGGCCCGGGGTGGGGAGCGCCTCGCTCGCCGCCGCGAACTCCCTCGACATCAACTTCCTTGAGCTCTACGTTCTCGTGACCGCGCTGATAATCGTCCTGACGAACCTGGTCGTCGATATCCTCTACGCCAAGCTGGATCCGAGGATCCGTTATTGAGGTGTTGATTTGAGCGAGAATAACCCAGTGAAGACAGAGCCCGGCCCGCCCTCCAGGTCGGCGGACCTCAGGTACGCGCTTCACCGCTTCCGCCAGAACCCGCTGATCATCGCAGGCTCCGTAATCTCGATCGGGACCATCCTGATAGCGATCTTCGCGAACGTCATCGTGAACCCGAAGCTGGGACGGTCGACCGACCTCGACCTTCGGCTGTGCTGGAACAACCCGGCCCTGAACTGGCACATCACGAACGTCTTCAACTGCGGAGGAACGGTGTACCCGCTCGGCACCGACACCTATGGAAGGAGCGTCCTTTCGATGATAATCCTTGCGATACCTCTCGACCTCCAGATCGCCCTCGAAGTCGTGATATCGGCGGTCGTAATCGGGGTCTTCTTCGGTGCCATCGCCGCCTATGCGGGCGGGGTCATCGACGAGGTCATACTGAGGATAACGGACATCTTCCTGGCGGTTCCGGCAATCCTCTTGGCCATCGTCCTTCTCGTCATCCTCGGCCGCTCGTTCTCCATCCTGACGTTCGCCATCGTGATCACCTGGTGGCCGACCTACGTCCGTCTGATACGCTCGCAGGTCCTGGGTGAGAAGGAGAAGCCCTACGTCGAGGGCCTCAGGGCGATGGGGGCAGGGAGGGTGCGCATACTCTTCCGGCACGTCGTCCCGAACTCGATTTACCCGGTCTTCGTGCAGGCCACCCTCGACATAGGGAGCGTCATCCTGACCGTGTCCGCGCTCACCTTCCTCGGGTTCAGCCCGAGCCCCCTGATCCCGGAGCTGGGGAACCTCGCGAACGCGGGCTCGACATACATCTTCACCGCGCCGTGGCTCATAATATTCTCGGGGGTGACCATCCTGGTCATCTCGCTCGGCTTCAACCTGCTGGGTGACGGCATAAGGGATGTCTTCGACCCGCGCCTCAGGAGATGAGATGGTCGCCATGAGCCAAGGCTTGGACCAGGACGTCCTCGTAGTGAAGGACCTGAGGGTCGTCTTCCACACCTACGCCGGCGAAGTCAAGGCCCTTGACGGGGTCGATCTCACCGTGAGGAGGAAGGAGGTCCTCGGGCTCGTGGGCGAGTCCGGGAGCGGAAAGTCGGTCACCGCGCTCACCATCGAAGGGCTCCTCCCCCAGAACGGCGAGGTTGTCAGCGGCCAGATAATCCTCGCGGGCAACGACCTGCTCAAGGAGAGCAGCGCCGACCTCCGGATCTCGCGGGTCACGGACATGGCGATGGTCTTCCAGGACCCCACGACCTACCTCAACCCTGTGCTCACGGTCGGGTCACAGATAACCGAGATAATCGAGAGCGAGGCGAAGCTCTTCACCAAGCAGGTCATCGCGGACCGCCTGATCGAGCTCGACCGGCTCGAGGGCGAAGGCAGGATCACGCCCGTGCTGGAGAAGGAGAGGGCCAAGCTCAAGTCGCTCTCGTCCGGGGCGAAGATAAGCAAGCGGGAGTTCAAGAGGCTCTCGCGACTCTACGCCATCAACATCCTGCGCCAGGTCCGGCTGCCCGAGCCCGAGAGGATCTTCAAGGACTATCCGTTCGAGCTGTCCGGCGGGATGAAGCAGAGAGCCATGATAGCCATGGCCCTGGTCAGGCGTCCCAAGCTCTTCCTCGCGGACGAGATAACCACCGCACTCGACGTGACCGTCCAGGCCCAGATCCTGAAGCTCCTCACCGAGCTGCGAGAGCAGATCGACACCTCCGTCATCCTGATCACCCACGACCTCGCCATAGTGGCAGAGGTCTGCGACAGGGTCGCCGTGATGTACGCAGGGAACATAGTGGAGGTGGCGGACGTGAACGAGCTCTTCCGGAACCCGCTCCACCCCTACACAAAGGGGCTGCTCGCCTCGATTCCCCGGCCCGACCTCAAGGAGCAGGAGATGAAGTCCATCCGAGGCTCGGTCCCGAACCTGATCTTCCCCCCAAGCGGGTGCCGTTTCCATCCGCGGTGCGACTTCGCGTTCGAGCGCTGCCCCCTCGAGAAACCGAAGCTCCTCGAGGTCTCCAAGGGCCACTTCGTGGCCTGCTTCCTCTACGAGGGTGGACAAGCATGAAGGACGACGAGTACCTCCTCAAGGTTGACAACCTCCTCAAGTGGTTCCCGATACGGGGCGGGCTCCTCGGCAGGACGGTGGGTCACGTGCGCGCCGTCGACGGCGTCTCGATAGCGATAAAGAAGGGGGAGACGCTCGGCATCGTCGGAGAGTCGGGCTGCGGCAAGACGACCCTCAGCCGGACCGTGATGCGCCTTCTCGACCCCTCCTCCGGAAGCATAGTCTTCGACGGTACCGACATCTCGAAGCTGAAAGGGAGAGACCTGAAGCCGTTCAGGCGGCGCATGCAGATGGTCTTCCAGGACCCCTACGCCTCTCTCGACCCCCGGCAGAACGTCAGGTCGACCCTGATGGAGCCGATGGGAATCCACCACATCCAGCACTCCGGCGAGGACAGGAACCGCGCCGTCGAGAAGCTCGTCGAGATAGTGGGGCTCAACCCGGACCACCTGGCCCGCTTCCCGCACGAGTTCTCGGGCGGTCAGAGGCAGAGGATCGCGATCGCCAGGGCGCTCGCGGTGAACCCGGAGTTCATCGCGCTCGACGAGCCCACCTCGGCCCTCGACGTCTCCGTGCAGGCGCAGATACTCTCGCTCCTCCAGAAGCTCCAGCTTGAACTGGACCTCACCTACATGTTCGTCTCGCACAACCTGGCGGTGGTGAGGCAGATATGCCACCGGACCGCCGTGATGTACCTCGGGAGGGTGGTCGAGGTGGCGCCCACCGAGACGCTCTTCGAGAACCCGAAGCACCCGTACACAAAGGCGCTGCTCGCCTCCGTGCCTCTTCCTGACCCTTCCAAGAGGACCGACCTCGTCGCCCTCGAGGGGGACGTTCCGAGCCCTGTCAACATACCGCCGGGCTGCAGGTTCCGGGCGAGGTGCGCGTACTCGACCGAGAAGTGCGCACTCACGTCGCCGGGGCTCTTCGAATTCGGACCGGGCCACGGGGCAGAGTGCTTCTACGACATCGACTTCAAGTCCGGGTCGAAGAAAGAGGTGCCCGCTACCTGATGGACCTGGTCAGCACGAGGACGACAACGACGACGAAGATGAAGACCAGGACCGGGAGGCCCACCGTCTCGAGCGCGGCCGCGAAGAGCGCCAGGTAGTCCTTCCAACCCAACCTGACCGAATCGTCCGTCGGCTCCCCCTCATCCTTTGACAACGACCCTGCGGTTTGGCCTCCGGCTATTTAGTCTTCAGCGAGAGTATGAGTGGTCCGCGTCGCCTTCCAACTTAAATAACGACTGGAGCCGGTCACGCGAGGTAGACTACCTTGTTAATGATTCCCGGACCCTCGGAGCCAGAACCAGAAGTCCTCGCCGAGCTCTCGTTGCCGATACTTCCGCACTACGGCGCGGCTTGGATGTCCGCCTACAAGGAGACGACCGAGATGCTCCAGAAGGTCTTCGGGACAAAGAACGAGGTCATCATCGTCCCGATCCCGGGCCAGCTGGCCGTCGAGATGGCCGCGGTCAACCTCGTGGCCAAGGGGGAGGAGGCATTCGTCTGCGTCAACGGGCTCTTCTCGAACTCGATAATCGAGGCTATCAACGCGATTGGAGGGAAGGCCGTCGCTATCCAGTCGAACCTCGGGACCGGACCGACGCTCGACCAGGTGAAGTCGGCCCTCGACGGGGCGAAGGACCTCTCCGGGAAGAGCATCTTCGTCGTCCAGAACGAGACCTCCACCGGCGCGGCGGTCAACCCCGGCGAGATCTTCCGATACTGCAAGAAGAAGGGGATGTTCACGGTCCTGGACGCCATCTCCGCGATCGGCGGGATGGAGCTGAAGACGGACGAGTGGGACGTGGACTTCTCGATCGGGTATTCCAGCAAGGCCCTCGGTGGGGTCAACGGAGCGGACCCCGTGGCCATATCGAAGGATGTGTGGGACCGCGCTCTCCTGAGGAAGGGCAAGATACACAGCACCTTCCTCGACCTCAACTCCTGGCGCGAGGCCATCGACGTCGACTCGTCGTGGGGACACCCGCACCCTACCTCCATGCCGACGTCCCTGATCATGGCCCTGCGCAAGGCCGTCTCGATGGCGCTCGAGGAGGGGCTCGAGAAGAGGTACAGGAGGCACGCCCAGGCGGCGAAGGAGCTCAGGGGCGGCTTGGAGGCGCTGGGATTGGAGATCTTCACCGACCCGAAGTACTACTCGAACACCGTCAGCGTCGCCAAGGTGGAGGCGGCGTGGGACCTGGAGCTCCGCAACAGGCTCGTCAAAGACTATAACATCATGATCGCCGGGGGCCTCGGCACACTGAAGGGCCAGGTCGTCCGGGTGGGGCACATGGGCCGCTCTGCCAGGCACGAGAACATCGAGATGACGCTCGCCGCGCTCGGAAGCGTCCTGAAGCAGGTCCGCTGACCCAGAAGGGTCATTAGATGGCTGCTCCCGGGGCGCTGCTACCTTGACTTCAGCGTTCATCCTCAGATGCATGCCCCACGGATGCGAGTTCCCCTCGGACTCGCACAACCTTGTCTGCGCCAACTGCGGCGGCCCGCTCGAAGCGGTCTATGAGTACGAGGCCCTCAGGAAGGCCCACGGTGGCCTCCCCGTCGACCAGAGCCAGGCGGGCGTCTGGAGGTACTCGCCCCTGCTTCCAAAGAATCCTGGCACGCCTGTCGTGACCCTGGGCGAGGGAGACACGCCCCTGGTCAGGGCATCGAGGGTCGCGGAGGCGATGGGCCTCGAGCGCGTATACGTCAAGGACGACAGCCGGAACCCGACCCTCTCGTTCAAGGACCGCAAGTCCACTGTCGCGATCAGCAAGGCGGCGGAGTTCGGCGCGACTGGGGTCGTCAACATGACGGCGGGGAACGCCGGCGCGTCCGTAGCGGCCTATGCGTCCAGGGCCGGGATACCCGCCTACATCTTCACCATAGACGGGATCTCGGATTCCAAGCTGGCGAAGCTGCTCTCCTATGGCGCGAGGGTCTTCAGGACGAACGCGCCCACGAAGGAGCTGATGACCTTCGTCGGCGACGTCGCCAAGCGGTACGGCATGGTGAACATGACCGCCGCGTCAAGATTCAACCCCTACGTCAAAGAGGGGTCAAAGACGTCGATCTTCGAGGTCTTCGAGCAGCTCGGCGGGTCCCTCCCGGACTGGATCTTCGTCCCGATCGGAGGGGGCGGGAACCTCGCCGGAATCTACAAGGGGCTCCGAGAGCTGAAGCTACTCGGCCTCATCGAGAGATTCCCCCGCATAGTCGGCGTGCAGGGCAAGGACTGTGCCCCCGTAGTCGAGGCCTTCCGCCTGGGGCTGCCCCCGGACCAGATCCCGATCATCGCCAACCCGAGCACGATAGCGCACAGCATACTGGACAGCTGGGCTCCCGACGGCGACCAGGCCCTTACCGCCATCCGCGACTCGGGCGGCCTCGCGGTCGGAGTGAGCGACGAGGAGCTCCTGGAATCGATGAAGACTCTCTCAGGCCGGGAGGGGCTCTACCTCGAGCCCGCGTCCGCGGCCCCGCTCGCCGCCCTCGGGAAGCTCGTCGGCGACGGCACAATGGGCGCGGACGAGTCGGTCGTCCTCTTCGCGACCGGTTCCGGGTCCAACCAGCCGGACGCTACCATCGCGGCGTGGGGGAGGCCGCCCACCGTTGAGCTCGACCTGGAGGGCTTCTCGAGATACCTCTCCAAGTGACGGCGAGAGAGCGGCCGGGAAAATTCTTTTAGACCCCCGAAGCCCAACTCGGCCCATTACGATGTCGAGAGAACCGCGGCCGGACTACGGCAAGCTCAAGCTCCTGGTGGGTGGCGAATGGGTCGAATCCCAGTCCTCCGAACTCGGACAGGCCTTCGACCCCGGCAAGGGCGCTCCTCTGGCCCTCGTCCCCTTCGCCCTGCCCGAGGAGGCGGACAGGGCCGTTGCAGCGGGGCAGAGCGCCTTCGAGAAATGGAAGGACGTCTCGATACTGGAACGCGTGAAGTACCTCTACAAGCTGAAGGACGCGCTCGAGCGCAACACGGACGAGCTCGCGACGATAAACACCCAGAACCACGGCAAGACGCTGGAGGAGAGCCTGGGCGAGCTGAAGCGGTGCGTCGAGAACGTCGACGTCGCCATAGCGGCGGCGTACACCCTCGCGAAGGGCGACACCCTCGACCAGATCGCCCAGGGGATAGACGTGAGCATGTCTAAGGAACCCCTCGGCGTCTTCACCATCGTCTGCCCCTTCAACTTCCCGATGATGGTCCCGTTCTGGTTCATCCCCTATGCGATCGTCCTGGGAAACACCATAGTGGTCAAGCCCAGCGAGCTGACGCCAGTTCCGATGCAGCGGGTCGCGGAGCTCATCAAGGACGAGGTGGGCCTCCCCCCGGGCGTGGTCAACATAGTCCACGGCGGGAGGCATGTCGTGGAGCGCCTCATCGCGAACCGGGACGTCAAAGGGGTCACCTTCGTGGGGTCGACGCCCGTGGCGAAGCAGATCTACCGCATGGCCGGTGAGCACGGCAAGAGGGCCATCGCAAACGGCGGGGCGAAGAACAGCGTCCTCGTCATGCCCGACGCCGACCTCGACGGTTCGATGTCAAACCTGGTCTCGTCGTTCTTCGGGAACACGGGGCAGCGCTGCCTCGCGGGGGCCAACCTCATCTCCGTGGGCGATGTCCATGACTCGCTGCTCAGCAAGTTCACCAAGACCGCCCTCGCCCTGAAGGTAGGCTACGGCCTGGAGAGCGGGGTCCAGATGGGGCCTCTGGTAACAGAGAAGGCGCGCAAGAGGGTCTCCGACTACGTCGAGACCGGGCTTGGCGAAGGGGCGAAGCCGGTCTCGGACGGCAGGGGCCTGAAGATCCTGGAGCATCCCGACGGATTCTACCTCGGAGCGACCATACTTGACCAGGTCACGCCCGACATGCGCATCGCGCGGGAGGAGGTCTTCGGTCCCATAGCGAGCGTGATAAGCGCCCGGACGCTCGACCAGGCGATCGAGATCATAAACGGGTCCACGAACTTCGGGAACATGGGGTGCATCTACACGTCCAGCGGGAAGAGCGCCCGGGAGTTCAGGAGAAGGGTAGACGCCGGGAACATAGGGGTCAATATCGGCGTCGCCGCACCCTCGGCCTACTATCCGTTCGGAGGGCGCAGGGACTCATTCTACGGCGTCCTGCACGCCCAGATCGACACGATCGAGTTCTTCACCGACAAGAAGATCACGATATCGAAGTGGTGAGGGTTTTCGGGGGCGGTCCGCCTCCGCAAACTTATATCCCGTGCGGCGAAAGATGGACCTTCGATGCTTTACAACCGGAAGCGTGCGGCAGAGTATCTAAAGGAATACAACCTCGCGGCGGTCGTCGCGACTACGCCTTTCAGCGTCGCCTACTTCACCGACTTCGACTGCTGGCAGTACAGGGACTTCCGCGAGAACATGGCGACGCCCGGCGCCTCCAACTCCCTCCTCCAGACATATGCCGTCATTGTCCCGGACCACGACCCGACCTTGGTCACGAGCACCGGGAGCGTCCAGTTCACCGACGAGCTCTCAGGCATCGAACGGCGCACCTACGGAGGGGTGGGGACGCGCCTGCCTTCGAAGAGGCCCGGAGAGCCGAAGAACCTTTCGCTGCTCCGCGAAGCAGTTAGGTCCGCGAAGCCGACCCCGCAGGAAGCGCTCGTCGCCACCCTGCACGAGTGCGGCGTCAAGAAGGGCCGTGTCGGGATTGAGTTCTCCAATCTTACACGGGCCTCCCGCAAGCACATACACAAGAAACTCGACAGGGTCGACTGGCTCGACGCCTCCGAGTTCATCAGGCTGATCAGGATGGTCAAGACGCCCGAGGAGGTCTCCCGGATGAGGACCGCCGCGGAGATAACCGAGAAGGGGGTGAAGAGGAGCTTCAGGGGCGCCGGCGAGGGGGCCACTGCCGGAGAGATGAGCCGCGCGTACCTCGCCGAGGTCGCGCGCCACGGTGCAATCCCCGACCACTACATCTACAACCCCCGCGGCTACGGGATATCGAGCTCGCCTCGCTTCAAGTTCCACTCGGGGGATTTCACCATGATCGACTGCGGTGTGATCTACAAAGAGTACTACTCGGACACCGGGACGACGCTCGTCTTCGGGAGCAACCCGGAGGTAGAGAAGACCCATCGGGCCTTGTGGGACATCTTCGAGTCCCACGTCGACCTCCTCTCCCCCGGGAAGAGGCCATCGGCGGTCCTCAAGGCGTTCGCAAAGTCCTACGAGAAGCAGAGGATGAAGGGAGTAGGGTACCAGGGGCACGCCATAGGCCTCCAGACGAGGGAACTCCCGATAATCAACTACAGCGACCACAAGAGGATAGCCGACGATGTGGTGGACATCGGCATCGACATCCCGTTCGAGGAAGGCATGGTCATAAACATCGAGACCCCGATGGACGTACATGGAAAGGGCGCTTATCAGGTGGAGAGGACCTTTCAGATAACGCGCAAGGGACCGAACGAGCTCACCCCCAAGAGGGAGAGCGGCCCCAGCGTCGCCGCGTAACCTGTCCGGTGTGGAGAGATGGCAAGACTGCACCTCATAGTGGACGGGATCTTCGAAGCCGACAGGCGAATCTTTCTGCCGGAGGGCCCGCGGTCGACATATTCTGCTGCGGCGAAGAGCCTCCTGATCGAGTCCGGGAAGGAGAAGATCCTCGTCGACACGGGGCTCGGGACGGTGCCTTACGACCCGAAGTTCGACGCCATAAGGCGCGTCCAGAGGGTAACGCGCACAAAGAGTCAGGGCATCAAGGTCGGGCTCGCGAGGCTAGGGGTCCAGCCCGAGCAGATTACTGCGGTGGTCAACACGCACCTGCACAACGCGCACAGCGGGGGCAACAACCTGTTCGCGAACGCGCAGTTCTACATCTCGAGGAGCGAGTTCAGGTTCATCGACAGGTCGATCGGCGAGGACCCCAACCAGACCGCCTACATCACCGAGAACTATAACAGACTGAAGAGCGTCAACGAGATGAAGGGGGAGTATCAGATTACCGACGAGGTGCGCGTCATGGCGACGCCCGGTCATACGACAGGGCACCAGTCGGTGGTCATCTCGAACGGCAAGAAGAAGCTCGTTTACTCCGGGGACGTCGCCCCCCTGAGGGAGAACCTCACTGGGCGCGTCGCGATGAGTGGTTGTGACCGGAGAGCGGCGATCGACTCGATGAACAGGCTGCTCGAGATTAAGAACGCCGACTGGATCTTCTCGCACGATAGGCGACAGCTGAGCCTCTCGAATGCCTACACGCCGAAGCGATAGGTCGCCCCGCTGGGTCAGACCTAACCATTCTAGACCCTCTCGGCTGGCGTAGACGCCCTGTCGAAGGCAGTGGTATCGAAGAGCGCCGAAAGGATTTATCGCCCTGTGGGGTCGATTCGAGCGTGGATTCGCTCCGGAAGGTCTCGAGCGTCGAAATAGACCAGTTCCTGCGTAAGGCGTTCTCCAGCGTGGGGCTGACAAAGACCCAGACGGACTCGGTGGTGGACCTCCTGGTCACGACCAGCCTACGCGGCGTCGACACGCACGGGATAGTGTTGGCCGAGCGCTACATCGAGGGGATCCGGTCCGGGGAGATCAACAAGCGGCCCCGACCCAAGGTCCTGAGGTCCTCGAAATCGGTCGCGGTCGTCGATGGGGACAGCGGCCTCGGGGCCTTCGTGGCCACCCAGGCGACGAGGCTCGCCATCGGGAAGGCAAGGAAGACGGGGATAGGCGCCGTCTCTCTCGTGAATCTCACGCACTGCGGCGCGCTCTCCTACTACGGCCTGATGGTCGCAAGGGAGAAGATGGCGGCGATGGCCTTCACGAACTCGAGCCACCTCGCCGCGCCCTGGGGCGGCTCGAGCCGGGTCTTCGGCACCAACCCGCTCTGCTATGCGTTCCCCGATGGGGGCGACGGGGTCGTATTCGACATCGCGACCACAGCCGGTGCGGGCCAGAAGGTAGTCATCGCGATAAGGGACGGGAAGACGATACCGGCTGGATGGGCCCTCGACCGCGAGGGCAGGCCAACGACCGACCCGTCCCGAGCTATGGAGGGAGTCCTCCTCCCATTCGGAGGGCACAAGGGATACGGGTTGATGTTTGCCTCTGAATTCTACTCCGCCCTGCTGGGCGGCGGCGTCCTCTCCTACGCAGGAGAAGGGCGATATTTCCAGGGGGGGTTCTTCATCCAGGCGACGGACATCGGCGCGTTCCGGGACTACTCGGGATACCTGCGGGACATGAAGAGGCTGACGCGCAGGATACACGGCTCGAGGATCGCGGAGGGGTTCGAGAAGGTCTACCTTCCGGGCGAGCCCGAGGTTGAGACCAGGGCAACGCGGCTTCGCGAAGGGATCCCGGTGGACACCGAGACCTGGGACTACTTCAATTCCCTCTCGAGCAAGCTTGGGATCTCTCCGCTTCGCGCCAGGTAGTCGGACAGGCACGCGACCACCGCGCAAGGTCTATAATGCCGGAGCCGTCCTTCGCCCGTGAACAGGAGTGCCCCAGATGAGAGCCGCCGTCCTCGCGGAGCTAGGGAAGCCCCTCGCAATCCGGGACGTGCCGGTTCCAGAGGTCTCCGGCGACGAAGTGCTCGTCGAGACTAAGTTCTGCGGGATTTGTGGGACAGACCTTCACATAGTTGAGGGGAGAGGGTACGTCCCCAAGCTCCCGCACATCCTCGGTCACGAGCCCTCGGGCGTCGTGGCCAAGGTCGGAGACGCGGTGGAGGACTTCAAGGTGGGGGACAGGGTCGTCCCCTATCTCTTCCTCACCTGCGGCAAGTGCTGGTACTGCCAGAACGGAAGGGACAGCATGTGCTCCCGGCTCAAGGGGATCACCGGGGTGACCACCAACGGCGCGTTCGCCGGATTCTTCAAGACGCCGGCCCGCAACCTCTTCCCTCTCCCAGCGAATGTTCCTTTCGACATCGGGGCCCTAACGGCGGACGCTGTCATCACCTCGGTCCACGCCGTCTATGACAGGGGGAACGTCCCAACGGCGTCCTCGGCGGCGGTCGTGGGGTCGGGAGGGGTGGGGCAGGTGATCATCCAGCTCTTGAAGGACCTGGGCGTGCGCGTCGTCGCGGTCAGCAGGAGCGAAGCCAAGCTCGAGGTCGCGAGGAGGCTCGGCGCCGAGGCTGCGTGGCAGGCGGGGGACGGCAGGATCGACGCCCTCTCTCGGGGGTTCTCCCAGGAGGGCATCGACGTGGTCTTCGACTGCGTCGGATCCGCCGAGTCGATGAAGGACGCATTGGCCATCGTGAAGAGGTGCGGAAGGATCGTCTTGGTGGGGGAGGAGGATTCCCTCTTCCCGGCCAGCAGCACGCTGATCGCCCAGTACGAGCTCGAGATCGTCGGTTCCCGGAACGGCTCCCGCAGGAACATGGAAGCTGCGCTGCAGTTCCTCGCAAGGGGCATCGTGAAGCCCGTAATCTCCGACGTCTTCTCGCTCGAGGACGCCAACGAGGCAATCGAGCGGGTCCGTAGGGGCGCGTCGGGCAGGGTCGTCCTGAAGGTCGGCTGAGCTTTCGCTGCGATTAAATAACATAGGTTGCAATCCACGGCTCTGCATGGTCAAGCAGGCACCGCTAATCATTACCTCAACCGTGGCACCATCTTGGATCTACCCCGACGCGAAGAACAACGCAAAGACAGCTGACGACGCCATCGAAGAGGCGATCTCTGCGTGGAAGGCCGGCGCCGCGGTCATCCACATCCACGGGAGGATGAACTTCACCGAAGACGAGTGGAGGCGGGTCATCAAGACTCTCAGGGACCAGACGGACGCCATCGTCCAGGTCGGCCTCTCGGCCCTGAAGATCCCCGACCGTCTCCCCGTCATCAAGATGAAGCCGGACATGCTCTCGATAATACTCAACCATCACGACGAGTCGTTCCCCGGTTTCAAGATGAGCCTGCTCCACAACACGGACGAGCTGGAGGAGTACGCCAGGCTCTGCACGAAGCACGGCATCAGGCCGGAGTGGGAGGTCTGGCACGCAGGCTCGGTCTGGAACCTGAACCATCTCGTGGGGAAGGGGCTTGTCAAGCCGCCGCATTTCGTCACGCTCTTCTTCGACTGGCCCGGTGGCATCTGGTCGCCGGCAACGGCGGAGGAGCTGCTCCACCGCCTCAAGCAGCAGAGGGAGGACTCGATCTGCAGCGTCAGCATAATGAGCCACGCCCAGACCTCGATAGCCGCGATTTCACTCATCCTCGGCCATCACCTCAGGGTGGGGACCGAGGACAACCCCTACTACTTCCCCGACCGGCTCGCCAAGAATAGCGGGGAGCTCGTCGCCAGGATGGTGAGGATAGCCAAGGAGGTCGGAAGGGACGTCGCCAAGCCCGATGCGGCGCGGAAGGCCATCGGGGTCCGCAACAGCTGAGGGTGCGAGTTTGAAGTGCTACGTGGCCGCGAACGGCCGTGACCCGAGGTTCCCCGAGGACATCAAGGACTTCCTATCGTCGCACGGTTTCGAGGTCATAGGCAACCCGTACTCCGGCGCGATCAGCGAGGACCAGCTCATAGAACTCATCAAGGGGGCCGAGGGGACTCTCGCCGCGAACGAGCCCTACACGGCTATGGTCTTCGACGCCCTCCCCGCCCTGAAGGTCGTCTCGAGGGTGGGCGTAGGGTTCGACGCCGTCGACGTGAAAGCAGCGACCGAGCGTGGGGTGATAGTCACGACCACGCCGGTCCACGAGCTCGCCCAGGCGATGGCCGAGCACACGTTCGCGCTGCTGCTCAGCGTGGCCAAGAGGGTCCCCCAGATGAACGCGAGTCTGCGGGAGGGCGAATGGCGGACGACCTACTGGGGGCGGCAGGTTACCGACCTCTACGGCCTTACCATCGGCCTTCTGGGGGTGGGAAGGATAGGGAGCGAGGTCGCCAAGAGGGCGAAGGCCTTCGACATGAAGATAATCTACAACGATGTGGTCAGGAGGGAGGACCTCGAACAGTCTCTCGGGATGAAGTACGTGACGTTCGACAAGCTCCTAGCCGAGTCCGACGTCCTCTCCCTGCACACGCCCCTCTTGGCCTCCACCAGAGGAATCATCAACGACGCAGCGTTCTCAAGGATGAAGGCCTCTGCCATCCTCGTCAACACCGCGAGGGGGGCCGTCGTCGACGAGGCTGCGCTCGTCAGGGCCCTGGAGTCTGGCCGGATCGCGGGCGCGTGCATCGACGCGTACTCGGTGGAGCCTCTTGCCCCACCTCATCCCCTGTACAAGCTTCAGGACCGGCTGCCGAACCTGATAATGACTCCGCACCTTGGCTACGGATCGCGCACAGGGCGCGCCATGATCTATCACGCGGCGTACCAGATGATTGACGCGATCGAGGGGAGGGTTCCGCAGAACATGCTGAACCCCGACGTGATTCCCCGAAGGCGCCGCTGACCCTACTTCCTTCCCACGGCCTCGAGGAAGGACCTGGCGCCCATCGTTGCGTGCCGCAGGTCGGTTGCCAGAGAGATGAACTTGAAGCCCCTCTCCACGGCCAGCCTCGCCTCGTCCAGCGTCGACGCCATCACGCCTGCGGCCTTGCCCGCCTCGTCGCACGCCTTCACCACCTTCATCATGGCCTCCGCCACCATGGGGTTCGACCTGTCGTCGAGAAGCCCCATGGTCATGGTCAGGTCGGACGGGCCCACGAAGGCCAGGTCGACCCCCTTTACCCCGACGATCTCCCTTATGTTCGCTACCGCCTGCGGCGTCTCGATCTGGGCGATGACCATCGTCTCGTCGTTCGCCGTCCGGATGTAGCTCCCCAAGCTCAGCCCATAGTCAGAGGCCTTCGCCGCCGCCACCCCCCTCACCCCGGTCGGAGGGTACTTGCAGAACCGGACGGCCCGCTCGGCCTCTTCGGCCGAGTTCACGAGCGGCACCACCAATCCCTGGGCGCCGGTGTCAAGTACGATCTTGAAGAGAGCCTGGTCGATCTGGCCGACCCTGACGAGCGGGGTCGCGGTGCTCCCGTTCAGGACCTGTATCATGTGCCCCACCGTCTCGATTGAGATTGCCGAGTGCTCCATGTCCATTACGAACCAGTCGAAGGGGAGCTTACGCAGCAGGTCGACCATGGTCGGACTTCCGGACGATATCCATGCCCCAATGGCCACCTCGTTCCTCTCCAGCCTTCTCTTCAGGGTGTTCTCCAAAGACCTTCGCGGCCCTGTTCGGGCTCGTTGATTAATAAGCCGAGGGGCGGAGCTGCCGTCGTCTTGTTCTTCTCCGTCTCCACGGAGTTGGTCTCTCCATGGTCCAGGGTCGAGGACCGGACGGCTAGGATCGCGGCCGCTCTCGATGCGATCCGGAAGGCAGTCGCCCCCTAGGCCTGAGAACGCCGACCCGTGCCCAGCAGGCGGGTCAGCTGGACGATGTCGGGGAGTTCCTCCAAGGCGTCAACCATCGCCTCTATCTCGTCCGACCTCTTGGCGCCGACCACAGCGGACGCGTTCTCGCTGAACTTGCGCCTCACCTCGCGCTCTGGCGTGGGTACGAGGCTGTCCTGGGTCTCCCTGAGCACCCTCCCGTCCTTCGTCCTGACCTCTACCCAGTGGCTCTTCTCATCCAACGAGTACCTCACCCTGTCAGAGAGCTCTTGGACTTTGGGGTCCGCCAGCTTGGCTGCAAGGTCGGCGGGCATCACCTCGCCGTAGCCGAGGGCGAGGGCAAGGAGGAAGTAGTGACTCGTCTTCGCGTCGTAGATGTTCGTGGGCCTCCGCTTCACCTGCTCCGGCTCCGAGAAGAGCCCGATGTTTGGGGCCGTGTCACCGAACCTTATCTCCTCTATCTCGCCGGCTCTGAGCTTCGACCTTCTCCTGAGCCTGAGGGCCGCGTCAAGCATAGGCGTGCACGCGTAGCTCGTTGGGTATCGCTTGAGGAAGATGTGCGCAGTCTCCCAGGTCTTCCCGAGCCCCTTCGTGACCGGTCCAAGATCGTAGTTGCCCGGTCCGGCGTGGGCGTCCATGAACCCAAACCTCCCCTCGATCGAGTCGCGTGCAATCCCCTCTATCCCCTCCCTCGCAAGGAGGGCTGCGAGGAGCCCGCTCTCCGCCGCCATCCCTGAGTCGACCCCTCCGAAGCAGGCTCCGACCCGGACCGAGAGCGAGGACCCGAATGCCAGGGTGCTCCCGAGGCTCATGGCTTCCTCCGTCCCCCTCTTGGGGAGTCCCATCATCTTGGAGGCGGCGACCGCCGCTCCCACGACACCCGTGAGCGAAGTCGGCTGGAACCCGCGGGCGTGGAACCTGCCCGGGGCACTCAACCCGAGCCTGATCATCGTCTCGCACCCGAGGACGTGCGAGATTAGCACCCGGCCTCCGCTGGCATGTTTGAGCTCGCCGTACGATGCGACCGCAGGGAGGATGACCGAAGTCGGATGGAGGCCGGCGCCCACGTGGATGTCGCTGTAGTCCAGCCCCTCGATCAGCATCCCGTTGAGGAGCGCCGATTCGAGCGCCGACGCCCTGAAGCCGAACCCCCACGCCGTGGTCCTCCCGCCCGACGAGGCGCTCTTCACGGCCCTCGCGGTCCGCTTGGACTTCTCCAGCCCCGACGACAGCAGAGCCGTCCCTATGGCGTCAAGAATGCTCAGCTTCGCCGTCTTCAGGACTCTGTCAGGCACGGCGTCTATGCTGGTGCCCGCCGCGAACTCCGCCAGCGCCTCTGAGGCGTGCTCCGTCCGCAGGTCACCGGTCCAGACCGAGCTTTCGCAGCGTCTTCTTCAGGACCGGGATGCCGATCCTCGAGGTCTCCTCCGGCAGCGGGTACCCCCACGTGTCGAGCGATATCTGGCCGTCGTACCCTATCTCCGCGAAGGCATCCACGATGCCGGCTATGTCGAGCTTCCCCCTTCCGAGAGGGTAGTGGAGCTCGGAGGTCCTTAGGTCGCTGTCGGAGAAGTGGATGTACCTTATCCTCTTGCCCAGGTAGCGGATGGCCTCGATGTAACCCTTGGGCTTCCCGACTCCGAAGTGGCACGTGTCGTAGAGCACGCCGAAGTATCTCGAGTCCAGGCCGTCGCACAGCTTGGCCAGGTACTCGAGGTTCATCCCCAGGGAGAAAGGGTGCGGCTCCGCGAGGAACCTGACCCCGAATCTCGAAGAGTAGGATATCGCCTCCTTGTAGAGCCTGGTCGCGACCTTGAGGAGCTCCTCGTCGCTCCTGTTGTCCCCCCTCGGCCGCACGCCCTCCCAGTACATCACGTCCCTGACGTGAAGGGCGTTCGCGAGCCTCACCCCCTCCTTCATGAGCTGGAGTGTCCTCTCGAACCCGCTCTCGGTGTCGAACGGCCGGAACTGGTCGTTGTCGTTGTCGTTGAGCGCGCACACCTCCAGGCCGGCGCGCTTCGTATACTCGACGAACTGTTCGAGCAGCTCGGGCGTCTTGACCTTAGCGATCTGCGGGGTGAAGACCTCCCACCCGTCGTATCCCGCCCGCTTCATCCGTTCGATCGCCTCCTCGAGTGGATAGTCCTTGAAGCTGATTCCTCCGGCCCTGATCAAAGGAGTCTGGCGCGCCAAGTTTGTAGCGGGCCCTCTTGTCCTCCGCCCGGCTTTATCTGTTCCCGGGTCTGTCTAGACGAAAGTCCGGCAGGGACGGAACAAAGGTTATAGAGCGTCCGAGCCTCCGGAGCGTGTCTAAATCATGGTAAAGGCCAACATCGTGCGAGAGGAGGACGGCATCCCTATGCTCTACAAGGAGTTCAAGAGAGGCTTCGGGGTCAGGATCGTCCATCCCCAGAACCCGAAGGCGCCGTCGAAGAACCTCAGCGTGCAGCTCCTGTACATAGCGCCCGGAGGGAAGGTCGACCCGCACTCCCACGAGAACGAGGAGGTCTACATCCTGTTGGAGGGGACCGGGAGGGGCCAATTCGGCCTCGGCAAGCCCATCGACATCGAGCCCGGGATGTTCTTCCATCTGCCAGCCAACGCCGAGCACGGGCTCGAGAACACCGGGAAGACCATGATGAAGGTCATGGTCACTACGTCTCCCCCCTTCCCGGTCTGGCCGGAGTGGGAGATCGTCGCGCCCAAGAAGGAAGAGAGGAAGAAGTAGACTCCGGGGGAGCGGGGAGCATGCCCCGATTATCCAACGCCGCCGGGAGCAGCAGGAGGCTCAGGTTCTCCATCGGCGTGGGCGGGCCCCTCGACCCGATGCTCAAGGAAGCCTACCAGGCGGAGAAGCTCGGCTACGACCTCGTCTGGGTCCCCGACCACCTCACCGACATCCCTCCGGCCACCGCCATCTACGACGCTTGGACGATGCTCGCCTACATCGGCGCGAAGACGACCAGAGTCATGCTGGGTTCCGGAGTGACAGACACCCAGAGGATGCACCCGGCGAAGACGGCCAACACCGTAGCGACCCTGGACAACCTGACCGGAGGGAGGGCCGTCCTGGGGATCGGGGCCGGAGAGGTGATGAACACGAGGCCCTTCGGCATGGAATGGGAGCCGACCGAGGTCAGGGTGCGGCGCGTGAGGGAGTACATACAGGTCGTCAAGAGGCTCTGGTCCTCGTCGTTCGAGAGACCGGTCGGCTTCGAAGGCACGCTCTACAACTTCAAGGAAGCCCACCTCAGCCTGCCCCCGCTCCAGAAGCCGGGGCCGCCGGTCTATGTGGGGGCGTTCGCCTCGAAGCCCATGCTCGAGATCGCAGGGGAGCTGGCGGAGGGCTGGTATCCCGGCTCGTTCTTCTCGCCGGGCGCGTTCAGGGAGAAGGCGGACGTCGTTCTGGGGGCGGCCCGCGCCGCGGGGAGGAAGCCGGGTGGGATCGACCTGGTCGCCAACGTGCCTGTCGTCTTCGCGAGCGATAGGAAGACGATGGATGCCCTGAAGAGCTACTACAGGCGGGCCCTGGTGATAAACCGGTACATGCTGAGGCTGCTGGGGGCGGAGGAGGCCTACGAAATGGTCTCCAAGACCCTGCAGTACCAGATGATCGCGCCGACGCCGGCCTTTGCTAAGGTCCTCGAGAAGACCTACCGCTCGCTCCCGGTCTCCGATGAGGTGCTCGAGCGCGGTATCGCGGAGATGATGGCCGTCGGAACTCCCTCGGAATGCATAGAGTCGGTGGCCCGCTTCGTGAAGGCGGGAGCTACCCACGTCCTCCTCCAGAACGTCCTAGGCGGCCCGGGCACGCTGGAGCGCTTCGCGAAGGACGTTATCCCGGTGCTTCGCGGCTGACCCGGTCAGGTCTCCGCTTTCACGGGGTTGCGCAGGGTCCCGATCTTCTCTATCTTGGCCTCGACGATGTCGCCGGCCTTGAGGAAAGGCTCCCCGGTCGCCGCGGCGATCCCCTCAGGGGTCCCTGTCGAGATAATGTCCCCCGGTCTCAGAGTCGTCCCTATTGAGGCATAGGCGACCAGTTCGTCTATCTTGATCATTAGCTCGTTCGTGTTCGAGCTCTGCTGCTGCTTACCGTTGACGGTGAGGGATATCTTCAGCGAGTGAGGGTCCTCTATCTCGTCCCGGGTGACGAGCCAGGGACCGAGCGGGAATGAGGCGTCCATCCCCTTCCCCTTGACCCAGTTCAGGCCCAGCGACTCGTTCTTCTGGCCCTGGAAGTCGCGGAAGCTGATGTCGTTCGAGATTGTGTAACCGGCGACGTGTTCGTAGGCCTTCTCCTTCTTGATGTTCTTTCCCTCCTTTCCAATCACGACTGCCAGCTCCACCTCCCAGTCGACTTTCTTCGAGCTCTTGGGCGCGATGATCGCATCCCCCGGTCCGATCAAGGCGTTCCTGAACTTCGTGAAGAGGTACGGATATGGCGGCGGTGGCGTGCGCGTCTCCTTCCCATGTGAGCCGTAGTTCACCGCGACCATGAATATCTTCTCGGGGAACTGGACCGGGCTCTTGAGCTTCACCGATTTGAGAGCCTCGCTCTTGCCCGCCGTGAGCTTGGCCTCGGCCTTCCGCAGGGCGTCGATGAGGCCGTCGTCAAGGAGCTGATCGACGCTGCTCACCGACTTCAGGCGCGGCACCCCAGCGCCCTCCGCGGCCTGCGCGATGTCGTAAATCCTGTCGCCCTTGACGATGCCCGCCCTGATCAGCCCGTCCTTCTCGTAATTTGCTAGTTTCAAGTCTGCTGGTCCTCTTCTCCCTGGTGTCGCCGGCGGCCGGTATAAAGCATGACGAACGGGTCCTCGAAGTCTTCTCCCCCATCACGGAACCTAGGATTAATACGAGGGCTGCACGCGGCCGCTCCAATGGCTCACCCCGGCACCGAGCTCTTCGTCCTCTACCAGATGGGCGCATCGGAGGAATGGACATGGTACAGCGTCGTTGGGGTGTTCCTCTCCGAAGCGGCCCTGCGCGATCATGCCAAGAAGAAGGGAATCACGTCAGAACTGAGGCTCATGGTCCCCGATGCGAAGGGCGGTGTCACGCTCGCAGAACCCCAGGAGTACGTTGCCGTCCGATCGGTCGAGGGACCCGTCCCGGACGTCGAGCTGAACCAGCCGGACTGAGCCCCGTGACCGCCTCTTGCGGCGCATCACCTTAAAATACAGAAAGGCTTCGACGACGCCCGGGCCATGCAGGAATTCACCGACCAGATACCTGTACTCGGCAGCCCGGACGCCTTCTTTGCGGCGCTCCGCAACCTGCACACGACTCCGCACTCCGTCGGAGACGCCAAGACGACGGTCGACATTATCAAATCGATTCTGACAGAGGCCGACGCAAAGTCGGTCGTTGCCGGGGGACTACCGACGCCGGCAAAGATGCTGGTCGAGGCCGCGCTGAAGGGGACCAAGCACGCCTTCGCCGAGGACCTCAAGCCGTCTGAGGCTGCAGGCGTCATCTCGAAGGCCGACGTGGGGATAAGCTGGGCCCGTTACGGAGCGGCGCGCCAGGGTGCCCTCCTTGAAGTGGCCTACGACGACGCTGTGAAGCTCGTCTCGTCGCTCCCCCGGGTGAGCGTCTTCCTCCTCTCGTCGAGGAACCTGTGCCCTGACATGTCCGCCGCGGTCAAGCTGACTGCCGGGATCATACGTTCGGCGGCCGACGTGAAGCCGGTCATCTCGTTCATCTCCGGCCCCAGCAAGACGGCCGACATCGAGCTGCGTCTCTTGTACGGGGTGCACGGGCCCCACGAGCTCCACGTCCTGCTGCTCGACTGGATCTAGTGGCGAGCATGACGACAGCCAGAGAGAAGCTCAAGAAGGACGTCGAGCTCGCGATAGCGAACCGCCCGGCCTCGGACAAGATGTGGGGGTCGATGGCGAGAAGCCGGAGCAACAGAAAGGCCGGTCTCGCGGAGTTCGGCATCGAGGTCGAGGAGATGAAGGCGGCCGACAGGCGCGTGAAGGCCGGTAAGACCTGCGACCCGGCTCTCGTAGAGAGGTTCGCCGAGTCGGTGAGGAAGAACGGGGGCCAGGTATACATGGCCGAGACGGGCGAGGACGCCGTCCGCTACGTGGCGGAGCTCGCAAAGAGGACCGGCACAGAGCTCATCGTAAAGTCAAAGTCCCTCACGACGGAGGAGATAGAGTTCAACCACCACCTCTCTGATGCCGGCATAAAGTGCGTCGAGACCGACCTCGGAGAGCTCATCGTGCAACTCAACCACGAGAAGCCGGTCCACTTGGTCGCCCCAGCGGCGCACCTCTCGACAGCGGACATAGCGGAGATCTTCTCGCGCGAGCTAAACAAGAAGATTCCCGCCGACCCCGAGGCGATCCTCAAGGAGGTCAGGCCGTACCTGCGCCCCCTCTTCCTGACTGCCCAGATGGGCGTGACCGGGGCCAACATCGGCGTGGCCGAAACCGGGACCATAATCGTCGAGACGAACGAAGGGAACGCGAGGCTGGTGGCAAGCCTCCCCAAGGTCCACGTCGTGATAATGGGGATGGAGAAGATCATCGAGTCGTGGGACGACGTCGGCCAGCTGCTCGAGGCGCATGCGGTGAGCGCCACCGGCCAGAGCCAGACCGTCTACGTCTCGATCTTCACCCAGCACGTCCCGCTCGCCGGTTCCTCGGAGGGGCGGGAGTTCCATGTCGTGATACTCGACAACGGGAGGTCCAAGATGCACGACGACCCGTCCTTCAACGACGCCCTGAACTGCTTACGGTGCGGGGCGTGCATGAACATCTGCCCCACCTACGGCATCGTGGGCGGACATGTCTTCGGATACCTCTACCCTGGTCCAATCGGGATTCCCTGGACGGCGTCCGTCCACGGCCTGGACAACGCCACGTTCGCGCACCTCTGCATCTCATGCGGACTCTGTAGGGATATCTGCCCCGTCGACATCGACATGCCCCTGATGATAGCCAAGGTGAAGTCCCAGGAGGTCGCGAAGAACGGACAGCTCCGGGTGAACGGGTTCTTCATGAGATCGGACCGTCTCGCCGGCCTCGCATCGGCGACCGCCCCCCTCTCAAACTGGATGATACGTAGGTCCTTGAGCCGCTACATCTTGGAGAAGGCGGTCGGCGTCGACCGGAGGAGGACCCTCCCCAGCTTCAGCCACAGGAGGTTGAAGGACATGCTGTCGGGCGCGGCCCAGGGGACCGGTGAGAAGGGCAAGCTCGTCTACTTCCCCGACATCTATGCCGACTACAACGACCCTGAGCTCGGGTACAGGGCGATAGCGCTGCTCCGCTCTCTGGGCTACTCGGTAGAGGTCCCGGACCTGAAGTGGAGCGGGATGCCGTACATCTCCTACGGAGACGTGGCCAAGGCGACGGAGGTGGCTGAGTTCAACCTGAAGGTCCTCGAGCCGTTCGTCACCTCAGGCTACGGGGTGGTCGCGACCGAGCCGACGGCGGCTTACATGCTCACAGAGATGTACCCAAACCTCGTGCCCGGGGAGACTTCCAAGAAGGTCGCGGCAGTCAGCTCGAGCTTCTTCGCGAGGATACAGGGCGACCTCGCCGGGGCCAAGAACATCACGGCGGCGTTCCCGACCGAGGAACCCATCGGCTTCCACATCCCATGCCACGAGAGGGCGCTTACCGGCGGGGTCCCGGCGATTGCGTTCTTGGAGCGGGCAGGATTCAAGGTTAAGGTGGTCGAGACCGGGACCTGCTGCGGCATGGCAGGGACGTTCGGGATGAAGCAAGGCGCGCTCGGATACGACCTTTCGATGGCTGTCGGTGACCGGCTCTTCGAGCTCTTCGAGGAGAGCAAGACGAAGCTCGTCGCAAGCGAGAGCAGCGTCTGCTCCATGCAGATAACGGACGGGACCGGTCTCAGGGCGATGCACCCGCTCTACTTCGTGAAGCCCCTCTAGGAGCGGGGCGCGCCCGCCCGGGAATACCTGCCTAGATGATCGCCGCGCCGCTCGCCGTGTTGAAGACGTGGATGTGCTCCGGCGCGAAGGTGACCCAGACCTTCGACCCGACGTCGGCACGGAACGTGCCTGACGCCACTGCCTTGTAGAGCCCGTCCTTCAACTTCAGGTCGACGACCGTGTTCGCCCCGAGCGGCTCCACGACGTAGACCTCCGCGTCGAATATCGCGTCGGGCGTCTGCTTGGTGGTGAGCGTGAGGTCCTCAGGCCTGATCCCGAGAGTCACCTCAGTGACTCCGGCGTCCTTTATCACCTTGACGTCCTCGGCAGGCACGTTGTACTTGAAGGACCCTGTGTCGAGGGAGAGCCCGTCTCCGAGAGAGGACATCGTGGCCTTCATCAGGTTCATCGGGGGGCTGCCGATGAAGCTCGCGACGAAGGTCGACGCCGGCTTGCTGTAGATGGTGTACGGCTCCGCGTACTGCACGAGCTCTCCGGCGTTCATGACCGCTATCTTGTCCGCCATCGACATCGCCTCTGCCTGGTCGTGCGTCACGAAGATCGTGGTGATCTTCAGCTCCTGCTTCAGCCTCTTGAGTTCGGCCCGGGTGTAGAGCCTGAGCCTGGCGTCGAGGTTGCTGAGGGGCTCGTCCATGAGGAAGACCTTCGGCTGCCTCACGATTGCCCTCGCCAGGGCGACCCTCTGCTGCTGCCCTCCGCTGAGCTGTCCCGGCTTCCTGGGGAGCAGCTCGGCTATGTTGAGAAGTTCGGCCACCTTCTGGACGCGCAGCTTCACCTCGTTGTTCGGGACCTTCCGCATCTTCAGGGGAAACGCGATGTTGTTGTAGACCGTCATGTGGGGATACAGCGCGTAGTTCTGGAACACCATCGCGATGTCCCTGTCCTTCGGCTGCATGTCGTTGACCCTCACGTCGCCAATCTTGATATCGCCCGAGTCCGGGACTTCGAGGCCCGCGATGCACCGCAGGGTCGTGGTCTTTCCGCAACCCGAGGGACCCAGCAGGACCACGAAAGACCCGTCCTCGATCTCAAGTGAAACGCCCTTCACCGCCTGAACTGAACCGTATTTTTTGACGAGATTTTCTAGGGTTACACCTGTCATGCGAGGATACCCCTGTGTTCTCGAAAGCTTAAAACCTTAACAAATCGCCCCGTTCTAGCCAATTGTCGAGCAGCTCATCGGGTAAGATAGCGCTCGCGTGAGACGCTCGAGACCAGAGTGGAACATTGTCCTCCGAAACTGTGATGTCACTGCGGGAGCACCTCTCCGAACTGAAGGGCAGGTTCAAGGTAGCATTCACCAGTTTCGTGATAATCCTGACGGTCTTCCTGGTCGTCCCTGAAAACCCGGTTGCCCTCCTAACCGGCGGGTACACCGCCTTCAGGCCGATGATCGGCTTCTTCATCCAGAGCGTCGACTCGCAGCTCCTCCCCACCGGATGGACCCTCATAGCCTCCGGAGGCCTGAGCCAGCCCCTTGAGATCTACCTCGTCGCCTCGGTCCTCTTCGCGGTCATGTTCAACGCACCGATTTTCGCCTACGAGACGATTCGCTTCATCAGCCCAGCCCTGAACGATAAGGAGAAAGGCCTTGTCTATCCGTTCGTCGCGGCAAACACGCTCCTCTTCGCGTTCGGGGTGGTGTTCGGCTACTTCTTCCTTGCAAAGTTCCTCCTCGTAGCCCTCAAGCCCTTCTTCGTCACGGCGGGCATAGCCCCACTCGTCGACGCGGGGAGCTTCTACTTCACGATCTTCCTTACGATAGCCATGAGTGGTTTCGCGTTCACCGTCCCAGTCTACGTCTACACGCTGATCGTCCTCGGGGTTGTCAAGGCCGAGACCTTCCGGAAGAACCGCATCATCATCTGGGCTGTCGCCTACATCCTTTGCGCGGTGATAACTCCGGACGGAGGTCCACTTCTGGACGTCATACTCTTCGTCCCGATCATAGTGCTTCTGGAGATCGCGGTCTTCATCGGAGGAAGGAGCAGGGCGCGCTCTCTGAGGAAGAGCGAGGGGACCGCGGTTCCCTCCGCAGCGGCGCCCCCTGAATCGCCACCGCCGAGCCCCTCTGCCTCCCGGCCCTTCGCCCTCCCCGCCCCGGCCGCCGCCCCGACCCAGCGGACCTGCGTCTACTGCAAGAACTACTTGGCGCCAGGGGTGGTCTTCTGCCCGAACTGCGGCAGGTCGAACGACTAGGCAGCCGGGAACAACGAGGACGCGGTCTGCCCCGCAGCATCCCTCGGTCCGGTCTAGAATCTCGCCGCTCGGCCAGGGGAGCACTAGACTTATCTGCAGTCCTCGGTGGTGGTCCGAATAGGAACCGATCTTGGAAAAGGGAGAGGCCGCAATAGTCGGCGGGCAGTTCATCGCCCTCGCAGTGGTCATCCTGCTCCTGGGAAACTACGCCGGCATAGTGAACAGCAGCGTTACGACCGCGACGGTGGGGAAGGTGTACTGGGGCGACCCCGCGGCCGACGTCGTCCTCAAGGGTTCCGCCGTGAACACCGAGACGACCAACGCCAGCAGCATATCCCTGTTCTTCTCGCTGCCCCCACACACTGCTCCCGGTCTGCCGTCGGTGACCCGGCTCTGCCTAAATCCGACCGCGAACAACAAGGGGGCTGCACTAGTCTATACCAACATCACGATCAGCTATGACTCGCAGACCAAACAGAACTACATCACTTTCGGACCGACCGGTCAGTTCTTGGGCTTCAGCTGCTCCTACACCATAACAATCACAGACAGCGTCGAGCAGACCGCGACGTGGACGAGCACGGTCGAACTGAACCAGACGAGCTAGGGCCGTCGGGTCCTCCGGCGACACCAAGCGCCATCCGATCCCGAGGAGCGGTAGAGGTGCTTAATTACTAGGAGCTCATGCAATGGCAGTGGATCGAACTACCTCAGACTCCAATTCTAGGCGGCTCGCACTCGCCTCAGGCTTCGACCAGGTCTTCGAACTGGTAAAGCGGGCCGCGGAAGCCTCGTTGGGCATGCACAGGGCCGGTCTTTCCCTAGTCCTAGGAGATATCTCCAACAACGTGGGCGCCTATCACGAGCTCGGCTCCAACGCGATTGTCATGAACAGGAACATAGTGAAGATCGTCTGGCGGTCCACGAGGGCCAGGAGCAAGCGGAATGCTTTCACCTTCATGATTTTGCTCCACGAGTACCTACACGCGCTCGGGTTCACAGAAGAGGTCCAGGTCCGCGACCTTGGCAAGAAGATCGCCGACGACTTCCTTGGCAAAGGCCACATCGCGGGAGAGATGGCGATGAGGCCGCTCGGCGATTTCTTCCCGCAGGTGCCGCAGCTCTCGATGTTCAGGGACAAGGGACAGTTCGAGACAGTAGAGCGTTTCGACTCTTCCAGCACCCCCTACATCCGCTGAAATCGGCGGCACTTCCCTCCGCGGACGCGCCCCGGCGCGTCTCGCGCCAATAGCCTCTAATACAGCACGGGCTCAGCCGCGAAAGACGCGGCACGACAGCAGATTTCAATCTACTCTCCACCGTCATCGACCTTCTCTTCTCGTGGAGCAGGATGATACTCGCGCTGATCTTCAGCATCATCTTCAGCCTCGCCGTGGGCATCATCGCCGCCCGCAACCACAGGGCGGAGACGGTCATCATCCCGCTCCTCGACGTGCTTCAGTCCATACCCATACTCGGCTTCTTCCCGTTCGTCATCTTCGCAATCTCCGGGCTCATACCCGGTCAGGCCGGGTACAGCCTGGCGGTCGTCTTCCTGATCTTCACGAGCATGTCATGGAACATCGCCTTCGGCGTATACGAGGCGGTGAAGTCGATCCCCCAGGACTACATCGACCTCTCCTTCATGTCGAAGAGCACCTCCCTCCAGAGGATAACCTCCCTCTACATACCCGCCTCCCTGAGCAGGATCGCCTACAACACGCAGACTTCCTGGGCCGTGGGACTCTTCTACCTGGTCTCGAGCGAGATAATCACGGAGGGCGCGACCAGGATCCCGGTTCGGGGGATAGGTGTCGACATCATCACCTACGGCCTCGCGAAGGACTACACGGCGTACTTCTACTCGATACTTCTTCTCGTCATCGCAGTGATAATCTGGCAGTTCGTCTTCCTCCGCGAATTCAGCCTCTGGGCGGAGCGCTACAAGTTCGTCGAGGAGCCGCGGGCGGTCTCGAGAGACCCGCTGATGAAGTTCTATCACTGGGTGAACCAGAAGAGCGTCTCCAAGCTCTTCCTCCTCAGGCCGGCCAGGGGCGCCACGAGCCTGACCGCCTCGGTCGCCCGCTACAGACGAGGGCTGAAGTATGCGATCCTCATCCTCCTCGCGGTCTTCCTGGTCTTCGAGGTCGCAGCGACCTTGAACTCGGCGAGGGCGGGGCTCGCAGGGTTCAACCTCTCCGCTCTCCCGTCCGACGAATCGAGGGTACTCGTCGCTCTGGCTACCTCCTTCGTCCGCATCTGGTACGTCTACTTCATCGTCATCGCTGTCGCCGTGCCACTCGGCATCGTGATCGCCTTGAACGAGCGGCTCTACAACTCCATGGTACCCGTGATTGAGGTGATAGCGTCGGTCCCAGCACCGATCCTCCTTCCAGCGCTCGTCCCCGCCACAATGATCGCAGGAGCCTACGCTGGCGAGCTCACCGCCGCCATCGTCATCTTCACCGGGATGATCTGGTATGTACTGTTCAACGTCATGGCTGGAATCAGGACCCTCCCCGCGGAACTCTTCGAGCTCAGGGCGAGCCTCCGTGTCTCGACGCTGCAGGCGTGGAGGAACATCTACCTCCCGGCCATAGCGACCGCCTTCGTCACAGGTTCGATAACGGCCGTGGGGGCTGCATGGAACACCCTGATCGTCGCAGAGTACTTCGTCGGGAACGGCACCGTGCCCATCACGCAGGTGGGGAGCGGGATTGGCAAGGTGATCGTGATTGCGACGACCCAGAACGACCTGTCCACCCTGGCCCTCGCGGTGCTCTCCATGACCGCGCTGGTCGTTGCGTTCAACCTCACCGTCTGGAGAAGGGTCTATCACTTCGTGACCAAACGGTACGCCTACAACAGGTGAGCAGGGGCGACCAGAAAGGATATCCCGATGAACAATCCCGCACGGGCGGCTATCTTGACAGCCCGGCTCCCTAGGGTAACAGGCGGTCCGTCTGAGAGAATCCGAGCCGCCCAGCCGACACCCGACCAGGTCGGATCTTCGTCGGGTCCATCCGGAGAACTGCTCCAGAGTGGCGAGGGCCCGATCGTGGATGTCGAGCACGTGAACCTGAGCTTCAGAAGGGAGAAGGGGGAGATGCAGGTGCTGGTCGACGTCTCGCTCTCCGCATACAAGAACGAGTATGTCGCCCTGACCGGCCCGTCCGGCTGTGGGAAGTCCACCCTGCTCCGGATAATCGCGGGCCTGACTATGGCGAGCACAGGAATGGTGAAGTTCCGCGGGCAGGAGATCCGCGAGCCCCGCGCCGAGCTTGCGATGATATTCCAGAACTTCGTCCTACTCCCGTGGAAGACCTCGCTCGACAACGTCGTCTTCGGTCTATCGTCGAGAAACGACCTCGCCGACCTAGAGAAGAAGAAGATCGCCACCGAGGCGCTCGAAGACGCGGGTCTCGGGGGGTTCGAGAACGTCTATCCGGGCGAGCTGTCCGGAGGGATGAAGCAGAGGGTCGGGATCGCCAGAGCCCTCGCGCTCGGGCCTCAGGTCCTGCTCATGGACGAACCGTTCAGCGCTCTCGACAACCTTACCGCCGACCGCCTGCGGCGAGAGATTTACTCGCTCCTCATGAACCCCACGAGCTCGATCCAGACGGTGATAATGGTCAGCCACAACGTCGAAGAGATAGTCGAACTCGCCGACAGGGTCGTAGTGCTCTCTCCCAGGCCCGGACATGTCATCGTCGACCTCAAGATAGACCTGCCGAGGCCGCGGAACAAGAAGTCCGACGAGTTCATGCTCTGGGTGGACAAGCTTTATTCATACCTAGCTTAGAGATGACAAATCCCGATGGCAGATAGAAGATCCCAGACTCAGGCCAAGAAGGTCCCGATGATGCCGGGAAACGTTAGGGCCGGACAGGTCATCAGCCTCGTGGAGGTGACCGGAGGGTTGGGCTCGGCCATCGACGCCGCACGTCTCGGCGACGAGCTCGGAGCTGACATCGCGGTCCTTTTGCCGATACTCGACACAGCCGAACTACTCGGCCTGGTGAAGAGCGAGAAGGGCGACATCTCGCTCACCGAGTTCGGGCACAAGTTCCAGAAGACGTCCAAGAACAAGGTGAAGCTCCTGACCGACCTGATAGCCAAGATAGAGCCCTTCAAGACCGCCGTCGAGCTCGCCAACAAGCAGGGCTCGGTCTCCGCGGAGGAGGTCGGGGAAGCCCTCGCTGAGAGGGGGATCACCTGGCACCACGAACCTGAGATGAACCAGTCGCTCCTCACGACGATTCTGATACACTGGGCGATCTACGCAGGGCTCCTGAACTACAACAAGAGCGGACGGTTCGAGCCGATCAAGAGGTCGCACGGAGCATGAACAAGATAGCGCTCGTAGTACCCGTCAAGGGGTCGAACCCGAAGGCGAGGCTCGCCTCCCTGTTCGGTCCGAGGGAGAGAAAGCAGCTCCAGGTCGCCATGCTCGAGGACACCCTCTACGCCATCGCGAAGGCGAAGAAGAACCTCCATACCTACGTGGTCTCGTCCGACCATGAGATCCTCCAGTTCGCGGGTCGCTACGGCGTGGGCTCGCTCGAAGAGGAGCGGGACAGCGGGGTCAACGAGGCCGTCGAGGGCGCGATTGCCCGGCTCGACGGCTACGACGGATGGCTCATAATGCCAGCAGACCTACCCCTTATCTCGCCGAACGACATCAAGACTGTCTTTACCCTCCACAGGATGGGCTCCTCCATCATCGTCTCCCCCTCCGAGGACTACAGCGGGACGAACCTCCTCCTGATGACCAAGCGGAGGAGGATAGAGCTTCACTACGACGACGACAGCTTCAACAAGCATGTCCGGGACGCGACCGCAACTGGCGCTCACGCTGCGGTCTACTACTCCGAGAACGTGGCTTTCGACATCGACCACGCGGGAGACGTGCACCGGTACTTCAAGTTCGGCCGGAGGAACAGCACGATGAATTTCCTGGAGAGGACCCTTAAGCACTCCCGCAGGCTGGAGAGGACGCCTTGGGAGCGGGCCCCTCGGGACACGGAACGGGACCTCTGAGCAGTAATTCGTTCACGCGCTCAGGACTTCGCGAGCCAGCTGGACCTCGTCAGCGGGCGTCCTCATGAGTATGGATCCCACGACTGCTCTCGCACCTTCCGCACGCATGGCCTCCGCGTAGTGCGCGTCCGCGGGGTCCACCATCATGCAGTCGATCAGCCCCCTGTATAGCTTCGAGACCGCGAGCGAGCTCGGCTCCAGGCCGATCGCCCTCATCAGCTTCCCGGCCGGCCCCGTGACCGGCGCGCCGCCGACCATCGGAGAGACGGCCACCTTCCTCGCCCTGCTCCTGACAATCGATTCCCTGATTCCGCCGACGGCGAGCATAGGCATGATGCTCGTCACAGGGTTGGCGGGGCAGAAGACTATCCTCTCTGCGGCGTCGAGCGCCTCGATCGCGCCCCGCTCCGGCTTCGCGCCCTCCTCGCCCCTGTACTCCACCCCCTCGACCTCCGGCTCGCCCCTGTTCTTCACCCAGAACTCCTGGAGGTGCATCGCCCCCGTCCTCGTCGTCACGTAGGTCTCCAGCCTGTCGTCCGTGCACGGGATAACCCTCTGCCTCACTCCCAGCCTTGCGCACATCATCGCTGTGATCTCCCCCAGCCTCTTCCCGCGACCCATCTGCTCGGTCCTGAAGATGTGGGTCGCCAGGTCCCTGTCACCCAGGTTGAACCACGTCTCCTCGCCCATCCTCGCCAACTGGCCCAGCGAGTTGAAGGTGTCGCCCCTCAGCCCCCATCCCCTGACGGCGTCCTCGAGCCCCGCGAGCGTGTAGACCGCGATGTCGACGTCGGGCGCGATGTACAGGCCGTGATGCCAGAAGTTGTCGGCCACGTTGGAGATCACGGTGAACTCGCCCGCCTCCCCCTTTAGGCCCCTCAGAAGCTTCGCCGAGCCCGTCCCGCCAGCGAGGACCACGAGTCTCAGGGCAGCTCACCTGAAGAGGTTCATCCGTCTTTCCCGGACTATGCTGCGCACGCCCGCGTCTCCGCGCTTGTAGGTGACCCCCCGGACGACGGCCGCGGGGGTGAGCGAGTGCTTCCTCATCACCAGCTCCGAGGCAGAGGCGATCTCATCCACGATGGCGGGCTGGGTCACCCGGAGCATGTGGCCATAGGGGTCGGTCGTCCCCACAAGGTCCTCCAGGGGCGCCAGGCCCGAGCAGCCGATCGCCACGTCGATCTGGCCGTCCCGCCACGGCCTCCCGAAGGTATCGGTGATCACCACAGCCAGCTTCTTCCCCGTCGCGGCCTCGAGCTTCTTCCTGATTCGTCTCGCGCTCCTGTCAGGGTCCTCGGGGAGCAGAGTCAGGTATCCCTCCTCGACGTTCGACTGGTCTATGCCTGCGTTGGCGCAGACGAAACCATGCTTCGTCTCCATGATAAGGACCCCGTGGCCCTTCCGGACGACCCTCTTGGACTCGCCCAGGATAACCTGGACCGTCCTGGGGTCCTTCCCGAGCTCCTCGGCCAGGAGCTTCGCCTTCCTCCCGGGACGGACATCGTCTATCTTGACCACCCTCCCCTCTGCCTTCGAGACCACCTTCTGAGTTATCACCACCACGTCAGAGTCCTGGAGGACAATCCCACCGTCCTCGAGGGACCGCGCGAGGTACTCGAGCAGGTCGTCGCCTGGCTTCACGCGCGGGATCCCACGGAGGGGAAAGACCTGAACCATTCCGTCCATTTCGAACATCAGGCCCATGAGAAGGATGTTAATGAAATCTTGGTATCCGCAGATTCCTGTCACTTCGCCTCAGGTCAGCGGGCCGGGGCCAAAGCTTTAATCGGGGCCCGAATGGTTTTTTCCGATGGTCTCGAAGGAGGAAGTTCTCGAGGCGCTCCGGTCAGTGACCGACCCGGAGCTTCGAAAGGACCTCGTGGAGCTCAACATGGTGCAGGACATAAGCATCGATGGCGACAAGGTTGCCTTTACACTCAATCTCACAACGCCGGCCTGTCCGCTCAGGGCGAAGATTGAGCAGGAGGCTCGGGCGGCGGCGGCGTCCGTGAAGGGCGTAAGGACGGTCGAGATGAAGGTCGGGGCGCAGGTCGCCGCGACCCACCCCTCCGGAGACAAGGAGATCCTGAAGGGTGTGAAGAACATCATCGCCGTGGCGAGCGGCAAGGGAGGGGTCGGCAAGTCTACCGTAACGGTGAATCTTGCCCTGGCCCTGGCGGGGTCAGGAGCCAAAGTGGGCATCCTCGACGCGGACGTCTACGGCCCGAGCATACCGCTGATGATGGGAGTCAGCGGACGCCCGGAGATAAGGGGTGAGACGATCATACCCCCAGTGGCCCACGGCCTCAAGGTGGCCTCACTCGGGTTCTTCTACAAGGACGAGACGCCTCTGGTCTGGAGGGGGCCCATGGTCGCGGGGGCCGTCAGGCAGCTCCTCACCCAGGTCGACTGGGGCGACCTCGACTACCTGGTAGTCGATCTCCCCCCTGGTTGTCTTCCCGCGGGAACTTTCGTACTTACCGCCAATAATGTTCCAAAGCCGATCGAGCAAATCAGGGTTGGAGAATTTGTGCTGAGCCATGATGGCGAGAAGCTCGTACCGCGGCGGGTGGTCGGAGTGATTCCGCAGGGGAAGCAACGAGTCTACAGAATAAGGACGCCCAACAGGACGATTCTTGCGAGCGGGAACCACCCCTTCCTCAAGTACCATAGAAAGTTGACGTGGAGGAGTGTCGGTCAACTCAAGATCCGAGACAGGGTGATTGTCGCAAATTGCATCGAAGGCGGACAACCGCTCACTCTTCCGAAGACAGACCACGACTCTCGATTCATCAGCCTCCCTGCCAAGACGACCCCTGATTTCATGCGCGTCGTCGGACATTTCGTAGGGGAGGGTTTCAAAGTCCAGAAGGGAAAGAAGGACCCGGTAGGGATCCGAATCTGCGAGCCCAGAGGGAGCAAGTTCAGAGAGACCTATGAATCTCTTTACAGGAAGGTCTTTGCCTGCAAGACATTCGACGACAACGGTGGCCAGAAGTTCGCGATAGGTTCCGCACCTCTCGCGAAGATGTTCACCGCCCTTGATTTGAATCACAAGGCAGCGGCCAAGAGGGTCCCGGATTGGATTTTCGGGCTTCCCCTAGACCAGAGACTGGCGTTCATTCGAGGATACTCTGAAGCGGACGCGACCATTCGGCACAGGGAGACGACGAAATCGTTGCCCGATTGGCGTGGGCTGCAACGGGTAGTGACAATCGTCCAGGAGACGGTGCAAATGGAGAGCACGAACGAACTACTCGTTCGTCAGATGCACGAGCTCTGTGCGATGAGCGGCCTCCGAGCCGGTAACGTGCTAGAGTCGTCTGATGAAGTCAAGAAGCTCCCTAGAGGGAGAGAGTGCTACAATGTGACGTCATACGCCTTCCAGTGCTCGATGAAACTCGATCCACGACCTTTCAAGATAGCACGAGTAACTGCAATTGAACCCGCGGGAGAAGTGGAGACCTACGACCTGCAGGTGGAGGAATTTGAGAATTTCGTAGCTAACGGTTTCGTGGTCCACAACACGGGGGACAGCGGACTGACGCTCGCACAGACCGTCCCCCTCGGAGGAGTCGTGATAGTGACCACCCCGCAGGAGGCCGCCCTCAACATCGCCACCAAGGCTGTGGGGATGTTCAGGAAGCTGAACGTCCCGATCCTCGGGATGGTGGAGAACATGAGCTACTTCGTCTGCCCCCACTGTCTTCCGCCCCATCAGAGAATCGTAACAGCGAATGGTCTAGTCCCGATTTCAGAAGTAAATGTTGGGGATCTGGTCGCGACGCATAAGGGAAGATACAGACGCGTTGCTGAAAAGTTCGAACGCGATTTCACTGGTCAAATGGTGGAGATTGGCACGAAATCAGCAAGAACTCCAGAATTCCAGCTAACTCTCACGGAAGATCATCCTATCCTGACGAGACATCTTTCACATAGGATGGCTGGAAACTTCTTGACTGAACTCATGTGGGAGGAGGCCGCGAGGATCCAAGTAGCGAAGGAAGGTGGATCAACGGATCTCATCGCTTTTCCACGAACTGTCCAGATTGAGGATATGGAGCGATTGGAATTCAGCGCCCCCTATTATCACAGGGAAAAGAAAGTCAGCCTTCCCGTTGGCCCAGATTTCATGATTCTGCTCGGGTACTACCTGGCGGAGGGGTCCATCGCCGAACGGAAGAATCGAGGCGTTTGTGCGGTGAGATTCACATTTGGGAAGGTTGAAAAGGAGCTTCGCTTCGCGATGGAACTCACTGCCGCCTCCTCAAGATTGGGTTTCCGACCTAATCTCTACAAGGGAGAATCCGGCTGGAGAGTGGAGATATCTTCGGTAGTTCTCGCTAGATGGCTCGCGCTTGAATTTGGAAGGGGTGCCAAGTCTAAGCGTATTCCTCTTTGGGTTAGGCTTTTGCCTCCTCAGAAACTCCATTGGCTTTTTGAGAGCTACCTTAACGGAGACGGGCACCGAACGGAGATTGAGTCGAGTGCCACAACAATCTCGTTGCAGCTTGCCGCGGCTTTCCGGGAGATTGGGCTTAAACTTGGATACGTTCCCTCCATCACAGTGCGCAGAGGCAGCGCGATAATTCAGGGTCGAAGGGTTCGGGCGAATAGGATATTCAGGGTTGGATTCACCCTGTCCAAGAGAACTCGCTTCGACAATGACTACGTGTACTTGAGAGTCAAGAATGTTAGGCGGTTCCCATATTCGGGCAAGGTCTACAATCTCCGTGTCGAGGAGGACAATAGTTACTGCACACCATATCAAGTGGTGCACAATTGCGGAGAGAAGTCGTTCATCTTCTCCTCCGGCGGCGGGAGGAAGGCCGCGGCCGCGCTCGACGTGCAGTTCCTCGGCGACATCCCGCTCCACCCGCGCATCCGCGAACAGTCCGACCTGGGAGTGCCGATGGTAATCGCCGCGCCGGACTCTCCCGAGAGCCTCGCGTTCAAGGAAGTAGCCTTCAGGGTCGCCGGGATGATAAGCATGGTCGCCTACAATCAGGGCCAGTAGCCTTGGCTGAGGA
>Ga0182014_10000327_pt1 | contig 60809 bp, 47 predicted proteins | sample 612S2DmetaG_FD_120489 | JGI IMG/M metagenome (GOLD analysis project Ga0182014, IMG submission 120489) | Permafrost microbial communities from Stordalen Mire, Sweden - 612S2D metaG | ecosystem: Environmental > Terrestrial > Soil > Wetlands > Permafrost | place: Sweden: Stordalen | collected... | reverse complement strand
GTTGAACACGCCCAAGCTGGGCGACTCGCTGTTGAAGGCCGATGGCACGCCCTGGCTGACCGATCTGTGGAAGCAATCGCCGAAGCTGAACTGGGACGATCTGTCGCAGACGGCGGCGCTGCCCTTGGGCAGTTGGCTCAAGACCGATCCCTGGGACGACAAGGTGCACATGCTGAACGCCAAGCGCTACGCCCCGATGAACGCGCGCGACAAGATGCCCTTTGAGGTGACACCAATCTTCTACAAGCTGCAACGCTACGAAGCGGCCGCCGCAACACCGGCAGACAATGCAGTGCCAGCGCCGCAGAGCGAAACCGCGCCTACGGCGCAATAGCTCAATTGGCTTTCCGCCTTGGCGAGAAGCGGACGAAACACCAATCGCTCCTTTTCGCCAAGGCAAATAGAGCGTTTTTACCCATTCAGCGGAGTGCCGAATTGCGCTGAAGGTTGCCGCTCACTGATGTTCGCATCAACCCGGCGATCATGAAACTTATGCGCTATGGGTAAAAATGCAATGGCTGTACGCGTCACGGCTGCCTGTGCAACTATTTCGCGCGGTCCAGCGTCAATACATATAAAGAACTTGTGTGCATGACTGGTTCGTTAGAACCGTAGGCACTTCAGACTTTGCGTCCGTTCTGAATTGAAAAATGCAATGGCGGTAAGTCCCTATTGGGGGCGCTCCATCATTGCGTGCAAAAATTCAATTCAGCGCAATCGGTCCGCGATTTTGATTATGAGAAAATGCCTCTATTGACCGCGTGTTTGTAACCAGACATACGAGAAGAAAACGACGATGGATCAATCTTTGTCTGTTGCACATTCCGAGCCTGGGCAATCCGAACCAGGGCAACCGCCCACCGACTCCGCTAAAAAACGCCGCCACCTTTGGATCTGGGCAGTCGTGCTGCTTCTGTTCGCGCTGCTGTTTGTCTGGGTCTACACGCAGCATAGCGGCAGCACAGATGCAGCCGCGGGACACGGTCCCGGCGCGAAAGGCGGACAGGTGCCGATCACCACCGCCACCGCGTCCAAGGGCGACATTGGTGTCTACCTGGACGCCATCGGCACGGTAACGCCGCTTTATACCGATACGATTACCGCGCAGGTCACTGGCGTCATCACCGTCGTGCATTACCGCGAGGGGCAGATTGTTCGCAAAGGCTCGCCTCTGATCGATATCGATTCCCGCACCTACGAGGCGCAACTGGCGCAGGCCCAAGGTTCGCTCGATCGCGACCGGAGCCTGCTGGCTCAAGCGCAGATGGATTTGAAGCGCTACCAGACTGCCTGGGCCAAAAACGCCATTCCACGCCAGACCCTCGAAGATCAGGAAAAGCTCGTGATTCAGGATCAGGGCACGGTGAAAAACGACGAAGCTACCGTACGGTACGACCAGATCGAGGTGAGCTACTGCCACATCAAGTCGCCGATTGACGGCCGCGTGGGCCTGCGGTTGGTCGATCCGGGCAATCTGGTCACGGCCAATTCCACTACCGCGCTGGCGGTCGTCACCAAAGTGCAGCCGATCACGGTCGTCTTCACGCTGGCCGAGGACAATCTGCCGCAGGTCTTGGAACAAATGCGCCATCAGAAGGCGCTCCCGGTAGAGGCCTGGGACCGCACCAAGACTCAACTGCTGGCCAAGGGAAAACTGCTCACCGTCGATAATCAGATCGACACGACCACCGGCACCGTGAAGCTGCGCGCCGAGTTCGACAACAAGAACGGCGAACTGTTCGCCAACCAATTCGTCAATGCGCGTCTGCTGGTGAAAACGCTGCAAGACAAGACGCTGCTGCCTTCCTCGGCCATCCAGCACAACGGTTCGACCGATTTCGTGTACCTTATTCAAGGCAACAAGGCGGTGATAAGAACCGTCAAGACCGGCGTCTCGGACCGCGGTTACACCGTGGTGGCGGGAATCCAGCTCGGCGACGTGGTAGCCAACAGCAGCTTTGAGAAGCTGGTAAACGGTTCGAACGTCTACCAATCCAAAGTGAAGATTCCTTCCACCTCAGATGACGCCGCCGGTGAGGCTGCTCCATGAGTCCTTCCCGGCCATTTATTCTGCGGCCGGTCGCCACGTCGTTGTTGATGGCCGCAATCTTGCTCGCAGGCTTGGTCGCTTTTACGCAGTTGCCGGTTTCGGCGCTGCCGCAGGTCGACTATCCGACGATTCAGGTGCTGACCTTCTATCCCGGCGCCAGCCCCGACGTGATGGCGACCACCGTGACCGCGCCGCTCGAGCGCCAGTTCGGCCAGATGCAGGGGCTGAACCAGATGACCTCGACCAGCGCCGGCGGCGTGTCGGTCATCGTACTGCAATTCAACCTTTCACTTGGCCTCGACGTGGCCGAGGAAGAGGTACAGTCCTCGATCAACGGCGGACAGACCTATCTGCCCTCCGACCTGCCCGTGCCGCCGGTCTATAGCAAGACCAATCCGGCCGACGCGCCGGTCATGACGCTGGCCATCAGCTCCGATTCACTGCCCCTGTCGCAGGTTGAAGACCTGGTGGACACGCGTCTGGCGCCGCGGCTGTCGCAATTGAGCGGCGTGGGCATGGTTTCGATCAGCGGCGGACAAAAGCCCGCCGTACGCATCCAGGTCAACCCGGTGCAACTGTCGGCGCACGGGCTGAACATGGAGGATGTGCGCACGGCGCTGACCCGGGCCAGCGTGAACTCGGCCAAAGGCAACTTTGACGGACCGCGGCAGGATTACCAGATCGACGCCAACGACCAGATTACTCAGGCCGAGCAGTACAAAGACGTCCTCGTCTCCTACTCGAACGGCGCGCCGGTTTTCGTCAAAGACGTAGCCAACGTCTTCAATGGCGTGGAGAACACCAAGCAAGCGGCCTGGATGAACATGACGCCGGCGGTGATTCTCAACATCCAGCGCCAGCCCGGCGCCAACACCATCGCGGTGGTCAACGCCGTCCGCAAGGTGCTGCCGCAACTGGAAACCAACCTGCCGGCCTCGATCAAGGTCACCACCCTGACCGATATGACTACCAGCATTCAAGCCTCGGTGCACGATGTCGAGTTTGAATTGATGCTGGCGATCGTGCTGGTCGTGATGGTGATTTTTTTCTTCCTGCGCAACATTCGCGCCACCATCATTCCCAGCGTGGCCGTGCCGCTTTCGCTCATCGGCACCTTCGCGGTGATGTATCTGCTCGGCTACTCGCTCGACAATCTTTCGCTGATGGCGCTAACCATCGCCACCGGCTTCGTGGTCGATGACGCCATCGTGATGATCGAGAACATCAGCCGCTATCTGGAGGCGGGCATGCCGCCGATGGAGGCGGCGCTGACCGGCGCCGGACAGATCGGCTTCACCATCATGTCGCTGACCGTCTCGCTGATTGCCGTGCTGATTCCTCTGTTGTTCATGGGCGATGTTTCCGGCCGGCTCTTCCGCGAGTTCGCCGTCACCCTGGCGGTAACGATTGTGATTTCGGCCGTCGTTTCGCTGACCCTGACGCCGATGATGTGCTCGCGCATTCTCCGTTACGAACCGGAAAAACAGCAGGGCCGCTTCTACCAGTTCTCCGAGCGCACCGTCAACAATCTGATCGCCTTCTATGGCCGTACGTTGAAAGTGGTTCTGCGCTACCAGCCCATCACGCTGCTGGTGGCTCTGGCCACGCTCGTGCTGACCATCGCGCTCTACATCGTCATTCCCAAGGGCTTTTTCCCCGTGCAGGATACGGGCGTCATTCAAGGCATTTCGCAGGCCTCGCAGTCGATCTCTTACGCGGCCATGTCGGAAAAGCAAAAGGAACTGGCGCGGATCATTCTGCAGGATCCGGCCGTCGAAAGCCTGTCGTCTTTCATCGGTGCCGATGGCGTTAACACCACGCTGAACAGCGGCCGCATCTCCATCAACCTCAAGCCGCTCGACGAGCGGCACATGAGCGCTTCGAATGTGATCCGCCGCCTGCAAACCAAGTTGAGCCAGGTCTCGGGCATTCACCTCTACATGCAACCGGTGCAGAACATCACCGTCGACGACCGCGTCAGCCGCACACAGTACCAGTACACACTCGAAGACCCCGACGCCGAAGAGCTGAACGAATGGACGAACAAACTGACGGCGCAGTTGAAGAAGCTGCCCGAGTTGGAAGACGTGGCCACCGATCAGCAGACCGGCGCCAAAGCCGTGCAGTTGACCATAGATCGGGTCACGGCCTCGCGCATGGGAATTGCGCCTTCGACGATCGACAACACACTCTACGACGCTTATGGACAGCGCCAGATCAGCACCCTCTACACCCAGCTCAATCAGTATCACGTGGTGCTTGAGACCGCGCCCGAGTGGCAGCAGAATCCCGGCAATCTGCGCGACCTCTACCTCCAGGCCAGTTCCTCGTCCAACTCCACCGGAACGAGCGCCTCGACTTCGTATGCTTCCTCGGCTTCAACCTCGGCCGGCTCGAGTGCGCTAACGACCTCGGTAAATTACACGCCTTCTTCGACGGCGCTCAGCGCACCGGCCAAGCTGCTGAACGGCACCGCCAGCAGTACGAACACGACCTCGTCGGCCGCGGCAACGGATGCCATTCCACTCGGCGCCTTCACCCAGATGTCGGAGACGACCGAAGCGCTTTCGGTCAATCGCCAAGGCCAATTCCCCTCCGTAACGGTCTCGTTCAACCTGGCGCCTCGCGCCTCGCTGGGCACAGCCATCAGCCAGATCGAAAAGACGGTAAAAAATCTGCATCTGCCCGCCACCGTGCAGGCGGATTTCCAGGGCACCGCCGCCTCCTTCCACAATTCGCTCAGCAATGAGGCCCTGCTCATCCTGGCTGCGCTGGTGACGGTTTACATCGTGCTCGGCGTCTTGTACGAAAGCTTCATTCACCCCATCACGATTCTCTCCACGCTGCCTTCGGCCGGCGTCGGCGCGCTACTGGCGTTGATCGTTTGCCGACAAGATCTGGACTCGGTCGGCATCATCGGCATTATTTTGCTGATCGGCATTGTGAACAAAAACGGCATTATGATCGTGGACTTCGCCCTGGAGGGCGAGCGACAGCGAGGCAAAGCGCCGACCGAAGCCATCTACGAGGCCTGCCTGCTGCGCTTTCGGCCCATCATGATGACCACGCTGGCCGCGCTTTTGACCGGCGTTCCGCTGGCGGTAGGCAGCGGTCTGGGTTCGGAGTTGCGCCGGCCGCTGGGCATCGCCATGGTCGGCGGCCTACTGCTGAGCCAGTTGCTTACCCTCTACACCACACCGGTGATCTACATCTTCTTTGACCAGATCAGCCAGCGGATTACCGGCCGCCATGCCGGGCATCTCGCCAGCGGTGAAGGGATTGCGCCGGACGCGGAGAAGGCATGAACCTATCGGCTCCATTCATCCGGCGCCCGGTGGGCACGGCGCTTTTAACTGCCGCCGTAGCGCTTGCCGGCATGGTCGCCTTCGTGGTGCTGCCGGTAGCGCCGCTGCCGCAGGTGGACTTTCCCACCATCAGCGTCAGCGCTAGCTTTCCCGGCGCCAGCGCGGAGATCATGGCTTCCTCGGTGGCCACTCCGCTCGAGCGCCAGTTCGGCCACATCGCCGGCATCACCGAGATGACCTCGTCGAGCACACTGGGCTCGACCAGCATCACCATGCAGTTCGATCTGAGTCGCAACATTGACGGCGCGGCCCGGGACGTGCAGGCGGCCATCAACGCCGCGCGCACGTATTTGCCGGCGAATCTGCCTACCAATCCTTCCTACCGCAAGGTCAATCCGGCCGACGCGCCGATCATGATCATTGGCCTGACCTCGGACAAATATCCGGTCACCAAGCTCTACGATCTGGCCTCTACCATTCTGGAGCAGAAGCTCTCGCAGATTCAGGGCGTCGGGCAGGTCTTCGCCGGCGGCGGCGCCACGCCGGCGGTGCGCGTCGAGGTTAATCCCACCAAGCTCGAGAGCTTCGGCCTGACGCTGGCCAAAGTCAAAAACACGCTCAGCCTGCAGAACTCCCACGAGCCGCGCGGCCAATTGTCGGACAACGGCGTCAACCGCGACATCATCACCAACGACCAGATCTCGGCGGCCGCCGACTATCGCCCGCTGGTCGTCGGCTATCACAACGGCCAGGCCGTCCAGCTCTCCGATGTCGCCCATGTCGTCGATTCCGCGCAGGATCTGCGCACCGCCGGTCTGCTCGACGGCAAGCCGGGCGTCTTCGTCATCATCTTCCGCCAGCCGGGCGCCAACATCATCGATACCGTCGATCGCATCAAAACGCAACTGCCCTTCCTCAAGGCCGTGATGCCGCAGGGCATCAATTCGACGATCGTCATGGACCGCACCACCACCATCCGCGATTCGGTCAGCACGGTGGAAGAATCGCTGATTATGTCGGTCATCCTGGTGGTGCTGGTGGTCTTTCTGTTCCTGCGCAGCCCGCGCGCGACGCTGATCCCCAGCGTCGCCGTCCCCGTCTCGCTGATCGGCACCTTCGCGGCCATGTATCTGTTCGGCTACTCGCTCGACAATCTCTCGCTGATGGCGCTGACCGTGGCCACCGGCTTTGTAGTCGACGACGCCATCGTGGTGATGGAAAACATTACTCGCCACATGGAAGCCGGCATGGAGCCTTTCGCCGCTGCCGTCCAGGGCGCGCGCGAAATCGGCTTCACCGTCTTTTCCATCAGCATGTCGCTGGTCGCCGTCTTCATTCCCATCCTGATGATGGGTGGCATCGTCGGCCGGCTCTTCCGCGAGTTTGCCGTCACCCTCACCACGGCCATCCTCATTTCGATGGTGATCTCGCTAACGGCCACTCCCTGCATGTGCGCGCATGTATTGAAGACGCACAAAGTCGGCGAGCGGCACAACTGGTTTTACCGCGCCAGTGAAAAAACCTTCGACGGCATGGTGGCCGTCTATCGTTATTCGCTCACCTGGGTGCTGGAAAATCCCGGTTTGATGCTGGTCGTGCTCGGCCTGACGATCGCGCTGAATGTCGTCGTGATTGCCAAAATTCCTAAAGGCTTCTTTCCGCAGCAGGATACCGGCGCCATCGTCGGTGGCGTGCAAGGACCGCAGGATGCCTCCTTCCCCCTCATGCGCTTCTCGCTGCTCCAGTTGGTCGATGTCATCCGCGCCGACCCGGCCGTGGCGCACGTAAATGCCTACACCGGCGGCCGCGGATCGAGCAACGGCGGCTTCGTCTACATCGCGCTCAAGCCGATCGGCAAAAGTTGCAATGAACGCCAGAAGGGCTGCGATGTGCGCCAGACCTCGGCCACCGACGTGCTCAACCGTATACGGCCGAAGATGAACCGGCTGCCGGTAGCCTCGGTCTTTCTGCAACCGGCGCAGGATCTGCGCATCGGCGGCCGCCAATCCAACGCCATGTACCAGTACACGATCCAGGCCGGCAGTATCGATGACCTGGCGCAGTGGGGACCGATTCTGTTTCAGAACATGAAAAAGCTTCCTGACCTGCAGGACGTTAACACCGACCAGCAGAATGGAGGCCTGCGCGAACTGCTCAACTACGACCGCATTACGGCGGCGCGGTTGGGCCAGAGCTCGCAGTCGCTCGACGACACGCTTTACAACGCCTTTGGACAATCCGAAGTCTCGGTCATCTACACGCAGCTCAATCAGTACTACGTGGTCATGGAAGTGGCCCCACCCTACTGGCACGATCCCTCGGCGCTGAACAACATCGATTTCGCGCCTTCCAGCTCTTCCTCCCTAGCCGGTCTTAATAAAGTTTCGCCGCTGCTTTCGGCCATGACAGCCAAAACCAGCACCGCGCCGCTACAGATCAGCCATACGGGATTGTTTCCTTCGGTAACGGTCGCTTTCAACCTGAAAAACGGCGTCTCGCTGAGCGACGCCACGCGCGAAGTAGCCGAATTGGAGCAACAATTGGGCATGCCGGCAACCATTCACGGCGCCTTCGCCGGAACCGCGCAGGTCTACCAGCAATCGCTGGCCACGGAAAAATACCTGGTCATCACCGCGCTGCTGGCCGTCTTCATCGTGCTCGGCATTCTCTACGAGAGCCTGATACACCCGCTGACGATTATCTCCACGCTGCCGTCGGCCAGCGTCGGGGCCATGCTGGCGCTGATGCTCTTCCATATGGATCTGAATGTCATCTCGATCATCGGCATTATTCTGCTGATCGGCATCGTCAAGAAAAACGCCATCATGATGATCGACTTCGCGCTGCAGGCCGAGCGTGTCGATGGCAAATCGACACGCGACGCCATTTTCGAGGCTTGTCTGCTGCGCTTTCGCCCCATTATGATGACCACCATCGCCGCCATTTGCGGCGCGCTGCCGCTGGCCTTCGGCAGTGGAACCGGCGCCGAGCTGCGCCGGCCGCTGGGCATTACGATTGTGGGCGGGCTGCTTTTGAGCCAATTGCTGACGCTGTACACCACTCCGGTGGTCTATCTCATGATGGATCGCCTTCGCCTCTACACGTTGGGCCTGACGCACAAATCGCTGCCAACGCCTTCCAATGGAGCGGCGTCGTAAAGGATCTCTGCCATGATTGAAGCCAACAATCGCATCGCGCTTTCACTCTCCGCCGGTACGCTAATCCTGCTTGCACTACTGGCCGGATGCCGCGTGGGTCCGGCCTATCATGCGCCCGCGCCGCCCGCTGTCACTGCGCCCGACTACAAGGAATCGACTGTCAACTTTAAGGACGCCGACGGTTGGAAGGTGGCCAGCCCCAAGGACGCGACGATTCGCGGCAAGTGGTGGGAAATTTTTCAGGAACCTGAGCTGAACGCTCTCGAAGAGCAGTTGAACATCAACAACCAGAATCTTAAGGAGTATTTCCAGAACTACATGGAAGCTCGCTCCTTGGTCGCCGAGGCGCGCTCGCAATACTGGCCCACGATTACTGTCAATCCCTCCTGGAGCCGCTCGCGCACCTCCAGCAATCAGCACTCCTCCTCCTCTTCGTCGAACAGCAGCGGCTCGACCTCTTCGCTGTGGACCGCGCCGATTGAAGCCTCATGGACGCCGGACTTCTGGCAAAAGATCCGCAACGAGGTGCGCGAAGCCCAGTATGCGGCGCAGGTAAGCGCGGCCGACCTGGAAAATGAAAAGCTTGTTGAGCAGGCCAGCCTGGCCGAGTATTTTTTTGAAATTCGCGGTCAGGACATGCTGCAACAAATCTTGAATCAGACCGTCGCGGCCGATCAGAAATCGCTCGATTACACGCAGTCGCAATACGAGACCGGCATCGGCGATTACATCTCAGTGACCGAAGCCAAAACAACGCTCGAATCGGCGAAATCCAGCGCGACCAATGTCGGTCTGCTGCGCGCCCAGTACGAGCATGCCATCGCGGTGCTGTTGGGCAAGCCCCCCAGCGACTTTTCCCTCTCCGTTAAGCCGATGACCTACGTGCCGCCGCCGATTCCGATCGGCGTGCCCTCGCAGTTGATTGAGCGGCGCCCCGACATTGCCGCCGCCGAGCGCACTCTGGCCGAGGCCAACGCCAAAATCGGTATCGGCTACGGCGCGTTTTTCCCCAACGTGACCATCTCGGCCGAGGGCGGACTTGAATCCGCGCTCTTCAAACACCTTTTCGATTGGCCCAGCCGCATCTGGTCGGTCGGCCCTTCGGTCTCTGAAACCGTCTTCGACGGCCACCTTTACCGCGCCGAACTGCACGAGTATGTCGCGGCCTATAACTCCGATGTTGCCGCTTACCGTCAAACCACGCTCACTGCCTTCCAGCAGGTCGAGGATGATCTGGCGGCGACGCGCATCTACTCGCAACAGCTTCTCCACCAGCAGCAGGCGGTTAAAAATGCGCAGGAATATCTGAGCTTGGAGCAGGCGCGCTACGAGACCGGCGTCGATCCCTACGTCGACGTGATGACGGCGCAGAATACAGTGCTGAGCGCGCAACAAACGCTGAACACGCTGCAAGTCGACGAGATGATTTCGGCGGTGGAACTGGTACAGGCCCTGGGCGGCGGCTGGGATCGCTCACAGCTTCCCACCCCCGAGCAGACCGGCGCTAAAACCACCAACGCCGATTACACCATCCAGCGGTAGAGCTTTTTTACCAATAGCCGTATAGAACTCAGGATCGCCAAGTTGATGCGAACATCAGTGAACGGCAACTTTCAGCACGATTCGGCACGCTACAGAATTGGTAAAAATGCTCTGCCGCTACTGCGGAGGACGGAAACAGATGTGATCGTCATCGAGCCGGTATTCGGCCGAGCAGTTCGCGCTGCCGCAGATCATGATTTCGCCGGCGTAGAACTGTCGGCGGGTGATCAGTCCCAGCGTCCCGCAGCGCGGGCACGCCATCACGGCAACGTAGGGATTTTGCGCTTGGCCAAGCTTGGCCTGATCTTCCAGCACAAAAACCGTGCCTGGGTCCATTCTTTCGGGAATCCACTCTTCCAGAAACTGCAAGTCGGCCGACATCGTTCCCTCCAGTTAGCTGATGGCGACGAACCGCGATTGCGATCCCGCGCGGCTCAATTTTGTGGGCGAACGACAATCTTGCGGTCGTGCGGCCGGCGTTTGGTTAAACCCCGGTCAAGCTCAGTGTTTCTGGCGCGGCGGCATCTGTCAATACGAATCCGCTTCCGAGGGTGGCAAAAATGATTCCCTGCCGCAATGCTTTCAAAGATGAGCGAGCTGAAAAACATCATTTCAGGAGGCAATCGAGGGGCAAAAAGAAGAGGGACTGTAATCAAATTGGCGAGAAGACGCGACCTACAAAACAGGTGCTGAGCAATTGGTGCCCGCCGGCGGATTGGGTGGGGGAGTCACCGGTCCGCCGGGTTGAGTTCTGTATCTTTTTGAATCAATCCAGGTCGAGCGAAGTTTGAGTCAATGCCGTCGAGGGGATGCTTGGCCGCCATAGCTTCAGGTTTAAGCATGAGGGCGAGGAGCGTGGAAGGTTTTAGCCGATAGGCATTGCGGAGTAGATCAAGCCTGGGTTGCAGGTGCGCGGAGAGTATCTCCAGAGGAGCGCGGGTCTATGGGCGCATATGCTGGCACCGAGTGCTTGAGCGCGATCTCGCGCAATGGAATAGAATCGCATTGCGTGAAGCGGCCTGAAGCGGTGAGCGAACTCGACGATATTGATGCGCTGGTGAGGACGTATCGTGCCAGAATTCTTCGCTTCGTCACCTACTCCACGGGCGATCCGGACCTGGCCGAGACGATTACCCAGGATGCGTTGCTGAAGGCTTATCTGGGCAGAAAAAGCTTTCGTGGCGATTGCAGCGTGAAAACCTGGCTGACCGGGATTGCGCTCAACGTAACGCGTGATCATCTGCGGTCGGCGAAATACAAGTTCTGGAAGAAGGCCAAGGCGACAGCCGTCGACGTGCACGAGATGGCATCGTTTTTGCCTGCCGACGAGGCCACTCCCGAGCGCCGGATATTGGCCCAGGAAAAGGTCGAGCAATTGACGCAGACGCTGGAAACGCTCTCGCCCAATCAGCGAAAGGTGTTTTTGATGAGGTTTTCAGAGGAAATGTCGGTTGCGGAGATCGGCGAGATGCTAGGCATGCCGGTCAACACGGTCAGAACGCATCTGCATCGCGCGTTGACCGCGGTGCGCAACAAACTGGGGGTTCGCCATGAAGGATGAAGCGACGATGCACCTTTCCGAAGAGGCATTGGATGATTTGTTGATCGGCGACGGCCCGGCGGAAAGCGAGGCGCATCTGGCGGCGTGCCCGGAATGCCGCGCGAAGGTGGAGGCGTTTCAATCCGATCTGGCGCTTTTCAACAAGGCCACGCTTTGCTGGGGCGAAGTTCAGTCGGCAACGATGCCGGCTCCGCAAGCGCGTTCCTCGGCCCGGCGCTTGCCGCTGGCTATTGCGGCCTGGGGGGCGACGGTGGCAGGATTGCTGATGGCGGTGGGCGTGCCGGTGTGGCGTCATGCGGAGCGTTTTCCGGCGAGCCATCAGGCGTCGTCGATTGCTCCTACCGCGGATACGGAGTTGCAGATCGCGCAAGATAATGAATTGTTGAAGGCCGTCGATATGGCGATCAACCAGGAGGAGGCATCGCCGCTGAGCGAGCCGAGCCTGGCAGCCAAGCCGCATTCTCGTCATAGACAGCGGCAGATGAAATGAGGCATTTTATGAAACCCGGTCTGATAAAAAATGCGTGTTTTTCCTTCCTATTGCTGAATGTGGTGGGATGGAGCGCTTTGGCTCAGCATGCGGGCGGTGGTCCGGGTGGCCCCGGCCCCGGTCCAGGGCCAGGGCCCGGCCCCGGCGCTCCCGGTGCGGGCGGTCATGGCATGGGCGGTCACGGCGCTCCTTCGCCGGAAGGTTTGTCGAAAGATTCGAATGTGAAAGCGCACGGCATGGCGCAGGCCAACTCCAATGGCGTGCAATTCGGTCCGGTGGGCCGTTGGTGGGACGATCGCTCGGTGGTCAGGACGATCGGTTTGAGCAGCGAACAAAAGCGGAAAATGGATACGGTCTTCGATACCAACAAACCGGCGCTGTTGACGGCGTATCGGAATTATTTGGAGAAGCAGTCGAAGCTAACCGCGCTGAGCAAGGATCCCAATGCCGATAAGACGACGACCTTTGCCGCCATCGACGCGCTGAGCCAGGCTCGTGCCCAACTGCAGAAGACCGCGGCGCAAATATATATAGAGATTCGGCAGCAGATGAACACGCAGCAGATTGAAAAGTTGCAACAGATACAATAAGCACCCGCAGGGGAACCGATGCCTCGGTTTCCCCACTGCGACAGTTTCCTATATCGTCTGTCGCTCTTCTAGGGATACAAGAATGACAATTTTGTTTTGATGTGAACTTGAAACGCAAGCGACTAATGTTGATTGTCGTCGAGGCCGGCGGCCGCGCGCAGGGCGCGGTCGATTATCGAAAACCGCTTGGCGAACGGCGTTCCGCGCAGCACGTAGGTCATGCCGATGGAGACGGTGTCCAGGTGCTGGCGCAGGCTGCGATCGTAATATCCCGAAAAGGTGACGTGCGAGGAGAGCGGAAGATTGACCAGCGTCGTAAAGCCGTTGTTCTCGCTGGTTGCCGTGTTGGTTACAATCTGCGCGGCGTAGGGATAGGAGTCGCCGTCGTTTCGGTACTCGGTGACGTAGACGGTTTGGTGTCCGAAGGGCAACTCCTCGTAGGCTACGGCGCGGATCGAGTAGCGGTGGAGTATCCATGCCTCGGCGCCGGTTTGAAAGTGCGCCAGTGTGCCCAGCGAGCTGTAATTTTGCGTCAATAGCGTGTTGACGACGCTGGAGGAATCGCCGATGCCCAGATCGAGCAGAAAGCCCATCTGGTGGGCGTAACGCTCGGTGTGATTGTTGAAATCGAAGGTGACGCGGCCGGTTCCCAGTCCTTTGGCGCGGCTTCCCGAGGGCGCGCTCAGTGAGGTGGTTGCGACCTCTTCGATCCGATGGGGATTGAAACTGGCGTGGAAGCCGATCAGGGTGTCTCCCGCGTCGCCGGCGTCGAGCACCAGCCGCTGGTTGGCCTGTAGCGTGGGGTACAGATTTTCAACCAGCCGATGCAGATAGATGGGGGCGCTGACATCGGCGGAGTAGTGGGGCGAAAAGGTGTAATTGAGGGCCGGGATGAAGACCTGATACCAACCTGCCGAGGAACTGTGCACGCCGGAATAGCTTATGCCGGCATTAAATCCGCGAAAGAAAGTGCTGACGCCAGGCACGCGGGGCACGCGCTGCGAGTTCTGTTCCTGCGGCGATGCGACCTCGGAGGGCGGCGTTGTCACCTGGGCCCGCGCGCCTTGGCAGGCGCCCATCAGAACAGCCAGAACGATCAGGCGATGCGCAGCGGGACCCAATATTCAGTTCTCCGATATTGCCATTGTAGCGGTTCGCAAAGCCGTAGCTTCGCTTGGGGACTATAAAAAAGTGCGTGCGTCTGCTGTGGAATTGAAGCCGTTGCCGGAGGGCGCGGCGGGGCAATATCAGCGCATTTTGAAAGCGGTAGAGCATTTTTACCCATAGTGTATAGACCTCAGTGTATAGACCTCAGAATCGCCGAGTTGGCGCGAACATCAGTGAGCGGCAACCTTCAACAAGATTCGGCACTCTACAGAATTGGTAAAAATGCTCTGGAAAGAGAGGCCGGGCACGCGCGATCCGGGTGAGCGGCGTGCCCAGCCTAGGGAAGCTTGGAGTATGAAATATGAATAGCCCCTCCTCGGCGAATGTCGGATAAGATCGTCATTCACTGGAGCCCAAGCATCCCTATAAAACTCAGACGGGAATTGCTGCGCAAATTTGTACATCCTTCACCGCAAAAAATGTAATAATTTGTAAAAATCATGGCATGTCCCCCATGGCGAAAGCCGCGCCGGTTGTCCGGCGCAGGGGATCGCTCGAGCGGGCGCGAAGCTGTTAATCTGAAAGCATGAAATTCGGAGTGTTGGTTTTTCCCGGTTCGAATTGCGATCAGGACGCCTATAACGTTTTTGCCGAAGTGACGCGCCAGCCGGTCGTGTCGCTGTGGCACGACAGCGAGGATTTGCAGGGAGTCGATGCGGTGCTGGTTCCCGGCGGCTTCTCCTATGGTGATTATCTGCGGACGGGCGCCATTGCGCGTTTTTCCCCGGCGATGCAGGCGGTGAAGCGTTTTGCCGCCGGCGGAGGCTTGGTGCTGGGTGTCTGCAACGGCTTTCAGATCCTGACCGAGTCCGGTTTGCTGCCCGGCGCGCTGCGGCGCAACGCGGGGCTGAAGTTTATCTGCAAGCAGGTGCACCTGCGTGTGGAGACGACGGCCAGCCCTTTCACCAGCAAGTTGAAAAAAGGCTCGGTGCTGCAGATTCCGATCGCGCACATGGAAGGGAATTATTTCTGCGAGCCGGAGGAGTTGAAGCGGCTGGAGTCAGAAGACCGCATCGCCTTCCGGTACGTGACGCCCGAGGGCAAGATTGCGCCCGAGGCCAATCCCAACGGCTCGCTGAGCAACATTGCGGGCATTTTGAACGAAGGGCGCAATGTGCTGGGCCTGATGCCGCATCCAGAGCGGGCCAGCGAAGCTTTGCTGGGTTCGATTGACGGTTTTGGCGTTTTTGCTTCGATGATCGACGCGCTGGCGGCGAAGTAGATTCCTTTGCGCCGGCGGGGCCGGGATTTGCGCATTGATTTGCGCATCTGGGGCCGGGAATGACGAGCAGCATCTCCGAAACGCATGATCGACATTCACCATCACCTGATCTACGGAGTTGATGACGGATCGCCCGATTTGGAGACCTCGCTGGCGATGGCGCGCGAGGCCGCCGATGAGGGCGTAACGCGCATCGTCTGCACGCCGCACGCCAGCGACCGCTATTGCTACCCGCGGCAACTGATCGAGGAGCGGCTGGCCGAGTTGCGCGAGCGCTTGCGGGGCGTGGTCGAACTGAGCCTGGGCTGCGACTTCCATCTGACGGCGGAAAATATTCTGGAGGCTACGAGCCATCCGTTGAGTTATTCGATTGATGGCAAGGGCTACCTGCTGATCGAGTTTTCTTCGTTTGTGATTCCGCCGACGATCTCCGAAGCGCTCTTCCGGTTGCAGACGGTCGGTTACAAACTGATCGTGACTCATCCCGAGCGCTACCCGGCGGTTTTGCGTTCGCCGGAGCTGATCGGCGACTGGATGCGCTCGGGCTGCCTGATTCAGGTGACGGCGGCGGCGCTTTACGGGCGCTTTGGCAAGGCCGAGGAGGCGTTGGCCAACGAACTGCTCGACCGCAACTGGATTCATTTTCTAGCCACCGACGCGCACCATCCGCAATGGCGTCCGCCGCACATGAAACACGCCTACGAGTATGTGGCCAATCGCGCCGGCGAAGAAACAGCGCGGCGGCTCTGCGTGACCAATCCACGAGTCGCCGTCGAGGGTGCGGCCTGGCCCGAGCAGCCAGAGCCGGTGGGGCTGTGGAAAAATGAGCCGCTGCGTTTCGCCGCCAAGGTTGCGCGAGAGAAGCAAAAGGGCGGATTTTGGCGGCGATTTTTCGGCGCTGCGTCGCGCAGGAGCTAAAAAGCACGCTGCGGCTTATGCCACGGTAAACAAGCCCGGCAGAACTACGCCTGCCTTGCCTTCGACGATGTGCGTGAACTCGGAGGCGTTGAGCGGTCGCTCGGGGCCGATGTAAACGGTGCGCGCGCCAGCTTGGTGGGCCCAGTTGACGAAGCCGGCCGCTGGATAAACGGCGCCCGAAGTGCCGATGACGACCATTAGCGTGGAGCGCGAAATTTCGCTTTCGATACGCGGCATCTCCAAAGGAACTTCGCCGAAGAAAACAATGTGCGGACGGAGCCGTCCGCCGCAGGGACAGTGCGGAACCTGGTCGAGAGTGGCGTAAACGCTCTGGTCATCGATGGGGGGCCGGCCGCATTCGCGCTCGCAGCGAGCCTTGAAAAGATCGCCGTGCATGTGAACGAGATTATGCGAGCCGGCGCGCTCGTGCAGATTGTCGACATTCTGCGTGCAGAGAAAGAATCGGCCGGGCAACTTCGCTTCCAGCTCGGCCATCGCAATGTGCGCGGGATTGGGTTTGGCTTTCTGCCCCTGTACGCGGAGCTCGGAGTAAAAAGCCCAGACGCCGGCCGGGTCGCGACGCCAGGCATCGGGCGTACAAACGTCTTCGACGCGATGGCCGCACCAGAGACCGTTATCGGAGCGAAAGGTGGGCAGGCCGCTTTCGGCGCTAATGCCGGCGCCGGTAAGAATGAAGACGCGATCGGTAGGAGCAATGGAAATAGTCATGATAGTAGGCAGTCCTTAGTAAGCAGTGGACAGTACACAGTGGGCAGTGAGCAGGGTACACTACGTTTTTTTGTGGAGTAGCGGAGCAAGAAATCGGGCGTCGTTTTATGCACAATCATTTTCTGCTCACTGTTCACTGCTCGCTGCTTTTACGGTACGAGCAAAATTTTGCCCGTAGTTTTGCGCGATTCCATGTCGGCTTGGGCCTGCGCGGCGTCGGATAGCGAATAAGTAAACTCGGTACGCAATTTAAGTTCTCCGCTGGCCACCCAGCCGAGCACGTCGCCCGAGCGCCATTCAAGCTCGGCGCGGGTGGCGATGTAATGCCAGAGCGTTGGCCGGGTAACGAAGAGCGAGCCTTTGTGGTTGAGTTCGCCCAGATCGAAGGGCGGAACCGGGCCGCTGGAAGCGCCGAAGAGCGCCAGCAGGCCGCGCGGGCGCAGGCAGTTGAGGCTCTTCTCGAAGGTGGTTTTGCCCACCGAATCGTAGACTACATCGACGCCCTTGCCGCCGGTGAGCCGCTTGACCTCGGTTTCGAAATCCTTTTCCGTATAGAGGATTACTTCGCTGGCGCCGGCGGCACGCGAAAGCTCGGCCTTCTCTTTTGAAGAAACCGTTGTAAGCACGCGTGCGCCGATGTGGGCGGCCATCTGCGTCAGCAGCAAACCCACGCCGCCCGCGCCGGCGTGAACGAGCGCCGTTTCGCCGGCCTTCAGCGGATAGGTGGAATGCGAAAGATAGTGGGCCGTCATGCCCTGCAGCATGGCGGCGGCGGCCTGCTCGGGGCTCAGTTCCTTGGGCACTATGACCAATTGCGCGGCCGGCGCGAGCGCGTACTCGGCGTAGCTGCCAATCAGGCTGGTCGAAGCGACCATGTCACCGACCTTGAATCCCTTGACGCCGGGGCCAATCTCCTCGACCGTGCCCGCCGCTTCGCTGCCCGGAATAAAAGGCAACGGGCTTCTGTAGGTTCCTTTGCGGAAGTAGATCTCGATGAAGTTGACACCCGCGGCCTCGATGCGAACGAGCACCTGGCCGGGGCCCGGTTCGGGGATGGGCAACTCATCGAGCCGCAACACCTCGGGACCGCCGGTGGCATGAATCTGAATGGCTTTCATGGCTGGGATAAGAATGGACCCAAAAGGCGGAAAGACGCAAGAGATAAGGCGATAGGGGGCTGCGCGCTGGAACCAAGAAAAACGCACCGGCGATCAAGGCTTTCAATTGTGAGAAACTAAAATAGACAGTGAGTTGATCTTCGGGGCGGTTGAATCTGTCCCAAACCTTGCTTCAAACCCAGAGTGCGTGAGTCGGCGCGGCCGATGTGAAACCTGCGCCCTGCGCGCCGCCGGCAGAGAAGCGAATTTTGTTCTTCGCGATCAACTTTTATCAACGAAGAGCGCGGCCACGAATAGGAAAAAGCACATAGCATGATCAGTGTCAGCAATGTAACCATGCGCTACGGCTCGAAGATTCTCTTCGAGGATGTATCCACCACCTTTACCCCCGGGCAGCGCTACGGCCTGACCGGCCCCAACGGCGCGGGTAAGTCGACGTTTATGAAGATTCTATCCGGCGAGCTGGAACCGCAAAAAGGCGAGGTCGTGCGGCCGCGCAAGTTCGGCGTGCTGCACCAGGACCAGTTCGCCTTCGATGCCTATCGCGTGATTGACACGGTCATCATGGGCAACAAATCCCTGTGGGCCGCCCTCGACGAGCGCGAACGCATCTACGCCAAGCCGGAGATGAGCAACGCCGACGGCATGAGGCTGGGTGAGCTGGAAGGCATTGTCGGCGACGAGGACGGCTACGCGGCCGAAAGCGACGCGGCCGTGCTGCTGGCTGGCCTCGACATTCCCGAATCTCTGCACAACCGCAAAATGAGCGAACTACAGGGCGGACAAAAGGTGCGCATTCTGCTGGCGCAAGCCCTCTTCGGCAAGCCGCAGGCGCTGCTGCTCGACGAGCCGACCAATTATCTGGATTTGGATTCGATTCATTGGCTGGAAGATTTTTTGCTCAACTACGACGGCACGCTGATTACGATTTCGCATGACCGTCACTTTTTGAATTCGGTGACCACGCATACCGCCGACATCGATTACCAAACGATCATCACCTACACGGGCGGCTACGACGAGATGGTGATGGCCAAAACGCAGGTGCGTTCGCGGCTGGAGTCGGAAAACGCGCAGCGCGAAAAAAAGATCGCGCAGTTGAACGAGTTCATCGCGCGCTTTGCCGCCGGTACGCGATCGAGCCAGGTAACCAGCCGCCGCAAAGAAGTGGAACGGCTGCAAACCAACGACTTGGCGCGCTCGAACATTCAGCGCCCCTACATTCGCTTCGATCAGGAGCGGCCTAGCGGCAAGCACGCGATCGAGTTCAAGGAACTGCGCAAATCCTACGGCGAGCAAACGGTGATCGACGGCTTTTCAGCCAGCATCACGCGCGGCGAAAGAATCTGCCTGATGGGGCGCAACGGCGCGGGCAAAACCACGCTGCTCCGCTGCCTGCTGGCTCAACATCCCGATAGAAGCGACGACGATTTCACGCTCGACGCCGGCGACGTTTCCTGGGGCCACGAAGCGCATGTGGGCTACTTTCCGCAGGACGTAGGCGCGACGATCAAGCCCGGCCTGACGGTGGTTGAGTGGCTGCACCAGTGGAGCCCGGAGGCGCATATCGAAGACGTGCGCGGAATTTTGGGCCAGATGCTTTTTTCGGGCGATGAGGGGGCCAAGGCCACCGATGCGCTTTCGGGCGGCGAGCGGGCGCGGCTGGCTTTTTGCAAGCTGATCCTGACCAAGCCGAATATTCTAATTTTCGACGAGCCGACCAGCCACCTCGATCTGGAAGCGATCAACGCGCTGAACATCGCACTGCAAAAGTACGAGGGGACGGTGCTGCTGGTTACCCACGATTACGACCTGATCGACGAAGTGGCGACGCGGCTCTGGGCTTTCCACGACAATGGCATCGAAGATTTCCAAGGACCGTATTCGGAGTGGCAGAGCAAACAGAGCTAGATAGCTGTCAGTTATCAGTCGTCAGTTGTCAGTTATCAGCCCGGTTGTGCTAGCTTCATGGCGGTCGTAAAGTGCAACCGTCTGGACGACAAGTGATTTTTCAATGCAAAAATAAAACGGCGCGGAAATTCCGCGCCGTTTTATTTTGGTTGGTTTTCTTGTTTAGAAGCTGAAGCGCCCGGCCAGTTCCAAGCTGCGTGGTCCGGCGCCCTCGGCGGTTTGCAGCGCGGTGATCGAGCCGAAGCCAGCCGCATCAGCCTGCATGTTGGGCGGCTCGTAGTTGCGATGGTTGAAGAGGTTGGCCGTCTCAACGCTGAAGCGAAATCCCGTGCGCTCGCTGAATGCGAAGTTTTTCATCAGCGAAAGCGAGAAGTTGACCGTGCCGGGGCCGACGACGCCGCCCACCGGCGCGTTGCCAAAGCGGCCAATACCCACCTGATTCGACGCGCCGTAGTTTACCGCCAGATTCTCATAAGGAAAGGCGTTGGGGTTGAACCATTGCGTCGTGGTGCGATGGGCGGCATAAGGCGAAACATCTCGCAACTGATCGGTGCGCGTCATGCCGACGGTAGTGAGAATGTTCGTGTTGGCCGGATCGACCGACTGCTCGTAGGGCGTAAGAAATGGTCCCGACTGCAAAACGGTGACGCCGGCCAGTTGCCAACTGCCGGCCACGGCTTGCGTGAGGCCGCGGTGAGTAAACCAGCGCTGACCGCTGCCGAAGGGCAGGTTGTACATGTACGTCGCCAGAAAGCGATGGCGGCGATCATAGGCAACATTGCCGTAATCGAGGCCGGGATTGAAGCGATCGGTCATGTAGACGCCGCCGGCGATGGCGAAGGCGCTAGGCGCAATGCCGCCGGCATTCGACAGATCGCGCGTGAGCGTGTAACTGGCGTCGAAGGTCACCGAGCGGCCGCTGCGGCGCGACAGCTCGACGGTGCCGCTTTGATAGTTGCTGAGGTCGGCGTTCTCGACGCTCTGGATCACGCTCCATTGGGGAAACGGGCGGCTTGATGAGACGTTGGAGTAGCCGGCCGTGTTTGCCCGCACCTGGTTGATGTCTTCCATGGCGTCGAGGTTGCGTCCGTGGCTGCCCGAGTAGGAAAGGCGTAAGCCGATGCTCTGGCCGAGATTCTGTTCCACGGTCAGATTCCACTGCTGAACCGACGGGTCTTTGTAGTGGATGGGATAGGCGTAGCTGAAACTGCCCGTAGCCGTGCTGGCGGAATTAAAGGGAGCGGTGAAGGAAAGCTGCGGCGTCGTGCTGTTGGCAACGTAGTCCTGATTGTAGATGGGGACGTAGCTGGCGGCGACGGCCCAGCCGGCGACCAGCGAGAAGGCCAGCGGAGTTTCGATGAAGCGTCCCCAGCCACCGCGAATGACGGTTTTGTCGTTGCCGCGCGGACGCCAGGCGAAGCCCAGTCGCGGACCGATGTCGGTGTGGCTGGAGGAGTGCAGCGCCTCGGGAATGCCGGCCTGAGCCGCAGTAAATATCGGCGTGGGCGCGATGCTGTTGCGGAAAGCGGAGGAGGCATTCGTGTAGGCCTGGGCGTTGGGTACGACCACCGCGCCGTTTACCGCGGTCATGCCATCGGTTCCCGTGCCGGACCAACTGGGCACAAAGTTCGCGATGTTGTCGTGAATCTCGCGGACCGGTGGATGCATCTCGTAACGCAGTCCTATGTTGAAAGTGAGATTCGGCGTCGCCTTCCAGTCGTCTTGCGCAAAGATGGAGTAGGCGTGACCCAAACCGTCCATGGCGGAATTATTGGTCGAACTGACTTCGGTGTAATCGGGATAGCCGAGCAGAAAGGCGGTGTAAGGATCGCCTATTGTTTCGCCGACCGTCGAGTCGCCGTTGAAGACGTACCAGCCGGAGCGGTAGTTTCCATAGACGTTGTCGTCGTGGTCGGTGATGCGTTTGAAGTCGAAGCCGAATTTGAAGGTATGGCCGCGACGCGTCCAGGTGACGTTGTCGAGCAGTTGCACGATCTGGCCGCGCTGCATGCCGGGATTGCCCGCGCCGGTGGACATGAAGCCGTTGATTAGAATCTCGGGCGCTTCGGACCATTGCATGTCGGGATCGGGAACGACGGAGTCGAAGCCGGTCTGCGTCAACAGCGACGTTGTCGAGTAACTTTGCGTCTCGGAGGCGTGCTGGGCGTTGAAGCCGCCGCGAAATTCGTTGATCAAACTGGAATTGAAGATGTAGTTGTGGGCGAAGGTGAGGCCCTCGTCGATCTCCGGCGTGTTGTAGCCGCCCTGCAGCGGGCTGCCGGCCTCGGCGCAATAAGTGTAGAGGCAGTTGGACGAAGGCGCGGTAATCACCTGGCGATTTTTGTATGAAAAGCGCGCGAAAACCGATTGCCGCGAAGAGATCGTGCGATCGAGGCGGACGTCGCCCTGATTGGCCGAAATTGGCGAGGGGAAGTTGTACTGGTAGTTGTTGGCGTAGGCGTCCGCGGAGCCGTAGTTGGGCGTGGGGAAAAGATACTTGAGAACCTTAGAGGCTGTGGCGCTGGGCGTTACATTCGTCGCGTCGAGCGAGTTTCCGTTGGGAGAGGAAATCGAGCTGACGCCCTGGCCGGCGAGATACGAAGCCAGATTCCCCGAGCGCATCGCGGCCGAAGGCACGCTGAGCAGCAACGGGGTTTCACGCGGCAGCCGCAGCCCCTCATAGCTGATGAAAAAGAAAGTGCGATCGGTCGAGGAACTCAGGCGCGGAAGGCGCAGCGGGCCGCCGAGGGTGCCACCGAAATCGTTCATGATGATGCGCGGCTTGGAGAGCGCGAAGACGTCGTTCGAGTTGAAGATCGTGTTCTCGTGATTTTCAAAAACGCCGCCGTGGAACTGTGTAGTGCCGGCCTTGGAAACAGTGGTAATGTCGGCCACGCCGGAAAATTCGGCGTTGTTGTTTGACTCGGAAACGCGAATTTCTTCGATGGAATTGAAGGAGGGGAAGAGCTCGTTGACCGGGCCGGAATACTCGACGCCCAGCGCGGCGATGCCGTCGATGGTGACACTGAGCAGCGCTGCGGTGGCGCCCATTACTTCAAGGTTGCCGCTATCGTCGGTCTGCACACCGGATTCGGTCGTGAGTGTGGAGATGGGACTGGTAGAGCCGGTCGAGCGGGAATAGATAGCGACGGGCAGATCAACCAGCTCGTCGCCGAGCTTGGTTTGGGCGACGCTGGAAACATCGGTGGTAATGACGGGGACTTCGTCTTCGCGGACTTCGACGGTCTCGCTCTGCGCGCCGGGCTTGAGCGTAACGTCGATGCGGCGCGTTTCGCGCGCGGCCAGCGCAATCTGCGGCAGAGATTCGGTCTGAAAGCCGGGCGCGGCGATGGTCAACTTGTAAGCGCCCACCTCGAGATTGCGGAACTCGTAATTGCCGCTGGCGTCGGCAAGTGCGAGCTTTTTGGCCTGCGTACCGGTGTTCACCAGCGTAATCTGCGCGCCCTGCACGATGGCGCCCGTGGCGTCGCGCACGATGCCCAGCACTGAACCAAATGTGGATTGTGCAGAAAGAGGGCTAACAGCGGAGGCCGCCAGCCAACAGCAGAAGAGGAAGAGTTTGAAGGCATTTTGCCTGGAAGGCCGCATACAGCGGCAGGGTTTTTCCATCCAATTTCCTTTCGAGCGATCTACGAGAAAACCATCTCATTCACGCTTTCTTTTTCAATAGGGTCAAAAATTAATGTAAAGCCTATCGAGCTTGATTGCGAGCGTTTTTTGCGAAAAAATTCGTCTGAATTTCGGCGTCTGTTTTCGAGACAGACCAAAAGGCCGATTGGCGTGGAGTTGCGCGCGACCGGCAGCAAATTTTTTTTGTTCAGTTTCAGTAAGTGGGAGAGCGAGGAGAAGCGTCAGCCTCTGCGCCGGGCGGCCTCTTTGTAGATGGCTTGGTATTCGCGCGCCGAGTTGACCCAGCCGTAATCCCGCTCCATGCCGTTGCGCATCAGCCGCGGCCATTCTTTTGGCGAGTGGAAAGCCGCCAGCGCCCGGTCGATAGCGGCCAGCAGATCTTTCGGTTCGCAGCCGGCGAACTTAAAGCCCGTGCCGGTTGCCTTCTGCGCGTTCCATTCTTCGATGGTGTCGTCCAGCCCGCCGGTCGCGCGCACAATGGGCACGGTGCCGTACTTGAGCGAGTAAATCTGATTCAGGCCGCAGGGCTCGTAGCGCGAGGGCATCAGGAAGAGATCGGCGCCGGCCTCGACCTTGTGCGCGATTCCTTCGTCGTAACGGATGCGGGCGGCCACGTTGTCGGGATGGCGGAAGGCCCAGCCGCGGAAAAAATTTTCGAAGTACGAATTGCCCGTGCCCAGCACGATAACAGCCAGATTGCGCTCGGCGATCTGCTCGGAGATTTGGGCGACGATGTCGAAGCCCTTCTGCGCCACCAGGCGCGAAACGATGCCGATGACGGGCGTGTTTTCCGGAAGCTGATCGAGGCCGAAGAGGCGCAGCAGATCGGCTCTGCAGGCGCGTTTGCCAATCGGATTGCGCGGCGTATAGCAAGCCACCAGATTGGTATCGGCGGCCGGATTCCAGCGCGAGTAATCGACGCCGTTCAGAATGCCATGCAAATCGGCGGCGCGGCGATGCAGAACGCCATCCAGTTGTTCTCCGAACTCCGGCGTTTGAATCTCTTCGGCGTATTTGCGGCTCACCGTGGTCAACAGATCGGAGAAGACCAGCCCGCCCTTAAGAAAGTTGAAGCGATTGAAGTGTTCGACCTTGTCGAGAGTGAATAGATCCCACGGGAAGAGAAGCTGTTCGATGGTGTTGGGCGGAAACTTGCCCTGATAGGCGGCGTTGTGAATGGTGAGCACGGTGGCGGCGGAGCGCAGAACGGGATCGGTGGCGTAGACGGTGCGCAGATAAACGGGAATGAGCGCGGCCTGCCAGTCGTGCACATGGAAGACCTGTGGCACGCCGAGAATCTTGGCGGCCTCAATGACGGCGCGGCAAAAGAGGCCGAAGCGCTCGGCGTTGTCGCTGTATTCTCCGCCGTGGGGACCGTAGAGATCGGGCCGGTCGAAGATCTCCGGGCAATCGATGAAGTAGTAGCGCACGCCATCGCGTTTGCCGCCGTCAATCACGCCGACAAAGCGGTTGTAGTAGCGGAAGGGGATGGTGAGCGAGCGCACGGCGTAGTGCGGCGCGCCCTCGATGAAGCGGCGCACGCGCGGATAAAAGGGGATGTAGACCGAGATTTCGTGGCCGAGCTTGGCCAATTCCTGCGGCAGCGCGCCCACCACGTCGGCCAAACCGCCGGATTTGGCGAACGGAGCGCACTCCGATGCGGCAAACGCGATGTGCATTCTGCCACTCCTTGTGGCGTAACCAAGGCTCAAGTCTACTACGCGCTACAGTAGAAGTTCAGTTAGGACAAACACATACATTAAGATGCGATTCCCGAAGCCGGCCGGCTTTTCCCCTTCGGTCCGCGCCGCGGCCGCTCAATTATGATGATGATGGAGATGCAGATCGAGGCACGGCCACGCTTTCTTGCGGCGGCGCGGGACGAAAACGGGCTGCAAGATTCAACCGGAGGAGAAGTATGACGATCAACCATATGAAGCTGATTTCTTCTTTCGCGCTGCTGGCGCTGAGCAGCGTTTTTTGCGGAAGAATCGCAGGGCAGACGCCGCCGGCGGCTGACGCGACGGAGCGTTCGTTCCGCGTTGAGGACGGCAAATTTTTGCTTGACGGTAAACCTTTTCAGATCGTCTCCGGCGAAATGCACTATCCGCGTATTCCCCGCGAATACTGGCGTGCGCGGCTGCGCATGGCCAAGGCCATGGGGCTAAATACGATCACCGCCTACGTCTTCTGGAACTTTCACGAAACGCGCCCCGGCGTCTACGATTTTTCCGGCCAGCACGACGTGGCCGAGTTCGTGCGCGAGGCGCAAAGCGAGGGGCTGTACGTGAATCTGCGTCCTGGGCCTTTCGTTTGCGCCGAGTGGGAGTGGGGCGGCTATCCGGCCTGGCTGCTAAAGGATCACGAGATTCAGGTGCGTGGCAGCGATCCCAAGTTTCTGGTTCCGGCGCGGCGGTGGCTGCTGCGGCTCGGCAAGGAACTGGCGCCGTTGCAACTTGCTCACGGCGGCCCGATCATCTCCGTGCAGGTTGAAAACGAGTATGGCTCCTTCGGCGACGACCACGCCTACATGGAGCAAATCCACCGCGACCTGGTCGACGCCGGCTTCGACCAATCGGTGCTTTACACCGCCGACGGCGCCGATAGAATTCTCGAGGGTTCGCTGCCGGAGCTGCCGGCGGTTATCAACTTCTCGCCGGGCAACGCGCGTGACTCCTTTGCGTCGCTGCAAAAACAGCGTCCGCAGGGCCCCTTCATGGCAGGCGAATGGTGGGACGGCTGGTTCGATCACTGGGGCGAAAAGCATCACGTTACCGACGCCAAAGCGCAGGCCGACGAGCTCAAATGGGTTCTCGATCAGGGCTACTCGATCAGCATTTACATGTTCCACGGCGGAACGAGTTTTGGTTGGATGAACGGCGCGAATATGAGCGGGAGCTCTTACGAGCCGGATGTAACCAGCTACGATTACGACGCGGCGCTTGACGAAAGCGGACGGCCGACGCCGAAGTTTTATCTCTTCCGCGACGTAATCGCCAAGGCGACCGGCATCACGCCGCCGCCGGTTCCCGCCGTCGATCCGTCCGTCGCGGTTGCGCCCGTTGCGCTTCGGCTATCCGCCTCGCTGTGGCAGACGCTGCCGCGGCCTTACGTCTCCGATCAGGTGATGAGCATGGAGGATCTCAATCAGGCCTACGGCTACATCCTCTATCGGACGAAGATCGCCAAGCCGGTCTCCGGCGATCTGGTTTTGGACGAGCTGCACGACTACGCGGTGATTTACGTGAACGGCAAGCAGATCGGCACGCTCGACCGGCGGCTGAAGCAGAATAGCCTGCACGTCGATTTGAAAGAGCCGAATACGCGGCTCGACATTCTGGTTGAAAATACCGGCCGGGTAAACTTTACGACGGCGATTCGCGGCGAGCGCCAGGGCATCACCAAGCAAGTTACGCTGGCCGGCAAGCCGCTTACCGGTTGGACGATCTATCCGCTGCCAATGGAAGAGCCCGGCAAGCTGCCCTTCAGCGTGAAGGCCTGCACGGGCGCCTGCTTCTATCGTGGCATGCTCAAAGTCGGCCAGGCTGGAGACACATTTCTGGACACCGGCAACTTCACCAAAGGCTTTGTGTGGGTGAATGGCCACCCGCTGGGGCGGATCTGGAAGATCGGACCGCAGAAGCGGCTCTACCTGCCGGGACCGTGGCTGCACGCCGGCGACAATGAAGTGATTGTCTTCGATCTGGAAGGCGAATCGGGCCGGAAGATCGAAGGCAATGCGACGCCGGATTTGGGTGAAGTGCCGGCGAAATAACCTCTCCGCTTCTGTCGGGCTCTGGGCACGATTGAAGGTCGGCCCGGAGCCGCTTTGCTCTACAAGAGGATCGCAGGCAGCTAAAAGTTGCTTCTGTCGGGTATCATCGAAGTATCGCTTTACCGGCGAATCCGTTACTAGAGCATTTTTGCCAATTCTGTAGAGTGCCGAATCGTGCTGAAGGTTGCCGCTCACTACTGTTCGCGTCAACTCGGCGATCCTGAGTTCTATACGCTATTGGTAAAAATGCTCTAGCGAATCTTCGATCGAGGAACTCCGTTGCCTGACGTGCACAACTCTACATTGCCGCCCGCTTCTTCCGCCGCGTCCGCGCATCAATCCCATACACATCACCTGCGCATCGCTATTTTGGGTTTCGGCACCGTGGGCACTTCGGTGGCGCGCATTCTGATCGAGTCAAAACCTCAAGGGCTGGAACTGACGCACATCTTCAATCGCAACGTGGCGCGCAAGCGTGTCGATTGGGTTCCCGAAAGCGTGATTTGGAGCGAAGACGTCGAAGCCGTGCTGGCCTCCGATGTGGATGTGATTGTCGAGCTGGTTGGCGGTCTCGATCCCGCCGGCGGCTGGGTGCGCCGGACGCTTGATGCGGGCAAGAGTGTTGTTACCGCGAACAAAAAGTTGATCTCCTATCAGGGAGTCGAGCTGGAACGGCTGGCCGCGGCTAAAGGCGGCCACCTGAAATTCGGCGCTGCCGTCGCCGGCGGAATTCCCGTGATTCCAGGCCTGGAGCAGGGGCTTGCCGGCGATCGCATCCGGCGCATCGAGGGAATTTTGAACGGCACCTGCAACTTCATTCTCAGCAAGATGGAGACGGGCGCGCCTTACGCCGAGGTGCTCGCCGAGGCGCAGGCCAAGGGGTACGCCGAGGCCGATCCTACAGAGGATGTGGGCGGCTTTGACGCTCGCGCCAAGCTGGCCATTCTTATGCGTCTGGCGCTGCGTGTCGAAATCGATCCGGAAGAGATTGTTCCCCGGCCCATCACCGCGATTGCGCCGGTCGACTTCAGCTATGCGCGCGATCTCGGTTGCACGATTCGCCAGGTGGCTCGCGCCGAGCAGGCCGAGGGCCAAGTGGCGGCTAGTGTCGGCCCCGCGCTGGTCGATCTTCATGCGCCAATGGCCTGGTCGCACGGAACGGAAAATATGGTTGTACTCAGCGGCCACTATGGCGGCGACGTCGTTTTCTCCGGCCACGGCGCCGGCGGCAATCCTACGGCCGTCGCCGTCGTCAGCGATCTGCTGGCGCTGGCTCATGGTTCGCGCCGCGTTGAAATGCCTTCGGTTCCGGCCACGGTGGGCGCCGAGTTCGAGGTGCCGCACTACATCCGCTTCCTGGTCAATGACCGCCCGGGGATTGTGGCGGCCATTACCACGGCGCTGGCCAACGAAGGAATCAACATCCGCGCCATTGTGCAAAAGGCCGGCTACCCGGCGCGCGCGCTGCCTTTCGTCGTTACCGTGGAACCTTGCAAGAGCAGCGCCCTGCAACGCGCTCTGGCGCAGATTCGCACCATGGACTGCATGTTGGTTGAGCCGCTCGACCTGCAAATGCTGGAGTAGAATTACCACCAAGCAAGTACGGATCGGTCGGGCCCCCTGAGTGCGAGGTCTACCATGTACGGCTCTACGTATCGATGCGAAATCTGCGGCGAGGAAAGCGATAATCCGCAGCATTGGATTGTGATCCACTGCTGCGAAGCCCGGCTGATCATTTACAAGTGGACCGAAGAGGCCGCCAATGCAAAAGGCGCGCGCCATTACTGCGGCGAACGTCACGCCCAGGTTTACATCGGTCGCTGGCTCGATGCCGCCTGCTGTTGAAGGCCATGTCGATATAAATCAGGAAACGCCCCGCGAAACCGCGAGGCGTTTTCGTCTTTAGTTCAGCTTTTCGCCGGTCCGGTCGATTCGCGTACGACCAGCTCCGGGCTGACCACAATTTCGGAAGGAAACGGCTTTTCCTTGTCGGCGATTCGTTCGAGTAGCACCTCGGCGCCGCGCCGGCCCATCTCGGCCAACGGCTGCCGCACGGTGGTCAGCGACGGGGTGAAGTAAGCCGCCGAAAGAATGTCGTCGAAGCCCACGACGGAAACGTCGCCTGGCACGTTCAGGCCGGCATCTTTCAGCGCGCGGATGGCGCCGATGGCCGCAATGTCGTTGAAGCAGAAGATGGCCGTAAAGGCGCGCGTACGCTCCAGCAGCGCTTTAATCGGTTTGTAGCCGATCTCGGGAGCCATGGGGTGTTGGCCGGATTTGGTCGACCAGCCGCTGGCGTCGATGCGAATCACCAGCTCGGGATCGAGTTTCAGACCGATTTCCTTGGCTACCCGCTGAATGCTCTTCCAGCGGAATTCCGAGTCGGGAATTGCGTGCGGGCCACGCATGATGGCGATGCGCCGGTGGCCGAGTTCATACAGGTGCTTGAGCGCCTGCTCGACCGCCGCATGATGGTCCAAAACGATATTGGTGACGTTGGGCGCCGCGCAGTGGCTCGAGATGGCAACCGCCGGCACTGGCACGGCCAGCTCGGCGACCGACGTGTTCAGCAGCAGAAATCCGTCAACGGCCCGCTCCACCAACAGGCGCGGATAGCGCTCGATCAGCTCCGGCTTCCAGTCGTGGCAGGCGGTGAAGTAGAAGTAGTGCGCCGCGATCAGCTTTTCCACTACGCCGTTCATTACGCGCGTGAAGTAACCTTCGCTCAGATCCGGCGCCAGCACGCCGACGCTAAGCGACCGGCTTTGCCGTAGCGAGCGGGCAAAGTAGTTGGGCCGGTAATTGAACCGTTTGGCGGCCTCGACCACGCGATCCCGCGTCTCCTGCGGAATGGACTTGGCGGCCGGTGAATGGTTCAAAACCAAGGAGATCGTCGTTTGCGAGAGCTGCAAATGCTCGGAGAGCATACGCAGATTGACGTGCCCGGACGGCGTTGGATTTTTAACTTTAGCCATCTTAAAGGTTACAGGTATCCTTAAAAACGAGAATACACTGCTTTTCCCTTGCTATATCGATTTTCTCCAAAGAAATATACGGCTTTTGGCCTTGAAGCGCCGCTTGGCTTTGGGGACCATAGGGGAAAGAATATCCTAACCTATGCATTTGATTTTGCTTGTCTGTAACCTTCCGTTCATATTTCCCCGGTAGCCTTAAGGTGTGGATACAACCGTGCCGGAAATTCATATCGCCCATCCTCAGTTCCAGCCTGAGCCAAGCGTAACCGCCGAGCAGCGCCAGGCAGCCTCGGCGGCGCAAGAGCCGTCGGAGGTTCGCCGTTTTTTGCTTTCGCGCGGCAACTCCGCCTTAGCGGACCGGAGTTTCCAGATTTTGATGACGCTGTGCGCGCTGAGCATCTTCGGTATTGTCGCGCTCATCGCCATCGAGCTGATCGGCAACTCGCGTCTGGCCTGGCACAGCTTCGGCCTGCAATTCTTCTTCAAGGCCTACATCGATCCGTACACCGGACTGCCGACCTACTGGGATCCGGTCAACGGTCATTTCAGCGCTTTGCCGTTTGTTTACGGCACACTGCTTTCTTCGCTGATGGCGTTGATGCTGGCCGTTCCGCTGGCGCTGGGCGTCGCCGTCTTTCTCACCGAGATGTGTCCGAATTTTTTACGCGGACCACTGGCCTTTCTTACCGAGTTGCTGGCCGCCATTCCCAGTATCATCTACGGTCTGTGGGCGATCTTCGTGCTGGTGCCGCTGCTGCGCGAACACGTCAACCCATGGTTGATTAAAATCTTCGGCTGGAGCGGCCTTTTCAGCGACGACAATCCCACCGGTCTCGGCTTTGTTTCCGCATCCGTCATTCTCGCCATCATGATTCTGCCGATCATTTCTTCGCTGACCCGTGAGGTGATGATCGCCGTGCCGCATTCGCAGCGCGAGGCGGTGCTGGCCCTCGGCGCTACGCGCTGGGAGATGATCCGCATGGGCGTTTTGCGCAACGCCCGCATCGGCATTGTCGGCGCCATCATTTTAGGTCTGGGGCGCGCGCTGGGCGAAACCATGGCCGTCACCATGGTGATCGGCAACAGCCCCGAGATTCACCGCTCGCTGCTGGCCAATGGCAGCTCGATGGCCGCCGTGATTGCCAACGAGTTTGCCGAAGCCACCAACGATCTGCATCGCAGCGCACTGATCGAGATTGGCCTGGCGCTGTTTATCGTCACCATCATAGTTAACGCGCTGGCCCGCCTGCTGGTTTGGGCCGTTACCCGTGGCGCACCGGCGCGTGTGAACTAACTGCGGGGCGGGGAAGAGAATTCAACGAGGAGATTCATGGAAGCAGCCAGTACAGGAACGAAATTTCAACTGCGCGCGCGGATTCGCGGGTTGATCGATAGCGGCGCCACGATTCTGGCGGTGCTATCAACGCTGCTCGTCATTCTGCCTTTGGTGGCGATCTTCATCTATCTTTTGCTGAAAGGCGCCAGCTCGCTGAATCTGGATTTCTTTATCCGCACGCCCAAGCCAGTGGGCGAAGCCGGCGGCGGCATGGCCAATGCGATTGTGGGTTCGGCCACGCTGCTGGCCGTGGCCAGTATTCTGGGCGTTCCCATGGGGATCTTCGGCGGGGTTTATCTGGCGGAGTTCGGCCGCGGCACCAAGCTGGCCAACGCCATCCGCTTTACCGCCGACGTGCTGAACGGCGTACCCTCGATCGTGATGGGCATCGCCGCCTACTCGCTGATCGTTTTGCCGCAAGGGCACTTTTCGGCCTTTGCCGGCGGCGTCGCGCTGGGCATCATGATGATTCCCACCATCTGCCGCACCACCGAGGAAATGCTGCTGATGGTGCCGCACGTGGTGCGCGAAGCCGCGCTGGGGCTGGGCGTTCCCAACTGGCGCTCGGTGCTGTCGATCACCGTAAAAACCGCATCGCCGGGCATCATCACCGGCTGCATGTTGGCTTTTGCGCGCGTGGCTGGCGAAACCGCGCCGCTGCTCTTTACCGCTTTGGGTAACAACTTCTGGAGCACGACGCTGAACGAGCCCATCGCCGCTCTTCCGCTGCAAATTTATGTTTACGCCATCTCTCCGTACGACGACTGGCACCGGCTGGCCTGGGCGGGAGCGCTGGTCTTAATCGTTCTGATTGTGCTCGCCGTTTCTCTGGTGCGATACGTCACCAGCCGCGGCGTTTTGAAAGGGGCAAGCTAAAGTGGGCGTCGGCATCGAAGTCGCGAACCTGAACGCGTGGTACGGTTCCAACCACACGCTGCAGGACATCTCCCTGAACATTCCCGCCAATCACGCCACGGCGTTGATTGGCCCTTCGGGCTGCGGCAAAAGCACCTTTGTGCGCTGCTTGAACCGCATGCACGAAACCAACCCGATCGCGCGCGTCACCGGCACCGTTCGTATGGGCGGCATCGACATTTACGAGGACGTGAAGCCGGTCGAAATCCGCCGCCGCGTGGGCATGGTTTTTCAACGGCCCAATCCCTTCCCGACAATGTCGATTTACGACAACGTCGCCGCCGGCCTCAAGCTGAACGGCTACACCAATCGCAAGTCTCTCGACGAGATCGTCGAAAAGTCGCTCAAAAACTCCGCCCTTTGGGACGAGGTCAAGGACGATCTGAAGAAAAAATCCGGCGCCAGCCTCTCCGGCGGTCAGCAGCAGCGGTTGTGCATCGCGCGCGCTTTGGCCGTAGACCCGGAAGTTCTGTTGATGGACGAACCGGCCTCGGCGCTTGATCCGGTTTCGACCTCGAAGATCGAAGACCTGATTTTTCAACTGAAGACTCAGTACACGATCGTCATCGTGACGCATAATATGCAACAGGCGGCGCGCGTCGCCGAGATGACGGGATTCTTTTTGAATGGCCGCATGGTCGAGTTTGACTCGACGCAGAAGATTTTTACCAATCCTTCCGACAAGCGCACGGAAGATTACATCACGGGTAGGTTCGGATGACACGCCTTCGTTTTCAACAAAGTCTGGAAGATCTTAAAGAGAATCTACTCGTCATGGCCGGCCTTGCCGAGCAGGCTATTCAGCGCTCCGTCGAGGCCTACCGCGTTCGCGATCTGTCGATTTGCGATCTGGTCAGCCGCAGTGAGCTGGCCATCAATCGCATGGAGCGCGAGATCGATCAGTCGGCGCTCGATCTGCTGGCCATGGAACAGCCCATGGCCGTCGATCTGCGCTTCATCCTGAGCATCATCAAGATCAACGCCGATCTGGAGCGCGTTGGCGACGCGGCGAAAAACATCAGCGAGCGCGTGCGCCACATGGAGAAGATGGCCGCCGTCGATCTGCCCGTTGATGTGCCCCGCATGGCCGCGCTGGTCGAAGACATGGTGCGCAAAAGCCTACAAGCCTTTATCGAGGCCGATGCCGAGCTGGCTCGCGCCGTGCTCAACATGGACGAGGCCGTCGACGAGATGAATCGCAATGCATACAAGGCGCTCACCAAAGTCATGGAGGAGCAGAGCCATCTGGCCCCGCAGGCCTTGAATGCCCTGATGATTAGTCGCGCTTTGGAGCGCGTCGGCGACCACGCCACCAACATCGCCGAGGACATCATCTTCTGGGTGCAGGGCAGCGATATTCGCCACCCCAAGAGCGTAGCCAAGCTCTTGGCGGCGCAGGCCAAGGCTGCCGTATCTGAAGAGCAATCGGTTACCGACGATACGGCGAAAGCGGCGTCAACCGGCGCGGCCTCCGCGCAGGAGTAGAGGCCTTCCACCCCACCCTAGCCGCAAAGAACGCGGCTAGAATGGGGCACCCACATCTGAACTTTCTTAACGCAATCCAGAGCACAAATCTTTTCGTAAAGACGACGAAGCCCCGCAAATCGCGGGGCTTCATCGTCTCTGAAAGCTGAAGGCTGAGAGCTGAAGGCTGGATTTAACGTGTGGTTGCGGCCGTAACCTTTACGCCCAACGCGTTCAGCTTGCTGTGCGCGGTGTGGGCTTCAGGCGATTGCGGGTGGCGCTGGATCAGCAGCTTCAACTCGCGCACGCCGGCGTCTTTTTTGTTGGTCGCCAACAGCGCCAGTCCCTTGTGCAACTGTGCCGCCGGGGCGTTGTGGTTGCCACTGAAGCCTTCCAGCACCGCGTTATAGGCGCTGATGGCCGTTGCGTAATCCTTTTGCTGGTAGGCGATTTCGCCCAAATAATACTGTGCCGTACCGGCCGCATCGTCCATCGGATAATAGTGCACCACGTCCTGGAACTCGCCCTGCGCCACCTGGTAACGGCCGGCGCTGTAGTCGCGCACGCCTGCCTGCAGAGTTCCTTCGAGCGGCGGAGCCTGCGCGGAGGAGGCGTTTTGCGCCGCTCCAGAGGCGCCGGACTGTCCTTGCGCCTGGGGCGGCGCTTGCGCGTTCTGCAATTGCGCTTGCAGGTCGGCGACGGTTTTGTCCAGCTTGGTGATGCGCGCCTTCAGCTCGTCGACCGAGTCGTTCAGCGACTGCACCTGTCCAGAGACGGTGTCTACCTTGCTGCCCAGCGCGTCGTTTTGCGTATTCAGCTTCTGCTGCAGGGTGTTGACCGTCGCGGTCATGCGGTTAGCGTCGTCGGCGGTCTGTTCGGCCAGATGCTGCACCACGCCGAAGCGCGAGTCCAGCGTCGATTGCAGCCGCTGAACCATGTCCAGCAATTGCTGCACCTGGGTTTGCAGTTCCACGATCTCTTTTGAGACCGCATGCGCGGGCGATGCGGAAAAGGCAAAAACAAAGCTCAATACAGCCGCCGCCAGCAGACGAGGGTGAGTAGTGCGCGATCTAAGCATCTTTTGCAAAACCTTCCTCTATACAACGATACGGCAGCCCGGCAGATTTTGCCGGGCTGCCGTATCGTTTTCGGTTTTGTTGCCGGCGGCGCATCTTGCCTCCACCGGCCGTTTCTCGTTTTCGCGCCGGCCAGGATCATTCCTTTTCTCAACACCGTCGCGTTTTCGCCAATCGAGCTGAAGGCTCACAGCCGTTTTTACCGGTCGATCGCGAATCCATCCCGGCGGTTCAACTGCCAGCACTCTTCGTTCGATTCCGAGCAGAAGGGCTTTTCCTTGCCGTAGCTGACCACGCGAATGCGGTCGGCGGCGATGCCGGCGGCAACCAAAGCCGTTTTGGCAGCCTGAGCGCGGTTCTGGCCCAGCGCCAAGTTGTACTCGTCCGAGCCACGCTCGTCGCAGTAGCCGCCGAGCACGAACTTGATCTGCGGATGCGCGAGCAGATACTCGACATCCTTGGCCAGAACGTCTTTCGCGTCACCGCGGATGTCATAGGTGTCGTAATCGAAGAAAATATCCTGCACGTGCGCCTTGAACTCTTCTTCTTCGCTCAGAGTGTTGCTGGGCACGCTGACGGCCGGCGGCGCATTGACCGTAACCCGGGCCGAAGCATCGGCCGAGCCACCCTCGCCACGCGCAACCAAATGATAGGTCGTCGACGCAGTAGGCGTCACCGTTTTTACACCCGAAGTGGGCACATCACCGACACCGTCGATTGAGACCGACGTGGCGTTGGTCGTGCGCCAGTTCAATTGCACTTGATCTCCAGCCGAGACCACCGTAGGTGTTGCCGTTAACTCCGCCGTAGGCGCCGGAGCGACTGCTGCTGCCGGAGCTGTTTCCGGCGGAGGCAAGGGCTTGTGCTTCTTGCATCCGGAGATAACAACTAAGGCAGTCAATGTCAGAGCCAATACTGCAGCATGATTTCGCAATTTCAATGGAGTACTCCTTTCCTTCTGCTTCGCTTATAAGGTTTGATATATCCTTCACGCGTAAGATTCCCGCTCGGCGTTTACCGGGCGTGAAACATGGATCCAATAAGTAAAATATAGTTCATCGACGTCAAGCGGGCGATAGTTTAGCTCTGGAGAAGCTCCGTAGCCCTATTCCGTAAACGCTTCTGTTCCATTTCTCGAATCCAGAAAAAATTCATCAGGAGCTAAAGATCTTGTCATTGTTGGCGATTGAACGTAGGCGATTGGAGCTACGACGGGCCGTTAGCGGCTCGCGAAGTTGAAACAGACTTCGCCAATCGCTAACGGCGCTATCTTTATTTCCAACTCCAATTAGGCATGGAGTTGTCACCGCTGGTCGTCAGCGGGTGTTGTCCGGTGCCATCTGAGAGCATGGTCCAGATTTGCGTGCGGTGGCCATTCTGGCGCTGGAAGACGATGTGACGGCCATCGGGCGACCAGGACGGGAAATCGTTGTTGCCTGCCTCGTGCGTGGCCTGCAGCCAGCGCTTGCTGGCGATGTCCATCACGTAGATGTCTTGGCCGCCGGGATCGCCGGGGCCGTACTTGCGGTTCCAGCTAAAGGCCAACATGCCGCCGTTGGGCGACCAGGAAGGCGAGATGGCGTAACCGCCGTCGGTCATCCGCTGCACATTGGAGCCGTCCTGCGACATGATGTAGATTTGTGGCTCGCTGGTGCGGCCGCTGACAAAGGCGATTTGCGAGCCGTTGCGCGGATTCCAGCTTGGCGATACATCGGAGCCGAAGCTGGTCAGCCGGCGCGCGCCGCCGCCTTTGGCGTCTGCCACCCAAATTTCCGGCTTGCCGCCACGTGCCGAGGAGAAGGCGATTTTGCCGCCGTCGCCCGACCAGGCCGGCGATTGATTGCTGCCGTTGGCCGAGCCGGCGGGGAAGCCGACCATCCGTCCTAACTCGAGCGAGTAGAGGCGAATAGCCCAACCCTCACGGCCGAGCGAGGCGAAGGCCAGCCGCGAGTTGTCGGGCGAGACGCGCGGCGAAATAGAGATGCTGCCCAGGTGGGTGATCGGGTGCTGATTGGCGCCGTCGTAGTCCATGGCCCAAATTTCTTTGGCGCCGGTGCGATTGCTTACGAAATAGATTTTGGTTTCGGCGATGCCGTCGAGGCCGCCGCCCAACCGCGCAATGATTTCGTCGGCAAAGCGATGGGCTACGGTGCGCGCCATTTCCGCGTTGGCGGCTTCGTTATATTGCTTGGCCAGCACCGGCGGGCCGCCGGTGCCATGCGCGTCACTCAGCCAGCCGTAGACCACCAGCCGGCCATTGTTGGCCGCCAGCGCACCGTAGGCCACCATGGCCGCGTTGGCCGGGGCAGCGGACCACTGTGTAACCACCAACTCTTGCGGCGCGCCGGGCGTGGCTTGCGGGGCAAGGCTTTTGGAAACGATATCGAAGAGGCCCGCGTTGCTCAGGTCGCCGAAGAGCGTGTTGTCAAAGGCCGCTTTGAGCGAGGAGGTTTGCGGGTCGTTGCCCACATGCTTGAAGTCGGCCACGGCCAACCGGAGGCGTTCATTGCCCAGGTTGGTTCCCGTACGCACCCAGTCTTGCGCGCGCAGTTGCGGCGCCGCCACAGATGCCAAAGCAAGCAGAAACAAAGGGAAATGCAAGAATTTCATCTTCATGCCGTATGCAGTCCTTCCCGATTAAGCTTCTAGCTACTAGCTTTTAGCTTTTCGTCTCAAATTTATTTCGATGCACGCGCTTCGACTTGGTGCGCGCATCATGATTGCCGCGCACTAAGTCGCTCGCATTCATTTACGCCAATACCCTTGCACAACGAGCTAAGAGCTAGAAGCTAGAGGCTGAAAGCTGCACTTTAATATTCGCAGTAATAGCCAACCTTCAGCGTGCTTTGATTATAAGCCGGAGGCAGATTGCCAAAGGTATCTACGCGCTGTACGCCGCGCTGGCAGGAGCGGTCGAGCGTGGGGCTGCCGCTCGAGCGGTCCAGTTGCAGGTTGCTCACGGTGCCGTCGCGATGGATGGTGAAGACCACATAGACGCGCGCGCCGCGCGGCGTCCGCGGATCGACTTCGTAACGGTTCCATGTGCCGGCCATTTTTTTATTGATCTGATCGACGTACCAGCCGAACATGCTGGCGAAGCTGCCGCTGCCGACCGTAGCTGGTCCGCCGGTTCCGTAGCGCAGTTCGCGTGGCATGCTCGAGCCGGATTGTTCGCCATACTGCGCCAGATTCTGCTGCTTGGGCGGCTGCTGGTGCTGCTGCGTTTTCGTGGCGTTGGTCGGCGCGTTTTTTTGCTGCGGCTTCTGCTTGGCCTGCTTGCTGGAGATGGGGATCGCCGTCTCATCGACGTGCTGCTGCTGCTTGGGCGTGGGCTGCGCCGGCGCCTTGCTCGGCGTTTCGGTAGCCAACACGTTTTGGTTGATCTGTTCGGCAGGCAGCGGCAGCGCGCTAGAGACAAGATTGACCTGCATCGCTCCGCCCGAGCCACCGGCGCTGCCCCACAGATTGTGATGAAACAGCCCCGTCATCCAGCCGTAAGAAAGCAGCGCTCCGACCAGCGCGAGGTGCAGCGCGATCGAACCCGCCGCCGGACCTTTGATTGGCTCCGTCGTCAGTTCCCGCTCCAGTTGCTCGCCGCTTTCGAATACGCCGCTCATGTTTGTCGCTCTATGGTGCTGTTTAGGTAGGGGACGTTTCAGCCCCGCTAATTCCGCTAGCCGTGCCAGCTTCGCTAATTTCCGCTATCGTCGGCGTTCTTGGCGTCCAGCGGCTGGGTCACGATCGAGACATTGGTAATGCCCGACTGCTTGACCGCGTCCATGACGCTGGCGAAGGCGCCGAAGGGCACCCGCTCGTCGCTGCGCAAATAAATCGCCTGATGCGCGGGATCGATGCCCGGCTGATGCAGCCGCGCCGGTAGCTCATGCACGTTGATCGGCTGATCGTTTAAAAAGACCTGCTGATCGCGGTCGATCGTCACCACCAGCCGCTGCTCGGTGATCTGTTTGACGGTGCGCGTTTTGGGTACGTTGACCTCGATGCCCGACTGCAAGACCGGCTCGGTAATCATGAAGATCACCAGCAGCACCAGCACCACGTCGACCATTGGCGTGATGTTGATCTCGGCCAGGGCAGATTGCGTTCGCCCGTTGCTCGATGTATACGCCAAAGCTCAACCCCTTTGCGGCAGTTCGCCCAAGCCCCGCGGCTGGCCCTGCGGTCGCTGCGGAATCTCTTCGAGCGAATTCAGCAGCTCGCGGCTAAAGTCGTCGGTCGCCGAGGCAAAGGTGCGCACGCGCGCCGTGAAGATGTTGTAGGCGGCCACGGCCGGAACGGCCACGAACAGGCCGGCGGCGGTGGTGATCAGTGCTTCGCTGATGCCCGGCGCGACGGCGCGCAGCGTGGCCGTGCCGGCCGTGCCCAGGCCGTGGAAGGCGTCAACGACGCCCATCACCGTTCCGAAGAGGCCGATGAAGGGGCTGGTGGAGCCGATCGTCGCCAGCCAGGTCAGCCGACGCTCCAGCGTCGTGACCGCTTCGCTGGCGGCGGTCTGCGCCGTCCGCTCCAGCGGGGTCAAGCTGCGCGGCGGACCCGAGCCGCCCGTGATTCGTTTGTAGGTGTCGTAGACGTCCTCGAAGACCTGCGCCAACGGGCTGGCCGGGCACTCGGCGGCAAAGGCTGCGATTTCGTGCAGCCGCGTCGCCTTGCGGAAGGTCCGGATGAATCGCCGGCTTTGCTTGGTGGCTTTGCCGAAGGAGGACATCTTGCTCAGAATGATCGTCCACGAATACAGGCTGGCGATGAGCAAAAGCACCAGCACGCCGACCGCAACTGAACCAATGTTGCCGACCATTTCGGCCAGTGCGCCCATGCCCTGTGCCTGTCCAGAGCTTTGGCTAGCGCCACCGTCGGCCTGCAAAAAAAACGCCAATGCAACTGAATTCAACGTAAAAATTGTCCTTCACCTCACCTTTAACGGTATCAGAGAGCATTCCTTTAACCCAAGTGACCGCCTGGATGCCCGCACTGCTTTTGGCGCGCGATCCATCTGTTCGTTTTCCCGGCCGTTCGTGCTATGCTGCGCTCGGATTCTGTTGTATTTATTGGGCAGGGGAAACGGACGGAATCCACGGGGTACAACGGACCGACTATGCTCGTCGAACTGCGCGCCGAAAATTATGCCGTCATCGATCACGCCATTGCCAGCTTTGGCTCCGGCCTTAACCTGCTTACGGGCGAAACCGGCGCGGGCAAATCGATTTTGGTTGACGCTCTGGCTCTTTTGATGGGCGGCAAAGCCTCGGCCGATCTGGTTCGCCACGGCGCCGACAAGGCCGTCGTCTCCTGCGTTTTCGAGTCTACGCCGGCAGCCGATGCCATTCTGGAAGAGAACGGCATTGACGCCGCGGGCTCCGAGATTATTCTTCGCCGCGAGATTGCCTCTGGCGGCAAGGGCCGCGCCTTCGTCAACAATCAGCCGGCCACCGTGCAGGTGCTTAAACAACTCGCCCCCGAGCTGGCTTTGGTTCACGCGCAGGCCGAATCTCTTTCGAGCTTTGACTCGACGCAGCAGCGGCTGCTGCTCGATCGCTTTGGCGGCATCTCCACCGAGGCCGTTTCCGAGGCCTACGCCGGCTGGACCGAGGCGCGCGACAAACTTCGCGACCTGCTTGAAGGCGAGCAGGAGCGGCTGCGCATGGTCGATTTGTGGAGCTATCAGCGTAAGGAGATCGAGCAGGCTCATCTCGAACCCGGAGAAGACGAAAAGCTGGAAACCGAAAAACGCGTTCTGGCCAACGCCGAAAAGCTCTACGCTGCCGCTACGGGGGCCTTCGAGGAACTTTACGAAGGCGGCTCAAGCGCCGAAACTTCTTTGCGCGCCGCGCAACTTCACGTCGAGGAACTGGCCCGCTACGACGCGAGTTTTGCCGCTTCGGCCCGCGATCTGGCCTCGGCTCGCGCTACGCTTTCCGACATTGCTACGACTCTGCGCGACTACGCCGAATCAATCGACGCCTCGCCCGACCGTCTGGCCGAGCTCGAAGACCGTCTGGTCATCATCGACCGGCTCAAGCGCAAATATGGCCAGGGCATCGCCGAGGTGATCGCTTTCGGCGAGGATGCGGCCCGCAAGCTGGCCGAGGTTGAGGATCGCGATGGACTGATCAAGGCATTGCGCGCGGCTGTTAATCAAGAGACAGAAAAATATCAAAAAGCCGCGCGCGCTCTGAGCGCCGAACGTTGCGCCGCTGCGGCCCGGCTGGCCAAACTCGCCGAGGCGCAAATCAATTCGCTGGCCATGAAGTGTCGCTTCGCGGTTTCCGTCGTTTCCGCCGGAGAGAGCGGCAAGGGCAACGGGGCTTTGGCTCACGAGACGGATTCCGCGTGGAGCTCGCAGGGCTGGGACACGGTCGAATACCGCATCGCGACCAACCCCGGCGAGCCGATGTTGCCGCTGATCGAGATCGCCTCGGGCGGCGAACTTTCGCGCGTGCTGCTGGCGCTGAAGGTGGCTGTCGAAGAGTCCGCCGCCAAATCCAAGAGAACCACTACGCCGCGCACGCTGGTCTTCGACGAGATAGACATCGGCATTGGCGGCCGCGCCGCCGAGGCGGTCGGCCAAAAGCTCAAGGCTCTCGGTCGCGCGCAGCAGGTTCTTTGTGTCACCCACCTGCCGCAGATTGCAGCCTTCGCCGATCAGCACCTGGCCGTGGAAAAACACGAGAAGGATGGCCGCACGCACACGCGCATTCGCGTGCTCGACGATGAGGCTCGCAAGCAGGAGGTGGCGCGCATGTTGTCTGGAGCCAAAGTGACCGAAACCAGCCTGCAGCACGCCGCGCAAATGATTGCAACGAGCCGGTAGAAACGTCGGTGTATCGGAGTATGGATTGACTTGCATCCCACCCTAGCCGCAAAGAGCAAGAACGCGGCTAGAATGGGGCACCCACGATAGCACAAATTTAAGCGGTCACGAACCTAGAAGGGAATGTCTTCGTCGGAGATTTCGGTGGATTGCGAGAGATCGTCACGGCCGGCGGGTTGGCGCTGATCCATGTTGGCGGCGCTGGCGGTGTTGTTTTGCGCGCTCGACGAGCGGTTGCCGTAGGAGCCGCCGCTCTCTTCGCGACCAGAGAGTAGCGAGATGTCGTTGGCGATAATCTCGGTGCGGTAAACCTTGCGCCCCGCGAACTCTTTGTCTTCCCAGTTGCGAGTCTGAAGCCGGCCTTCGATGAAGATCTTCGAGCCCTTTTTTACGTAGTCGCGAACGATTTCGGCCAGCCGTCCGTAGACGACGATGTTGTGCCACTCGGTGCGGTCCTGCCAGTTGCCTTGGGGATCTTTGGAGCGCTCGCTGGTGGCGAGTCCGAAGCTGGCCACCATGGTGCCGCCGCCGGTCGAACGGATTTCGGGATCTTTGCCGACGTTGCCTAAAAGAATAACTTTGTTGACGCTCTTGGCCATGCTCGTGCTCTCCTGTTGATGCCGGCTTGGAGTTTACCGCCTCCAGGCCAGTTTGTCTCCGATAAAGTCGCGGTGCATTTTTGTTCGCGGGGGGACGCAACGATTCTCGGAGATACTGTAAAAATCTTAAACCATGGGTGCATTGCGGCCGGCGGCGCTTGGAATGTGGATTTTCGGGCAGTTTTGTTCATGCGTCCAACTTCGCTAATGCGTCCTGCCCAGCTCGCGGAATTGATAGGCCACGGCCTCAAGAAAGGTTTCGACGCTAGTTTCGGCCGGAATCGTCAGGCCGGATTTGGCGCAGAGGGCTGCGGCAATGCGCTCGGCCAGCGAGGCGCGGGTGGCCAAGTCCATGTCGAGTCGCCGGTCGAAGAAACCTTCGAGCACTTCGAGATCAGCGGGCGCGAGTTTGGCCAGTTCGGGGGCGGGCAGCACGACGCGCAAATGCGGCGCGGAAATGGCCGGCTGGTCAGAGAAGGCTACTGCGGTGATGGTGCGCGTGCGGCTCTCATTCCAGGTGGGCGCTTCGATTTCGCGATCGCGGACGACTAGCGTGCCGGCGGCCATGTCGCCTAGCCGCTGATTGCGCCTGCTGAGAAATATCGTCACGAGTCCCACGGCGTAAAAGCTGGGCAGGTAATCGACAAAGCGGATGAGATTGCGCGTGAGCGATTCGAAAAAGTTGATGCCGCGACCGGACTGATGAATGACGCGAATGCGCGCCACGCGCTTGCCCGGCGTGCGGCCGTTGCCGAAGGCCTCAAAGAGCGCGAAGTAGCCCCACTGCAGCAGAAAAATGAAGAGGAAGAACAGGCCCAGCGCCCAGTTGGCCGAGAGCCGCCAGAAGTGGCGCAACGCGGGAAGAAGGATGGCCGCGGCGACGAGCAAAACGATGCCGGCCGCGCCTTCGATTAGCGAATCGACCAGCAGCGCGATAAAGCGGCTGCCAATGCCGGCCAGAGGCATTTCAATGGCGATCAGTTCCGGGGTCTCGATGCTAAGCTGATCTCGAGTTGCTTCCATGGCGATCGTGCTCTCCAATCGATGGCTCGAAAAACGCCGTCCCTACTGGGAACGGCTCGAACAGTTGCTGAGCCAGGCTTCGGCTGGTGGCGCGCGGCGTTTGGCGCGGAGCGAACTGCGCGAGGCCGCGCTGCTTTACCGGCAGGCGGCCGGCGATCTGTCGACGTTGCGGCAAGACCCGACGGCCGGCGTCTATGCGGCGCGCGTCAACCAATTACTGGCTCGCGCTCACCATATCATCTATTCAAGTCGGGGAAAAGGATTCCGGCGGGCGCTGCTGTTTTTGCGCGACGGCTATCCGGCCGTGGTACAGCGGCAGATGCGCTACGTGCTGGTGGCGCTGGCGCTGATGGTGGGCGGCGCGGCGCTGGGCGTGGTGCTTACGCTGGCGCGGCCGCAGTTCATGCGCCAGATGCTCGGGCCGGAGATGGTCTCAACCATCGAGCAGCATGAAATGTGGACGCACTCGATTGTCGGCCTGGAGCCGGTGGCTTCAAGCGCGATCATGACCAACAATCTGAGTGTCTGCTTTGTGGCCTTTGCCGGCGGAATGGTTTTCGGAATAGGTCCGGTCTGGTCGATGTTTTTTAACGGGCTGCTGCTGGGGGTGATCGGCGCGGCCTGCCAGCAGCACGCGATGGCCGTCGATCTGTGGAGTTTTGTTGCGCCGCATGGCGCGCTTGAGCTGCCCTCGATTGTGCTGGCGGGCGCGGCGGGATTGCGGCTGAGCGGCGGTTTGCTCTTTCCGGGACTCTACCGGCGGCGCGACGCGATGGCGCTGGCCGGGGCCGAGGCTTCGCGGCTGGTGGCAGGTATCATTCCGCTGCTGGTGATTGCCGGAACGCTCGAAGGATTTTTTTCGCCATCGTCGGCGCCGGCGTGGCTGAAGTTCACCGTGGGCGGCGCGCTGTTCGCGCTGCTGCTGGTGTGGTTGTTCCGGCCGGTGGCGTCGGCTGCGACGCGCGAGGCATGAGCGATATAGGCGGCGTCGCCGGTCTTGCGCGCTTTGGCCATGAAGATGGCGATGGCTCCTTTCGAATCTAAATCCTCGGCGGGCGCGTAGACGGTCAGCTTATTCGACATGCTTTTCGTATCTCGATCAACCATCGACGCCCCAGGCGCGGTCTTGAAGACCGGCGGCATGGGTTTCAGATGGACGACGCGCCATTTTCGAAATATGATGTGAGCCATGATGCGCCATTCATGTGGAAAGTCCATCGCAAGTTTTGTTTTGCTTTTAGCCGTTGCGTCTTCTGCCATAGGCCATTCGCAACCACCCGCTTCCCGCATGATTGTGGGTGACCTCCAGCGCACGGACGGACCGGTGGACCATTTCTTCGATCTCTCGGTTGGGTCGGACTACCCCGGCACGCTGATCCGGGATGATAGTCAGGCGCAGCTCAGGCTTGCCGCCGACGAGCTCGGATTCCGCTACCTGCGTTTCCACGCCATCTTTCACGACGTGTTGGGAACCGTACGAACGGAGAAGGGAAAAACGGTCTACAACTGGTCAAAGATCGACGAGCTTTACGATGACCTGAGGGCGAGGCACATCAAGCCCTTCGTGGAGCTTGGGTTTACGCCCGAAGCGCTCGCCAGCTCCCAGAACAGCGTTTTCTTCTGGCATGGCAACACCTCGCATCCTACCCCGCAGGGCTGGCGCGACCTCGTGGCCGCCTTTATCCGCCACATAGAAGAACGTTACGGGCGCGACGAAGTGCGTACATGGTACTTCGAAGTTTGGAACGAGCCGAACCTTTCCGGTTTTTGGGAGGGGGGCGACCAGAAGGCATACTTCGATCTCTATGACCTGACCTCGCGGACTATCAAATCCATCGATCTAGCATTGCGTGTGGGCGGCCCATCGACGGCGGGGGCCGCATGGGTGCCGGAGTTTCTGGCGCACGTAAAAGCAAGTGGCGCCGCGGTTGATTTCGTGACGACCCATACCTACGGGGTAGACGGCGGCTTTCTGGATGAAAACGGGAAAAGCGATACCAAGCTCTCTGCCTCACCGGATGCAATCACTGGCGACGTGCGCCGCGTTCGCCAGCAGATTGCGGCCTCGGCGTTTCCTAGCCTGCCCCTGTACTTTACGGAGTGGAGCACAAGCTATACCCCGAGAGATCTTGTGCATGATTCCTACATCAGCGCTCCGTATATTCTCAGCAAGCTCAAAGCCTGCCAGGGGCTGGCGCAAGGCATGAGTTACTGGACTTATTCCGATCTGTTCGAGGAGCCGGGGCCGCCGACGGCCTCGTTTCAAGGCGGGTTCGGCCTGCTGAATCGTGAAGGTATTCGGAAACCCGCTTTTTTTGCGTACAAGTACCTGCATGCGCTGCAGGGAAACAGCATCGTTTCCGACGATGCACAGGTTATGCTGGCAACAGATGGCAAGAGTTTTGAAGCGGTGGTGTGGGACTTTGAACAACCTCTACAGAATGTAAGCAACCGGCCGTTTTACAGCAAGGTGATTCCGTCACACCCGGCTCCAGCGGTCATTCTGAAGGTGGAGCATCTTCTTCCCAATGCGGTCTATCGCCTGCAAGTGTATCGCACCGGGTACCACGCCAACGACGCTTACACGGCCTACCTTGAAATGGGATCGCCCGCGAACCTGACCGCGGCCCAGACCGCTCACTTGAATGAGCTGACCGGGGACATTCCGGAGCAGGATCGGAGCTTACGAAGTGGCATCGATGGAAACGCACAAATCACGATTCCAATGAATAGCAATGACGTCGTTCTGGTCAGTTTGCGGCCAGCCGGGCAATGAGCCTGCATTTTGATCCAGCATTGAAAATGGAGACCCCAGGTCAGGAGACCTGCGCTGCTTGTTTTACCTGGCGCGGCGCACTACACCATCGCGCGCTCTTTCACTTTTAAATATTGGTTGAGGACTGCGGGGGTAAGTTGCGCGGGATCGAGGTCCAACGTGAGTGCGCCCTGCTCGCGGAGCCGCGCCAGCAGCAGTTGGCGGCGTGCGGCGAGTTCCTGTGCGGCGGCGGAGCGGAACATCTCTTCTACGTTTTTGGGTTGCGCGTCGGCGATGGCCGCGACGTCTGGCTGCGCCATGGCGACGAAGAGCAGTACGTGGCGGCGAAGCAACTGCATGGCTCCGTCGACGACTTCGGGCCGCATGGCGGTTTCAGCCAGATCGGTGATCCAGAGAATGAGAGCGCGGCGCGGCTGCCAGCGGTTGAGGGCGGAAGCAGCGCGCAGGTGGTCGGCCTCGGCGGCTTCGGCGCGGGCCTGAGCGAGGGCTTCGACGATTTGGCGCAGATGCGCCGCGCCGCGGCCGGGCAGCAAGCGCTGCTGTACCTGCTGGCCGTAGACGAGCAGGCCGACGCGATCGCCGGAATAGAGCGCCAACTGCGCCAGCGCCACGGCGGTCGAGCAGGCGTAGTCGAGCTTGGAATAGCTAGTGGGGAGTTCTTCGTCACGGGTCGTGGCGGGATCGCGCAGTGGGCTGCGAACCGATTTGCTCAAGATGCGGCCTTGAAGCAAACGGCCGGCGTCGAGCACGATCCAGACCGGCTGGCTGCGCTCGGTTTGGTAGCGGCGGGTGATGAGCTGGCCGCGGCGCGCTGCCGCCGTCCAGCAAAGATCGCGCAGATCGTCGCCGTCGAGATATTCGCGCAGGCTTTCGAAGTCGCGGCCCAGGCCGCGCTCGCGAGCTTGGCGGAGTTGCAATTCGATTTGGCGGCCGCGCGCGAGAAAGATTTTTTGATTTTCGTCCTGACGCAAGGCCGGGTAGACGCGGAGGGTTTGCTCGAGCGGCGCGAAAGCCCAGCGCTCAACCAGGCCGAGGGGCGAGGCATAGCGCAGATAGACGCCGCCGGTGCGGGCGTCGCCGCGTGCGCGCGGCTGGATTTTATAGCGCAAGGCGGCGCGCAGGTGGGGAAATGCGCGCAGATGCAGTGCGTGTGGCGCGGCGACGAGGGCTGGGGGCAGATCGTCGATGAACTGGCAGTCGAGCGGTGTTGCGCCGTTGTGCTTCAGGGCGAGTTCGATTTCGGTTTCGCTGGCTAATGCGGGAGCATTCGACCAGGAGCGGGCGATCGTGATTTGTTGCGGCGCGGGTAGGCGCAGTCCGTCGGCGAGCGCGGCGGCGAGGACGAGCGCTTCCCAGATCAGCATTCCGTAGGCAAGATGCGCATCGAAAAAACCGGGCAACGCGAGGACGAGGCCGGCGACGAGTAGCCAGATGGCGCGCGGCGTGAGGCCGAAGGCGAGGCGACCGCGCGGTTGGGCCGCGGCGCGCACGGGTTTGGGATGGAGCGAGGGCGAGATCATTGGCGCGGCACCGGGACGGCGGCGACGATCTCGGCGAGGACGCGGTCGGCGTCGAAGCCTTCGAGTTCGGCTTCTGGGTTGAGCAGAATGCGATGGCGGAGGGTGGGCGGCGCGGCGCGTTTTACGTCGTCGGGGATCAGGTAGTCGCGATCTTCAAAGGCGGCGAAAACCTGCGCGACGCGCAGCAGGCAGATGGCTGCACGGGGGCTGGCGCCGAGCGAAAGCATGGGCCATTCGCGGGTGCGGCGAACGAGGTCGAGGATGTAGCCGTCGAGATCGCGCTCGACGCGGATCGCGCGAACTTCACTGCGCGCGGCTGCGAGCAGCGCGGCATCGAGGGGATGAATTTTTACGGCGTCTAGCAGATTTGCGCCGGCGGCGTGGCGATGGCGCTCGAGCATGAGCCGCTCTTCGTCGGCGCTGGGGTAACCGATTTTGATTTTGAGCAGGAAGCGATCGAGCTGCGCTTCGGGCAGCGGATAGGTGCCCTCGAAGTCGATCGGATTCTGCGTGGCGAAGACGGTGAACCAGGCGGGCAGCGGGCGGCGCACGCCGTCGCTGGTGACCTGGCGCTCCTCCATACATTCGAGCAGCGCGGCCTGGGTGCGCGGCGTCATGCGGTTGATCTCGTCGACCAGCAGCAGATCGGTGAAGACAGGGCCGGGGTGGAAAGTGAATTCGTCGGCGCCGGGCTTGAAGATCGCGGTGCCTAGAATGTCGGCGGGCATCAGGTCGGGCGTGGCTTGCACGCGATTGAAGCCGAGTCCGAGCAGCCGGCCCACGGATTTGACGATGAGGGTTTTGGCGATGCCGGGCACGCCTTCAAGCAGCGCATGGCCTTGCGCCAGAACGGCGACAAGAACCTCGTCGATGGCCGCGCTTTGCCCGGCGATTACGCGGCCCAACTCGGCGCGCGCGGCGGCGAGCAACTGTCGGGTCGCGGGCAACGCGGCGGCTGGCCTTTGCTCGTTTTGTTCTCGGTTGTTTTCCTCGGTCATTCCGTTCTCCTGTTGCGCATTCAATTTACGCATTCGATGATGGGCGCGATGGTTGGCGCGGTTGAATCTTAGTTCGCATCGCCGCTTCGAGCGCGTCGCCGTGGCGATGAAGCGCCTGCACGAGCGAGAGCGCGCGTTTGGGTGAGAGTTTATCGTCCTTGATGGCGGCTTCGCAGTTGTCGAGATCGGCTTCAAGCGATTCGCCGGCTTGCGGAAAACGCTGGCGCAACGCGCGGCAAAGTTCTTCGGCGTTCATTTGCGCGGTTTTGATTCCGCACCACTGGCCGGTTCTGCGGCGGAAACGCTCGCAGGCGATTTCGACCGCCGTTGCGGCGGCTCCGGCCTCGGCGTAAAGCGAGCCCAGCGCTTCAAGAAATTCAACGGGCGTGGCGCGTGGCGGCGCGGGCAGATCGCGTACCGGGCCGCGCCGGCGGCTGAAGCTGAAAAGAATCAGCAGCGTGATACCTGCAAAGCCCAGCAGCAGAAGATTCATGGCCGGGCCACGCGCGTAGAACCATTGCGTGCGCGCCTCGCCGTGCAGCGATTCGTCCCAATAAAAACGATGGCCCTCTCGTGGGCCGAGCGAGTTCAAAAAGAGATTCAGATTTTCTGCGCGGGCGATCGAGTCGTTTTCAAGCGGCGTGGCGCTGGCCCACCAAATAATTTGCCCTTTGCTCTCGGCGTATTCAACCACGGCGGGCTCGCCGGCGCAATTGTATTCGACGCGATCGCGCGGCCTCTCCTGAGCCCAGCCGGCTTGGGGTGCGATCCAAACTTCGCCGGAGGCGGCCAGCGGGTCAAGACCTTGCGGCGCGAGTTTGCAGAGCGACTGAAATTGCGTGGAGGACCGCACGCTGCCGCCGGGCGCAAGCCGTCCGCCCACGCTGCCGGTCAACAGAACGCGTCCGCCGCGAGCGGCGATTTCGCGCACGGCCTTCAAATCTTCTTCGGTGACGAAGGAGGGTTCGGCGACAATCACCGTCGTCTGCGCGTTGGCGCGGCTGGCCAACTCGCTTAGCGGCTGCTGCCAGCGTTCGACCGAGTAGCCGCTGCGTTGCAGCAGATCGTAGGCCGCGCGCGCGCCATGCTTGCCGGTGAGGTAAGAACTGGGCAGGGGATTGTCGTCGCGGTTTTGGTCGCGCGCGAAAAAAGCTGTGACGACTGCCAACAGAACCACCGTCGCCATGCAGCCCACGAGCAGCTTGCGGTCTTTAGCATCGAGCGAGGCGAAGAGCTTCATGGCGTCTTCACCCCCAGCGATGCGGCCAGTTCTAGCGCGGCCTGGTAGTCGGCGGATGCGGCTGCGCGGCCGCCGTACCAGATGTGTTCGAAGCTATGGGTCAGCGCCGTCAGGCTCGATTGGCGCGCGTCGCCGGCGGCCAGCAGATGCAGATACTCGCGTGGGGTGCGGGCGCGGTCGGCGGGCCAAAGGCGCAGGGATTCGAGCTTGGCGATGGCGGCCCAGTAGACGAAGTGGACGGCCTCGCGCCAGCGATCTTGCGCCGCCATGGTTTGCGCGTCCTGGAGCCACAATTGCCACTCGCGGGCCGAGGGCGCGTCTGGCGCAGGCGCGAGATCGGGCGTTAGCCGCACGCGCGCGTTCCTCTGCTGGCGGATTAGGAACCAGATGAGCGCGGTGAGAATTGCCGCAAGTAGCAGCAGACACAGCGCCCAGACAAGCCACGGCATATGCTCGCCGATGCGCGCCGCGCCGGCGAAGATGCGATGGAGCAGACCGTCGAGCCACTCCAATAGGCGTTCGCGGGGCGAAATATCCGCTGTGTGCCGATAGGCGCTGTCGGTCAGAATTGCGTTGAGTTTTTTGCGCTCTTGCCCGTAGCCGGGATTGATGGTGGCCGGGCTGGCAGCTTGTTGAGTGTCGAAGGCGAGGCGCTGGCGCGCTTCGGCGAGAAGATCGTTTATGTTGAGCGCGCGTTTTTTTGTGCGCGTAAGAATAGAGCGCGAGTCGGCGTCGGCGGTGCTCTCTTTTTTAGCGGCGCGAGCCAGCGTCTGGCGCAGCCAGTCGTAGCGAATTTCGCGCGGCGCGGCGTTAGTGCCGGCGGGCCACGCGACGCGGTCGTTAGGGCCGACCTGAGCCGGATCGCAGGCGGCAAAGCTAGCGGCCTGCGGCTGCGCGGCTCGCGCGCTCTGGCAGACGGTGACGATGCGATCGAAGTTTTGCAGGTGCTGAATGTATTCGGTGGCGCTGGTGTCGCACCAGCTTTCCGGCGGCTCCGCATGCGCGGCCAAAGCGGCTGAGGCCAGTGCCAATAAGACTGCTGCCCTTCGCCAACCGGAATCCGAACGCCCGCAATTCATCGCTCTTCCACGGTAGCAGGGAGCGCGGCGGGCTCGGAGGCGGTGGAGGGCGCGGCGAGCGCCGGCGGCGTAAGTCCGGCGGCCTGCATCATCCACTCGATGTCGAAGCCTTCTTTGCGGATGCGCTGGTCATAGTAAAAGAGCGTGAGGCCGGTGGAGTAGATGGGGCCGATCAGAGTGTTGGTGACGAATCCGGCCAGCTCGGAGAGCGCCAGCCAGCCAAGAGGCAGCGTTTGGCCGGGATGCTTGAAGCTGTAAAGAAGAAATGGAAAACCCAGAAGAACGCCCAGCAACATGCGGACGGCGTAGACCAGCAGCCAGAGTATGAAGAGGCGTCCGCGCGAGCTTTTGCTGAGCTCGACGCTGCGTTTGATGGCGCGGCCGGCGGGCAGATTTTCGACGACGCAGGCCGGCATGGCCAGCGAGTAGCGCAGCCACATCAGCACGCCATAGATCGCGGCGCCGAGAAGCAGCGGCAGCAGGACGAGCATGGCGATGCCGGCGGTGACGAGCGTTTGCGGGTCCGTTGACGGAGCTAGCCGCGCGAGCTGCGGATTGAAGAGAAATCCGGCGGGAAGGACGGAGAAAATGATGGCGAAGAGCGCGACATAGAGTGCGAAGAGCGGAGCCCAGGCGCGGAACATGGTGACGGCCATCAGCCAGATATATCTGCCCGGGCGGGTGAAAACGCTTTTGGCGGCGGCGCGGATGGTAGCCGTTTCGTTCAGATGAATCCAGGCTACGGCGCGGCTGAAGGCGGCAATCGAGAGGCCGGCCACGAGCGAAATCGCCAGCAGCTCAACGCCGATCATAACGGCGTAAATCCACTCCCGCTGCGCGGGAATATGCGGATAGCCGATCAGCGCCAGCACGCCCAGATGCGCCATCTGGATCGCCAGCATGGCCGCGGCAAAAAGGGCCGAGAGGCCGGCGAAGAGCGAAAAGCGGTTGCGATAAAGCTCGGCGGTCCGGTCCAGAATTTCACCGAGCGTCATAGGGCGTAGTTGGCTGTTCATCAGGCGCCTCGCGCGCGGATTTTCGGAATGCGAAATCGCGCGGTGAATTGGTTGTGAATGCATTTTGCCGCGTCGCGCAAAACTGCTGCATCGGCCTCTGCCCGGATCGGCCGATTTGAATGCGTGAAAATCGCGGATTGAATGCTTTCCCGGATCGTAACACAGGGTGGGAGGCGGGTTTAGCGGGCGCGCCGGAGCAGGCGAAAAATTTTTACGAGAAGAGCTAACTAATCCTTTAGTTGCTCGTCTACCTAGACGAACAGAAGATTCCGGCCGATGGCCTGGCCTTTGGAATTCATGAGACTTTTATGCCGCCCAAACGCTCCAATACGCTGACCGAAGCCGAACTGAGGCTGATGAAGATCCTCTGGCGGCGAGGCGAGTCTTCGGTGACGGATTTGGTTGCCGCCTTGCCTGCCGGCGAACCGTTGGCTTACAACTCGGTGCTGACGACGGTTCGCATTCTGGAGCAGAAGGGGTACGTTCGTCACCGGCAGCAGGGCCGGGCCTTTGTTTACCGGCCGCGCGTGGCCGAACGCGAGGCTTCGCGCTCGGAGGTGCGGCGGGTGCTCGGCCGCTTCTTCGGCAACTCGCGCGAGAAACTCGTGTTATCGCTGCTGGGCGACGAGGAGATCAGCGCCGAGGAGCTGGAACATTTGCGGGTGGCGATTCGCGCGGCTGGTCCCGACGCGGCGCAGGGAAGGGAGGCGTAGGCGATGGAAGAAATTTTGCTTTCCGGCGTATTCCATTCTGCCGCGAGCATGCTTGCCGCCTTTGCGCAAATGGCCGCGCCGATGGTCGTCTCAGCGCTGTGGCAGAGCGCTACGCTTGCGTTGGTTCTCGGCGTTTGCCTCCGCTTTGCGCCGCGGCTTTCGGCCGCGCATCGTTTCGTCGTTTGGGGCGCGGGTTTTGTCGCGGTTGTGGCGTTGCCTTTCGCTCCGCTTTTCTCGCAAGGGAACGCGTCTGCCGGCGCGATGGCTGCATCATCTGCCGCGCAGCCGTGGCTGGCATTGGATAGTCGCTGGGGCGTTTTTATCGCGGCATTGTGGCTGGCCGCTTCCGCCGTGCGTCTGACGCGGCTTGCCGTTCATGCAGGTCATTTGCGCGGCTTGTGGAAGACCGCCGTGCCGATTGAGTCGGGTGCTTTGTCGGCCACGTTGACGGCGCGCCGCATGGAAGTTTGCGCCGCGCCGATGCTCGACCGGCCCTGCGCAATCGGTTTTTTCTGGCCGCGCATTCTTATTCCTGAAGAACTGCTTTCGCGCCTGAAGCCGGCTGAGTTGGAGCAGATTGTTTTGCACGAGGCAGCGCACCTTTGCCGGCGCGACGATTGGAGCAATCTGTTGCAGCAGATTGCGCTGGTGCTGTTTCCGCTCAATCCGGCGCTGGCGTGGATTCAGCGCCGTCTGGAGCGGGAGCGCGAGATGGCCTGCGATGAGGCGGTGGTTCGCCGGACGCGGACGCCGCGCGCTTACGCCGCTTGCCTGGCGAGTCTGGCCGAGCACCGGCTCGAACTTCGCCGCGCTCAGGCGCTTTCGCTCGGCGCATGGCGCTGCCGTCCAGAGCTTGCCCGCCGCGTCTACAGCCTGCTGCGAGAGCAGCGGACGATTCATCCCTTTGCGGCGCGCGCGTTGGTGGGCGCTGTCTGCGGTCTGCTGCTTGCGGCCGCCATTGGACTCGAACGCTGCCCGCGGTTGGTCGCCTTTGTCGCCGCGTCGTCACAACAGAAATCATTTGTGGCAGCGCCGGCGCTCGCGCAGACGAATTCGCACGCCGCGCCGGTGCAAATTGATCGCGCCGCTGTGTCGCGTCGCGTTGCGCCGAGGCAAACCGTCGCTACGGAAATTGCTTCGCGCGAAGTTGCGGAGCGAGCGCCATTCGTCGCCGCGCGGCACGATTCTGACGCGGCCTCAACGCAGCCTAAAATGGTCCTTACCGACTGGGAAGAGCAGACGGCTCAAGATCAAGCCAGCGAACCGGCGAATCCGCCAGTTGAGCGGCGCGCCGTCGTACGCTTCTTTTTGACGGTTTATTCTGCTGATTCCCCAGCCGCGCCCGCCGCTGGATCGTCGCCGGCTTCCGCGCCACCCGATAAGAAATTCCTCCGGCCCGCCCTTCGGCTTCCCTTCGATGGCTGGCTGGTTTTTGAGCTTTAAACGGAGAATTCAACTTCAACTGGAGAAATTACCATGCCCGCAACAACGAATTTATTAATCGTCAAGGCGAAAGTTTTCGCCGCGTCCGCCGGCGTTTTCGCCGCGTTTCTATTTGCTTGCCCAGGGCAGGCCGCAGCCGCGCCCGCCGACGATGCGAGCATCGCTCCGCTGATCGCGCTCGATAACGCGGTCGAGGCCGTGGCGGCGCGCGTTACGCCGTCCGTGGTCAATGTCGCCGTTACCGCGCGCGTCGCGGCCAAGGCGCAGAACTTCGGCGGCATCGATCCGGAAGATCTTCCGCCGGGATTTCAGCAGTTCTTTTTCGGCCAGGGCGGCCAGGGGCAGAAGCAGCAGCCGCAGATCGAGCACGGCGTGGGTAGCGGCGTGATCATTTCGTCCGACGGCTACATTGTCACCAACAATCACGTGGTCGATAACGCCACCAACATTCAAGTGATGCTCGACGACCGCCGCGTTTTCAAGGCCAAGCTGGTGGGCATCGATAAGCTCAACGACATCGCGGTCCTCAAAATAGACGCGCACAATTTGACCAGCCTGCCCTGGGGCGACTCGACCAAACTGCATCCCGGCCAGACGACGCTGGCCTTCGGCAGTCCCTTTGGCTTCTTCCAGTTTTCGGTTACGCGCGGCATCATCAGCGCGCTCGACCGGCCCAATCCCTATTCGGAAGATCTTCGCAAGCCCGGCGCTTTCATCCAGACCGATGCGGCGATCAATCCGGGCAACTCCGGCGGCCCGTTGGTGGACGCGCGGGGTGAGCTGATCGGCATCAACACCTTCATCATCTCCAACAGCGGTTCCTTTGCCGGCGCGGGCTTCGCCATTCCCGTGCAGATCGTGCGCGCCTCGGCCGAGGCCATCATCAAAACCGGCACGGTGCACCACGGCTATCTGGGCATCACGATGAACGAGGTGACGCCAGAGAATGCGGATTCCTTCAGTCTGCCCGATGCGACGGGCGCGCTCGTCAGCGATGTGACGCCGGATTCGCCGGCCAGCAAGGCGGGGCTGAAGAACGGCGATGTGCTGCGCGAGCTGAACGGCAAAAAGATCGCCAACAGCAGTGCTCTTCAGGTGGCCGTCAGCCAGATCGCGCCGGGTACGGCGATCGATCTGGGTATCATCCGCGATGGCAAGCCGGAGACGATTCACGTTACGGTGGGCGAGTTCAAAAGCGATAAGGACGAGGAGTCGGATAGCGCCGATGCCGGCGAACATGCGAGCAACAAGCTGGGGCTAACGGTAGCCGACTTGACGCCCGAGATCCGTCAGCAGATTAGCCTTCCCGAGCGCATCCACGGCGTTGTGGTGGAGAATGTGCGCGCGGGCAGCCCGGCCGACGAGGCAGGGATCGGGCGCGGCAGCGTCATCATAAGCGTCAACCGTCACACGGTCCAAAACGTCGAGGCTTTCTCAAAGGAGCTGCACGCCGTAGCCGAGGGCAAGAATGTGCTGCTGCTGGTTTGGGCCAATGGCGGCGCCGGCTATCGCATCGTTCATCCCGAATCCGGTACTCCCGACGACGTGCAATAACCGAAGGAACGAAACTTAATATCGATACTCGCTTCGTGGCCGGTGCGACAATACAGCGCCAGCCACGAAGCGTTTTTATTTGTCGACCTTTCGGCGTGGCCATCAATTTGGAAGTAATGGCGATGGTTTTACGGCGAAACGCGTATCGGAATGCGCGCGCCGGCGAAGTTGGCGCGCCCAAGCTCATCGGCTTATAAGTCGCCTAAGTAATTGCTAACAATGGCCAACAAAAATTTTGCCGAACAAGCCTTATCTGGCTTATCGGCAAATTCTCGATTCTCTATAACCGACGTAACCCAAAAAATATTTGCTATGGGAATTAATGCTCGAAAATGCAAATCGATTAGCTGATAATTTATCTATGCAATCATCCGTTTCCTCCCTCAGCGGGGAATTTATTGCACAAACTTCTGAAGCCGAATACCGGGTAGAACACTTACAGGAGTTTGTACGTCAGGCCCGGATATGTTTTTTTGCTGCAATGCTGGTCAATCCGCTGTTTCTATTCAGCGATTGGAGATTTTACGGCCAGGCAAACTTTTTTTATGTAATAACCTCTCGCGCCGCGGTCGAGATCGCTTCGTTGCTTTGCTGGATTGCTCTTGCGCGGGTGCGCAGCTTTTACCGCTTCGAACTCGTTTGCGCCGTCTGGGCCGGTTTGGTAATCGCCGCGGCAACCGCGCTCGAAAGCTCTCACACCGATCTCGGCTTGCTGATTATCTTTATCTTGTCGGCGATTTTCTATCTGGCGCTGCCCGTTTCTTTCCGGTTGGCGCTGGCCTGCGGCGTAGTCGGCAGCGTTGTCATGCTGGTGGAATACATTTCGTCCGCGCCGTGGACGCCTACCAGCTATGGACAGATGGCGGGCGTCGCGATGATTAACGCCGCTCTCGCCTTGGCGCTTATTTTAACGAAACGCCTGCGCCGTTTAAACTGGGCCGCTACCCGCGCCGAGCGCGCCGCCAACGAACGGCTGGCGAAGAGCCGCGACATGTGGCAGCAGTTTCTCCAGGCGGTTCCCGCGCCGCTGCTGATTACCGCCAAAGAGGATGGCCGCCTGATTCGGGTCAACGATGCCGCCGCCGATTACTTCGGCGTGGATGCGTCGGCGGGAGTATTCAAAGTTGAAGACTGCTTCGATCGGAAGGATTGGGCGCGGTTGACCGCCAGCTTGCGGAGCAGCGGGCGGGCCTCGGGTTTTGAAGTGCGCATCCACTTGCCGAACGGCGACGAGAAGGATGTGTTGCTGGCGGCAACGACAGTGGCAACAGACGGCGTGGAAGTGGTGGTCACCATTCTGGTCGACATTACCATCCGCAAGGAGTTGGAAGCGCTAATGAAGCGGATGGCTCATACCGATCCGCTGACCGGAATGCCCAATCGCGCGCGTTTTTTCTCTCTGGCGGTGGATGAGATCAAGCGCGCCCAGCGGTACGATCGGCCGCTTTCGGTGTGCATGATCGACATCGATTTTTTTAAGCGCATCAACGACACCTACGGACACAAGTTTGGCGATCGGGCGCTGAAAGCTTTTGCCGGGCTTTGCCGCAAGTGGATACGGGAGCAGGATACGGTGGCTAGAATCGGCGGCGAGGAGTTTGGATTGTTGCTGCCGGAGACCGATGAGGACAGCGCGTTGGCTTTGGCCGACCGGCTGCGCGCCGCCGTCGAGGAATTGCAGCTTGACCAGCCGGTAAAATCGATTACCGTCAGCATCGGAGTCTCCGCGATTTTGCCCGGCGAGGAGAGCGTCGATGCCGCGCTTTCCCGCGCCGATGAGGCGCTCTATTCCGCCAAGCGCGAGGGGCGCAATAGAGCCGTTCTTTATCGGGATATAGAAGCCGTACTGTAAGGCGATATCGATCGACGTTATGCCTGTACGGCCGCGGCGAAGGCTTCGCGGTGAGCCTTAATGTCGCGCATCGGCGGTTGCCCGAAAAAGCGGCTGTACTCGCGGTTGAACTGGCTGGCGCTTTCATAGCCGACTTCGAAGGCCGCGCTGGCCGCGTCCAATCCTTTGTTGAGCATGCGCTCGCGCGCAATGTGCAGGCGCAGTTGCTTTTGATATTGCAGCGGACTCATCGCGGTCAGGGAGCGGAAGTGATGGTGCAGGGTGGAGACACCCATCTGCGCCATCGCCGCCAGATCTTCGACGCGCAGCGGCCTGGCGTAGTTGGCGTGCAGCCAGGCGACGGCCTTGGCCGTTCGCTGGCTCTGTTCTCCGGGAGTTGCGATCGCTTGCAAATGCTTTCCCTGCGGGCTGCGCAGCAGGCGGTAGACGATTTCGCGCTCGATCAGGCGGCCGAGGAAGGGAATGTCCTGGGGCGCATCGAGAAGATCGACCAGCCGGGAGCAGGCGTCTAGGAGTTCGATTGAGGTGAGGCCGACGGCCATGCCGCGAGCCTCGGCCGGCTCTGCCGACGCGGGAAATTCTTCTTCACTCAAAATCCGGCGTACTTCGGGCATGTCGAGTTGGATCAGCAGACCGAGCATCGGTTTTTGCGGCGTTGCCGCCACTACTTGGCTGATGACCGGCAGATCGATCGAGGTCAACAGAAATGTAGTTTCGTCGCAGAGAAGCGTCGTTGCGCCGACGTCGATACGCTTCTGGCCTTGCACGAAGACAATTAGACGGGGTTCGTAGGCGGCCGAGTTGCAGACGGTCGGTTTGTCTCGGCGGTAGAGGTTTAGGCCGGCTACGGCGGTTTCTTGCACTCCTTCGGCCTGCATGTGCGCGGCGATCTTGCAAATGAGTTTGGAGCGCAGACCGGCGGCCAGACGCGCCTGTTCGTCGTTTTTCGGGGATTGCTTGGTCATCGGCTCGCCTTCAAACTTTCAATTTCAGCCTACAGGTACTTGGCAAAGTGCATGCACAAAAATCTGCGACACAAGAGAAATAGGCAAGAAAAAGGCAGAATCGGGATACCGCGGGAGGGTCGATTTCCCGTAGGCTTTGAACAGCAAAAGACAGGGGGGGGCTAACTCCGAAGTGTTTTTTCGGCGAGGGCTGACACCGCGCCATGACGGCCATCGCCGCCGCCCAAAAAATATTCGAAACGGCTCAAGAATACTCTTCGCGCGCCTAATGCGGGCGGACTAAGATCGAGTTCGGGCCAAAACCATCGACAGGAGAAAGCAATGCAGAAGCGCAAATTAGGCAAGAGCAATCTGGAAGTTTCGGCCCTCGGTTTGGGCTGCATGGGCATGAGCTTTTCGTATGCGCCGCCGTTTCCCGAACCCAAGGAAATGGTTACGTTGATTCGCGCGGCGGTGAATCGCGGCGTGACTTTTTTTGACACGGCCGAGGTTTACGGGCCGTTCACGAATGAATCGCTGGTGGGTGAGGCGCTGGAGCCGGTGCGCGACAAAGTTGTCATTGCCACCAAATTCGGCTTCAACCTCAACCCCGACGGCAGCCCAGGCTGGCAGGGATTGAACAGCCGTCCCGAGCACATCAAGCAGGTGGCCGATGCTTCGCTCAAGCGGTTGCGGACCGACTATATCGATCTTTTCTATCAGCATCGCGTCGATCCGGAAGTGCCGATCGAGGAGGTGGCCGGCGCGGTTAAGGATCTGATCGAGGCGGGCAAGGTGCGGCACTTCGGACTTTCCGAAGCCGGTATCGCGACGATTCGCCGCGCGCATGCCGTGCAGCCGGTCACGGCGCTGCAGAACGAATATTCGCTGTGGTGGCGCAAGCCGGAAGAGTCGATTCTGCCCCTGCTTGAAGAATTGGGAATTGGTCTGGTGGCCTTCAGTCCGCTGGGCAGGGGATTTTTGACCGGAAAAATGGACGACAAGACCAAGTTGGCCAGCAACGATTCTCGCAGCGGATTGCCGCGGTTTACGCCCGAGGCGCGCAAGGCCAATCAGGTGGTCGTCGATTTGCTCAGCGTGATCGCGAAGAAGAAAAACGCGACGCCGGCGCAGATTGCGCTGGCTTGGCTGCTGGCGCAGAAGCCGTGGATCGTGCCGATTCCAGGAACGACCAAGCTGACGCGTCTGGAAGAAAATTTGGGCGCGGCGGCGATTGAGCTTTCGGCCGGCGATCTGGCGGAGATCGACAGCGCGGCCAGCAAGATCGTCTTTGAGGGCGCGCGTTATACCGAGCCGTTGGAAAAATTGACCGACCGCTGACAATAATAAGTGGATGAAGGAAATAGCGATTGATCGAGGGGGAGCGCTTATGGAGAAGAAAATGCCGCGCCGCACTTTTTTGAAAGAGGGCGCGATTGCGTTGGGCGGCGTTGCCGTGTGCGATTTAAGCCAGATCGGCAACGCCGCGACTCTGCATTCGGGCAAGTCGCAGGTGTTTTTTACCAAAGACATCAGCGTGAATGGATTGCTGGCGATCTACGCGAAGATCAACCAGGGCATGACCGGCAAGGTCGCCATCAAGTTGCACACCGGCGAACCGCACGGGCCGAATCTTCTGCCGATCGGGCTGATCAAAGGCTTGCAGCCGCACATTCCCAACAGCACCATCGTCGAATGCAACGTTCTTTATCCCAGTCCGCGGCAGAAGACCGAGACGCATCGGGAGACGCTGAAGATCAACGGTTTCGATTTTTGCCCGGTGGATATTATGGACGCCGATGGCGATGCGACGCTGCCGATCCCAGGCGTGCGCGAGCTGCTGGCCACGCCGGCCGATGCCTCTACGCCGCCGCGCTACACGCCGGGCAATCACCTGACCGAAATCGCCGTCGGCAAAAATTTGCTGAATTACGATTCGCTCTTCGTCTACACGCACTTCAAGGGGCATACGATGGGGGGCTTCGGCGGATCGCTGAAAAACATCGCCATCGGCTGCGCTTCGGGCCAGGTGGGCAAGCAGCAGATTCACGGCGAGGGCTGGCCGAAGGGGCCGCTGTTTTTGGAGCGCATGGTCGAATCGGGCAAGGGCATTACATCGCACTTCGGCGCGCACATTACTTACATTAATGTGTGGCCTGCCCGACGTTTTGTACCAGTGCGATTGTTAGTGTAGCGCGGCGGGGGAATAGATATTCATCTCGTCGCAGTAGTCGGGGGTGTGGAAAAGTGGGAAGCGCTTTTTGCTTTCCACT